>Ga0081540_1000096_pt1 | contig 92520 bp, 66 predicted proteins | sample TabmetS2T1R1_FD_71024 | JGI IMG/M metagenome (GOLD analysis project Ga0081540, IMG submission 71024) | Tabebuia heterophylla rhizosphere microbial communities from the University of Puerto Rico - S2T1R1 | ecosystem: Host-associated > Plants > Roots > Rhizosphere ...
CGAAAACTCGTAGAACAACGCAGCCTGCTCACCCAGCTGATGTCCCATCATGATTCAGTCCTCTCGTTACGACTGAATCAGCGAAGATCAACCGGCGCAAGCGCAGACTTTTTCAACAAAATCCCCACAGTAGCGGACATCGGCCGCTGGCGGCATTGTTCGGGCCAGCAGCCGAAGTCTCGTCCGCCGCAATACTTCATCGACGTGCAAACATTGGGTTATTCGCGTAGCGCTGGCGGATAAGCGCCTTCCAATTTCCACGCTGGACTGCGCCAATGCCCTCTCGCGAGTAAACGGTGATTTTCCTGCGAGGAGCGTTGGTTCAAAAAACGACGCAAACGATGAGAGGAGCAGCGATGGAATAAGACGCGCGATTAACGGTCGATGATTGCCCAGAAACCGAGACACGACATCCGCCGAGAGTAACAAAGCGGGAGGAAGTCATTACGTAATTACTATTCGTATCAATGACTTACGTCTGTGGTGCGCTCGGAGGGCGGTCGCATTTGCCGCCATTTCAATGGCTTCTCCAAGTGAACTAACTCGTAGGGTGCCTATCAAACCCAAAGGTGCCTTTGCACGTCCTGTCCTTGTAGCTTCGCCGCACACTGCGTTCGAACGACAAAATCTCAACGCAACAGCCGCATTACTCAAGAAAGGTTTGATGGCGGCTACGGCGCCTTTTGGGGGCAAGATTTGAACTTGCGACCTTCAGGTTATGAGCCTTGGGCGGCTGCGGCGGCCTCCTGTTCTTGCTTGATTAATGAGTCCATCACCTTCTTGTACCGCACAGGCCCGATGTCTATTTCCAGTAGGACCGGGTGTTCCGGCTGCGCCTGTCCACGCATGACGTCTTGTTGCGCCTTGATGATGGTCTGGTCCTGCTCCTGAAAAGCGAGTCGCCTGAGATCCGAGACCTTCGCCTGGATCTCGCCATCGAGCGGCTGGCCCCATGAAATCGGGTTGAAGCGCACGGCGCAGAACAAGTAGTATGTCGTCGTCTCAGTCTCCGGCGTCAGGAAGTGCATGCCGTAAAAGCCTGTGCCTTCTTCGCGCGGCGCGCCGGGCTCGGTCACCCCGGTATCGTTGATCATGCACGCCGGGACATCCCAGCGCATGTCCATCCAGAGGTCGACCTGCCTGCCGTCGTTCCTGTAAATCAGATCGTATAATCCAGGGGCCGGCACATTGGGCACGCTGCGTCCGACCTTAACCGTCGTACCTTTCTGCTCGATGGACAGGTTGGCTTTCACCGTGTGTTCGCTACCGAGAATGCCCTCATGCACGACTGCTGTGTGGCTAAGGTCCATCAGATTGTCGGTGATCAGTTCGTAGCTGGCCTCCATCAAAAGCCAATCGCGCTTGCTGACGACTTTCTTTGGGTCCGGATCGAGAATGCTAAAGTCCGGGATCAGGGCCGGATCGGCTTCCTTGTCGCCCATCCAGATCCAGATCATGGTGTGCTTTTCATGCACCGGGTAGCTGCGAACCTTGAGCGCCGGCGCGATGCGGCCGCTGCCATGCGGGTTGAAAACGCACTTTCCCGCCCCGTCGAATTCGAGCGCATGATAGGGACAACGTACATGGCCACCCTTGACGACCTTCCCCATCGAAAGTGGGGCGAAGCGGTGGGCACACGCATCCGCGACCGCGGAAACCGTGCCGTCGGCGCTGCGGAAAAGAACGATCGGCTCGTTGAGGAATTTGCGGGAAATCAACTGCTCCGGCGCAAGGTCCTGCGACCACATCGCGACGTACCAGGTGTTGCGAAGAAATGCCATTTTGCTTCCTCTTGGCGCATCGTTCCGGACTTACTTGCAGGCGCCGGCCGGCCGTTACCGGCCGCACCACCCACACAGAGGGCACTCCGATCTAGACGGTTTCCAATGAGCAATTGTGCGCCGAAGCGGAAAACCGGCAAGTCGCCCGAATGAGCTACACGATGGGAGCCGGTCAGTGGCCGGAATAGCGGCCATTTCTCTCATTGCTGAGGATGAGAGCAAACAGTTCGTTCTGGGACGTCACCCGGAGCTTCGCGTAGGCCCGGCGACGATAGGTCCTGATCGAATGGAACGAGAGATCGAGATCGAGCGCGATCGCCTCGTTCGAGTAGCCCGTGACGATACGAGCGCACACCGCCGCTTCCCGCGCCGACAATGCCGGCCGGTTCTCGCCGGACTGCAGTAAGTCACCGATTCGCGCCAGCGTTGGCAGTCGTCGCTTCGGCTTCAGATCGAGGTGCCGCTCGCAGGCCGCAGCGAGCGGCAGCTTGATCGCGTCGATGCGGCGCATATCCTCGCCACCAAAACTGCCTTCGCACCGGTCCCGGTAAAGCGAGAGGCAGATCGCGTCGTCAGGCCGCCGCAAGATCACGCAGACTTTTCCCGCAATTCCCGGTTCAACGAACAGCTTCTGTGAATACTCGGTGTCGGCGATCTGCTTGACCGCAAATCCGCGCAGTTCAACGCTGCGGTCTTGCGCCGGCATGCAGCGCGAACGGAACGGGTCGTAGACGTGATACCGGTGCACGTAATCTCGCACCAGCGAATGGACACAACCATCCTGGCGATCGTCTTTCGCCGCCAGGGTCTCGACCGTGAGCTCGTCGCGGAAATGGTGCAGCACGACCTGACGCACGCGCATTTCGCGATGAAATGCGTCAAAGAGCACGTCCCCAAACTCGGCCTTGCCGATGGACAGGATGACGTTCTCGAGCAACTTGGTTTCCTCCGATCACCGCCAGTCTGACGGTCTCGTTCTTATTTGGAATTATTCTAGATCACCTTCCTTCAGGTCTCAACCGTCACTTCGCCACGGTCCTAGAGATCCAGCACCAGTTCCTGATCCAGGCAGCGCGACACGCATAGCAGCATACGGTCGCCGGCCTGCTGCTCCTCTTCCGTGAGCAACATGTCGCGATGGTCGGGACGACCGGCCAGCACGGTGGTCAGGCACGTGCCGCACACCCCCTGCTCGCATGACGTGGCGACCTCTATCCCCGCAGCGATCAGGGCCTCCACGATCGTCTGGTCGGCGCCGACCACGACGGTTTTGCCCGATTTGGCTAGGCTCACGCGGAATGAACCACGCGCGAGGTCTGCCAGCGCAGTATCAGCAGCAAAATATTCCAGGTGCAAAAGCAGACCCGGCTCCGCGGCCACCAGTTCTTTGACGGTCTCCATGAAAGGCGCCGGACCACAAGCATAGACATGCGTCCCCGGCGGGGCTGCGTCCAGCCGGCTGGCAAGTTCGGCGCGTGTCGCCGCGCCGTCGAAGCCGGGATAGAATCGGCAGCGCGAGGTAAACGGTCCCGTGCCGATTTCGCATCCAAACGCAAGCGCATCGCGGGACCGGACGAAGTAGTCGAGCGAAAACGACCTCCCGTCCACCGACAAGCGATGTGCCATGCCAAGCAGCGGCGTGATCCCGATACCGCCCGCCAGAAGCATCGTGTGGCTGGCTGTCAGATCGAGCGGAAAATTGTTGCGCGGCAGGCCTACGGTGAGCGCGTCGCCCACGGCAAGGCGGTGCATGCGGCTCGAGCCGCCGCGCGAGGCGGGTTCGAGCTTTATTGCAATGCGATACGAGCCATCGGTATCGGTCGTATTGATCAGCGAGTACTGCCGAACCAATCCATCATCGAGATGGACGTCGATATGAGCACCGGCCTCGAACGGATGCAGCGGTTGTCCGTCAGCAGCGACCAACACAAGCGACCTGATGTCGGCGGATTCGACGCAAAGCCGGCGGACGACCACGTTCTGCTTCGACAATTTCGGGCGTTCCCTGGGGCGTTTGCTGCGGCACCCTCGTCGAGCGCTGCGGAAAGCGAAAAGCTTGGACGATATTAAGCGCAGGGGCGGCTAATCCCGCCAATTCGGAAGTCTAATGGCCGACTGAAATTTCGTCATTTGCGACTTGGTCCGGATTGGCGTGGCATGACATCGCCCCATCATCGGGCCTTGCCGCTCTCGGGGCGGTTTCAGGCCTGGCGCCCTGCGGCCCCACCGTCGTGTTCAAGGCCCCACCGGCCCCTTTTGGAGTTCAAGTCGTTGCATCAAAGCCCGACCGGTTCGCATGCCCGCATGCGCGACGGCACCACGTTGCGCTATTCAATCACAGGCAAGAATGGCGGCCCCCGCATTGCGTTGATCCACTCGCTGGCGATGGACCAGGCCTTCTGGCAACCGGTGGCGGAACGGCTGAAGGAGACCGCGCAGCTGCTGACCTACGATTGCCGGGGACATGGCGCCTCGGACAAGCCGTCCGGCCGGTATAGCATCGATCTTTTTGCCGATGATCTGTACGACCTGCTCGACACGGTCGGATGGCAGCGGACCATCGTCGCCGGTGCGTCGATGGGCGGCTCGGTCGCGCTCGGTTTCGCCGCGAAATATCCGGCGCGCGTCGCGGGCCTCGGGCTGTTTGATACGACGGCCTGGTACGGTCCGAACGCGCCGTCGAGCTGGGAGGAGCGCGCGACCAAAGCGAAGACCGACGGCCTCGCCGGTCTGGTCAGCTTCCAGAAAACACGATGGTTCGGCGACGCGTTCATCGAACGGCATCCCGAGGTTGTCGACGCCAGCGTTGCGACGTTCCTGGCGAACGATGTCAGCGCCTACGCCGAGACGTGCCGGATGCTTGGCAATTTCGACCTTCGTTCCAGTCTCGAGCGGATCGCGGTACCCACGGCAATTGCGGTCGGAGAGGAGGATTACGCGACCCCGCCTTCGATGGCAAATGATCTTCACGCGGCAATCAAGAACTCGACGCTGACGATCATCAAATCCGGACGACACCTGACACCACTGGAAAAGCCGGACGAGATCGCAGCCCAGCTCGCCAAGCTCGCGGAGCGGACCACGCGATGAAATTCCAGGGCGAAATCCAGGTCGCGGCGCCGCGCGAGGCGGTGTTCGACAAGATCAACGATCCCGTCTTCTTCGCATCCTGCATCGAGGGCGTGCGGGACATGACCGAAATCGATCCCGATCACTACACGGCGACGCTCGAGACTCGGATCGCCTACATCAAGTTCAAGTTCGCCGTGACCGTCGAGGTCGTCGAGCGGGATCGTCCGAGTCGCGTGGTCGCGCGGGCCGAGGGAACGCCGATGGGGATCGTGGGAAGGCTTTCGTCAACATCGATAGCCACCCTGACCGATGAAGGCTCAGGCACCCGCGTTGCCTACGAGATCGATGCATCGCTTACCGGCAAACTCGGAAGCATCGGCCAACCCGTCATGAGATCAAAAGCCAAGGAGATGGAGCGGCAGTTCGCCAAGGCCATTGCCGCGGCCTTTGTCACCTCGGCTTCCGGAGCCACGGCATGAACGCCTTCGAATTCGCCGAACCCCGCTCACTCGCCGAGGCGATCGCCCTGCTGGATACCGATGACAGCTCGGTACGCGCCTTCTCCGGTGGCACCGCCCTGATGCTGATGATGAAATCCGCGGTGTTTTCCCCGAGCCTGCTGGTCAGCCTCCGTCACATCGAGGCGCCCTATTCCGGCATCGTGGCTTCGCGGGACGGCGGTCTGACGATCGGGGCCATGGCCAGCCTGTCCGCCGTCGAAAATTCGACTGATGTCATCCGGTGCGCGCCGACGCTGTCGCACGTGATGAAGCGGCTCTCGAATGTAAGGGTCCGGAATGTCGCGCGCATCGGCGGCAATCTCGCGCATGGCGATCCCCACATGGATTTGCCGCCGACGCTGTGCGCCATGCGCGCCGAAATCGTCGCCCAGGGACCTTCCGGCCAGCGCCGCATTGCGATCGAGGATTTGTTCTCCGGCTACTACGAAACCGTGCTCGGCCAAGGCGAACTGATCACCGAAGTCGCCGTTCCCTCGCAGTCCGGCTGGTCTTCGGTCTACAGCAAGGTGACGACACGAACCTATGACGACTGGCCGGCGCTGGGCGTTGCGGTCTCGGTCGAGGCCCGCAATGACAGCATCGCGGACTGCCGGATCGTCGTGTCGGCCGCGACCGAGAAGCTCGTCAGATTGGCTGCGGCGGAACAAGCGCTGCAAGGACAGCGGGCCGACAACGCCGCCTTTACGCGGGCGGCGGAAGCCGCCGCCGCCGAAGCCGAAACCATCGACGATGCACGTGGCTCGGCCGCCTACAAAACCGACCTGCTGCGCGTCCATGTGCGTCGCGCGCTCCAGGCGGCCATGGAAGCGGAGGCGCGACGATGAATGCGATGAAGCCGATGCCGGCCGGACAGGTCGGCCGATCCGTACCTCGGCTGGAAGGCCGTCAGAAGGTCACCGGGCGCGCGGAATACGTTCACAATCTGTCGTTGCCCGGCATGCTGCACGTCAAGGTGTTCCGCAGCACCATCGCCCATGGCCGCATTCTCAGCATCGACACTTGCGAGGCCGAGGCCGTCGAGGGCGTCTATCGGGTTGTGACCGGCGAAGACATCAAGAGAATCATTCCGGTGCCATATTACGGCCCGGCGTTCCACGATCAGCCCGTCCTTGCGCTCGACAAGGTGCGCCACGTCGGCGAACCCGTCGCCGTCGTGCTGGCCAGCGATCCGCACATCGCGGAAAACGCCGCCCGGCTGATCACGGCGGAATATGAAGAACTGCCGGCAGTCTACGACGAAATCGAAGCGATGACGTCGGCGGCCAAGGTTCACGAGGAGCTCAAACCGGCCGGCACATTTGCCGACCTCAAGCATCTGATCGGCAAGCGCGATACCAACATCGCGCTCGATTATCACCTGCGCCGGGGTGATTTCGAACAGGCCTGCCGGGATGCAGCTCATGTGCTTGAGCATGAGTTCAAGACCCAGCAGGTGATGCACACCCCGCTCGAACCGATGGTGTCTGCGGCCGATCCGCGCGACGACATGCTCACCATCTATACGGCGTCGCAGAGCCCCTCCTTCGTCCGCATGGAGATATCGCGCCTGCTCGGTTGGCCGGAGAACCGGGTGCGGGTGAAGGTGCCCTATCTCGGCGGCGGATTCGGTGCGAAGCTCTATATCAAGCTGGAAGCGCTCGTGGCGGCTCTCGCGCTGCTGGTCCGGAAGCCGGTGAAACTGTCGCTCTCGATGGAAGAGCAGTTCTACACCATCACCAAGCATCCGACGACGTTCCGGATCAAGAGCGCCGTGAGCAAGGACGGTCGCGTCACCGGCCGCAGTTGCGAGGTGTACTGGAACGGCGGCGCGTACGCCGACATCGGGCCGCGTGTCACCCAGAAATCCGGCTTCACCGCCCCCGGTCCCTACGACATCGAGAACGTGGTGATCGACTCCTACGCGCTCTACACCAACCGTCCGCCGGCCGGCGCACTGCGGGGCTTCGGCATCCCGCAACTCGTCTGGGCCTACGAGAGCCACACCGACCTGATCGCACGCGAACTGGGCATCGATCCCCTCGAGTTTCGCCGGAAGAACATCCTGCGCGAAGGCCGCTCGCAGGCGACCGGCACGAGAATGCGCGATGCGGCGATCGACCTTGTACTGGAGAAGATCGCCGAGCGCATGAACTGGGACGCCCCCTTCGACCGTGGCAAGGGACACCTGCGCCGCGGCCGCGGCATCGCGGTCGGCTTCAAGGCGTCGATCTCTCCCACGACTTCCGTCGCGATTGTGAAGGTCGATGCCGACGGCAGCGTCAGCCTCACCATGGGCACGGTCGACATGGGCCAGGGCTCCGATACCGCCATGGCGCAGATCGTCGCGGAGACCATGAACGTCAGGACCGAGACCATCCGCGTCGTTCATCCCGATACCGATTTCACGCCCTACGACATGGCGACGCTGGGATCGCGTTCGACCTTCCACATGGGACATGCGGTCAGGCTCGCCGCCGAGCATGCCCGGGACCAGATCGCCGATCTGGCCCGCAGCCAGGGCGTCGCGCCCGGCTCCAACCTCCCCTGGCGCGAACTGTTCGTGAAGAAATACGGCATGCAGGCCGGCAACGTGATCGGCATCGGCAGTTTCAAGCCGGATTACGCCTCCCCTGACCTGGCAACCGGTCTCTCCGAGAACGTGACGCCGTTCTGGATGATCGGCGGCGCCAGCGTCGAGGTCGAGGTCGACACCGAAACCGGCCACGTTCAGGTGCTCAGGATGTACAACGCCGCCGATCTCGGCCGGGCGCTCAATCCGAAGGTCGTCGAGACCCAACTGTCCGGCGCGGCGCTGATGCAGCTCGGGTTCACGATGTTCGAGAACATGGATCTCGACGCCGGCCAGGTCACCAACGCCTCTTTCGCAGACTACAAGATACCCGGCATTCATGACGTACCGTGGACTATGGCGAACGACATCGTCGAGTCCATCCAGACCAACGGTCCCTACGGATCCAAGGGCGTGGGGGAAAGCACCACGTTCGGCGTCTCGCCGGCGATCGCCAACGCTATTCACGACGCCGTCGGTGTCAGAGTGACCGAACTGCCCATCACGCCGGAGGCCGTCCTGCGCGGCATCCAGGCGCTCGACCCGACCAAGCGAGGCTGGTGAAGATGAACTCCGACCGACAAATTCGCTTCAAGCTGAACGGCCGTGCGGTCAAGGCAACGGTCGGCACGCAGGAAAACCTGGTCGAGCTGCTCCGCCGTCTCGACCTGTTTGGAGCCCGCGAAAGCTGCGGCCAGGGCCTCTGCGGCTGCTGTACCGTTATCGTCGACAACGCCGCCGTTTCCGGCTGCCTCACGCTGGCGATGCTGGTCGACGGGGCCAGCGTGACCACGATCGAGGGACTGGACGCGAACGGGACACTGAGCCCGGTGCAGGAAGCCTTTATCGAGGAAGGCGCTTTTCAGTGCGGCTTCTGCACCCCGGGCTTCATCCTGATGACGCACCAGTTGCTCGAGCGCAATGCCGATCCGAGCGAGGCGGAAGTCCGCGACTATCTTGCCGGAAATCTTTGCCGTTGCGCGGCCTACCCTGAAATCATCAAGGCCGTGAAGGTCGCTGCACGAAAAATGCGGGCGCGCGAGACCGCGTGACCGCGCCAGAGGGGGCTCCATGACTGCCGACGCCGCTGCCTCGTCTGCCACCGTTCAGGGACCGTGGTACCGCTCGCTGACACGACAGCAATGGAACGTGCTGGTCGCGACCAATCTCGGCTGGCTGTTCGACGGCTTTGAGAACTACGCGCTCATCCTGACGGCCGGACCGGCGCTGCGGCAGCTGCTCGACCCTTCGCTGCACGCTCAGATCCCGTTCTATATCGGCGTCATCATCGGCATCAATCTGCTGGGCTGGGGCATCGGCGGCATGCTTGGCGGCATCGCTGCCGATTATTTCGGCCGCAAGCGCGTCATGATCGTCTCCATCATCGCCTATTCGCTGCTGACCGGCGCGTCGGCCTTCTCCATCAGCTGGATCTCGTTCGCCATCTCGCGCTTTCTGGTCGGCGTCGCCGTCGGATCGGAATGGGCGACCGGCAGTTCGATGATCGCCGAGCTCTGGCCCGACCACGCCCGCGGCAAGGGCGCCGGGCTGATGCAGTGCGGACTCGGAATCGGCTTCTTCGTTGCTTCGCTGGTCTGGCTGTTCATCGCGCCGCTCGGGCCGGACTCCTGGCGCTACATGTTCCTGATCGGCGTTCTGCCGGCGCTGCTGACCCTCTGGATCCGCCGCGCCATTCCTGAGTCGAAGCTGTGGGAGGAAACCAGCCGCAAGCGGCAGGCTGCGCAGGACCGGCGCAAAGCCAATTCCGCGCTCTCGGACGCCGATGCCAATCTGGTCCGGTTCACCCTGTTCGACCTGTTTGCCGACGCGACCAGCCGCAAACGCACGATCATCGTGTTCCTGATGTCGCTGACAACGACCGTCGGCTTCTGGAGTATCTCGACCTGGGTGCCGCCCTTCGTCGGATCGCTGGCCACCGGCCAGGGCCTGAACGCGGCGCAATGGGCGAGCTACGTCGGCATGGCATACACCGCCGGTTCCATCACCGGCTATGTGAGCCTTGGCTTCCTCGCTGACCGATTCGGCCGCAAGCCGATGACGTTCGCCTTCTTCGTCTGTGCGCTTCTGATGACGCCGGTGCTGTTCTTCTCCACGACCGATCTAACATTGTTACTGGTGCTCGCCTTTGTCAGCGCGATCTTCTCGAACGGCCAGTACACCTGGATGCCGGTGTGGCTGCCCGAGCTCTATCCAACCCGGATGCGCGCGACTGCACTGGCCTTTGCATTCAACGCGCCCCGCTTCATCGCCTTCATGGGCCCGCTGCTTGCGGGATCGATGATCGTGGCATTCGGTGGTTTCGGCAAAGCCGCGATGATCCTGTCGTCGATCTATATCGTGGGCATCATCGCTGTATTGTTCCTGCCCGAGACTAACGGCAAACCCCTGTCCCCATAAGCGCAGGGAGTCCGGTTTGCTATGACCGGCGGTCCTCCAGGATCATGTCGGACGCTTTCTCGCCGATCATGATCGTGGTGGCATTGGTATTGCCGGAAATAATTGTCGGCATGATCGAGGCATCGACCACGCGGAGCCCGTCGATGCCGTGAACCCGCAACCGGGCATCGACCACCGCCCTGTCGTCGCAGCCCATCTTGCAGGTTCCGACCGGGTGGAAGATGGTCGCACCGATCTTGCCGATCCCTTCGGTCAGCTCGGCATCGGTCTGATAACCGCCCCCCGGCGCAAACTCGACCGGCGCGAACTTCTGCATGGCCGGTGCCGCACACACGTTGCGCATCGCCTTGACGCCGGCAACCGCCGTGGCGCGATCGCCCGGCGTCGACAGGAAGTTCAGCCTGATCGCGGGTGCCGCGAACGGGTCGGACGATTTCAGCGTGATACTGCCGCGGCTTTCCGGATGCAGCAGGCAAACGCCGGCGGTAAATCCCGGAAATTTGTGCGGCGCATCGCCCGTGGTGTCGTAGGTCAACGGATAGCAGACGAATTGCAGGTCCGGCGTGGCGCGCGAAGGATCGCTCTTCACGAATGCCGTCACCAGCGCCGGAGGAATGGTCAGCGGCCCGCGCCGGTGCAGCAGATATTCCATCCCCATGCGGATCCGGCCGCCGAGGCTCGAAGCCTGTTCGTTCAGGGTCGTGGTGTTGCTGACCTTGTACATGGTGCGGATCGCGAGGTGGTCCTGCAGATTGGCGCCAACACCCGCCGCATGATGCACCACATCGATGCCGTGTCCGGCGAGCGCCTCGCCATCGCCGACGCCCGACAGCATCAGCAAGTGCGGCGAGCCGACGGCGCCGGCCGCCAGGATCAGTTCCCGGCGGACCGCGACATAACCATTCACGCCGCCTTTCCGGTACTCGAGTCCCGCAGCGCGCTTGCCCTCAAACCGGATGCGCCTGGCATGGGCATTCGAAAGCGCCGTCAGGTTCGGGCGGCGGCGTGCCGGCTTGAGGAATGCCCGCGCGGTGCTCATGCGTCGCCCGTTCTTCTGGGTGACCTGAAAATAGCCGACGCCTTCATTGTCGCCGGCGTTGAAATCGGCGGTCCGCGGAATGCCGGTCTGCACCGCTGCGTCGCAGAATGCATCGAGCACGTCCCAGGATGCCCGCAAGTCCTCGACGCGGAGCTCGCCGCCGACGCCATGCGCCTCGCTCGCGCCGCGTGCCTGATCCTCCGACTTCCGGAAGTACGGAAGCACGTCCCGCCATGACCAGCCGACATTACCCTGCTGACGCCAGCCGTCGTAGTCGGCCGCCTGGCCGCGAATATAGACCATGCCATTGATCGAGGACGTGCCGCCGAGCACCCGACCGCGGGGGTATTTGATGCTGCGCCCGTTCAATCCCGCATCAGGCTCGGTGCGAAAGCGCCAGTCCGTTCTGGGATTGTCGAACGTGTAGAAATAGCCAACCGGAATATGGATCCACGGATACCAGTCGGCCCCGCCCGCCTCGATCAGGCAAACACGGATCGTGGGATCCGCGGACAGGCGGTTGGCAAGCACGCATCCGGCCGATCCTGCACCCACAATCACGTAGTCGAATTGCTCCGGCGTATCGTTGTTCATTCCGCGTTCCCCTACCCCGATCTTAGCCGGCATCAGGCGGGCTTAACCAAATGAGGAAAATGAATGGCCTCATTACGTTTACCTTTGCCGCCACAGCCGACATCTGCTTGCAGAGGGATTAGAACCGATCTAATCGAAATCATGAGGAATCGTCTGCCATCCATGATGAGCCTGCGGGCGTTCGAAGCCGCAGCGCGTCATTTGAGCTTCACGCGCGCGGCGATCGAGCTCAATCTCACCCAGACCGCGATCAGCCATCAGATCAAGAACCTGGAGGATCTGCTTCAGGTCAAGCTCTTCGTGCGCAACGCTAACATGATCGCCCTGACCGAAGTCGGCGAGGTCTATCTGCGCTCGGTGCGAGCGGCGATCATCGAGATCTCCGCAGCAACCGATCGCGCGACCGACCAGAGCGACGAGAACATGCTGACCGTCCAGTGTCTCGGCCTGTTCGCGATCAAGCGCCTGCTGCCCCATTTGTACGATTTTCGCGCGCAGCATCCGGCCATCTCGCTCAAGCTCCGGACAATCCAGTCGTTCGAAAACAATCTCCATCACGATTTCGACGTCGCGATCTGGCACGGCGCCGGCGACTGGATGGGCATGGTTGCCGAGAAGCTTGCCGATGAAGAGGTCTTTCCGGTCTGCAGCCCGCGCCTGCTTGAAAATGGACCCTCGCTGGATTCCCCGAACGATCTCGAACAGCACACCATCATCCGGACGTCATCGGTGATCTTGCGCGACGAATGGCCATTTTGGCTCGATACCGCCAAAATGAACGAGATGAAGTTTCAGTCCGAGATCACCTGCGACTACATGATCACTTCGATGCAGGCGGCGATCGACGGGCTCGGCGTCACCCTCGGCCGCTCAGGCGTCGTCGGCCCGGATCTCGCCGCCGGACGCCTGATCGAGCCTTTCTCGGTACGCGCCCGCTCGATATTCAGCTATCACGTGGCCTGGCCCGTCCGCTCGTCCGAGCAACGCAAGGTTCAGCTGTTCAAGAACTGGCTGATCAAGCGCGTCGGACAAGCCTTGCAGGACGACCTGAAATGATCAGCCGAGCTTGAACGGATCGCGCGGCTCGCCCGACAGTTCGACATAGACCGACTTCGTCTCGGTGAAGTCGCGAATGCTGTCCATGCCGTTCTCGCGGCCGAGACCGCTCTCCTTGAAGCCTCCAAACGGCGTTGCGAATGAAACCACGCGATACGCGTTGATCCACACCGTGCCAGCGCGCAGCCGATGTGCCATGCGGTGGCCGCGGTGAATGTTCTGCGTCCAGACCGCCGCAGCAAGGCCGAACCGGGTATCGTTGGCGATTTCGGCGGCGTGTTCCTCGTCGCGAAACCTGATGACGCTGAGAACGGGTCCGAACACTTCCTCGCGGGCGATCCTCATCTGGTTGTGGACCCCGGTGAAGATGGTGGGTTGCACGAACATGCCGCCGAGTTTCGGATCCTGCCGGCCGCCATAGGCGAGATGTGCGCCGTCCTTGCTGGCGATATCGATATATTCAAGCACCTTCCGCAATTGCGGCTCGTTGGCGACCGGTCCCATTTCCGTCTGGGGGTCCATCGGATCACCAAGGCGGATCGCCTTGGTGCGCTCGACCAGGCGCTCGACAAACTCGTCGTGCACGCTCTCCTGTACCAGCAGGCGCGAACCCGCCATGCAGGTCTGCCCCGTCGCGCCGAAAATGCCGGCGATAGCGCCATTGGCCGCGACGTCGAGATTGGCATCGGCGAACACGATGTTCGGCGACTTGCCGCCCAGTTCGAGCGAAACGCGGGTGAGATTGCGCGCGGCCGACGCCGCGATCGCCTTGCCGGTCGAGGTCGCGCCGGTGAATGCGATCTTGTCGACATCGGGATGTTCGACAAGCGCTGCACCGATGGCGCCCTGCCCGGTCACCACGTTGAACACCCCTTTGGGGAATCCGGCTTCCTCGATCCGCCTGGCCAGTTCCAGCGTCGATACCGGCGTATGTTCGGACGGCTTGACCACGAAGGTGCAGCCCGCCGCCAGCCCCGGCGCCAGCTTGAACACCAGCAGCAAGCCCGGCGAGTTCCAAGGCGTAATGGCGCCGACAACACCGACCGGTTCACGGCGCGTATAGATGAAGAAGTTCGGCCGATCGGAGGGCACGGTATCGCCCTGCAGCTTGTCGGCCATGCCCGCATAATAATAGAACCATTCCGGGATGTACTGCCACTGGCCCAGCATCTCGCGATAGAGCTTGCCGTTGTCGCGCGACTCGCAACGCGCCAGTTCCTCGGCGTCCCGCTTGATGATATCGCCAAGCTTGCGCAACAACGCCGCACGCTGAGTCGCGGTCATCTCGCTCCAGGGGCCGTGATCGAAGGCGGCTCGGGCAGCGGCGACCGCCGTGTCGATGTCTTCCCTGGTGCCGTCGGGCACCGTGGCCCATGGCTGGCCCGAATAGGGATTCAGGCTCTCCATGACTTTGCCGTTCGACGCGCCGACCACGGCGCCATTGATATACATGCCGAACGTCTGCAGCCCCGCCGGCTGATCAACCTTGTCGAGCATCGTTACCTCCCGGATACTGTTCTTTGAATGAGACGTCAGGTTGGAGCGATTTCCTGCTTCCAGGCATCGACGACGCCATCGTTGGATTTGCGGTGGTTCGGAAAGCGGTCCGAAACATCCAGATTGAAGATCCGCTTGGCGTTGAGGCCGAGAATGTTGCGCTTCGACTGTTCGCCAAGGAACGGCAGGTCCCAGATCGTGCTCGGGAGGTCCATGTCCCAGTGCGGATAGTCTGATGAATAAAGCAGCTGCGTATCCGCCTTGATCATCTTGAACGTCAGCTCAAGCGCTTCATGGTTGTTGACCATCTCCATCGGCTGCGTGGTGTAGAACATGTCACGCATGTATTCGCTCGGCAGCTTCTTCAGTGCCGGGGCCTCCGAGGTTCGCATCCGGTAGTCATTGTCGAGCCGCTGCATCAGCCAGGGAATCCAGGCAAGACCGGATTCGATCCAGATCACCTTCAGCTTCGGGAACCGCTCCGGAAGCCCGTTGACGATCCAGTTCGCGCAGTGCACGGCGTTGAAGAAGGTAAAGCCGACCGCATGCGCGGTGATGAAGCGGTTGGTCATCGAGACCAGTTGGTCGTTCCAGTGATACGAGGCGTGGAACGAGAGCGGCAGGCCAAGCTCCTCCAGCAACGCATAGGTTTTCATGAATGCGTTGTCGTAGACCGGCTTGTAGCGGGTCGAGACGACCATGAAGCCGATCACACCCGGCTTGTGGCCGTACTCCTTGACCATCTGGTAGGTCGCTTCGGGATCGTTGAACGGCAGGTAGAGCATCGAGCGCACCCGCGGATTCGACGGCAGCACCGTATCGGTCAGCCACCTGTTGTAGGCGCGGGCCAGCGCGACCTCCACCTCGGCCTGCGGATGCAAGCCCATGAACAGCATCGGGGTCGGGAACAGGCAGGCATAGTCGACGCTGAGCGCATTCATCCAGCGCAACGTCTGCTCGACCTCGCGCGGCTGCGCCGTCTTCGGAATGACCTCGTGCTTGCGCTCCAGGTAACGCGAGACGCGCCCACCGACGTCCTGATAGCCCGGCTGATCCATCAGCACCGCGCTTGGACCCTTGTAGGCGAACATGTTGATCGCGGTCTGCTTGATCACGGGATCCTCGATATATTCGAGGATCTCGGCGAAATTGTCGGTCTCATAATGGTGGCAGTCGACGTCGACGATCAACACCTCGTCGAGCTTGCGCGCGTCAGCCTGCTTCCTGGCATTGGCCAGATGTTCACCGGTATGGAAGCCTTCGATCGTGCGATCGTAGTCCGGCGTGCTCGAACGATAATGCATATGAGTACCTTTTCGCTATCGTGTGCCTGACCAGGATTGCCACATGCCGAGCTCGAAGACTTCGAGATTGGATGCCCTCATCAGTGCCGACGTGGTCACCAGCACTGCCGTCGCACTAACGCCGGAATCCGCCGCAAGCAGAGCCGGTCGCTGGTCCCGATCGAACTTCGCCTCATACACCTTGATCAATGCAGCCATGAGCCGCTGCACCGATTCGTCCGGCACGTCACCAGCCTGTCCCGTGGACACGGAGCCTTCGAGCAGCACGGCCAGACGTTCGGCCTCATCGCTCAGCTTGCTATCGTTCATCGGCATCGGCGCCATTTCATCCCTGGATCGCAGCAAGGTTGCATCAGACAACGACATAGACGGCTCCGTCGCGCTCGATGGTTTCGAACCGCTTGAGGCCGTGCTTGCCGTCACCCGCGCACTTTCCGGTCTCGATGTTGAATTCCCAGCCATGCCACGGACAGACGATGTGCAGGTCCTTCTCGTTGAAGCGCATGCCCTGGTAGGTCTTGTCGGGAGCGATGATTTCCTCGACGCGATGGATCAGCAGGCCATCGCAGACCGGTCCGCCCTGATGCGGGCAGATGTTGAGGAACGCATGCAGCTTCCCCTTGGCGCGCACGACACCGATCTGCCGTCCTTCATGTTCAACCATATTGCGGGCGCCCTCGGGCATGTCCCCGGAACGCGCTACGAAAACTTCGGTCATTACCTATCCTTGGATACGTGTCGCGACGAGCTTTACGATCCCGGTTCGGCGGCACAATTGACGAATTTGGCGCGCGTCATGAGCAGAATTGAGGGACTGGAAGCGACGAGCCGCGCTCCCGCTTCTCGCTTATTCCGGCTGGATGCCGGCTGACCTGATGACGGAGGTCCACTTCACGAGTTCGCTCTCGACATATTTCGTGAACTCGGCGGTATCGCCCCAATATGGCTCGATGCCTGAGTTCTTGAATTTGTCCTGGATTTCCGGCTTCGCCAGCGCGGTACCGATGGCTCCGGCGATCTTCGCCACCACCTCGGGCGGCATCTTGGCCGGACCGAACAGGCCTGCCCAAGCCAGCAGGTCGAATCCCGGGATCACGGACTCGTCCAAGGTTGGCACGTTCGGCAACGCCTCGCTGCGACCCTTGGTCAACACGGCGAGCGGACGCATGGCCTTGTCGGCGATCTGCGGCAGCGCGTTGTTGAGGTCGGGGATCATCACCGGGATATGCCCCGCGATCAGGTCGGCGACCGCCATCGGATTGCTGCGATAGGATACGCGGACGATGTCAACGCCCGCCTGGTGCTTGATTGCCTCGCCCGCGATGTATCCAGTGCTGTTGCCGTGGCCGTAGGACAGCTTGCCGGGATTGGCCTTGGCATAGGCGATCAATTCCTGGATCGAGTTCACGTTGAGCTTCGGGTTGACGACCACGACGGACGGAAAGCTTCCGATCCGGGCGATCGGGGTGAAATCCTTGATCGGATCGTAGGGCACCTTCTTGAACAGTGCAGGCGCGGCCGAATGCGTCGAGTTCGTGGTGAGCAACAGCGTGTAGCCATCGGGTTCGGCCCGCGAGACGGCCTGCGCGGCGATCAGGCCTCCGGCACCCGGCTTGTTCTCGACGATGACGGGATGCCCGAACGCTTCCTGCAGCACCTGGCCGATGATCCGGGCGGTGGTATCGGTGACGCTGCCGGCGCCAAAGGGCGTTATAATGGTGACGGTGCGCGTCGGCCAGGATTGCGCCAGAACCGGCGAGCTGAAGGCTCCCAACAGAGATGCTATTGCGCCCGAAAGGACGATGGATCGGCGAGTGATGAAGTTCATGGATTTCCTTGCTTTTCTTGTTCTTGCGAGCGCAATGCCGAGCCACAGCGCGCGGTCCGGCGCCAGACACCAAATTGGCTAGCGCAGGCCGTTTCGCTCAAACGAAATTACCATGGTCGGCTATGAGCAAAATTCAGTGGCTGTGGCCGGTCACATCATAAAAGTCCGGTCGCGCCGGCGGTTGCGACGAACGGTCCACGCTGTTTTGCTCATGACGCATTTGAAAATTTCACGCCCCTGCGGCGGACCATTCAATTCCCTGACAGGCTAGAAGCGAGGTGCCGTTCAAGAGCACCGAGGGAGAAACATGTCCAAGAGGATACTATCGGCCGCCTGCGCCATTTTGTTTTGCAGTGGTATTACAGCGTCCATCGCCCAGGAAAAGGCGACCGCACCGATCAAAATCGGCGTCATCGCCGACATGTCGGGAATCTACCAAGGTAATTCCGGCAAGGGCGCAACTGTCGCCGTACAGCTTGCGGTTGAAGACGTCGGCGGTAAAGTGCTGGGCCGTCCGATCGAGGTTTTGACCGCCGATCACCAGACAAAGCCCGACATCGCCGGCGGCATTGCCCGGCGCTGGTATGATCAGGAAGGCGTGCACGCCATCGTCGACGTCGTCAGCTCGGGTACATCGCTTGCCGTTGCCGCCGTCGCCAACGACAAAAAGCGTGTGTTCCTCGCCAGCAACGCCGCCAGCTCGGTGTTCAACATGGACCAGTGCAATCCCTACACGGTGCAGTGGCGAAGCGACACTTACGCCTCGGCCAAGGCATTGACGGAGTCAACTCTGAAGGCAGGCGCCAAGAAATGGTTCGTGATCGCCGCCGACTATAATTTCGGTCATGCGCTGGAGCGTGAAATCACGCAAATCGTCAATTCCTCGGGCGGCAAGATGCTGGGTAGCGTTCGCCACCCTGTCGGCACATCCGATTTCGCGTCCTACATCCTGACCGCGCAGAATTCGGGAGCTGACGTCATTGCTCTGGCGAATGCAGGCGACGACATGGTCAAGGCGCTGAAGACGGCGGATGAGTTCGGACTGCTTACGTCGAAAACGCAGAAGATGGTCAGCATGCTGGTGTTCATCACCGACGTACATGCGCTCGGTTTGAACACGATCAAGGGCCTCGTGGTCGCCAGCGATTTCTATTGGGACATGGACGAGAAGACGCGAGCATGGGCGGAGCGCTACTACAAGATCATGGGGTCGATGCCAACGATGACTCACGCATCCGACTACTCCGCGACGCTGCAATATCTCAAGGCAATGGAGCTTGCGAAAAGCGACAAGGCCGAGGACGTGCTGGCAATGATGCACAAGATGCCGATCGAGGACATGTATGCGCGCAAAGCCGTCCTTCGTGAAGACAATCTCCTCACGCATGATGTTCTGTTGCTGCAGGTCAAGGATCCCAAGGAAAGCAAGCGTCCTTGGGATTACTACAAGATCGTCGATACGATCCCCGGCGAAAAGGCATTTCGGCCCCTCAGCGACAGCAAGTGCCCGCTCGTCAAGAAATAACGTTCTATGCTCCGCGGCCCGCGTAATTACTCGCGCGGACCGCATTCCGAGGAGCCGTCGTGATCGTCCAGTTCGATAAAGAGGCATCCTCCTCCATGCACCTCACCCAAGCCGAGCGTGACCGACTGGATAACGAGGCCGTTCGGGACGCCTGGCTATCCCTCACCGGCAGCCTCCCTGTCTTGATCGAGCAACGCGTTGCCAGAGGCGAGGTGTTTTACTCCGCGCTCGATCTCGCAGAGTATCTGATCGGAAAAAGCGACCTGGCGGGGTGGCGGATAAACTTCACGACAGATGGAGGCCCCTACTCCGCCACGCTCCTTCTCAAGAACCCGAGAAGCGGAACACCGAGCGAAATCGCCGGATCTCATCCCACATCGCTGACGATGGCGTTTATCTCTGTGATCAGTCAATGGGCAAAAGGCGAGAGATAGGAACCGTACCTGGCGCGCGACTGCCAGCCTGCCCTGGGGTTGAAGCCCCATGGTTATCGAGAGTTGAAGGCGCGCGCGAACCTTGTCGCGGGCGACGATCCGGACGAAGCGCGCCTGACCGAGTCATTCACAAAGTTCTGCCGTGCCGCTGCTCCTTACGGCCTCACCGCGGATCTCGAATTCATGCCGTGGACCGCTGTGAAAAATGCGAAGGCCGCATTGCGCATCGTCACCCGCGCAGGGGAGCCGAACGGCCGAATCCTTGTCGACGCGCTGCACGCGGCACGCTCGGCCACGTCGCTGGATGACATCGCAAACCTGCCCCCGCGCCTTCTCAGCTATGCCCAGTTCTGCGACGCACCGGCCCGCGTTCCCGCAACCGATGCAGGGCTGATCCACACCGCCCGGTGCGCCCGGCTTCTGCCGGGAGACGGTGGCATCGATCTGCATGGCCCGGCGCGCGCGCTGCCCGACGATTTACCGCTCAGCCTGGAAATCCCCAATGACGAGTGGCTGCCCCGGCTCGGCGCGGAGGAATGGGGCCGACGCGCGCTCGACGCGGCGCGCCGGATTGCTGCCGAGGCCGCAGAAGGGAAAGCAACTGCATGAGCGGTCTCGATCTCTCGACACGCCTCGCGGTTATTGCAGGCGGTTGCGGCGGCATCGGTCAAGCGGTTCGCACTCGGCTGATATCGGCTAGCGCGACAGTGATCGTCTGGGACGTTGCCGACAGCGCCGACATGCGGATCGACCTCACGAGACGTGTCATTTCGCCGCGAAAGCGGCTGTGGCCGCCCTCACGAAGTCTCTGGGGAAAGGAACTGCGGCGGCCGATATCCGGATTAGCGCGATTGCGCCTGCGGTCATTGCCACCGACCTTGTCAAGCAGATATCCGAGGACACCTACCAAAATGTGCTGGCAAAGATCCCGCTCGGCCGAGCCGGGCGACCCGAGGAAGTCGCAGCCATGGTCGCATGGCTCGTGTCCGACGAATGCTCGTTCTCGACCGGCGCGGTGTTCGACCTGTCCGGAGGGCGCGCGACATATTAGTCGCGTTCCACTTCACGCACGTGGAATGGTCAGCAGCCGGGATTCCCGCGTCTGTGCAGCAAGGCGAACGGCGGCATTGGCAGCGCCAAACCCCTGATAGTTGCGCCGCTGCACGATCTCGAAAAAGAACCGCTCGTCGAACGTGTGGGTATAAATCTGGAAGAATTCGCTCTCGCCTTCACGGTCGTACAAAATCTGGTTGTCGCGAAGCGCCGCCATCGTCGCCTCATCAAGATCGTATTTGGCTTCGATATCGTCATAATAATTGTCCGGAATCTTCAGGAAGTCCGCACCACGCGCCCGCATATCCGCGATCGCTGCGAAAATATCAGTGCACGAAAATGCGATGTGCTGGACGCCGGAGCCGAAGAATTCGCTGATAAAGCGCGCGGACAGCGTACGCGTCGCCGACGAGCCGTTGAGGATCATCCGTAGCGCCTGAGTGTCATTAACCAGCGCTTGGGACTGCACGAGCCCCACCGGATCGGCGATCTCCATCTGCGGCAGGCGTTGCAGATTAAGTATTCCCGCGTAGAACAACAGCCAGGATAGCATCTCGTCATACGGCATCGACTGCGAGATGTGATCAACTGCAACGAGCCGATCGTCCGTGGCATCGCTATGCAGCGTCTCGAAATCGGTGTCCCAGTTCTTTCCCCCGGCTTCCAGAAAATACAGCAGGCTGCCGCCGACGCCCCGAATTGCCGGAATTTCAAGTTCGCCCGGCGCAACCGGCTGATAGAAGGTGTGCGCCTTGAGCGCCTCCGCGCGCGTCATGGCTCTTCCGGTATCATCGACGTCGATCGCTATCGCGCAGACGCCCGGGCCATGCGCGATATAGTGCGAATGGGCAAAGCCGTCCGGTTCGCAATTGACTACAAGCTCGATATTGCCCTGCGACCAGCGCTTCACGTTCTTGCTGCGATGAGAGCCGGTTTTGCGAAAGCCGAGCTGGACGAACAGCGCGGACAGCTCGCCGGCTTTTGTCTCATCGAGAGCAAATTCGACGAAACCGACGCCGCGGCTTTGCACCCTCGACGGCAGCCGGACCGCTGACCCGCCGGTCGCGCCTTGCTCCAGCTGATCCTCCAGCAGAATGAGCGAACGTAATCCGTCCGTCGCGGTGCGAACCGCAGAACCGGAGCGGAACTGGTCGTTAAATATTTCCAGCGACAGCGGGCCGGAATAGCCGGCCGCGGCGACCGCCTCCATGAAAGCTCCAACCGGCAGATCGCCCTGGCCTGGGAAGCAACGGAAATGCCGGCTCCACGACAGCACTTCGAGGCCGAGTTTCGGCGCATCCGCAAGCTGCACCAGAAAGATCTTGTCTGCCGGGATCGACTGGATGGCGGCAACCGGAAGCGCCGGTGCCAGCGCGTGGAAACTATCGAGAATGAGCCCGACCGATTGGTGATCGGCGCGGCGGACGATCTCCCAAGCGTCGCGATAATCGTTGACGTGACGCCCCCACGCGAGAGCCTCGAAACCCACGCGCAGCCCCCGCGGTGCGGCCAATTCTCCAAGCGCGCGAAAATCCGCGGCCGCCCGATCGATTCCCCCCATGGATGCCGGCGACACGTTGCTGCAGACCAGCAGCAAATCGGTCCCAAGTTCCTGCATCAGGTCGAACTTGCGTTCCGCACGGACGAAATTGCGCCCGCGCTGCGGCTCCGGCATGCCCTCGAAATCGCGAAATGGCTGGAATGCGCAAATGGCCAGACCGAGGTCGCGGCAGGCCTGCCCGACGTCGCGGGGGCTGCCGTTGAACGACAGCAGGTCATTCTCGAAGATCTCGACCGCGTCGAATCCAGCGCCGGCAATGGCGCGGAGCTTTTCATCGAGCGAACCACTCAGCGAGACCGTGGCGATCGAGCGTTTGGCCATGCGATATGCTCCCAGAATGCGCCGAGGTGAGATGCGGGCACCTATTCGTGCCGCCTCGTGCACAGCTTCAGACGCTGTGCATATGCAACGAGATGTCAAGATAGACCATCCCTGATCCAAGACAATTACTCAGAAGTTCAGAGAGCATAACATCATGCTATTTTTTTGGGACCCGCGCGGCAGCCTTCGGTGGCCCAATTCGACCGGGCCCGCCGCCCTGCATTTCCAAGCGCAAGCATTTGATGAAATGTTCGACGTAGAGCGACAGCGGCGCGCCGCGTTTCACCGCGATGTAAGTATCGAATTTGGTTGGCTCGACGATCCGCACAAGTTCGACACCGGGAAAGCCGCCATGGGCGACGGTGAATTGATCGATGACGGCGATACCGAGCCCTGCCTTGACCAGCGCGCAGACCGTCGTGCCGAACCGCGCACTGATGGTTATATCGTATTTGAGCTTCTTGCGGGCGAAGATCTCGGCCATGATGCGTCCGTAAGGATCAGTCGGGTCAATTCCGATCAGCGGATAACGGACGATTTCCGCCGCGGAGACCTGCTTGCGGCCCGCAAGTTCATGCCCGACCGGCACGATGCAGAACAACTCGCCTGACGCGAGCGGCAGGAAGTCGAGGCCGGAGTGATCGAGACGATAGCTCATTGCAACACACTCGCCCCTGCCGAGCAGCAGAAAATCGATGGCCTCCTCGATCTTGAGGATGTTGATGTCGATCCGCAGCTCGGGGTAACGCCGCCGTACCCGCTCGATCGCGCGAGGCACCATGACCTGCGAGATGCTCGGCACCGAACCGATGCGCAACTCCGACAACGCACCGTGGCCGATTTTGGAGATGATCTCGGTGAGGTCATCGACCTTCTTGTAGACACCGTTGATCTGCTCAAAAATACTCCGTGCCTCGGGCGTCGGAAAATAGCGCCCGCTCTGGCGCTGGAAGAATCTGATGCCGAGCGATCTCTCGGTATACTTCACCAGGCGGCTGATACCCGGCGCTGACACATTAAGAAGCTTGGCCGCACCGCCAATGGTGCCTGTCACCATGACCGCCCGGATAACCTCGACTTGGCGCAGCGTCATCATTTGCCCAAAACCCTGCCATTCATCAAAGGTAGCGCGTCGGCATTTGGAATTCTCTCGCTCCAAGAAGAGCGAAACCGCAGGTCGGTTGATCTCATCCAAAAATTGCCCGCAATTGATATTGACCACAAGCCTGTATGAGCAAATGATGAGTGCCTTATGCATTGATCGCCCCAGAGCGCTCGGGCGGTTTGCTTGGATTTGCATCGATCTCGCGAGGCTGCCCGTTCGAGATTGAGCTCACGGCTTAGACGTGCGCCGACGATTTGCACAAGACCGATCTCGCCACGCGCGCGGCGTCAACCCTGCAAGTCTGCACGAGACACTGCGTGCGTTGAGAAATCATCACCGCATCGGTGTGCCTCGGTCTCCAGCGTAACTGCCCGAACTCCGAAACCCGATGAACGGCTAGTGGTTATTCTTTCGATGTCTGCAGCGAGATCAGCCAAAGTCGCGATTTTGAAAATTAACATAATGTTCTGTTTCTCGAATAAAGCGGTAATTGTGTTACGCCGCTGATGGACTAATCTGGCCCTGCGTTCGATCAGCGATGCATCCAAGCCGCCGGTCGTACCGACACTCATCAATTTTGAACTGGAAAGACGAGACGAAACAAAAGCTCGGACCGCTATCCGCAATTATTGAAGAAGCCCGCCAAAGGGACTTTCAGCAAACCTAAATTGGGAGGAACCGGAATGGCAAGCTCATCTGCTCAAAGCGAACATGATACGAGTCAGTCGAAGAAAGCCGCCGCCAGCGGATGGATTGGATCGGCGCTCGAATATTACGACTTCTTTATTTATGCGACGGCAGCCTCGCTAGTATTTCCGCAGATATTCTTCCCATCGGAGAATCCTACCGTCGCTATCATCGCTTCGCTTGCGACGTACGGCGTCGGCTACGTTGCACGGCCTATCGGCGCGTTCGTTCTCGGACACTGGGGTGACACCCATGGCCGGAAGACCGTGCTGATCCTCTGCATGTTCCTGATGGGCATCTCCACGATGGCAGTCGGTCTCCTGCCCACGTACCACCAGGTCGGCATGCTGGCACCGGTGTTGCTTGTTATCCTGCGCCTCATCCAGGGCTTTGCGGTCGCCGGCGAGATATCCGGAGCCAGCTCAATGATCCTGGAACATGCTCCATTTGGCCGGCGTGGATTTTATGCGAGCTTCACGCTGCAGGGCGTGCAGGCCGGGCAAATTCTTGCGGCGGCGGTGTTTCTGCCACTGGCAGCCTACATGCCGACCGAGGCGTTCAATAGCTGGGGCTGGCGGATACCCTTCTTGCTCAGTTTCTTTGTCATCGTCGCCGGCTACATCATCCGCCGCGAAGTAGACGAGACGCCCGCCTTTGCCAAGGAAGACAGAGAAGGCAAGGTTCCGAAGGCGCCGATCATCCAGGCTGTCAAGCACAGCTGGAGGGACATGCTTCGTGTCATCTGCATGGCGCTCATGAACGTTATCCCGGTGGTCGCCACCATATTCGGTGCAGCTTACGCAGTCCAACCGGCCTACGGAATCGGCTTCGAAAAGGATGTCTACCTGTGGATCCCCGTCCTCGGCAACATGCTGGCCGTTCTGGTTATCCCGATCATCGGCAACCTGTCGGACAAGGTCGGTCGTAAGCCGCCGATCATCGTGGGCGCCCTTTCTTCCGGATTGCTTGCGTTCGGATACCTCTATGCGATCAGCATCCAGAACGTGCCGCTGGCAATCATCATGTCGCTGCTGATGTGGGGTGTCGTCTACCAGGGCTACAACGCCATTTTCCCGAGCTTCTATCCCGAACTGTTTCCAACGCGAACCCGGGTCTCGGCGATGGCGATATCCCAGAACATCGGCACAACGATCACGGCTTTGCTTCCTGCCCTGTTTGCCGCCGTGGCGCCTCCCGGCTCGGACAACATCCCCCTCACCGTCGGCGCGATCGCCTTCGGAATTACGGTGATCGCTGCGCTGGCGGCCGTGACAGCCCGGGAAACCTACCGGATCAAGATCAGCGATCTCGGAAAGCCCGACGCCGTTCCAATGCCGAAGGCTGACTATGAGAGGCTGCGGGCTCAGGCAGTAAGTGGTGCAGCCGTCGTTCCGATGTGAAGGCTGAATGAGACCTGGAAAGTCGGTCGGGACCCGCAAAGTCAAATGCGATTGCGCGGTGCACCTCGACCAAGTCTGAAGCTGCCGCCATCGAGGCAAACCGAGCGAAGGCGGCAGCAGGCTCCCGATATCTTAACCAGATGCATGAGGTTACGGCAGCATGACACCCCAAGCCGAATTCCACCAACGCGACCGCGATCTTCACCCCCCGGCTCTCACGCCCGTTTACAAGACGAGCGTGCTCCGCTCACCGCGCATCCCCCTTTGGTCGCTGCAAAACTCTTTGTCGGAGGTCACCGGCCCGACATTTTCGCCTTCCGAACTCGGCCCGCTCGATAACGATCTCGTTCTCAATTTTGCCAAGCAGGGCGAGGCGATCGGCGAGCAAACTATCGTCCACGGCTACGTGCTCGACGGTAACGGCCAACCGGTATCCAACACGCTGGTCGAAGTGTGGCAGGCCAATGCCGGTGGCCGCTACCGCCACCGCAACGATACCTACATCGCCCCGATCGACCCGAATTTTGGCGGCTGCGGTCGGATGCTGACCGATGAGCGGGGCTATTACTTCTTCCGGACGATCAAGCCCGGCGCATACCCGTTTCGAAATCGCATCAATAGCTGGCGCCCCGCCCACATCCATTTTTCGGTCTTCGGAACGGGCTTTGCACAGCGACTAATCACGCAGATGTATTTCGAGGGGGACCCACTCATTCCCCACGATTCCATCATCGCAACCATCCCGGACAAGTCGGCGGCGGATCGTTTGACGGCAAGGCTCGATCTCAATGCATCGCGCCCGCTGGAGTGCCTCGCCTACCGCTTCGATATCGTGTTGCGGGGACGCCGCCAGACCTTGTTCGAGAACAAGCTCCAGGGAAGCTGACATGACATCGACCCCTTTCATCCCTTCCTACCTGCCGGAGACACCGTCGCAAACGGCCGGACCCTACGTGCACATCGGTCTCATACCGGAGCAGGCCGGCTTTGAAATCTTTGAGAACAACTTCAGCGGCAATATCGCCGGGCCGGATGTCTTGGGCCAACGCATCATCATCGAGGGGCGCATCTGCGATGGCGCCGGCCACGTGGCAAAGGACGTCCTGGTCGAAACCTGGCAAGCGAATGCGACCGGGCGATACAATCATCCTGCGGACACGCAGAACAAGACACTCGACCACAACTTCCGTGGCTGGGCTCGGACGGGCACGGACTTCGCCACCGGGCTCTACATAATCCGCACCATAAAGCCCGGGAGCGTGGTGGGCCGCAAGGGCCGCAAGGCGATGGCGCCTCACGTCAATTTCTGGCTGGCCTCGCGCGGCATCAATATCGGCCTCGCCACGCGCATGTATTTCGGCGACGAGGAAGCGGCGAACTCCGATGATCCCGTCTTGAACATTATCGAGCAACCCGAGCGGCGCAAGACGTTGATCGCGCCGCGATCGGAACGGGATGGCGCGATCGTCTACACCTTCGACATCCATCTTCAAGGCGATCGGGAGACGGTGTTCTTCGACGTCTGAAGATAGCGAGACGGTTTCAATCACGAATTCAGGGAGGACAATTTGACGACAGACAATGAAATCCTGGCATCCGTAAGGCCCGGCAAGCCACCGGCCAACTGCCCGGTGCTCGGAACCTGGCAACTGCAAAGCTACGTTCGCGAACGCCTGTCCGACGGGCATCGGCACAATCAGTTCGGCGAAGCCCCCGTCGGCTACATTGGCTACGCGACGGACGGCAGGATGTACGCCATCTTCACGCGGGATGATCGAGTGGTACCTCGCGACGTTGTGCCCACCGACGAGGAAGGCGTGCAGTTGCTCGGCAGCATGGTCGCCTATGCCGGCACGTTCTCATTGGGAGACGATGTCGTGGTTCACCACATCGACACGTCGTGGAACCAGGCGTGGACCGGAACTGACCAGATCCGGCACTTCGTGCTTGAAGGGGATACGCTGACGATTACGACCGCCCCCTACAAGAGCTATCTGGACGGCACTATGGGCCGATCAATTCTCATCTGGAACAAGGTCAAGTAATGCCCCGGCCTGCGGGCTCAGGAGATTTGCGATGAGCGATCTGTTTGCGATCGAAGGGGCACATGTACTGGTCACCGGCGGCTCAAGCGGCCTTGGGCGGTTCTTTGCAGCCTTCCTCGCGCAACGGGGTGCACGTGTGACTGTTGCGGCGCGCCGCGCGGAAGCTTTGGCCAAAACCGTCGATGACATCTCGGCTGCTGGAGGCCAGGCCCTAAGCGTGGTGATGGACGTCACCGACGCCGCGAGCATCGAGGCCGCGCTCGACACCGCCGAAGCGCGCTTCGGTCCCGTTCGGATCGTCATCAACAACGCAGGGGTTACGGCGACCCGACCTGCGCTGCAACAGGATGAGACCGACTGGGACAAGGTCGTCGACACCAATCTGAAGGGAGTCTGGCTGGTCGCGCAGGCTGCTGGACGCCGCATGGTTGCGCACAAGGTGACAGGCTCGATCGTCAATGTGGCGTCGATCCTGGGGCTGCGTGTTGCGAGCGCCGTCGCACCCTATGCGATTTCGAAGGCCGGCGTCGTGCAGATGACCAAGGCCTTGGCGCTGGAATGGGCGCGCTACGGCATCCGCGTCAACGCGCTTGCGCCCGGCTATTTCGAAACCGAGCTCAACGACGATTTCTTTCGGGAAGCCGCAGGCCAGGCGCTCATCAAGCGGATTCCACAACGGCGACTTGGTGAATTGCGCGAGCTGGAAGGACCGCTTCTGTTGCTCGCGTCTGAGGCCGGTTCCTACATGACCGGAAGCGTGATCGTTGCCGATGGCGGTCACGTGGTTTCGACCCTTTGAACAGCGGTTTTTTATGACCTGTGCGCTTCGGTGAAGCAAAGGTGATGATCCAATGAACGCAAACCAAACGCATCCTTTCGAGACCAATCTGGACCGCCAACCGTCCAATTATGTCCCGTTGTCGCCCGTCAGCTTCCTGACCCGCGCCGCAAGTGCCTTCGCCGGAAAAGTGGCCGTGATCGACGGCGAGCGGCGCTATACCTGTGCGCAACTGCTTGATCGCTGCACCAGGCTCGCATCCTCGCTGGCACAGCTTGGGGTCAAGCGGCTCGATACGGTGGCAATCATCGCATCAAACATTCCGGAGATGATCGAAGCCCATTTCGCGGTACCGATGCTTGGCGCCGTGCTCAATCCGCTGAATACGCGCCTCGATGCCGCGAATATCGCCTTCTCGCTCGTACATGGCGGCGCCAAGGTCTTGATCGTCGATGCGGAGTACGCTTCGCTGGTGCGGCAAGCCCTGCAACAAGTCGATCGCGAGATCGTCGTCATTGATATCGCCGCGCCCGATGGATCGATCGCGCCGCTGGGCGCGCATCCCTACGAGGCGCTCCTGGCCGCCGGCGATCCGGATTATGACTGGCCTGGCATTACCGATGAATGGCAGTCGCTCTGCCTGCTCTACACGTCGGGAACCACCGGCGATCCAAAAGGCGTCGTCTATAGCCATCGCGGCGCCTATCTCTCGGCGCTCGGCAACGGCTTCAGTTTCGGACTCGCATTCGACAGCATCTATCTCTGGACGCTGCCAATGTTCCACTGTTCCGGGTGGTCCTATCCATGGGCGGTCGTCGCCGCCGGCGGGACGCAGATCTGTCTTCGCAAAGTCGAGCCCGCTCAGATATTCCGGCTGATCGCAGAACATCGGGTCACGCATCTTTGCGGCGCGCCGATCGTGCTGAATATGATCGCCCACGCGCCTGCCGACCAACGCGTGCCGTTCCAGCACACGGTTACGGTTGCTACCGGCGGCGCGGCGCCGCCCTCTTCCGTTTTCCGCTCGATGGAAGCTCTCGGCTTCCGGGTCACGCATCTTTATGGGGCCACCGAGACTTACGGGCCCGCTACTTCCTGCGTCTTCCAGCCGGAATGGAACGCGCTGCCGGATGACGAGCGCTTTGCCCGGATGGCGCGGCAGGGTGTTGCCTATCCTATGATCGAGGCGGTTACGGTCGCCGATCCCAAGACAATGATCCCGGTTCCGCGCGATGGCACGACCGTCGGCGAGATCATGGTCCGCAGCAACACCGTGATGAAAGGGTACCTCAAAAACGAAGCTGCAACGGCAAAAACCCTTGTCGGAGACTGGTGCCTCTCCGGTGACCTCGCCGTCTGGCATCCCGACGGTGCGATCGAGATCAAGGATCGCTCCAAGGACATCATCATTTCCGGCGGCGAAAACATTTCGAGCCTTGAGGTCGAAGAGGTGCTCACGCAGCATCCCGCCGTGATGCTGGCGGCCGTGGTCGCCCGTCCCGACCCGAAATGGGGCGAAACGCCCTGCGCATTTCTCGAGCTCAAGCCCGGCGCGACCAAACCCGACGACAAGGAGGTCATTGCCTTCTGCCAGGCACGGCTGGCGCGCTTCAAAGTCCCAAAGGTTTTCATCTATGGCGCGCTGCCGAAGACATCGACCGGAAAAATACAGAAGTTTGTGCTCCGCGATCAGGCAGGCGAATTGTGAACGCAACGCCCGATATCGCGAAAGAGCGTCGCAAATCAGACCGCCCAGGGCCGGATTCGCCATGACGATGCGGTACGCCGACATTAACGGGATCAGGATCGCCTACGAAGTCCGTGGCTCCGGACCGCCGCTCGTGCTTATCATGGGTTATCGTCTCAGTTCGCTCGCATGGCCGCTCGACTTCGTCGAGGCGCTGGCAGAACGTTTCACCGTAATCCTGCTTGACAACCGTGGAACGGGTACCAGCGACAAGCCCACATCCGGCTATGAAATCTCCAACATGGCCAGGGACGTGAACGGTCTTTTGGACCACTTGGGGATCGCCCGCGCCAACGTCCTTGGATATTCGATGGGAGGCGCAGTCGCGCAGGAATTCGTTCGTCAATTTCCCGATCGGATTTTGCGTCTGGTGCTCTGCGCGACGATGTGCGGCGGTCCGCGTGCGGTGTACGCACCGACGTCCGTCGTCCGGGTGATGCGAGAACTCGACGGGCTGACGCCGGAAGCGATCGCCCGCCGAATCTGGAATGTTACATACTCGCCAGGATATCTCGAGAACCATCGGCAATTGGCCGAAGATCAGATGCGACGGGAGATCGCGGCGCCAACTCCCTTGCACGCCGCCGACTTGCAGTACCAAGCCTTCGCGGAGTTCGATTGCTCCAAAGCGCTTCCGAACATTACGGCCCCAACTCTTGTGCTGACCGGCGATCTCGATCGCTTGATAGCTCCGCAGAACTCCCGATTCATCGCGAGTCTTATACCTGGGGCGCGCCTGATCGTCATTCCGGGCTGCGGTCACCGGATGATGTGGGAGGCCACCGATGAATGTGTCGGCTTCGTCACGGGATTCCTGACCGACGTTTCAGAAGAGCGGCGTGACAATTCGGCTCTGCCTGTCTCGCAAGGCGGCCACAACGCTTTGGCCGATTTCGTCCATTTTTTTACGCCCGCGATCGAGCTTTTTGCCACTTGGCCGTGGATGCTGGCAGGAGCCGGGGTCGATTCGATGACGATTGCCCGGCAATCGATTTATTTCGGAGGCAAGGCGCAGTTCGGCGACGGAAAACCAATTGTTCTGATCCCGGACATCAGCAGCCAATTGTCCTTCCTGGTGCTCTCGAATTGGCTCAAGGGGCTCGGTTATCGCCCGGCAACGGTGGACCTCTCCGTGAATGTCGACGAGCAATCGGCCACGAATTTGATACGCACGATGACCCAGCGACTTGGCAGAAAGGCAGTGCTGGTGACCTCCGCTGCTGGAATACGGCGCGTATCGGCGATCGCCGCGGCCCACACAGACCGCGTGTCCGACATCGTGGTCCTCAATGCTTCGCACCACCCTGACATGCCGCCCCGCATTCGGTCCCATTTCATCTCGTCCGGCTGGTTGCCGCATCTTGCGATGGCCACCTTGCCGCAAGTCTTGCGGAAGATCCGGATCGAATTGATGGAAGCATCGAACCGCGCCGAGATCCCGAGCGCAGCACTAATCAATACAACCCCGATACGTTGATCCGGAGCCAACAATGAACCGCATCGTCTACATACTGAATGGTCCCAACCTCAATCTCCTCGGCAAACGCCAGCCTCACATCTACGGTCACGAAACTCTTGCTGACGTCGAGGCTGACTGCCGCAAGGTCGCCGGAGAGCTCGGGCTCGAGCTTCGCTTCCACCAGTCGAATCGTGAATACGAGATCATCGACTGGATCCACGAAGCAAGAGAAGGCGCCTCCGGCATCGTGATCAATCCTGCCGCATTCACGCACACGTCGGTTGCGATCCTTGACGCGTTGAATGCCTTCGAAGCGACTGTCATCGAAGTTCATATCTCGAACGTTCACAAGCGTGAGGAATTCCGCCACCACTCTTATGTCTCGCTTCGCGCCGATGGCGTGATCGCCGGGCTTGGAACGCAGGGGTATACGCTGGCGCTACGCCGCCTCGCGCATTTGTTCGACGCAAAATGAGCCTGTATGGGAGGCGGCGTTACCCAGACTTTAGATAGCCATCACGTTGATAGAAGAGGAACACGGCGATGACAATTAGCGGACGCACGAAGCTCATAGCCCATCTCGGCTATCCGACCGAGAGCTTCAAGGCCCCCATGATCTACAATCCCTATTTCGAAAAATACGACATTGACGCCGTTGTTGTTCCGATGGGTTGCAAGGTCGAGGACTACGCGGCATTTCTCAAGCTTGTGTTCAAGCTCTCCAATACCCACGGCGCGCTTGTCACCATGCCGCACAAGGTGACCACGATTCCGTTGCTGGATGAGGTCTTGACCACGGCGAAGGTCGCAGGCGCCTGTAACGCAATTCGTCTTGGACCGGGCGGCACCCTTGTCGGGGACATGTTCGACGGCGAAGGATTTGTTCGCGGAATTCTGCGGAAAGGTCGGGTGTTGGCAGGCGCGCGCGTGCTTGTGGTCGGGAGCGGCGGCGTTGGTTCTGCGATTGTGGCATCGCTGGCCAAGGCTGGAGTGGCCGAGCTCGCACTGTTCGATGCCTATCCTGCAACAATGAACGGTTTGGCGGAACGCTTGCGCACCTATTATCCGGCGTTGAAAATTGAGGTTGGCTCCAAGGATCCGGCCGGGTTCGACGTCGTCGTCAACGCGACGCCCCTCGGCATGAAGGACGGCGATCCCTTACCCATGGATATTGATCGAATTGCACCCTCAACCTTCGTCGGCGAAGTTGTGATGAAGCAGGAAATCACGCCATTTCTGGCGGCGGCAAGAGCGCGTGGCTGCGAAATCCAGATCGGCACCGACATGCTGTTTGAGCAGATCCCAGCCTATCTCGAGTTCTTCGGCTTTCGCACGACCACGCCAGACGAACTGCGGGCCGTCGCGCAGATCAACTACTAGAGCATGATCCGGAAAAGTGTGCAGCGGTTTTCCGAAAAGATCATGCTCAAACAAAAAAATAAAGCGGGATGTCGATTCGAAGAAACGTCATCACGCTTTAGTCTGGCCAGGTGGCCCTCGGGCAACGATGCCCGCTTGAAAGAGGCACAGGCACTCCGGGCTTCGGCGTCGAAGCGGCCGCCCAACAAGATGGGTTAAACAGACTTTCGCTAAGACCGAGTGATAGGGCTTTTCACCTGGCCCTGGGCTACCGGGGTAACTCGTTGACAAGGACGCGCATGTTCTCGCTGTAGTCCACGGGCACCACAACGAGATGCACGCCGCCTTCCGTGAAAGCCGCTTCCAGCATGGTCGCGAGTTCCGAGGTCTCGCCGACGCGCGAACCCTTCGCGCCGTATGACTTCGCATAAGCCACGAAATCAGGATTGCCGAAGTCGAGACCGAAGTCGGAAAATCCGTCGACTTCCTGTTTCCATCGGATCATGCCGTAGCCACGATCCTCGAGCACGAGCACGACGAGATTCAGCTTGAGCCGCACGGCCGTCTCAAGCTCCTGCGAATTCATCATGAAGCCGCCATCACCGCAGACGGCAAGCACGCGCCTGGCGGGATGAATCAGCGACGCTGCGATCGCCGAAGGAAGCCCCGCCCCCATGGTCGCCAGCGCGTTGTCGAGCAGCAGCGTATTGGCGACGCTGGTGCGATAGTTGCGGGCGAACCAGATCTTGTACATGCCGTTGTCGAGGGCAACGATGCCGTCCGGCGGGATGACCTGGCGGACGTCGTACACGACGCGCTGCGGCGTCAGAGGAAACCGATCCTCCGTCGAGCGCTCGGCAAGATGGGCAAGGATCGCTTCCCGCAAACCCAGCAATGCCTGACCATTGGGGAGCTTGCCTTCGAGGCGATCGGCCAGGCTTGCAAGGCTTGCGCCGACGTCGCCGACGATCTCCGCCTGCGGAAAGTATACCTGTTCGACCGTCGCCGGCGTGGCGCCGACGTGGATAACCTGCGGTCCATCGTGGCCCATCAGGAAAGGCGGCTTCTCGACGGTGTCATGGCCGATCGAAATGATCAGATCGGCCTGATCGATGGCCTCGTGAACCCAATCCCGCTCGGACAGCGCGGCGGTGCCCATATAGAGATTGGAGCCGGCATTGACCGCGCCCTTCCCCATCTGGGTGTTGAAGAATGGAATCCTGCATCGTCGCACGAATGCCGACAGCGGCTCCGCCAGTTGCGGGCGGCTCGCCGCGGCACCCAGCATGACGAGCGGCCTGCGGGCAGCCGCGATCATGGCCGCGGCGCTCTCGATGGCTCTTGCGGGCGCGACCGGAAGCTCGACGACATGCGGGGGAATAATGTCGGCCGCAGCTTCGTCGGCGGCGATATCCTCGGGCAATTCGAGATGCACGGGGCCGGGCCGTTCCTGCTGCGCGACCCGGAAGGCGTCGCGAACCAGGGTCGGAATACTCTGCGCGGAGACGATCTGCGTCGCCATCTTGGTGAGCGGCCGCATGGTTGCGACGATATCGACGATTTGGAAGCGCGCCTGGCGGCTGCTCCGGATCGCCTTCTGCCCCGTGATCATAACCATCGGCATCGCGCCCAGATGCGCGTAGGCCGCAGCCGTCGTCAAATTGAGCGCACCGGGCCCCAGCGTCGTCAGGCAGACGCCCGCGCGCCCGGTGAGGCGCCCGTAGGTGGCCGCCATGAAGCCGGCCGCCTGTTCGTGCCGGGTCAGCACCAGCTTGATCTTCGAGCGCCGCAGCGACTCCAGCACATCGAGATTCTCCTCGCCGGGAATGGCGAAGATGTATTCGACGCCCTCGTTCTCGAGGGCGGCCACCAGCAGATCGGAGGCTTTTGTCACGCGGCCGAAACTCCGCTCGCGCCCGTTGCAGCTTTCTCCGCCCGGTGCGGCAGCGTCCATTCCGGCCGAATGAAGTGGCAGGTGTAGCCGTCAGGATATTTTTCCAGATAATCCTGATGCTCAGGCTCCGCCTCCCAGAACGGTCCGGCGGGGGCCACCTCGGTAACAACCTTGCCCGGCCAAAGGCCGGAAGCATCGACATCGGCGATGGTGTCTTCAGCGACCCGCTTCTGCGCGTCGCTGGTATAAAATATTGCCGATCGGTAGCTCGCGCCCCGATCATTGCCCTGGCGATTCAGCGTCGAGGGATCATGGATTTGAAAAAAGAACTCCAGCAGCTTGCGATAGCTGATGGTCTGCGGGTCGAAGGTGATCTCAATGGCTTCGGCGTGATTGCCGTGGTTGCGATAGGTCGCGTTTGGCACCTCTCCGCCGGTATAGCCCACCCTGGTCGAAATCACGCCGGGATACCGGCGTAGCAGATCCTGCACACCCCAGAAGCAACCGCCGGCAAGGACTGCTCGTTCCGCCGAAACTGTCATTTCTGCTCTCCCTCGTTCGCTGCGGTCACTCGGTTCCGAGTTCCATCAAGGACGCATAATGAAGCCGAACGGTGCAAAAGCGCAAATATCAAATGAACCCTTGGACCTTTTTGCCGTGCCACTTTCGTAAGAAAATGGCACGTTGATAACGAATAATACTAAGAGCTGATCCAGACGGTTACCATCCGGAAATACTTTCGCAAGAACTCACTCCAGGCTTGCACACGATCTGGCAATCCCACCCGACCGATCGGCCAGCGAAACACGGGCGTAGCAACCGCGCAAACTGTCATGGTCGCTTCGCGTCGGTGCCATCATTGCTGATGTCGGCCGCCGTACCGGTCCCTCCCTCCTGGCCATCCGATCCGAACGATACGATCGCGTACGGACCGCGCTCGGCCGGAGCGCGGTAAACATAGAGGTGGCCCCACGGATCGGTCGGCACGGCGCCGGTCTTGAGATAGGGTCCGTTCCAGATCTCGGTGTTGCCGGGTCGCTGTGCGAGAGCGGCAAGACCCTCGCTACCGGTCGGATACCGGCCGACATCGAGAAAAAACAGATCCAATGAGCTCGAGAAGCTCTCAATCTGGAGTTTGGCCGCCTTGACTTTGGATTCTCCGAGATAACTAAGCACGCGTGGACCAACCAAGCCCATGACCAACCCGATGATCGCGATGACGACCAGCATCTCGACCAGGGTAAAGCCCGCCTCGGTCCGCCGATCGCGGCGACGGTCTCTGGATATTGCCAACAACCTCATCGCCATCTCCCACCTCCGCGAACGCAAAATCGCGCACCTTCAATCAGCGCGCGGATGTCACGCGCAGGACTTCGGACGCCGCGGTCATCCCGATCCGGCATTTTTCGATGGCGTCGTCCAACATTGTCGTCATGCCAGCACGAATGGCGGCGCGATCAATGACCGTTGCGTCGGCTTCCGCGCCGACGAAGGGGCGGACTTCATCAGTCAGTTCGAGCAATTCAAAAATCCCGGCGCGCCCGCGATAGCCGATGCCGCCGCAGCTTTCGCAACCGACCGGACGATAGATCGTCTCACCGGCCGCAAAACCCAGAAGCCGATAACGAGGATCGGCGACGAGGTCTTGCTCGGCAAGTTCATGCCTATCCTTGCAGCCATTGCAGAGGACGCGAACCAGCCGCTGGGCAATGACAGCACGCAAGGTCGATCGCAGTAGAAATCCCTCGACACCGAGGTCCAGAAGTCGAGGCACGGCCGCGGCGGCGGTCTCTGTGTGGAGCGTTGACAGCACGAGATGGCCGGTCAGCGCCGCGTGGATCGCAATATTCGCCGTTTCACCGTCGCGGATTTCACCGACCATGATGACATCGGGATCCTGGCGGACAAAGGCGCGCATCGCGGTAGCGAAGGTCAGCCCGATCGCCGGCTTGACCTGGGACTGGTTAACGCCTGAAATTTCGTATTCGACGGGGTCCTCGATGGTGAGAATCTTCCGCGTCGGCTCGTTGAGGAGCGACAGCATGGTCGCAAGCGTCGTGGTTTTCCCGCTTCCGGTCGGGCCAGTGATCAAAATTAGTCCATGCGGCAGCGCCAGCAGACGGCGCAAGGTGGATTCGTCGCGGCCGACCAAACCGATCTTGCTCAATTCGAGCAAGCCGCGGTCGCGCGGCAGCAGACGGATCACCACGCTCTCGCCGTGCTGAGTAGGCATTGTGGCGATGCGGATATCGATCTCGGACCGCCCGGCTCGCGCCCGCGCGGCGCCGTCTTGAGGCAGTCGGCGTTCCGCTATGTTAAGGCCGGCCAAGATCTTAATACGCGATACGACGGCCTGCGGCAGAGCGTCGGCCGAAAACGATACGGCGCGAAGAATCCCGTCGACCCGCATTCGCACCACAAGACCGGTCCGGAATGGCTCGACATGGATGTCGCTGGCCCGCAGTTCCAAGGCTCGCTCGAGCAAATCATTGACGGCCCGAACCACGGGAGCCCCGCTCGCGAGATCGCGGAGGTTGTCGATGTCGTCATCGCCGGGGCGGCGCTCGGGCTCCACGACATCCGCGGCGTCGGCCCTTCGCTCATCGAGCCGCCGCTCCAGAACCGTGGCGATGTCGTCGAAGGAAGCGACAGCGATCCTGGCGGCCCCGCCGCAAACGATCTCCGCGGCCCTGATCGCGGCGCCATCCGCCGGATCCGATACTGCCAGGCCGAAGCCGTCATCGCCGGACCGAAACGGAAAAACCGACGAGTCGCGTAAAAAACGCGCAGAGAATTGCTCAATCGCACCAGCGGCACTCAACAGTTCCTGCAGGCTGAGCCGCGGCAACCTCCAGAAGGCCGCCACCTCGTCGGCGAACGTTCCACCCGGCAGATCCAATTTTTCCCATAGTTCGCGAAGTCCGTTTCCGGCGGCCGTTTCGGCGGGATTGCCGCTCAGCAATTTCGCCCTTGCGGCATCGGGTATTCGTTCGAGCAAATGTGCACGAAACTGCTCTACCGAACGCTTTGACGGCGCAGCCGTTGCACGACCTGGTATCGACTTCGACATGCTCCTGCTTGCTCCGCAGATTCACATATTTGTCGGTTTGAGATTGAACATCACGCCGGTCTCGAACTCGACCGGGTGTCCCTGCTTGACATAGGGCTTGAATTTCCACTGCCGCACAGCTTCCTCGATGTTTCGCCGTTGTGCTGCGGAAGCACGTATCACGTGAACGTGTTTCACACTGCCGTCCGTCGCCACGATCATGCGCACTGGAATCGATGCAGCCTTCGCGCCGACGCCGTCGGGCTCCACCCGCCGCACACTATTCTCAGAGGCGTAGTCCCTGAGACATTGCGGAACGGGATTGGATATATCTTCCTTCCGAACCGAATCGAGATTGTCCAGCGACCGCACCAGACCCGCCAGGGATTCGCGATCCCGGCTGGTTAGATTGAATGTCACAACGTGGCAGCGGATCTCGATAGCGAACATCGAGCGAAAAAGGCCGACGCCACTGAAATCAATGCGGTAGCCAGGATGCCCTCCAACGCTCACCGGCGCGGGCTCACGGTCGATCGTCATGCCGTCGACCGCCGCCATGACCTGACGAAATTCGGCGACAACGTTCTTCACGTCATCTGAAGAGTCCGGCGCGAACAACATGTCCTGCGCCACAACCAGAACCGCACCTGCGAAATCGCGCTTCGGAGTCCACGTTCCAAGCACGTAGTAGCCGGATTGAGAGGGCGGCGGCCCCGCCAATCCTTCGGTCAACTCGTCAGACAACCGATAGGAAAGATTGAAATAGTCGCTGACAAAAGCCCCGCCGATGACTTTTCCATCCTCGGGATTTTCCGATCGGACAATTCTGGCGTCCTGGGATGAGGGCATGGCGCCATAAAGCACCGCCCCGGTCCCGACGAGACATATCGCTATGCCCAGATATAGCCAGACACGCATTGTCGCACGACGCCCTTCAGAGCGAGCGCAGATAGTTTATGAGCGCCTGCTTATCGTCGCGCGACAGCAGGTTGTAGTTGTTGATGACGGCGTTGGCTTCCGATCCACGGCTGGCGTGCTGCTGGATTGCTTCGTGCAGATCCTTGGTCCGGCCATCATGAAGGAAAAAGATGCGTTGGCCGACGCCCCACAGCGGAGCCGTTCGGAATTCGTTGCCATTGGCGCTGCCTTGCGATACGCCATCCGCCAACCCCGCTCCCATTTCATGCAGGGCAAAGTCGCTCAATGGCTGGAGCGTCACGTTGCTTTGCCCCGTCAGCGGCGATTTCTCGGTCGTGAAGGTTTTGGTGTGACACGCCTGGCAGCCGACATTAGAAAACACCTGGTTCCCGCGGGTGATCGAAGCATCTGACGAGGCGGATGACGACGGCTGCGCCGCTGACGACCCCGCAGCGGCGGTCATCACGCTCGAAACGTCCGCCGCGGCCGACGCCATCGTTGTCGATGCCGCGCTCGGCGCAGTCGATGCCGTGCTCGACGTCGATGCCGCGCTCGACGTCGGTGCCGAGTTCGACGTAGTCGATGCTCCGGTCGCGGTTCCCGTCGTCTGACCCGCTGCTACGTTCGATGCGCCCGTTGCCTGGGCGACCGGTGCAGCTGGCGCCGACGCCGGGGTTGGCGGCGCAGAAAACCGCATGAACGCGGCAAAGAGATCGATATCGTTCTGGAAGCTCGCCGACGGGCTTGCCGTATTTTCGGAAACCAGCGGAGTACTATCGTTCGGAGTGACCTTGAACTGGCAGGCAGGATCGCTCTCGCGCTCATTCTGGAAGAGCTCGTTGGTTATGCCCATTTCCACGTTGTAGGCTTCGCCCGAGAACAGCAGCAACGACTTGTTCTGAGCCTTCCAGCCAAAACGTGCGATCGTTCCGTCATTACCGTTGCGATTGAAACGCCCGGAGATGCCCAGCGCGCGCTTTTGCTGCGCATTGGCGGCGAGCGACGCCTCAAGAGCGCCATCAGAGATGTTCTCCACCAATCCCAATCCGAAGACCGGGGTCGGGATCCTGAATACGACGTTATTGCGAGCGAGTTCGGCCGCAAAATTCGGTTGAGCGATGTTGCAGCCGGGCGCATCGGAACGCCCCGTGATCACAAACAGACTATGCACGCCACCGTCCGGCGATCCATCGCGATTGCGCACGAAACGCGCCTCACGGATCGGCCCATTGGCCGTGATGAATGACGGAATGACATTCTTCGCGCCCATCACGGTCGCGACCGCTACCTGAGGATTTGTGGCCGGACTCGTGCCTCCGATCGTAGGCTGGGAATGGCACCCCGAACAGCTATCGAGATTGAACCTTGGACCCAGGCCATCCGGGCCAGCGTCGACTTCCTGAAAGACATCCTTCGCAACATCGAAATATTGACGCTCCACATCGTTGAGACCCGGCAGCGCACCTCCCGCTCCGGGATCTCCACCCCGCACGCCCGGGTCGGTCGGCGCGCGCGACGACGCGCTGGTGGAGTTGTTATTCTGACCGCGGGCCGCCGCATTGGCGGGCACCGCGTTGGCGTCTGCATTAGCATTTGTCGCGTTGGTGTTTGCCGTGGCCGCGCTTGCTGTCGGGTTTGAAGCATCCTGCGCCAAGGCCGTTCCTGACCATGCGGCCGATCCCAACAACATGGCGGCTAGACCCGCAAGCGTGCGCGTCCGCGCCAACTTGATCGTTTCCATCTGTTGCTCTCCGATGTTCCGAGGTGCATCGAGGGTACCGCTTGTTATCGACGATTATTGGACGGGCCCTGCCCATACATGTGAAGTCATTATGTCTGCTGCGGCGACGATGTGTCATATCCATCAATATACGACGCGTCCGACGCAGTGCTTCAAGCCACAGGCGATACGGCTGCGCTAGTCCGATTGCATGGAGATGCTCTCCAGGCAAATTCCCATCCGCAGAAAGCCGCCGGTAGATTTTTCACGCGACGTCGCCCGTCGCGCCATGGGATCGGCGACCGTGACTTCAGATGCCGCTCTGAATCTCGATTCCGGATTATCGCGTCACGCCGTCCGCATAGAACACGATCCACAGCGCCGGGCACAGAAACGCGCCGAAAGGTATCTTCGTCGTCCGACTGACAGGTTCCCCGCTCAGACGTGCAAACATCACCGCCAATAGCGCGCCGCTGGTCGCCAAGCCGAAACACCACGGTATCACCTCAAGCGGCAGCCATGCCCCGATCGCAGCACCCAACTTGATGTCGCCCAGGCCCATGCCCTCGGTTTGCCTGGTCCAGGCGTAGCCGGCGCGAAACAACGCCAGCACGCCGGCGACGCAGCCGGCGCGCGCGAACGTTTCTGCCACAGCCATCCACGGCTCCGCAGTATTCAGCAGCGGCGCGGCAAGAATGCCACAGATGATGGCGCCCCACGTGACCAGATTAGGCAGCAGAAACGTTCTCGCATCGACCTCCGCTCCCGCGATCATCAACATCCCGAGCACGGTTGACGCCACGGCGACCGGCCATGGCAGGGACAGCCCGGAAATCAAGCCAATGGCTGCGGCGCCGCCGATCAGTATCGCCGGCTTCGGACGAAGATCATCCTCCGATCCAGCCGTCTCCCCTGCTCCGATGTCGATCATCAATCCGACCGTGGAAACGCGGACACCGGTGCGGCCTGCGCCCTGTTGCCATTGATGACACTTCCACCGCCGCGCATCGACTGTAGCCGGTCCCGGAATTCTTCGGTGACCGCGCCGGCATCGACACTGTTTCGGATGAGCCGTGTCTTGATGAAGATGATGATCTCGGATCTAGACTTGCTGCTGGAGGTGTTTCCAAACAGGTCGCCGAGAAACTTGATTTCGCGAAGGCCTGGTACGCCCGACCGCGTCTTCTGGTCACGCTCGCTGATCAGACCGGCGAGCAACACGGTCTGACCGCTGACCACCGAAACAGTGGAGTGGACGCGGCGCTGCGCAATAGTCGGCGTCAGCGTTTGCTGGTCGGGATTGACGACGTTGGAAATTTCCTGATCGACCTCGAGCCGGATCGACCCGTTGGCGTGCACGTGGGGCAGCACTTTCAGGATCACACCGGTATTCCGCATCTGGATCGTGTTGACGATCGGCGTGGACGCATTGGAAAGAACTGCCGCCGAACTCGTGGTAATCGGGATCTCGTCGCCGACCTGGAGCAGAGCCGGCTGGTTGTCGAGCGCGACGATCGATGGCGACGAAAGCACCTTGACGTCTGTCAGATTGGATAGCGCGTTGAGGATGACGCGCGGCTGATTTTCCGATCCCAGCAGCAGATTCAGGCCCGGTGCTACGCGCTGCAGCACCGCCGATTGTGCCGCGACCTGGCCCGCGCCCAACAAACCGACCGAGCCCTTGTCGTTGCCTAGCCCCACGTCCTTGCTGGTGAGAAAGGCCTGTACGCCGTACTGCAGACCGTCCGTGAGCGTGACTTCGGCGACTGTCGCATCGATCGATACCTGCAATTGCGGCCGATCGATATCGCGTATCGCGCGCTCGACGACCCGATAGTCCTCCTGGTTGGAGTAGACCACGATCGAATTATTGGCGGCGTCCGCCGTGATCCGCATGTTCTGAAACGTTCCACGCGGGACATTCCCGGCGGAGGCTGCGGACGAACCGCCGGATGCATCGGTCTCGCTGTTCTTGCGGTCCGAGAATGACTCGAACGCGGTTGCGATCGGATTAGCGCTGCGATTGTCGGAACCGCTGCCTGCCGGCGCTGCTGCGCTCCCCCCGGACGAACCGCGGTCGACGGAATCGAGCCGGGACTGGGCACTTTCCACGCCCGGCGCAATCTGCTTCGCGGCGGCATCGGCCGTCCCGCCTGATCGTTGACCGACGAAAATGTCGCTCAGAATCTTCGCTACCTGCGTCGCATTGCCGTTTTTCAAACGGAAGGTGCGCAGCGTCGTCCCCGTCGTGTCGGACCTGTCGAGACGATTGACCCATTGCGTGGTCTGAGCCAGCAGCTTCGGATTTTTCGTTACCACCATCACCGCATTCATGCGCGAGACCGGCTGGAAGCGGATGACCCCCTGTCCCAACCCGCCGTCGCTGGTTTCGAATATCCGCTCCAGTTCTGCGATCATCGTCTCGGGCGAGGTCGATTTGAGCGGATAGACGCCGACCGACTGGTTTTGCAACCATTCCACATCGAAGGTAGCGACCACGTCGAGCGCGGCCTGACGCTCCGCGGTTGTACCCTGGATCAGCAACAGATTCCGGGACTGAACGACGCGAATCGCGCCTGGACGCGACAGGAAGCTTTCAGCGGTCTTCGCCACGGTCGAAGCAGACGTGTACCGCAGAGGCACCAACGAAACGCCAAAGCCCGGTTCCCCTGCCCCAACGCTGATCCCGCCAGCGGCACCCGCTTCGGGAATTGGAACGATCTTCACCAGATTTCCGGAGTGCACGATCGCGGCGTTCGACATCCGCAGCACGCTTTCGAATGCCGGCAGCACGTCCTTGCGCGGAATTGGACCGGCCGATGCAAGCGTTACATTGCCCTGGACACGCGGATCGACGACGAAATTGAGTTGAAGAATGTCGCCGAGAAGGGTCTTTGCGACCGTCTGCACGTCGGCGCCGTCGAAATTCATTTCGACACCGTCCCCCTTGAGGAATGCGGTAGGCTGCAGCGACGCAGACCGCAACTCCGGATCGCGATCACGCCGCGGTTCCGGCTCCGCATCGGAACCGGGAAAGATAAAGGGAGGAGTAGATTCCCTCGCCCTGCCGGAAGCTCCCTCGCTCGCAAGAGGAAAACGCGGGCTGAAGTCGGTATTACGGACAGTGTCCGTCGCATCGAACGGCGCAACGCCGCCCACCGGCGTCACATTCGATGCTACACAGCCCGCCAGTCCGAGATAAAGCGATGCCGCAATGCATGCCCGTGTAACATCAAGCAGCAAACTCCGCCCATGCAAGCTACTCACTACGCTACTCCTCGCCGTGGCGCCCCTGGCCCGATCGACGGCGAATGCTCGCGCACTCCAGATCGCGAGTTAACAAAGCCCATCGGCAGGCGAGCCATCAGGTGCCTGCAGACGCTTGCTCATCAATCCGGATTCACTATCAACGATAACAATGGGCTTTCTACGGCGGGCGCAGCAATATATGCGGCAAAGCTAAGACCAATTAGGATACGGTATGCGGTTTCTCCGCGTATGTGACACTATGTCCGAGCGGCGTGATCCGCAGCTTACTCTCGGGACCGTCGACGTTTTTTCGGCTGATCGGGTTGTGGTGCGGCAGCCCGCGCTGGAGTTTGCTGTGCCTGCATCTGTCGTTGCAGATTTTTTGGCTCACCAACTGGCGCTGGCCCTCCGGGAGATTCCGACTTCCCGCGGTCATCGCTGAAGAGCGTGAAGGTGGCGAAGCGACCGTCAAGCGACAGCACCACCTTGCGTCCTTCAATTTGGCTGACCTTCCATCCCTCGATTTCGTCACCGATCTGTGCGCGTACCAGTTTCTTGTCCGCGCCCGCGCGCAACACGGCGCGGGCGCCCTCGCCATCCATCACCACACCGAAGAGAACCAGATTAGGCGGTGGAGGTGACGGTGCGGGCGGCTCGGCAGCCTGCACGATCGGTGGAGGTGCGGGCGGCGGTGCGGGTGGACGACGACTCGGCGAAAACAGCGGGCGGTCGACTATCGTGGATAGCTGCTCCAGGGATTGCGCTCCCACTGGATTGGAAGGCGCAGCGGCAGGCCGGTCTTGCACCTGAGCGATCGCGACGGCGCCGGGCTCCGCAGCCGATGAGAAGAAAACGAAAATTGCCGCTGGCAATAGCGCGTGCCTCATGACGCGCCTCGTCGCCAAAACGCGCGCAAGCTCAAGGTGATCCGGAGCAAAGGATCTTCGACGGCGCGGCCCGCAACTGCGCCGGCCCGCTGCACCGTCAACGCGTCCACAAATACATACGGCGTTCCGCTTTCGAGCTGATACAGAAACGTCCGAAGCGCCTTCAAATTCATGTCAAGCGTGGCCTGAAGGCGGATCGTATCAGGAGCGTCATCGCGCTTGGCAGCCTCTCCCCCTGATGAAACAAGGCTGGCGCGGTGATCGTCGGCCAGTTGCGCCAAATATGACTGCAGCTGCGCGCTTGCGAGGCCTTGGGTCGAAGCATCAAGGAATGCGGCGGATGGCGCCACTGCGGTTGGCCGGCTCGAAGTTGTCCGCAACTTGGCTTCGAGGCGCGCGAGTATCTCGCGCCGCTCGGAAGCTTCCCGCGCGGCATCAGAGCGCGCCTGAAGTATCAATCCCATCACACTCACGCACAGCAAAAGCAGCAGCGCAAGAGCCGCGACGGAAATAGCCTGCTCACGGTCCAGTTTCGGCATCTCAATCCTCCCCGATTTTGATGCGGGGTTCGACATGCGCCTCGATGGAAAAGCTGAAGAGTTTACCGTCCGGCCCTCGCGCGGTCGGAGCGAAGAAATGCACATCGGTCACATGTTTGGATCGCTCGAGCGGCGCGAGCAACGCCGGAACATCGTCGGCGAGCCCCATAATCCGCAGGCTTTCCTTTTCAAGCCGAATTTCGTTGACATAGGCCGACTCCGGCAAAGCCCGAGATAGTGCCTCGATCAGGATCACGCTGGATATGGACGTTTCCTTCAGCAGCCACGCCCGCTCTTCCAGAGGGAGCGATGCCATCGAAGCGGCCGTGCGGCCGGTTTGAACCTGTCGCTGCAAAACCCTTGAGCGGGCCGCGACCTCCTCGCTTTCATCTCGAATGGAAGCGGTCGACAGCAACGCCCATGAGCCGACGAGAAGACTCACGGTTACCGAGGCGGCAATTCCGATACCGATTGCCCGGACCACGCTACCAAGCCTGTCGGGCGAGGTGTCCGCAAGCCGCGACCACAAAGTCACCGAGCCGGGGGTCTCATCTGCGCCTTCGGTATCGGAGCCGCGCGCCACGATTCGGTCGATCGGCAGGCCAAGCGCGGCCAGATCCTGTCGCGCCGCATCGATATCGGTGCGCGCCGCCATGAGAACTCGGACCCCCACAACAGCGGCATCTCCGGCGCCCGCTTCAGCCGCGAATCCATAAACCACGCCATTGACGGGCCAAGGCGACAGGCGTTCGATCTGGTTGCGGATCACTCCGGCTAGAAACTTCCGCGCCTGAGCCGGCACGGTGATGCGCCGCATCACAACCTTGTCGGCGGGAAATTCGAGAACGACAAAGCTGTCGTGCACCGCGCGCGACACATCCACCGAAGCCCCCGCTCCGGGCGGCAAGGTCCCAATAACGTTCCCTGCCTGGGCGTGCCGCAGCATCGCGTCACGGGCCGGCTCAGCGTGCCGAACGACGACGTGCCCGTTCTCGCGCGATACGACCAGCGAGCGAAGCTCACGCCGGCTCTCACACCAGGCCAGATACAGTGCCGCCAGAATTTCGATCCATCGTCTCAAGACCGCGCCGATACGCATGACTTCGCCTTTGCGCTTTCGGACGATCCCCCTTAGAGGAGCCGGGGGGATGGCACCGGGGTCCAAACGAGTACGCGATAAGGTTGGCTATCCTGCGGCAGGATGACGATCACCGACCGGGCGGCGACGGCATAGCCGTTCGCGAGCTCGGCCATCAGCTCTATCGACGCAACGCGTTGCGGCTTGACCGCCAGATATTGCTGCGCCGCTCCAACCGTCCGCATCAGCCGATCGACATCCACCGGAAAGCTGCGGCGCTCCTTGAGGAACGCATCGACCTGACTTTTCTCAACCCCAGGAAGTGCAGCGATGACGCGCCGCGGCGCGGTGAGCGGATTCACGATTTCGCCGCCGAACACAGTAGTCAGCGGCTCGATGGCAGCCAACCACTCCGGCGCCATCCCGGGAATGAATTGAAGTTGCCGTACGTCGGAAAATGGCTGGCTCGTTCCGGGCGCCCTGGTCCGGCCATTGGCCGAACGAAGCGCAGGATCGGAACCCGCCCCATTTCGCGGATAGCGGCGTTCGACGATACGCTGGGCGACATCGTTCGCCGCGGCCTCCGGAGCACCGACTGAACGTAGCAGCGCAGCGAGAACGATGGCCGGCGCTTTCCCAATGTCGATACGGCCGCCTTCATCATTGAGGCGCAAGCGTGCTGAACCGGTGGATAGGTTGACCCGGGTTTCGATATCCATGAGCGGCGCATCGCCCAAGGCGTCGACGATGCCGGCAGCCGTCTCAAGTCCCGCCGACAGCAGTGCGTCGGCTTGCACGCGATCGCGCTCGACCGCCATCACACCCGCGAATCCGCGAAAGGTGACCGACGCCGCCATCGCCAGCGCCGACAGTAACGCGATCGACCACAGTACGGTCACCAGGATCACTCCGCGACGCGGATCGCTGCGTTTCATCGCGTGAGCCTTTCCGCCTCGGATGTATCGGTCTGAACCGGCGGCGCAGCAGACAGGCACGCGAGCGCCGCGTCGGCGCGCCCGCAGGCAGCGGGAGCATTGGCGCGAACCATGAAATCGGCTTCGCCGAGCAGATCGGCGCCCGTGGCCCGGTCTCGCAACATCAGCCGTACATACCGTGGCAGCACGCGCTCGCCGGCCCAACTCGCGTACCACGCAAGCACTCCATCCGGCGTGACGCGTCCGAACACGAATGAGATGTCCACTTTACCCTCGATCAGAACGACAGGGTCTTGCGGCGTCACATCTTCAAAGCGGGCGCGCGGTCCGGGCCATGTCGCGCGACGTCTGACCAGGCGCCTGACCTCCCCCTCCTCTTCGACGGTCAGACTGATAAGGTCGTCGTCAACGCGCGTCGTCGAAGCAGCGCGCCCTGCCCCGACGAAGATGATGCTCGCCGGCCGTTCGCTGCTGGCCTGTTCGGCGGCAAAGGCAGCAGCAACGCCGTCTTCCGTTCGTCGCCAAACGAAACGGGCCGAACCGAAATCCCCAGCCAGACGTTCGACAGCCAGCATCAGGCGCTCCGCTTCGGTCACGCTCCGCGTTCCGCGATCGAAGAAGAGCGCGACATTGCGGATCAGCGCGGCGCTCGCCATGATGATCACGGAGGCGATCGCGAGTGCGGCGAGAACCTCCACCAGGGTGAAGCCGTCACATCCGAGATGCGCCCGCCTGTTCTGCATCTTCATGGCTCCGGCCTGCCTAGCCGTATTGTTTCGGCGGTGATGACTTGATCGGAGCCCCACATTACACTTGCGGTCACGCGATATGGCAGCCATCTCGGCTGATCCGGGGCGCCGGACGCGGCGGAGAGCACCGGCTCGGCGACAATGCGCCATCGCAATTCGCTCGCTTCGCCCTTCCGCGAAGCGTTTGCCAGTCCTGTACGATCGAATGGAGCATCGAGCAGCGAGCGCAGCAAAACTTGTGCTGCCACGCGGCCTTCGGCATGGCCCATGATGCGGCGCGCCTGCGACAAGTGCGGACCAAGGACTGCTGCAAACGCGAGAACCAGCGCCAAAGCAACGAGAGCCTCGAGCAGGGTAAACCCCGCCTGCCCTTTGCGGACGTCACGGCGCGATCGCGACACCGCCGGTGTACCAATTGACGCGAATTTCATATTCGGCCTTCTCACGCGATAGTTTCAGCACTGCTCCGGTCGACGCTCCATCCGGATGGAATCGCACCACCGCCTGGCGTCCCGACCACAATGCGTCGATACCGAGGACGTCGAGCACGACGTCGCGCGGAACCGCGACGACATCGCCGCCATCACCGACCAGAATACGGTGCTCGCCATCGATCGACACTTCACGCTCTCGCCCCGTCATGACTGCGCCAAGCCGCTCGCGCCGAAGCAGCGCGGCGGTTTCGAGCGCCAGCGCCTTCAACCGGCCGCGTCCCGTGCCGGGGATCGTCGTGACCGCAAGCGATGCGACCAGGGCAATGATAAGCATGACGGCGACGACCTCGATCAGGGTGAAGCCGGCGCGCCGATCTGTGGTTCCCGTTCCAGGCGTGGGCGGCGGAACCCGCTCCATCGCCATTATCTTGCTCATTGCGCCAGCTCCGTGATGCTCAGCAGCGCGCTCATGATCGATACGATCAACGTACCGATGACGACGCTGACAACAATGATCGTGGCAGGTCCGATTGCTCCCATCAGACGGTCGAGGCTTAGACCGAGCTTGTGTTCATAGAATTGCGACGCCTGACGCACGATGGAAGCCAAATCGCCGACGTCGTCCCCCACCCTGAGCATTCTTACCGCAAGCGGCGGAAGCAGATCCGTTTCCGCCAGCGCGTCGGCGAAGCGCCGGCCGTTTCGCACCTGCTCGTGCACACGGTCGACCGCGGCGACGTAGTCCGGCTCAGTCACGACATCGCGTAGAATTTTCAGCGCGGTCGGAAGCGCCACACCATTTTCGAGCAGAAGGCCCAGCGTTCCGACGATGCGCGCGGTACGCCGGTCACCCACCGGACCGGAAATTCCCGGAAGCCTTGCAATGGCGGCAACGATCCGCGCCCGCCATTCGCGCCGGCTCAACCCCAGCCAGGCGCAGAGGACCAACAACAAACAGATTCCCAGAAAGAGATCGACATTGGTACGCAACCAAATGGAGGCGGCCACGATCAATGCTGCGCCGGAATTGAGACGCCCACCCAGATCCTTGAACACCGGTTCGAATTGCGGAACGACGTAGATCAGAAAAAACAGAAGAATAACCGCGGCGGTGCCGATGAGGAACAAGGGGTAGCGGATCGCCGAGTTGATCCGATCGGCCATCAGCTCGCGGCGTGTCCGGTCCTCGACGATTGCACGCAGAACCGCTTCGAGCTTGCCAGACGCCTCGCCCACCCGAACCATCGCGACATAAGTGGGGTCAATGATCGAAGAGTGGTGTTCCAGGGCGTCGGCGAAGCTTTCACCCGCTGAGATCGATGCACGCAGTCCGCTAGCAAACCCGGCCAAGCCCTTGCTGGCGTCCTCGCCGAGCGTCTGAAGCGCTGCATCGAGCGTCAATCCGGCGCCGATCAAAAGCCCCAGCTGACGCAGAAAAATCGAAACGTCGCGGGATCTCGGTGATTTGCCGAAGCTCCGGCGACCGCGATTGAGAATTCCCGTCGCCGCGATCTCGGCATCAATTGTCAGATGTCCCAGATACTCGATGCGCCGTACCACTTCCTCGCGCGATGACGCATCGACTTCACCGACAACGATCTCTCCTGCATGCGTAACAGCGCGATAGCGGAACTGTGGCATTGGGGCCGCCTGCGGATTCGCCGTTACGCCGGCGACGCTCACCAACGTCGCAGGCGTCTCACGCCATATCGTCAGGGTGTCAGGTACATTTCACCCGGCAACGATGTACGAGAACGGACATGTCAACGACGGTTAGCCCGGGTGCGCGGCGGAAATCCGACCCCTTGCGAGGCAAACCTGTGTCGGTTTGATGCTTGAAGTATGATGCCCGCCGCGCATCCTATCCTGCGACACGAAGGCAGTTCGATTCGCTATACCACGAGCGATAAGCTTCTCGATCGAATGCGGCTGTACTGCAATCGTCAATTCGCCCGCGTCGTGCGCAGGCATTGCTGCCATGAGCGCGATCATGGCAGCAACCTAATTCAGTCCCACCGCCGTACGGTAACTGATCGGCAAGCGCACCGTCTTTGTTGCCGTTGTTGGCAACGTCGTCGTTGGCACGGCAAGCCTCGACGGGGGCGTGGTCCGTACGGTCTTCGTGTCTCCAGATGCTCAGGCGAGGGGGACGGCACGCTCCTACAGTTTCTGTCGCTCGCCTTCGTTGAGAAGGCGCCTCTCCTCGTCTGTCAGCACCTTGTTTTCCTCGGACGTGATTTCGCCATTGCCGAGCACGCGCAAGGCGCCGTTGGGATCATAGTTCAGGTTACTCCGCTGCCTGCGATTACGTTCGGTATCCGCAGGAGGCTCCTCCGCGCCTGATCCGCCACCGTAGCCGAGGACCTCGACGATGATGACGGAGGCCTGCTCGCGGGCACCGGATTGGCTCAAGTCCTTGACGGCGTCGGCGGCCATCCTGTCTTTGGTATCAAGGAAGAGGCTTGCGGGCGACGGTGCCTGCTTGGGAATGCCCTTGATCTCGCCGTCGGCCCGGATGTTCTCCGCACCGCGAATCTCCAGCGCGCCAAGATAGATCGCGCCGGAGCTTCGGATGCCGGCGTCGCCGGCGTTGATGATGCCATTCGGCGCATAGAGATCAACGTTTGAAATGCGCGCGTCGGGCGTGCCTTTCTGCGTGGAGATGCCGCTGCCGGTGAAGCTCGGGTTGACCGTGTAGGAGATATTCCCGTCTTTGCTCAACGCGTAGGTCACCGGCGGATTGGTCAAGGCCGATTTCTTGCCCTTGCCGGCGTCGATGTCGCCATAGCTCGCCCAGATCGTGATGTCGCCGCCGCGCGCTGTCAGGATGCGCGAGGTGTTGATGATCGTGTCGATGCCGGTGAGGATGCGGATCTCGCCGCCATTGATGGTGAGCACGCCGTTGGTCGGACCGGTCGCCGTCGACGACAGGACGCTGACCTGCAGGCTGCCCCCCGGGGCGGTGATGTCGAGGTTTCCGCCGAGGTAAGTTCGGATCTTGGAGACGTCCATGATGACGTCGCCTCGCCATCCGGTGTTGTCCTTGCGCTCGGCGCCGGGATACAGCGTCGCGATTGCCGCGTAGCCGCGCTCATAGCCCAGCCCCGCGCCGAGGCCATCGACCTTGCCTCGACCGGCGGCGCGCAGCTCCCGCGAAAGAACCGCGTTGATCAGGATCTTGCGATAGTCGGCAAAGCGGTCGTCCCTGATCGCAGCCAAAGCTGCAGCGTCCGAGAGCGATGCATCGCCGGTGGCCTGCCGCATGAAGGCGACGAGCTGATCGAGATAGATCGGCCGGCCTCCCAACACGAGGTAGGACGGCATGATCGCGACATTGGCCGGGTCGAGATAGGCCGAGACGAACGCGTCGTACAGCGGGCCGTCCGCCGTGCCGGTCAGGACGAGGAGGTCCGCGCCTCCCCTTGGCAACGCGGTGTTGCGGTAAATGACTATGCCGCCCTCTGTCGCACCATTGCCGACGGTCTCGATGCCACCGCCCTTGCCGAGATAGACGTCGCGACCCGCCTCGACCAGCACGAAGCCTGGACCGTCGATGCTGATCGCGCCGCGGCCCAGAGTGACGTCGCGGCCGGCGGTCACCAAGGTGAGGTCGCTCGCCTGGCTATTCTGTGCGCGCAGGTTCAGATTGACAACGTCGCGGCCGGCCCGGAACCGGGCCTGCTCGCCAACATAGACGAGGGGCGCGGTGCCGACATTGTTGCCCGCAACGATGTCGCCGTTCACGGCGTAGAACCGACTCGGCTCGTGGTCACCCGCATGCAGGATCGTAGTGAGTCCGGTCTGGCTGCCTGCGACCGGCGCACCATACCAGCTACCGTTCGGATTCTGGTTCGGGACGGTGGGAGTGCCGAAATGCTCTGTTACCATCGAGCCGACAGCGAGGATTCCCGAATAGCTTTCTTTGTTAACGAGCTTGAGATTGAGCGAGCCCTGCGCCCACAGATCAAGATTGCCCGTCGCGCTCGGCAGCACCAGCATGCCGCTGACGACGTTGATATCGCCGCTGGCGGCCACGATCCTGGTCGTGCCGGGGTAGTAGATGAACGGTTCCATGGCTTCATCGGCATAGCTTGTATTGATTCCAGGCCATGCCGCCGCCTTCGAGGCGTTATAGGTGGTCATGGTATTGTTCCACAGGGTGACGTTGCCTCCCGTCGCGATCACCGACAGGGCGGTGCGCTGCGTCTGCGTGCTGAAATACCCTTGCCCGGTCGGGATCGAACTGAAATCCTCAGCGAGCGCGACCGCGTTATCTCTCGAGCGGTACCATTGCGTCGGATTGCCGGCCCCCGCAAGTTCGATGGCGCCAACGGCGGACACCGTGAGTGCGGCATCGCCGATTGCGAGCTGCGGGCTCACGCCGCGAACCAGCGTCTCATTGGTTTGGGGTTGAACATAGGAGATGGTGTGGCCGGCCGTGATGTTGCTGCCCGCCGCGATGCTTCCGGTGCCGCCGTCGACGTAATAGACGCCGCCCAGGATATTGCGGCCCGCCGCGACTGTCAGGTCGCCGCCACCGGTGATGGCGACGGCCTTTGCTTCGCGCGCCGTGCGGCCGCCGCCGACCCGTCCCTGTGTCACCGTAATCACCGAGGTCTCCGCGAGATCGCGGCCGGCGTACACGCTGACATTGCCGCCCCCCAGGGCGGCGATGCCCTGCTGGAACTTGGCGAAATTGATCCACCACGCCGTTTGCTTGTTGGTCACGAAGCTCCCGTCGGTGTTCACGCGGCCGGTGCGCCACTGCCAATCGACGATGATCTGACCGCCGGGAACGAGCGTCCTGATATCGTTCTGGGCCGAGATCGAGATATCCCCGCCACCCCTGGTAAAGACCGGGTTGGCCATGTTGCCCGTATAGGTGCCATCCAGGGAGGCGTCGACGATCTTGGCGCCGGCGGTGTAGATGACCGCAGTCTGATCGGCGAGCGTGATGTCGTAGCCCGCGGCGACGTCGATCGCGCCCGTGCCGGTGCGTATGATCGCGCCGCTGGCGAGCTTGACGCTGCCGGATGTCGCGGCGAGCGGACGCACCGCCAGAGCGTTGGCGGCGGCGAGATCGGCGCCGCCGGCAAGGCGATAGGACCAGGAGGCCGTATCCGTCAGCACCGCGGCGGTGGCGGCAGCGCTTGCAAAGCCGTCGGACAGACTGCCATTGAGAAGGAGATTGCCCGCCGCCCGCAAGGTCAGCACACCGGCCTCGCCATTATAGCGGGCGGTGTGAAGGTCGATGGCGCTGGACAGCGTGAGGTCGCCGTTCGATGTCAGCTCGATGCCCGGCACCAGGTGGAAGGTCGGGTCAAACGCGCGACCGAGGCTCGCCTCGATCGCTGCGGCGCGGTTTGCCATGAACGTCGTGGCATCGGCCAGCGCCGCGGGAAGCATCGCGTCGACCGAGGTCGTCGAATAGTCGCGATAGGCCTCGGCGATGATCCTCGCGGCGGTCATGCTCGCCGCGGCGCTCACGAGATTCACGGTTCCCGCACCGTCGTTGCGCCTGAACCGCAGCTTGATATCGCCATTGCCGCCGCGACCGCCGATCACCTCGATACGCGCCCCGGCGCGCAGGTACATCGATCCATCGGTGCTGCTGAGCTCGATCAAGCCGGAACGCTCGCGGGCATCGCCGGCATTGGCCGACAGGCGTGCGCCGCCGGCCACGGTAAGGTTCTGCCTCGCCGACAGAACAATGGTGCCACCGGCGGCGCCGCTGACGTCGATCGTGCCCGTCACCATGATGCTGCCGGCATCGGCGGCAAGCGCGACAGAAGACGCCCGTGTCGTCCCGTCGATGATGAGATCGCCGGCGCGCAGGCGCACGCCGAGATCGCCGTTGAAGCCGCTGGCGGCGAGCTTGTCCGCCAGCGTCGCGAAGCTCGGAACGGAGCCGGTGTCCAGCGTAAAGTTGCCGCCGCCATCGCCCCGCAGCGCGCCATCGAGCCGGACCGCCTGCGGCGAAACGATGGCCAGCGTGCCGGCTTTCGCCCCGTTGCCGGAGAGGTCGATCAGCGAGCCCGCCATGGCATCGACCAGCCCCTGGTCGGCCGTGAGCGCGATGCGCCCGCCTGCGATGGCCAGGCTCTGATCGAAGAACTGCCGGATCACGCCCGCGGCGCGCGTCACCGATCCGCTTGTCAGCACGACATCGCCGCTGGTCGCGCGCAGGCTCAATGAGCCGGCCGCCAGATCGATCCGACCGCCCTGCGAGATCGAGCCCGCGGTGATGGAGAGCCGCGCACCGAGCGTGTCGATCGCCGTGGCAGAGGGTATGCCTGTCAACCGGAATGCGCCTGTCGACACCCAGTCCTGCTGGGCGCCGCTCTCGGCGCCCAGCAGCGGGGCGGTGAAGGTGAGATTGGCGGATTTGAAGTCGACCGCTCCGGTGCCGCGACCGAGGATCGCCGTGTCGGCGCCAAGGGCGACGCGGTTGAATCCATCAACGGACTTTGCGCCCGTGCCGAGCACAATTGTCGCAGCGTTCACGGCGAGTGATCCGCCCGAGCCGCCAAGCCCGAGCGCCGTCGAGCCGGAATTGTTACTGAACAGGACTTCACCGGCGGCAATGGTCACCTGTGCGCCGGTGGCGCCGTTCAGGCTTGCGGCATCGAGTTCGAGTCTTGCCAGTCCGTAATCGCCGTTTGCGCTGCGCGTTCCGATCGTGGCGTTGCCGTAGAAGTCGATCGAGGAGTAGCTGCGCAGATGCAGGTCGGATGCGCTCGTAAGCGCCGCCAGCGAGGAGCCCGAGAGTACGAGCCCGTCGGGCGTCCCGCTCGGCGTGCCAATGCTGATCCTTCCGCTCGATAGGTCGAGCGCCGTGGCGCGCAAATCCGTATTGGCGGCCACGCTGGTGGTCTTGGTGGCGTCGAGGATGATCGCCTTGCCGCGCAGCGTTGCCGCACCGATGGTCAGGACCCCTTGCGTATTCCTGGCGCCGGTTCGCACCGTCTTAACCGTCTCGCCGTTGGAGACGCGGACGAACGCACCATAGTCCACGGCAGGAGCCCTGACGACATCGTCCGAGGGGTCGGCGGTACTCTTGGTGTCGATGTCCGCGGCGATCGCCGGCTTGATCAGGATGTTGCCGGAGCCACCGCCGACCGAGCCGCGCGCCTCGATGATGCTGCCGCTCGTGATGTCGATGTTCTTTTCGGAGGCGAGCAGGATTTCCGGCGCAACGAGCGCGGTCGCCGCCGAGCCGTCGGTCGCAATGACGATGCTGGTCGCCACCGCATCCACCTCCAGCCCCGCCACGGTCTGCTTGCGGGTGCCGCCGAGCAGCAGGCTTTCGGCGCCGAACACCGAAAGCTGCCCGGCGTCGAGCACGAGATAGCCGGCAGCCTTGTAGCCTGCTGCATTGACGCCGCCGACGACGGCGATCTTGTCGCCAGAAATGTCGACAATCGCGCCGCGCCCACCTTCCTCCGCGGAACCCCGAAGCGTGCCGCTCAAGTTCACGGCCATTGTCGCCTCGATCTGCAATGCACCCGCATCCTTCGGCAGACGCGGAACAGCCGTAACCTCAATGCCGGACTGTCGACGCATGGCTACGACGAAGTCGGACGAGGCGAAATAGTCGTTCGCCGTCCAGATCTTGTATTCGGAGCGCAGCTTGATGGTTTCGAGCGGCGAAATACGGTAGGTTCGCTGCTGCTGATCGTAGATGCTGGTGCCGTCGGTATAGCCCCAGCCCGACATGATTACCGAGCCATCCGTCATGCGCATCCCTTGCGGGGCGTTGTAGCGCGGGGATCCCGATGATCCGCCGATCTCCTGCAGCCGGTAGGCCCCCGGCAGGAGCGCGTAGCTCGCCGGCATGACGACATAGTCGCCGGCCGCAATGCCATTGCCGCCATCAAAATGGATGATGCGCTTGCCGACATGGTTCGAGACCATGCCGATCGGCATGATGGCCGCCGGGCCGCCGTAGGTCAGGTAATCGGACGAGCCGCCGGTGCCGGGAATGAACTGGTACGCGAGCAGATCGCCGCCGCCCGAGAGGTCGATGACCGCGTTGGCTTTCGTGTCAATTGTGGGAGCTCTGAGCGTAAGGCGCTTTTCCGGCGGCGACAGGGTGGGAGTCGAGCTCTGGCTCGTGTACCACAGCACCTCGTCGACGATGTTGCCAAAAGGAACGACCAGGCCGGCGCCGGAGACGGACGTCAGGCTGCCGGGGGCGAGCGTCAGGCTCGTCGTCGCGTCCAGCGTAAGCTGCCCGAAGGGCGCCCGCACGATGCCGTTCTGCAAGATCGTCGGCGCGGCCAGAGTAAGGCTGCCACCGGCGGAAAGGGGCGCGACGGAAGGCGTGCCGTTCTGATTCACCTTGATAGTCTGCGTGGCCGTGATTTTCGCAACTCCAAGCGTCGTCGGATAGATCTGGCTGGAGTTGAGGGTCAACGCGCCGTCCACAAACAGGCTTGACGGAGTAGCGGCAGTTCCCCCTGCTACAATCAGGTCGCCGGAGCTGTTCAAAACAACATCCGTGAAGCCCTTGAACGCAGCACGCCCGATTTCGATCTGTTGCGCGTACACGGAAAACAAGCCGGCTCGACTCCCCGCCGCAACCGTTGCGCCGCCGCCAAACGTCACCAGCGGCGCCCTAAGACTGGCACTCGCGCCGCTGAAATTGGTCACCACAGCCGCATTGACGGATATCGCCGAGCCGGCCGCGATATCGACACCAGCGCCGAAGCGGACGCCGATTTTTGGGCTGGTCAGATTGATATTGGCAAAGCCGCCTTGCTGAAACGCGGATTGCCGAACCGCGAGCTCCGTGATCGCCGGATTGTAGTTCATTTTCGTGTAGACGTAGGGGCTGGCGACAGTGCCACTGCCGGTGCGGGTGTAGTAGATCGAGTTATAGAGACTGAAGATATCGAGTGCGGTCTGAGTGATTGTCGGATCAATCTGCTGCAGCGAAACGCGATAGGCTTCCCAACCCGCTCCCCCGGGCACCGTTGTGTCGTCGTTGACTATGGTCAGGAGACGGCCGCTGCCGCTACCCACGGCAGCGGTGACTTTGTTGCGTTCCGCCGTCGTGATCGTGACAGCCGTCAAGGGGCCGCCGGCAAACTGATTGAAGATGTCGAGGTCCTGCGAGGAGGTGCGCGATTGCCAGACGCCGTTGGCATCCTGATAGTAAACGGTCGACTGTACGGCAGGTACCGTCACGGCAGGTGGTGAGCCAACGCTCAGTGTCAGCGAGCCCCCTGCGGCGCCAGCTCCGACCGCATTCCCTTCAAGCGTACCGGCGACGAGCCCTTGGCCTGCGATCGCGATCGATCCACCGTTGCCGGCGAGCGCCAACGGCCGGTAGCCAGGCGCCTGCGCAGCACCATCATTGGTCCTGAGAATATCGATCACACCGCTGGTGCCGGATACGTCGATCAGCGCGCCCCGGCGGATCGCGATATCGGCCAATGCATTCAGGCTCACCGAGCCACCGTCGAGCACCGCGCCGGTACGCAGGCCATCGACGCCGGTCGCGATGCGCGTGGCGCCCAACGCAAGGATCTTCGCCGTCGACTCGAGCGTCACGTTCGAACCCGCCACCGTGACGTTGCCGGCGGGCGCGTCGATCACCCCACGTACAAGCGCATTGGCGCCGGTCAGCGACACCCGCCCGCCGATGCCGGGCGCGAGCGTTGTACCTGTCGGCAGTACGATATCGCGTGCCGCCTTGAAAGACAGCTCAGTGCCCGGTCGCTGTTCGGCGGCGAACGTCTGCAGCGAAGCGACCTGGGCAATGCCCGCCGCCGAGGGACTGGTTAACAGGTCGCCGGAATCGACCACCTGCGTCCGAGGGCTCGCCGCCAGCGTCATCCCGTCAGCAAAAGTGATTGAGTCGGCGATCAGCGCAAAGGTACTGAATCCGGCCTGACTGAAGAACGATGGGTCGAGCCGGGTGGCGTTGCCCGTCGTGCTGCCGCTCGGAGCGATGGCGATGCTGGCGACATTGAGCGTCAGCGTTCCGCCCGCCGACACCACGGCTTCGCCGCCGGTAGCGACACCGTAGCCGCGCAGCGTCACCCGACTGAGGTCAAAGCCAACGTTGCGGGATGTGATCGTCATCGACCCGGCCGAGCCGAGTTTCAGCTTGCGCGCCGAGGACGACCATGCGCCGGCGCTGACGTCGAGCACCGATCCCGTCTCGAAGTTGATTACGCCGCCGAGGTCGATCTTTCCGCCGTTGACGGCGATCGGCCCGGGCAGAGGAGAGGTAAGGTGATTGGTCCAGAGCCCGCTGACATCGATGATCGCACCCGATTTGACCGTGAGCGCGCCCTGCGCAGAGACGCTGAACTCTCCGCCCGGAAGGCGGATCGATCCGTCGATAACGGCCGATTTTCCGGCCAGATAGCTGAGCACCTTCACTGTGCTGCCCGGCGCCAGTTCCAGGCCGGTACTGAACGCAAAGGTGATGTTGCCGTTGACATTGAGATCGAGCTTGGCAAGCCCGCTTTCGTTCAGCATGTCGGTCGACAGCACCAGGGTCGATTTGCGGTCAGCCGGCAGCGCACTCGACATCGAGATGCCGTCGGGCAGCGTCGCGGCCTCCTTCTGGATCAGGAGGTTGTTGGCGTGGAAGTTCGAATCCGGGATTGAAGTCGAGCCGAACTTGAACGTGCCGCCGACCGCCGGGCTCGAGAGCTGGCGCTCGCCCGTGATCACGCCAGCGATGATTTTCCCGTCCCAAACTTGCGCCGGGGCGTGGGCTTCGAGCGTTCCGCCACCGGCGCCCTCGCTGTAGCCCTTCTCGAAACGGAACTCGTTCCGCTTCCCAAGCGGGCTTGTCCATGTCTCTACAATGCCCCAGCGCGCCGAATTTCGGCTGAACCCGCCGCCAACCGCGACGTATTGCAGATCGGTCGGCGCCGAGCCGATATCGTAGATCCTGCCGTCCGCGGCGAGAAGGCGCGTCGTGCGGACGTAGCCGTCCAGGTAGCGGATGCTTCCGCCGGAAATGTCCAACTGCGCAGCGGGTTTGATCACGACCTCGCTGGCGTGGATCGTGATGCTGCCGGCCTTCACCGCTCGCTCCGCCATCGAGGTCGGGACGTTGGTGATGTAGTCGTTCGCATCGATCAGCGGCGAGCCGCGCCATGTGGTGCCATCGGCCCTCGTACCGCTGAGCCGGCTGTCAACATAAACCGTCTTGGCGACCAGGAAGCCGCCGCGCAGCAGCGGGGAATCGCGCAGCTCGTTGGCGCGCACCTCGACGGCGACCGAATTGCGTTCGACCGGCACCTCGACGTCCTTCACACCGGACACATCGAGGACCGCGCCACCCGCCATCAGGAAGCGGGTTCCAGCCACCGGAGACTGCTGCTGATCAGGGAACCCCTCGTTCAGGCTTGCAAAGGAAAGCTCGGTCCCGCGCAGGTCGATGTCGATCTTGCCCGCCTGCGATTGAATGTAGGCGCCCGTCAAGTCGTTCGCGCCGGCGGACGCCTTTCCTTTCAGTTCGACTGTCTGTCCGGTGATGCGCAGAAGCGACGAGCCGCCAGCCGACCCGCCGGTGCCGACGACACCGCTGCCGTCGACGACGACCTGCGTGACGCTGTTCTCACCGAAGACGACCGTGCCGCTGCGCCGCTTGATGGTGCCGAAGACGCTCCATAGCAGCGAGTCTTCGCCGGCGATCATGATGCTGCCGGGAGAATCGAGCGTCGTCACCGCCCGGGCGATGCCGTTCTGCTGCACGGTCGATCCGACGATGGTGATGTTTCCCGCCGTCGCCTCGATCATGCCCTCGTTGCGGACCACCATGCCGACCTGCGCGGTACGGGCGGCCAGTTTCTGGAAGAGCGTCGGGTCGTCGATCCCTTGCGTGTAGAAATTCGGCAGCGCCGAGACGTAGGCGCGCAGCCCGATCATGCCGCTGTCCACCTTGTGCGGTAACAGATAAACCTGCTCGCCGGCCGCCATCAGCACCTGGCCGCCGTTGGTCGAGAGCGTGCCGTTGTTGGTGACGTTGGTACCGAACAGCCCGATCAGCCCGTATCTGCCGCTGCTGATCTGGGCTCCGGCCGCGACCGTGACGTTGCCCGCGGGAGCGGGTGCCACAGCATTGACATTGCCTGTTGTGGGAACATCGCCGAAGGTGGGGCGCTGGTCGGGCGAGCCGTTGTTCAGCGGATCCCACGTCAGGCTGGTAGCGATGCCGGCGAGGAATTGCTCGTTCGTGAGGATGAGCGAGGACGCGACCAACGTGCCGACGTTCACCTGGCTCGAACCGCCGAAAATGATGCCGTTGCGGTTGACGACGTAGACCTGGCCCTCGGCCTTGATGGAGCCCAGGATCCTGCTCGGTGCCGCAGAGGGATCAAGGACGCGATTGAGTACGATCCAATTCCCGGAATCGATGCCGCCGGCGCGCTGGTCGAAGTAGAGCGCGGTATCCTTGCCGACATTGAAGGTCTGCCAGGTCAGGATTGCCTTCTGCTGCGTCTGCTCGATGGTGACGTTGCTCCGGCCGCCGTCGATGGACTCGGTCGGCGGCCTGGCGCCCTGCCACAGGCTCGATCCCGGTACGGCGCCCGGCGCGACCTGCAAGCCGCCCGCGATGAGGCCGTTGGGAACGCCGCCCGGGGCGGCGAGCGCCGCATCGCGAGCAGCCTTCTGCGTCGCCTGCATGGCCTGCAAGGCGAGCGTCGCGCGCGTGAGGGCGCCGTTTGCCTCACGCGCCGCGCGCTGGGCCTCAAGCTGGGCCGATTGGGCTGCCGCCATAGTCGCCGCTGTCGATGAAGACGGCTGCGGCGCGCCCACGGTACGGGCCGAACTTTCCGAATGAGCGAGAAACAGCGCCATCGCGCTGACACCGGCGAGCAAAGCCGTGTGGCGGGCGGAATTGGTGCGGACGGAGCGAGCAGCGGACGTGAAAACGGTGACAGTCATCGAGCGGTTTCTTTCAGCCAACGATAAGCCTCCGGTGCAGCAGCGAGATGTCGCTGCCGACCCGGCTAAAATCAGGTCTCATTGGCAAGACAGAATCCCGAAGGCTGGAGTGCCACGTTGGGAAAGATTTTTTTAGGAAGCCGCCGCCGACTGCCGGGTTCAGCCCAAAAGCACGATTCCAGCCGGAAGGCGGTGGATTTTGAGGTTGAAAGCCAGCTCCAACTGCAACAGGAGCTTCTCCATCTGGTCGATGCGGAAGCGGCCGTTGACTTGCTTCTGCCGCTCCGTCTTGTTCATCAGAACGATGCGACCGGGCCGATAACGGTTGATTTCTTCGACAGCCTCGGCCAGTGGGGTGTCGCGAAACTCGACGATACCGCGCTGCCATTCCGATTCAATGACCGGATCGACTGCGACAACCTGACCGAGCCCACCGGCGTCGTAACGAACCTGCTGTCCCGGCCGGAGCTCCGCCGCGTCAGTCGCGTGCTGGATGCGGACCCGGCCCTCAAAACAGGTCACGCTGACGGACGGACGTTCGGCAACAGTCGTGTACCGCACATCGAACCGGCCGGATTCCATGACCGTCTTGCCGTTTGCCGCGAGAACGACGAGCGATCGTGCTGCGCGAGGCGGCACCGCAAAGGACGCCTGTCCCGCGATCAGTTCAACGCAGTCCTCGGCGGCCGTCGGCGGCCGTACGGCAAGGCTGGTCTGCGTGTTCAGATTAATCGCGACATCGTCCGCGACCGTGACATTACGCTGTTCGCCTGTGCCGGTGCGATAATCTGCGGCGAGTTCGGACAAGGACGGCCAAAGTCCGAGCGGCGGATTGAGCAGGCCGTAAGCGGTTGCCGTTGCGATCACGGCTGCGCCGCCAGCCAGCATCTTGCGCCGATTCATCGTTCGTCGCCGACGGCCCAGCGCGTCCAGCGTGCTGGCGAGATCCATGTTTCGACCGTGCAACGCGCGGAACGCGGCGCCGACCTCGCTCCACACGTGCTCGGCTGCGTCGTATGCAGCGGCGTGATCCGGGCTCTGGCTGCGCCAGCGCGTTGCCGCCTCGATCTCTTTCGGCGTCGCCTGTCCGGATTTGAGTTTCTGCACCCAGTCGACGGCCTCGTCGTGAATCGGACTCAGATCCGTGCCGCGATGGTATCCCTTGCTCATCATGCCATTGCGCCCCTCGCCGCCGTTTCCCTCAAGGACCAACCGGCGATTTCAACGGGTCTCACTCCCAAGACAGGTTTGGCGGGTCGAATGTGCAAGGCTAATCCTTCAATTCCAAATATCGCGCGAGGCAATGCTTGTGGGCGAGCACGATTTCCCGCAATACGGTCCGCAGCGAAAGGCCTAGCCGATCGGCGATTTCCTGGCGCGGCATGTTTTCCAATCGCGCCGCGAGAAAGATGGCGCGCCGGCGCTCCGGAAGCTCGGCCAGAATCGCCTGGAATGCGGCCAGATCGGAGCGCGCCAGCAGCATCTGTTCCGGCGTCGGTCTCTCGTCCGGAACCTGCAGAACGCTCTCGATCTCGACCTTGGACCCCTGGCGCTTCTCGCGCTGGCGGCGGTCGTCGGCTGCATTCAGGGCGATCCGAAACAGATAATTGTCCGGGCTCTGGACGGTGGCGGCGGGGTCGGCATGGACGAGGCGCAGCCATGCATCCTGCATCGCTTCGCCGGCGAGATCGGCCGAGCCGAGCCGTCGCGTCAGTCGGGCCTTGATATCGTCGTAGCCATCGACGAACAGCCGGCGCAGCACCGTCAATGGATTGTCGGTCATCGCCCGCCTTCGTTCGCCCGCAGGCGGGCATCTGCGTTCGCACAGGCCGGTGTCACGGTCTGGGCGTCGGGCACGATCAAGATCCGGACCGGTTGCGCGAAACCTGCTGGAGGCGGCTCGCTGAACCTGACGCTGCGCAGTGTCGCATCGATCTGCTGATCAGCGTCGGCGGTCCCTGTGCTGCCGATGCGCCGCGCATTCTCGACCGCGCCACTCGCCCCGATCCTGAACACGCCAACAATTCGATAGTGGCTTGGACGCGCGCTGCCCAGCCGGCACAGCGCGTCGAGCAGGTTCTCTTGAATGAGCGCATAGTAGCGCCGATGCTCAGGCGATTGAATTATCGTTGTCGGAGCGCCAATAGCTGGCGGAGTCATCGACAGGATGAATGCACCATCGGCAACGAACCGCGCGGACAGGCCCGTGCCCGCAAGAAGCCTCTCCAAGGCTTCCGCCGGCGCCAATAGCCCTCGCACCTGACCTGCCGTCCGTCCGGTCGCGAGACTCGCGTCGTAAATCGCCTCGCGCCCCGTCATGTCGCCATAGTGGCGCAACGCCGAAACAAGCGGTTGCGCGGCAATGGCGAACTCGATCGGCGCCTCATTGCTCGTCGGCTGTGCCGATGCCAGCCGTGCGACCAACACCAGGCTGTTCAGAGCAAGACCGAGGGCCCACGGCGCGGCGCTGCCAAACCGTTGAGTTCGGATAACACGGTCAAATCTGAGTCTCGGTTCGGCCCGCTGAAGCATCATCACTGCCCGTCAGACAGCAGTACCGGCTTCGCAAAGCGCGTGACAATTGCCGGCTGACCGTCCAAGAGTTACGTACGAGGACGACGCATTCACCCCCACGCTGGGGTGTGGCTTAGTTGCCCTATATTACGGTTTCACGACAACGGGCTCTTCGCTTTTTCTTGCCTGCGAGGCAGTAACCACTCCTCGCTTGAGCTACTTCGCGTAGCGCCGGCGGATAAGCGCCTGCCGATTTCCACGCTGGACTGCGCCATTGCCCTCTCGCGAGCAAACGGTGGTTTTCCTTCGAGGAGCGTTGGGTCAAAAACGATGCAAACGATGAGAAGAGCAGCGATGGAATAAAGACGCGCGATTAACGGTCGATGCTTGCTCAGAAAGGGAGAAACGACAATCCGCCGAGAGCAACACATCGGGAGCAAGTCACTACGAAAATACTATTCGTACCAATAGTTTATGCCTTTGGTGCGCTCGGAGGGCGATCGCATTTGCTGCGAGACGCGGAAAAGGAAGGACGAGCTAAGGGCTTTGGACCATTGGCTTCAGCGCGACCAACACCCACTTGGCTGCTCGACGCTACTAGCGCTCGCGGAAGGCGCGGCTCATCTGATCGGTAAATGGTTTCGCCAGATATGAGGCCACTGTTCTTTCCTGAGTCGAAACGAACACTTCCGCCGGCATGCCGGGGACCAGCCGCATGCCATTAAGTTTCGCAGTTGCTTCCTCGGTGGGCAGCAGATTGACGTATGCAATGTAGTGTTCCTGGCCATTCGTCGGATCGCGCGAAGAGGCGGGAGAAACCATGACGACGCTCCCCCTCATCTCCGGCGTTGTGTTGCGGTTAAACGCGGTGAGGCGAATTCGAGCCGGCTGCCCTTCCCTTACCTGGTCAATGTCGGCGGGTGAGATCCTAATCTCAAATTTCAATTCCGCATCTCGGGGCACGATAGTCGCGATCTTCGCCGCTGGCGTAATGACCCCGCCGACCGTATGAACAAAAAGCTCATTGACATAGCCTGAAACGGGGGCTCGGATTTCGGTTCGCGACAGACGATCTTCGACCGCCAACTTTCTTTCGCTTAGCTCGGCGATACGGGCGTCCACCGTTCGGAGCTCGCGTTGGGCCTCTGTACTCGCATTTTGATCAATCGCGATTATCTGGACCCGGATTTCACTGGCGCGGACTTTGGCTCGGGCAATGCCGGCGGAAATCTCGCCGTGCTCTCCGAGTATTCGCGCCCAATCACGATGTGCCGAATAGACTCGCGTATACTCGACGATCTTCTTTTCATAGAGAGAGTCCAGCTTCTCACGTTCCGCACCTACCAGTTTTATCTCGTGCTCTTTGGCCGCGAGTCTAGCCTCCATTCCCTTAATCTCCTCCAAGGTCTGGCTGACGCTTAGCTCCAGTTGTTCCTTCTGGCTGTCTCTCCCTAATTTGTTGCCGGTAAACAGACGGGTTTCTCCGTGAATCACGACGTTCGCGGCGGTCGATACGCGTTCAAGGTCGGCTGGGAACTCGATCAAAGAGAGGTTGTCGCGCTCTGCCATCAGGCGCGCCTGGCGGCCCAAGGCTTCGCCCAACTGAGACCTGACGATCAGGAGTTCTGCCTTGATTTGAACGTCGTCCAGCGTCGCGAGGATCTGCCCTTCCCGGACGAGATCGCCTTGGCGGATGGAAAGCGTTTTCACGATACCACCGTCGCGATGCTGGACCTCCTTCAGGTTCTGGTCCACTCTTACCGTACCCGCGGCTACGACGGCGCCTTCCAACCTCGCAATCGCCGCCCATCCACCACATCCGATCAGCAACAAAACTACTAGCGCCAGACCAGCGACTATCCTTGGCCAAAGCCGGAAGGACCGTTCTGTAGCAAGAGCGACGTTCGATGGCGAAGCGGCGACAAACACTTTCCGGTCGTAATGCTTCATGGCCGCCCTCCTCGATCGCCTCAGCTCACGGCGACGGTGAATTGAAGATGATGATGTCCGACGACTTCTATGGTGAAGAACTCATCTGCGTCAGGTTTGTCGTAGATATCCACGAACGTGCTCTTGTCGTTCTCGATCTCCTCAAACCGGAAGCGCACCGGCCTTTTCTCTCCACTTGTAGACAGGTAGATGTCTTGAAACATGTCGGAGATCGCCTCCTGGAGGTCATCGTCTTGGAGGGAACTGATTTCGAAGGTTGCAGCTACAATCCTGTCTCCGACGGCAAAATCGGTGATCTTGCCCACCGTCATCGGTTGGCCGTGGCCGCCCTTACCCGGAAACTCGAACGTATCGTCGCCATCACCGCCTGTCATCGAGACCCAAGTTGATCCAGCAACGATATGATCGTCGCCCGACCCGGTGATGACTTTCTCGAAGGCCGCAATCAGATCGTGTCCGACATCGACGCCATCGGCGCTGCCATTTCCGAGATCGACCGCAACGCTGATGGTTGCGGTCGAGTAGTCGAGCGTGTCCGCTCCAGCGCCTCCGTCATAGCAATCATTGGCAGCATCCGCGGCAGCTACGATATGATCGTCACCATCGTTAGCGAAAATCGCGTCACATCCTGAGCCATCCGCAACTGTGTCGTTTCCGGCCCCCCCTTCGAGAGTGTCATTTCCCGCGCCACCGCTCACGCTCACGCTGGCTGTTGTCGACGCAGCGCTGATCAAGTCATCGCCGCTTCCGCCAATGATCGCCTCGAACCCGGCAACCACGTCCTGACCAGTCTCCTGGCCCGTGACGATTCCGTTTCCGACATCAGCAGTAACGCTCTTCGTGGCAATGGAATAATCAAGAGTGTCCCAACCGGCATCACCATTGTAGGTGTCGTCGGCAGCGTCGGCCGCCGCTACGATATGGTCGTCCCCGGCGCCACCGTAAGCTGCGTCGCTGCCTCTTCCGTCGGCCAGTACATCGTTGCCGTCGTCTCCCAACAGGCGATCGCTACCGGCTCCTCCGTCTATCACGTCGTTCCCGGCGCCCCCAGCGAGATAATCATCGCCATCAGCGCCATCGAGCGTGTCGTTGCCCGCATCGCCTCGAACGATATCGTTGCCGGCGCCAGCCAGCAATATATCCGCACCCGTCCCGCCCGAAATGAAATCGTCGCCGTCCTCACCCATGAGGCTGTCGTCACCATCCTCGCCATACAAATGGTCATTGCCGGCCCCGCCGAAGACGATGTCGTTGCCTGCGCCTGCGAATACCACGTCATTGCCGGAGCCTGCGTAAACGACGTCGTTGCCTGCCCCGGCAATGATGTGGTCGTCACCCTCGCCGCCGATGACCACATCACTGCCACCGCGGGCGTCGATATTGTCCTCGCCGGCCCGACCGTCGATCGTTTCGCCGCAGTGCGTGCCGAGGAGATTGTCGTCCCCGGCGGTCCCTATAATCGCCGGTGGCTCGACGACACTGAAATAAGCCGTCTGCAGAATGACTGCCTTGCCGTCGCTGATCGCATAGGTCAAGCGGACGTCGCCGAGCATGCCCTCATCACGCTCGAATATCCAGCCACCACCATCCTCGGTCGGCATCAGCGTCCCGGAAGATGACGCGAGGTCGATTATCGTTAGTTTATCACCGTCCGGATCGGTGGCGCCGGCCAACAGAGCAGCCAGAGAGATGCTCAATGCCTGGCAACCGACCAGGTCCTGCAGATGCACCGGTCCATTGGTTCGCGGCGCCCTGTTGCGCACCAGATCAGTCGGCGGTGTGATGACTGGATCAGGGCTACGGGGCGGCGGAGGCTTGTCGCTATCGCTTCCTGCGCCTCTACCACCTCCACCTCCACCTCCACCGCCACCACCGCCTCCCGCGGGAGCACTATCGCGGGAATTTGAAGGGGCTGGAGTGCGGTCGTCATTGCCCGTTCTGCGTGCGTCGCCGATCGGCCCGATGGCAGCAGGTAACGGGATGATCCGCGCTGGTCCAATGGCGCCGGAATCGACAGTTGGATCGTTGCCATCGTCGTAAGAAATCCGGATTGGGACCACATTGTCAGACGACTTGTTTGTGTTGCCCTTCGATTCCGCCGCCGCCCCTTCCTCGTTCGCCGCGCTGATCTCGTCATCCGATCTCGGTTCGTCTTGATCTTCGTCGTCGCGCTTGCTGGACTGTTTCTCCTCGCGAGCTTCCAGCCTGGCCGGCAGGAAGCTTTTCAAGTAGGCAGCGCATCCGGTCAGAAAGACCAGAAAAGCAAGAGGCAGGAGTTTTCCTTTCTGCTGATCAGGTTCGACATAATCCTCGCGTGATGCCTGGTCTCGCGATTGCGAGACAGGCTTGAATGCTTTGGCCGTGATCATGCAGGCCTCCTTGCTTGCGCTTGGAGTTCGCCGTGCGCGGTCCGCGCTGCGGGCTGCTGCGATCCGGCCGACGGCTGCACTCCGGCCGGCGTCATGACATCCTGCTTCTTGCCAAACGCGACCATGCGCCCATTCTGCACGATCGCAACGAGATCCACGGCGACGAGCGCGCTCGGACGATGCGCGATTACAATTGCGATACCTCCTCGCGCTCTTATGCCTTCAATCGCGCGGGTGAGAGCCTCTTCTCCTTCGCCATCGAGGTTCGAGTTGGGTTCGTCCATGACAACAACGAAAGGATTCCCGTAAAGCGCGCGCGCTAGTGCTATACGCTGCCGCTGACCCGCCGAGAGGGCAGTACCCTGGGGACCGAGTTGGGTTCGGTATCCGTCCGGCATTCTCACAATCATGCCGTGAATACCGGCCGCCTTCGCCGCTTCAATGACCTTTTGAGAATCTGGATTTGGCTCGAAGCGGCAGATGTTGTCTTCGATCGTAGCATCCATCAAGCTGACTTCTTGCGGGAGATAGCCGATGTGCTTTCCGATTTCGTCTTCGCGCCATTGGATCAGGTCAGCGCCATCCAGCCGGACGCTGCCGCGCAGCACCGGCCAGATGCCGGTAAGCGCACGCACGAGGCTCGTTTTCCCGCCGGCACTGGGTCCGATGATGCCAAGTGCCTGGCCAGCCTGCAGCTCGAAAGCAAGATCGCTCAGGATGATCTGCCCGGACCCGGGCACTGCGACCGTGATCTTCTCCACGCTGAGCCGCTCGCGCGGTGAAGGCAGCTTCATCGGCGCTTCGGTGGCGGCCAGTGCTACGACCGTGTCCTGAAGTCGTTGGTAGGCCATCCGTGCCGCGATAAATGGCTTCCAGTTGCCGATCGCCAGATCCACTGGTGCCAGCGCGCGGGCGGAGGCGACTGAGCATGCGATAATCGCTCCGGCGCTGAGTTCGCCCTTGATTGTGAGATACGCACCAAGACCCAGGACCGCCGACTGCAACAGCATGCGAAGCACGCGAGACACCGCAGCGAACGTTCCGATGATATCGTTCGCCCTGGTCTGCAACTCCAGATGTTCGCGATTGGCATCGTTAAAGCGTTCCACGGCACGCCCCGCGAAGCCCATCGCCTTGAGAATCTCCGCGCTACGCGCGTTGCTGTCGGCAATGGTATTGCGCGCCATCGCCGCCTTGCGCGTGGAAAGGCTGAGCCGTTTCGTCAATATCTCGCTAACGACAGTCAAAACTGTCAACACGAACGCGCCTCCGAACGTCAGCGCGCCCAGGGCCGGATGCAGAAAATAGATAAATGCCAGGTAGATCGGCATCCAAGGCAGGTCGAACAGGGCGGCAGGCCCCTGACTGCCGAGAAAGCCGCGTACGGTATCGACGTCCCGTCCACGTTCGAGGGCTTCCGACGTCGAAAAGCCGAAGCGCGGCATATCGATCGCCACCCGGTGCGCCAATGGCGCCACCTTCCGGTCCAGCCGAGCGCCGACCCGCACCAGAACCTGTGAGCGAATAACGTCGAAGCCACCCTGGAAGAGATACAGAGCGATGGCCAGGCTTGAAAGAACGAGAAGCGTGGGAATGCTCCCACTGGTCAGCGCCCGGTCGTATATTTGCATCATGTACAGGGAGCCTGTTAACGCCAGTAGGTTGATCGCCCCCGAGATAAGAAACAGGAAGATCACTATACCACGGAGACCGCGTGTCAGTTCGGCAAGGTTGCGGCGCTTGGCGGGAGTGAGCTCTTTTGAATTGGCCATGTGATGCGCTCTGGCTGGAAATCAGAAGGAAACGATTGCGCGGGAGGCAGCCGCATCTGCCTCCCGCAGAATTAAGGGCGCTCAGAGACCTAGATTCGCATTGGTCAGGTTGTGATGACCCGCTATCTCGATCTTGAAGTCGGCACCGGCGTCGCCATCGATGTTGCCCTGGACAACGGTGAAGTCACCGTCGGCACGCGTTTCAAGCGTGACCGCGAGTTGCCCCGCCGCCGAGAAGGCACCTGAGACCAGTGAGAAACTCTGGTCGCCGGCAGAACCCAGGTTCGCGTCGATCGCCGTCAGATCGACGCGGTCACCAGCCTCGAAGGTGAGAATGGTGTCGCCGTCGGCCGCCGAAGCCGATGTGAACTTGTAGGTATCGTTGCCGGCACCAGCATTCATCACGTTCACCGCGCTGCTCGCGGTGATGGTGTCGTCGCCGGAGCCGGTGTTCACGTTCTCGATTCCCCAGATCGTGTCATTACCAGTCTGGGAACTCGACGCGGTGCCGTGCGACAGCGGTCCGGATCCGAGGTTCACGGTCACGTTCGCACTCACCGCCGACATGTCCAGAGTGTCGATGCCTGGACCGCCGGCATTGTCCTGACCGAAGTAGACGTCGTTGCCGTCGCCGTTCTCCGCGACGAACAGATCGTTGCCTGCACCGCCGAAGACCGTGTCATCCCCTTCGCCAGCCGTGATCAGATCGTCGCCCTCGTCTCCGAAGATGCGATCGGCTCCGGCATCGCCGTAAACGATGTCGGCTCCGGCGCCTGCCATCAACTGGTCATCGCCCGCACCGCCGAAGATTACATCACGCCCGTCACCGCCGCTGGCGAAGTCGGCGCCGTCGCCGAGCGACATTGCGTCGGCACCGGCATCGCCGATCGCAACGTCATCGCCACCGAATGCGACGATGTTGTCGTCGCCCGTGGTGCCGACCAGCGTGTCGGAGCCACTCGTTCCGGTCCGAAGAGCACCGGCAGCCGGAGCGTCCGGAGCTTCGTCGTCGTCGCTATCGCCGTCGTCTTCACCTTCACCTTCATCGTCACCTTCATCTTCGTCCGGTTCACCGGACTGGAACTGGGGTGGCACGACGCCCGTGAACGTAACCGAATGGGTTCCGTTCGAGATCGTTTTGGTGCCATCTGCGTTCTCGACCAGGTCGTAGGTCGAAAGATCTGCCCCCTCCGGAAGCTCGATCACGTCCTCGGCCTGCAAGGCGCCGATGATGGTGTCGTTACCGCCGTTCGACTTGAACACGATGCGATGGGCTGACGTCAGGGCCGAGATATCGATCCTGTCGTCACCCTCATCGCCATCGATCGTGATGGTGTTCAGGCGCAGGCTGGTGGCTGAGAAGTCACCGACGATATTGAACGTATCGCCGGCCGCATTACCGGTGGCACCCGAAGGATCGACGCTATTTATGCGGATTTCCTCGATCTCCCGAAGTTCCGCAACCACGTGGGCGTTGGTCAGGCCGTTGCGGGCGATGATGATCTCCGTGCCGGCGTTAAAGCCGGCCAGCGAGTTGCCGAGAGCCTGCCAGGCGCTGCGGGTATAGATGTTGTAGGTCTCCGCACCGGCAATTCCGTTCACAGCGAAGGTATCGCCGGCCGCCCCTTCCGCACCGCCATCGACCACGTCGCGACCATCGGTCGGACCGGTGGCGTTCCAGATGACCGTGTCGTCTCCCGCGCCACCGTTGACGGTGTCGATGCCGAGACTGCCCGTAGCGTTGATCGAAAGGTTGTCGATGTTGACGCTGTCGCCCGTTTCGAGGCTCGAGGCCACGAAGCGCACCACGGCATTCGCCGTGAACGGGCCGGTGCCGAAGGCGGTGAGATCAATGCTCCGGCTTGTCGCGGCAGTCGCGCTGTTGATGACATCAACCTGGACGAAGGTAGTGCCGTCACGGGAGAAGAACACCGTAACTGAGTCGTTGTCGGTTCCGGCGTCCAGCGCGGTCGGGGTGAAGGAGTAGTTCAGTGTGGCCCCCGTCGCGCCGGCAAGGTCAACATTGCGCTGGATCTGCGCCCCGTTGAAATCGCCAGCCGGTGTTCCGCCAATGAACTGCAGCACGTTGTTATTGCCGGCATCGATACGGATCTGCCCGGTGGTAACGCCACCACTATCGCCGCTCTCAACCCAGTCGGGACCCCAGGCGCTTGTACCGGTAGAATTGCCCAGGTTTGCCGTATCGAAATTGTCGGCAAAGTTCACGGCAGCGATACCGATACCGCCGCTCAACGTATCATTGCCGTCGTCGCCGTTCAGAGCGTCGGCCCCCTCACCGCCGTTGATGACGTCGTTGCCGCCACCGCCGCTCAGCGTGTCGTTACCACCGAGACCATTGATCAAGTTGGCCACGCCGTTACCGGTGATGGTATTCGCTCCGTTGGTCGGGGTTCCGAACGCCGCAGGTGCGTCCGCAGCCAGCGTGAAGTCCGATGCGGTAATGTCGTTTCCATCCACTTCATCGATGAAGATCGTGCCGATGACCGCGTTGGCCGCGTCACGGACCGTGATCAGCGTGTCGTCGGTTCCGGCATCAACGATGTCCTGGATAGTGACGCGCGTGCCGAAGTTTGTGGCAGTGACGCCAAGGGCGCTCAAGTCGATGCGGTCCTGGTTGGTCGGCGCTCCGCCAGCAGCATCGAAGCTTGAGATGGTGTCGTTACCGAAATTGGCGGCGTTGTAGACAATGGTGTTGAATCCGCCTCCGACATCGATGGTATCGTTGCCTTCACCACCGACGATAGTATCGTTGTCATCGTTACCGTTGATCGTGTCGTTACCGGTTCCGCCATCTAGCAGATCGTTACCATCGCCACCACTCAGAGTATCAAGTCCGGCACCGCCAAAGATCTGGTTGTTTTGGCCGTTGCCATTGATGACGTTGGCGAGTGCGTTGCCTGTACCGGTGATCGCCGTGCCGTTGAGGTCGAGGTTCTCAAGGTTCGCGCCCAGAGTATAGTCAATGTCGGATTCAACGCGGTCCGTTCCGCTCGTCGCACCGTCACCTTCCGTCACGACGTCGCCGGCTTCATCCACTTCAAAGACGTCGTTGCCGTCGCCGCCAATCATGGTGTCGGCACCGAGCCCGCCCTGGAGCGTGTCGTTGCCGGAAAGCCCGCTTAGCGTGTCAGCCAGATCGCCGCCGGAGATGATGTTGTCGAGCACGTTGCCGGTGCCAACGAACTGGTCGGCATCGACACCCTCGTATGAGAGGTTCTCGACGTTAGCCATGAACTCGATCGAGAGCGCGGCCATCAGCGTCTGCACCTCGTCGGTCCCCGCCCCGGCGGCTTCCACGACCACATCACCGACGTCGTCGACGATGTACGTGTCGTTGCCGCCGAGGCCAATCATGGTGTCGAGATCGGCGCCGCCGTCGAGAATGTCGTTGTCACCGTTGCCCGACCCGCCGACCAGCAGGTCGTCGCCGAGCCCGCCATTGAGCGTGTTGTCGCCCGTGCCGCCGAAGATCAGGTCGTTGGCGGCGCCTCCGGTGATCACGTCGTTGACGCCCTGCTCGCCCACGATGAAGTTGTTGACGAGCGAGGCCGAGAGATTCACGCCTCCCGTGTCCCGGTTGGCTGGATCAAGACGACTGATCAGATAATCGTCTGAGCCGAGCAGGTAGCCGGCATAGGTCGCACCGTTGAAATTGATCCGCTCGACGCCGGTCTCAACGTTTGTTCCGTTAAAGTGGCCGGCCACGGTAATGGTCTGCGCGACCGAGGTGGTGGCGCTGGTCGGCAAGCTGTAGTTGATCACCAGGTCGCCGTTCTGGGTGCCGGTGTTGCCGTCATTGGCGTTCAGCGAAGTCAAGGTTGGCACCGGCAGGCCGGTCACCGGATCGATCACCGGAAGTCCGGTCAGCGGGTCGATCGCGTTCGGCGCCAGGATCGAGATGCGATCCGCCGCGCCGCCGCTGGTTCCGTTCACGGGTTCGTTGATGACGTCGTTCCCGTCGCCGACGGTGAAAGAGTACGTGTCGTTGCCGAGACCTCCGTTAAGCGTGTCGACGCCGCCGTTGAGGCTCGGATTTATGGCCGTCACCATCAGATTGTCGATGCTGACGACGTCACCTCCGGCATTGTTGCCGTTGGTGCCACTCACGACGATACGCACGACCGCGTTCGCGGTGAATGGTCCCGTTAGCGCAATGCTCACCGGGGTGTTGGGATCAGAAGCGTTGGCCGTGCCTTGCGTGATGGTGTGAATTGGTGTCGAGAAGTCCACACCATTCGCCGAGAAGTAGAAGTCGACTCTTTCTCCGGCATCGAAGCCAACTTGAGTGAAGTTGAAGCTCAGTGTGGCGGCGGTTGCGCCGGCGAGATTAATTGTGCGCTGGATTTGCGCCGTACCCAAGCCGGCATCGTTGTCGTCATCACGGAATTGCAACGTGTTGTTGTTGATGCGGATCTGGCCGCCGGTCACTACGTTACCCCCGGTCAAATCACCGGACTCGGTCCAATTACCAGCGAAGTTCGCTGTCCCGTTATTGTTCGAGTATTGCTGGTTGCTGAAGTTGTCGCGGTAGGTCGCTGTCTGACTGCCGGGACCACCAACCAGAATATCGTTTCCTGCGCCGCCGTTAAGCGTGTCCGCGCCGGCAAGACCAAGGATAAGGTCATCATCCGGCGTTCCGGTGAGTGTATCGTCGTTCGGCGTACCGGTGATGATATTGAGCGCCGCTCCGTCGAGGAACTGCACGCGCTCGATGTTGCGGAGCTTGTCCGTTCCGTCGAGCTGATTCTCGATGGCGTGGCTGACGATCACCTGCCCGTCCGCGGTTGCGGAGAAGGCGTATTCGGAGCGGAAGCCCTGATACTTGGCGGTATCGATGTTCCGCAGTGGATCATTGGCAGCAAGGTTGGTGTCGTCGCTCCTGATCGTGCGTACGATCGCAAGCTGACCGGGATTGATCGTGCCGGCAAATATCTCCGACGTCAGATCGTTCATGCTCTTGACCAGCCTCGTCGGCTCGCCGGTGCGATCGGTGGTCGACCAGACGCCAATCTGAACGTCGAGCCACTTGTCGCCATCGATGATGTCGTCACCGCCGCGGCCCATGATGGTGTCGTTGCCATCGCCCCCCAGAATGATTTCGCCGGCTATATAGGCCGTCGCATTGGCAGGCAGAGCAGCCAGTTGAGCCGCGGACAGTCCAAGTACTTCCCGGAGTCCGGCGATGCGCTGGATGCCCTCCTTGGTGAGGGCGCTGCCAGCGAAGCCTTCCGTGCCGCCCTGAGCGGCGGGGAGCCGCTCCTCCGCGATCACGTCAGAGCCGGTGAGCAGGTCGTTCCACTTCGATCCCGACAGGCCTTCGACGGATTCATAGGCGTCGAGGGTGCCATTCGGCGGCGGGGTCGGATTTTCGTCGAACACAATGCCGCGAGTGAAATCGGCGTCCACGCCGGACGCGTTGTCCTTGTAGGTTGCCCAGTCCCAGCCGGACATCCCTGCCATCTTGCCGCGGCCCGGGCTGCCGACCATGATGTCGTCGCCGCCTTCGGCGATGAACTCGTCGAAGCCGCCATCGCCCAGGAACACGTCGTGACCGTTGATGCCGTCACGGGCGAAGATTTCATCGAAGTTGTCGCCCGGCGCGCCGTCGAACGTACCGGTTTCGAGCCAGTCATCGCCTTCGTTGCCGAGAATACGCTCGGCGTTCTTCTTGCCGAGGATGAAGTCGTTGCCTTCGCCGCCGAATACCTCCGAGCCCATATCGGAGCCGAGCACAATGAAGTCCTGCCCGGCGCCGCCGAGCACAAGGTCGAGGCCATTGCCGGCATTGACGGCGTCGTTGCCATCGCCACCCTTGATGTTGTCGTCGCCCCCGGCGTCGCGGATGATATCGTCCCCTGCTCCGCCGTTGATGATGTCGTTGCCGAAGCCACCCTCGAGGTTGTCGTTTCCTCCGTCCCCGAACAGGGTGTCGTCGCCGATGCTCGCAATCAGGATATCGTTGCCTGATGGGTTGAAAGCGTTGCCCGGATCGGTGCCGCCGAGCACGACGTGATCGCCGCCGGTGTAGCGGAGATAATTGGTGTCGGTGCCGGGGGTGGACGGATTGTTGCGAATAACAAGCGGTGTGAGAATCCCACCACCCGTTGGATCGATACCGAGGTTGTCGGCAGCCTCGTTCGTTGGCGTGTTGGGATCGTCGAGCTCTATGCCATCAGCGCCGGCCTCTTCTCCAAGTCCCGGATTGTATTGCTTGGTGCGATCGATCTCCAGAATGAGACCCGGAGTCGAGAATACATCCGACGGCAGATGCGTTGCGTCGGTGTTGCGCATGATCATAGCGGCGAACGAATTGGCTTCCATTTCGCTGAAGAGATGGAGGCCATCAAGGCGCTGCAGATAGTAGAAGCGGTCGCCGTTCTGAAGCTTCTCCATCTGGGTTTCGAAGACGAAATTGAAGGTGGAACCCAGCATACCGCCAAACGGCATGATCGCTTCGGCAAGGCCGCCAATCCACAGGTCGACATTCTCGAGACCGCCCAGGGCGCCGGCGGCGCCGTAAGCCCCCAGGCCATTGAGGAAGTCGACAGCATCCGTCGGCATCACGAAGTTGGGATTGTCGGCAAACTTGCCGACCGGAGTGCCGGTGATCAGCGTCAGGGCTGCGTCGCGCTTGCCGTCGATCGTGGTTTCGCCGGTGATCAGCGCATGCGTGCCGTAGGCTGCGATGAAGTTGATGATCGAGGCTTCGTTCTTGAGGTGCCCCGCAAAGTCCACCCAGCTCTCATACGGCTTGAGCAAGGTCTCATTATTGGTGACTTCGTAGAATTCACGCCGGACCGCGTTGAGCGACGGCACGCCGGTGTCGCGGCCGCGCGCGAGGTTGATGGTGGCCAGATCGAGCGGCAGACCCAGGAGGTTATTGCGCAGCGCGCTGGTGACGAACTCGTCGATCTGATTACCGACCTGGCGGGTCATGCCGCGAATGATGGCGCCGGCCGCGACTTCGGCGTCGACCACCTCGTTGCCGCCGTTGTTCAGGAACTGGATCGGGTTGAGGAAGCCCTCGATCAAGCCGATGTTGTCCGCGGTGAATGAAGTATCGAACCGATCAATCGATTCCGTCAGCATCGAGTGCCCGAACCGATAGACCACGTGGGCGAACTCGGCCACGATGGTCGGATTGATGGTGACGTCATATCCATCCGGCACGAGGAAGACGTTGATGTTCGGTTGGATCTTGCGGGCGAATTCCTCGAATACTAGGTGCTGATACTGCATTTCGGTGCCGAACTTGGCCGCCTGGAACAGGCGCTCGCCATCCCAGACAAGTTGCTGGCCCGGCGTTGGCAAAATCGTAAGATCTTCGGCCAGCCATTGGTTGATGAAGGCAAGGTCGTTCGTCGCCAACACCACGTCCTTGGTATGTTGCACGAGGCGGTTGTGCTCCGCGTGGAACACGTGGTGGACCGCTGTCAGACCAACGTTTTCGTTGGCGCGGCCATCGCCCGCGACGAAGTGCGCGTCGAGAAGCTCGTTGTCGTATTCAGACGCGCCGTTGCCGGGATTCGCGAGGCCGATTTCGGTGTCGCCGTCGTCGATCTTGCCTTCGGGAACCGCACTGTGCGCGATGTCCGCGAGGAATGCGTGGCCGGTACGCACGGCAAGGTGGGTCACCGCGTCCGGCAATGTGTCGGCATCGCCGCCGTCGGGCGTAATCTGGACGAGGCTCAGCAGTGTGCTGGGACTCCCACCCGGCGCCAGTGTGCCGATGCCAGAGGCGAGGTGCTGTGGTGGGCCTGCCATCACGACCTGGGGGAAGCCCGTGAGCGGATCGGGAATAAAGTTGCCGTATGGATCGGTGGCCATCAGCGGCAGATTGCCGACGTGATAGTCCGTCAAGTCGATACCGAGGATCTCTCGGGCCTGCTGTTTCACGTCGGCCCACGTGGCCATGCCGCCGTTCGCGCCCTGGATCAGTTCGCCGGTTGCGACAGGCCTGCCTTGGGAGTTCAGCACATACTCGCGCAGGAAGACCTGATGAGAGGGATGCGAGGTGTAGGTCTGGTTCTGGTCAACGAACGGGGTCGTGGTATTCACGGGACGCGTATCGTCGGCGCTTTCGTCGATGCCGACAGTCGCGGGGTTGTCTCCCATGACGCCGTCTACGCCGGGACCGACCGTTGCGCGCGTCAGCACCATGAAGTTGGTCTGGCTGCCAGGCACATATAGCGGATCGTCCGGCTGCAGCGGGATATACACCGTTCCGCTGCTACCCTTGTTGACCAGATCGAGGCCGTGATCGAAGAACTGGCCGAACAGCGTGAACCATGAGTTGAAGGGAGCGGACAGGCCTTCGTCCGGAGCGGTATTTGTTATCTGAATATTCGCGCCTTCCAGGACGATGCCATGCTGGTCGAGCAATTCCATGAGTGGACCGGAGGCAGCGTCCAGAGCGACCTGCGCCGCATCGACTGCCGCCTGCGCGTTCGCAGCGGCTTGTTGAAGCACCGGATTGTCCGGGCTCGCCGCCAAGGCGGCGGACGCGTTGGCGAACGTGCGTTGCGCGTCGCCCAGGTCCTCGAAGAGCGGCTTGATCGGCAAGTACGCTGCCGAGATTTGTTCTACAATGCCCATCTGGTCGGCCGGATCGGCACCTGCGCGCTGCAGGGCCGTCAGAATCGCAGCCGGGTTGGCGAGCGTTTGGTCGACGATGAGATTGGAGATGATGCGCGGCTGCGGATCGACGACGAGTGCGGTTGGATCCTGGAGCGAAGCGCCTGGCTTGTACATCGGATCGTAGTTGGAAGCGGTCGGCGGCGTGCCTGGGGGGCCGAGCACCAGCGGCGTGACATCCCTGAAATCCGTTCCCAGCCCCTCGGGGAACGGCTGGTCCGACGATCCCCACGTCGGGTTCAGCGGATTGTTGTAGGTGCCATCGACAGTTCGCAGGCCCCACGAAAGGTTGTACGTTGGTATCGAGCCGCCGGGCCCGAACAGGGGCTTGCCCAGGGTACCACCCGACTCCACGTAAAGCGCATGGTCCTCGGCAATCTTGATCTGCGCCAGAATGAATTCCAGATCGCTCTTGATGTAAGCAACCATGACACCCTCACCCGTTGGACCAGACCGCAACGGCGGTCGGGTCGTTGAACCCAACATCGATCACTTGAATGGAGCTGATACCGGGAGCCGGGGCGCTAACACTGCCGCCCGAAATGCGGTGGTTGCCTTGACGACAGGCCAAACTCGATATCGTCAATTGGTCAAAACAACCCATCCAGCCCAGCCGCCTCATCACTACGACACCACCCCATTGACGCACTCAGCATGCAAGCTCGCTCTACGTTGCATCTGAGTTTTTTCGAAAGACGCGGGTAAGGGGACAAGGTCCCGAAGAACGCGAGGATCAAGGTCCTGCGCCTGGCGAGGAGGAAAGTCCCGGTAAGGGTTAGGACCAAGGTCCCGAGAACGCGCGCGGGTGATGTGGTTTCGTTGATCGACGGCGCCTGCCGTTAGCGTTAACGGGGCTCAAGTCGCACGGACGCTATTCACGTCGTGTGATGTGCTATACGTTCGAATGCTTGAAGGACGATTGAAACGAGGAACTTCTTAGACCGAACTTTCAAAACGCTGCTCCTCGCGTCGCGCAAGGACACGTACCAATGCTTTCGCCGTCAAGCACGATCGGCTCGAGGACTACCTTCGGCCTTGTTCATCAATTTGTTCTGGCTGCCGCGACAACGATAGCTGTCTCAATGGGCCTGCTTGCGTTCGCAATCTCGCAACGCATCGAGGCCAGCATGATGCAAACAGCCGCCGAAGAAGGTGCTGTTTTTACCGAGCTCTTTCTCGGACCGTCGGCGCAGGACCTGGCTACCTCCCGCGGCCTGCCGGCAGAGAACGTTAAGAGGCTGGATGATCTGCTTGCAGGAGTACTTGGCGAACGCCAGGTGTTGGTCAGACTCTGGCTGCCCGACGCAACACTGGTGTACGCGACCAATAAGGAAGGTATCGGTGGTCGCTTTCCATCGCGTCATATCACCGCAGCCGCAGCAGGCCATGCGACGGCCTCGTTCGATTATCTGGACGAGCCTGAAAATGCCAACCTGAAACACCTGCACCTTCCGCTCGTCGAAATCTACACACCTCTCTTCCGTTCAGGAACCCGGGAAGTCATCGCGGTCGGCGAGATCTACACCAATGGCCAGCGACTTGCTGCCGATCTGGCTTCGATCAGGTTTACATCCATCGGGATCGTTGGCGCGGTAACTGCGCCGATGATGCTGATACTCTTCTTTATGGTCCGTCGCGCCTCGAACCTTGTCAACGAATACCAGTCGAGCCTGATGCAGAACGTCGTCGAGGCGACAAATCTCGCCGCGCAGAATGATCGATTACGACGCCTGGCAGATAAGGCCCGATTGGAGGCTGCGAGCTCTAACGAAGACCTCCTTGCCAGGATTGGACAGGATCTGCACGACGGCCCGATCCAACTCGTCAGCCTTTTGATGCTTAAGCTGACGGACCCTACGGCCAGCCGGCCAGCTACAGCTGCATCCAGCCGTACTTACGATCCGGCCATGGAAACGCTTACACAACGAATATTGACCGAGCTCCGCAATATCTCGGCCGGTCTCGTATTGCCTGAGTTGGAGGGATTGACGCCTAAGGAGATCTTGCATCTGGCCGTAAGGAATCATGAGGAGACGACAGGAACTTCGGTTTGCTGTGAAATTGGCGACCTGCCCGCGGACCTCTCTCCGCCATTAACAATATGCCTATATCGCATCATACAGGAAGGGTTGAACAATGCGTTTCACCATGGGAAGGCGCAAGGACAGTGCGTAACCGTTTCCGCCGATCCTCGATCGATCTGCATCACGGTGAGTGATGAAGGCCCGGGAACCGTCGCCAAAGATCACGAGCAGGCGCGCAACAGGAGAGGCCTCGGCATCGCGGGTCTACGAAGCCGTGTGGAAGCGCTCAAGGGCACCTTTGAATTTGTATCGCAGCGCGGCATCAGAACCGAAATCCGAGCCAAGCTTCCGATCGGCCACCCGTCCGAATACACCTGCAATCAATGCAAGTGATCTTGAGTAGTACCCTTAGCGAGGTAGGTGAACGGCAGTTTCGCGTCCGCGGAAAAGTTAAGGTCCGAACTGCACTTGCGGTCCGCAACATGAGATTTACAACTGTCGCGAGATGTAGCTATATTTTCTTGCTGCCTATTTGAGGGGCAATTTTTTTGTAGCGTTTGTTGCTTGGGGGCCTGCCTATGGTTTCCGTTGGTTTGGTAGATGACCATCCTTTGATGGTCGAAGGGATCGTCACGCTCTTATCTCGTACGCATGGCATCGAAGTATTATCGACCGGTTCGTCTGCAAGAGACATCGTTGATATTTCGTCTCGCCTCCGTCCGGACGTCATCATTGTCGATCTGAGCATGGCGGGCGACGTCTACGCCGCGATCGCAACATCGATCAGGATCTCGCCGAGCACAAAGATCGTCGCGTTCACAGCGGCGACTGGAGTCGATTCCGCGATCCGCGCACTCGATGCTGGTGCAAATGGGTACGTGCTAAAGGGGAGCAGCGCGCAGGAACTCATACAGGCGGTTGAGGCAGTACGACATGGCGAAACGTACATTACGCAAAGTTTTGCGAGCCAGGTCATTGCAGCTCTGAGAAACGCCTCGGCACGACGGGTCGCAGCTGAAGCCGTCAGGTTCAGCATCCGAGAAGAACAGATTGTTCGCCTGCTGTTGCGCGGGTTTACAAACAAGAAGATCGCCGCCTCGCTCAGGATAAGCGAGAAGACCGTCAAGAACTACATGACGATCCTGATGCAGAAACTAAATGCGCGAAATCGCCTCGAAGTCGTTATCGCAGCACAGGCTCTTGCTGAAAAGGATTCCGCCAGACCTGAACAACGACAATCGCGTCAACTCTCCTGAGCCCAAGCGTTCACGAGATAAGACTACATTGTCTGTGTCCGGCGACCAATTGACGATCCGTCCGATGGGCTCTAATGGCGCGAGTCCGCGACCGAGCTTAACAGCCGCGATGCTGAGCTCTCGATGTGCTACACCGAGTTTGCTGCGTTTGCGAGTTTAGGCGAGCCGGTCGTTCTATGCCGGGCGCGCGCGAACGTGAATTGGATCCTGAGCTTTCGGCGCTTACCTTTCTATCGAATTGAATGCCAAGGGAGGACGCCATGCTGCGGCATCCTTGGACGGTAGCTGCCACCCTTTTCGCTGTTGGCGTAATTGGCTGGATTCTTGTAGCAGAGCGCCCACGAGAGAGTTCGATACGGCCGGAAACCTCCCATTCGTTGGATGCGGTTCCTGATCTGCGGTTGATCTCCGAACGCAGCGAATACATGCGGACGGAACGTTGATTGCTCCCCCAAAGACGAACCGGCGGCCTGGCACGATCTCTAACCGCCGAAGTATTTCCGAGAGGATGCTGTCTTCATCATTTTAGGAAAAATAACGGCGTCCACACCTTCTGAGTGGATGGTCGTCGGTTTGGTATGCCGTCAACCTGTCCAGTTCTTTCTGAGCCTGCAAAACTGACGGTTCTAACAGGTACGTCATAAATCGCCGGGCGCGAAATTTAAGTTCGGACTCTAATGACATCGAACTACTCTCTGAATTCGCGCCCAGAAAGTGACGTTTTGCCAATAGACATAGATCGGCCCAATTCGGCTCGCCGTTTCGGCCGCTTCGCGAACCCATCCAAGGATGGTCGGGTCTATGTCGAGACGATCAAGGCCCAACGATCCTTCTGGCAGCAGTAGCAGGCATCGACTCGTTCAACAGTCCTTGTCAGCCTTCTTCTCGTCAGGCTTGGCACCTTGGGCCTCTTGAGCCGCAGTCGGCTGACCTTGCATCTGCCTCTGCACATCTTGCGAAGAGGCCGCCACATCGCCGGATGCGCGATTCATCGCGCTGGTTGGCGGATGTTCCTTGTCAGGAGCTGTGCCAGTTGTCGTCCGGCTGCTGCCAACCGACGCAGGTCCCGAGCCCGCGTCCTTCAGGTTTGCGGCTCGGCCGCCGTTGTCGCAGGGGCCGGCCATTGCAGTGCCGACCCCCATGACGACAATGGAGCAACCGGCAAGGATTAATCGTTTCATGTTCATTCCGCTCCTCCTTGCTCTCGGCGCGTGCCCCGCGCGCAGGACGGGGAAAACCGATCAGACGGCCGCAGGTCCCGAGCGGCCGGGATTCCCGCTGTTGTCCTAGTCGAGCGCACCTAACGATCAGGATCGGGCATGTGCTCAGAGAGGCGCGGATGTCAGCATCCCACGGCCAAGCGGCGTAACTACCGCGGCGGCCGCTCGCCGCACTGGATCGAGGTCAAGAATCGAACCGATCGTTAATCGACCGTGTGAAGGAGGCGTTTTCCCAGCGGTGTTTCCATTGAACCACCCTACCCGCTGATCGTTGGTTTCAAGGTCCGACTGTCGGACGTTGAGCCGAAGGTCGTCAGCAAGGACTGCGGCAAGCGTGGCGCGACGTCAGGCCCCTCTTCCAGCGTGCGCGAATGAGGCAGGTTAAGCGAAAAGCCCGGCACTGCCCGGCGCCGATCTATTCACCTGAACACACCTCTTTCGGAGGGGTCGTGGGCCGTTGGCGTGTCTTGATCAGTTTGTCGATGTAGAATTGCGCAAAAAAGATTGCGGTCTCTCTGTCAGGGGCCGTGCCGACCTTGTCATTGGGATCGCGCTTGACTGACCATCGCCAGCAGTTGGGCGAAATCTTCCGAACGACCACATACTCCACACCGCGATACTTCATGGGAGTTCTCCGCAGTTTCGGGAAAACACGGCACAATTCCCATTTGGTCCTCACGAATTGTGAGGGAGACCATTCAATATTGATCTAGGTCAATTGCCATAGCGAACCAATTTTGGCCCATGAGCCGCGCCGGACCGTGCCCTCGGTCTCAATCTATGCCGGATGCCATATTCAGACTGGCTGTCACTTTGGCAGAATCTCGCGCATGACATTCGAGCAGAGGATCACCTTGGGGCAAATGCGGCAGTCCGGCTCTCGCCGACTGCATGTGTTCTGCGGCGACCACAAGTGCTCGCATTCGGTTGTGATAGACCCTGACTGCTGGCCCGCAAGCCTGCGGGTGTCCGATCTGGAGGCCCTATTCGTGTGCTCGGTTTGCGGCCATCGCGGCGCCAACGTGCGGCCGGATTATCAGGAAGCATAACCTCAGCTCGCCGGCTTCGACCACCTGGCACGAGCATTTGCTGGGGTCTTCGTAGAAACTACGCGGATAATTTAGGAAGAACTCTCACGCCGGCCTACTACGGCAGCCTGCGATCCGTCTTCCCAGACACCCCAGCTCGAAGACAGGTCCTGCCGGCCCCGGCGTCTGATCTCTCGGCCCGCCGGTGTCGACCCAAACAGTGCTTCAGCCTTGAGCACCTCGGTTCCAAGGCTGGAACCAGCGCAACGCGCTTACCGTGACCGATCCAAGGATCTCTGGTACCTGCACCATAGGATCATTAGGATCCTCGAAGGGAGCCAGCAGACAAGGCGCTAGCTGCCGGACCAACTTAATGTGCTTGGTCCGACTCGCCCTGCTGCTATCTATGTCGACTGACAGTTGTCCGGGGGCGCGCCGTGGAGAAGAGGCCGAAACAGAGGCGCTTACCGCTCCTCTAATCGGCGAAGCTGAGCCAGTAACTCTGCCTCAAATTCCCGAAGGTGAGTTGCCGTTGGTTCACTATTGTACTCTTTGGCAAGCTGTCTACAGCGCGCCAACTTTTCATGGATTGCCAATTCTTCTCGCTCGCGATCCATAAACGTAAGATACAGCAAAGCGGGAAACGTTCAACAGCACTGTGACCAAGTTTGCCGGATACAACTGCGACATGCAAAGACAATTCAGCCTTGGCGTTGGGATACCGAGAGGACTAAGGCACGGTGCTGGGCGGGCGAGGTTAAGCCTATGTTAGATGTGTCCGCGGACCAGGGAACATTCACGCGCCGCATCCGGCTGCTGATCGCAGATCGACAACCGATCGTTCTGCAGGGGTTGAGGTCCCTCTTCGCCGCACAGCACGACTTCGAGATTGTTGCGTCGTGTAGCCGCGGAAAAAGCTGCCTCGATGCGATTCGGAATTTGGCACCCGACGTCGCGCTCGTTGCCAACACATTGCCCGACCTGACGGTATCCGAGATCCTCACCATTGCGAAAGCCGAGAATCTTCCCACTCGGCTGGTGTTCTTTGCCGAATCCGAAGGAGACCACGATCTCACCGCGGCAATCGCGGCCGGCGCTTGCAGTGCAATTTCGAAATACGCAAACCCCGACACCATTCTGCGTTCTCTGAGGCTGATGACGGAGCGCATCAGTGCGCGGCCGAAACCGTGCCATGGCCTCTCGCCAAACGTTAAGGAAGTAGACGGCGCCAAAATCGAGAAATTGCTGAAGGTGCTCACGCGCCGCGAGCGCGAAATCATGCGACTAGTGGCCGAAGGTTTGTCGAACAAGGAGATTGCGCGCCATCTGAACGTTTCCCGAGGCACAGTCAAAGTGCACCTCTACAACATATTTCAGAAGCTTGAAATCAGTAACAGGACCGTGCTCGCCACGATCGCGCAACGATCCGCGGGCTTCGGGGCGCTCTCGCTAGCCGCCTTCGCGTATGCAATTTTGAGCGACCTCAAGGCGTCGCACGCGAGCAGCACTTTGCTGGATGACAACAGCACCGAAGGCAAGGACCTTGAGCATTCCGTATTTGAGTTCTTGAAGAAAGCGATCCTTCGGAACGCAGATCCCAGCGAGACGGTCTTGATTAACCAGACCGGCAGCCCGCCGGCGCAACGGTTCCCGCCGCTGGAGTTTGCCTGGAATCCGATAAAGAGTCACGGAGGTTATGGCGCCTTCAGCATGACGGCCGCCGGCGTGGGGATCTACACGCTCGACAACTCCCATGCCGCAGTGCAGGCGCTCGACCCAGGCAAAACGCTGATCGATACGTCCACGGTCGCCACCACGCAAATAGCGATTCTCACCATTCATGGCGCCAGCCATGTAGACCCCAACGATGTCGACAACCCTGCTTGGGGGCCAGTTGTCCACGACTCCCGTCTGCCGCTCGCGTTTGGACACGACGGCGTCGCAGGTAGCCAGGCCCCAATAATCCATGGCGTCGCCGGTGACGACACCCTCAACGGCGCCGGCCTATTGGATGTTATCTACGGCGGTTCAGGGAACGATACGAACAAGGGTACCGCTGGAGACGACACGATCTACGGAGAATCCGGCAGCGACACCATCAACGGCAACAAGAGTAACGATACCATCATCGGCGGATATGACGGTGACCAACTGACGGGCAGCAAGGCTGGTGACATCTTTGTCTATCTTTCGGCGAAAGACTCCAACTCTACCCAGTTCGACACCATCATCGATTTCACATCGGGGGAGGACAAGATCAACCTGGCGGCTTTCGGCGCGTTGGCCTTCCTGCACCTGACGTCAGCAGGCAAGTCCGTGCCGCCGCATACCCTCGCCTGGATCTACAACCACGCAAGCAATGAAACGATCGTCTATGTGAATCCGACGGATCGCAGCCTTGATATCGGCGATCCGGGCCTGCTGGAAATCCATTTGCAAGGAGTTGTATCCGTTGCCGAGTTGGATTTCGTCCACGAGCAGGAAGGGGCGGCTGTCGCGGCGGCTTTGGAAGGAATCGATCCTGCGCTACTGGTGGCGACTGCAAGCGATGGGACCATTCTCATGGCGGGCACCGCCCTGGCCTCCATTGAAGCGGCTGCGAGCGAAAGCGAGCACGTAACGGCTGGTGTCTGGACGATGCCTGCCGACGACGGCTTGAGGTTCCATTTCGGGCGGGACCGGGTCGGTTCCGACGTTCCAAGTAGGCTCACGAATTTCGGCGACGATCCAACCTATGCAACGGAGAGCGACGATGGTGTGGTTACGGTGCCGGTTCACGTATCATCAATCGAGCTTGCTCATAGCCAAGCGACGCTCCTGACCGAGGAAACTCTCACTTTCAAGAACGAGCCGGCCCACTCCGGGGCTCCGGCAACCGGGAATGGTCACGCGCCCGCAACCGCCGGGTTTGAATTTCTCGAGTTTGGGACGCAAAGCGCAGCCGCGGTCGCAGTCGCAGAGACCGTCGGGAGCCACGTTAACTCGCAGCATGCTTCGCACTCGGCCACTGCAAAGGAATCAGCGGCCGGCGAATTAACCGAACCGGGCGTCACATCGGGCAACGGCGTCGGCCACAACAACTCGCACTCTTCACACTCGGCATCGGCAAGCACTATAGAAGCGGCCGAGGCGGTCGAACCTGACGTCGCACCCGCTAACGGTGGCGGCCATGGCAATTCGAAGCACGCTTCACACTCGGCCTCTGCAAAGGAATCGGCGGCAGGCGAATTAACCGAACCAGGCGTCACATCGGGCAACGGCGTCGGCCACAACAACTCGCACTCTTCACACTCGGCACCAGCGAGCACCATGGAAGCGGCCGAGGCGGTCGAACCTGACGTCGCACCGGATAACGGTGGCGGCCATGGCAATTCGAAGCACCCTTCACACTCGGCGGCTGCGAAGGAATCGGCGGCCCTCCCTCAGCCGGCTGAAGCCGCGAGGACCGGCGGTTCTGGCCACGAACCGGCATTCCACTTCAAAAATCAAGCTCCCCCTTCCACCCCCACCGCGGCCGGTGAGCTAGAAGGGCTTAACGATTCGCCTGCTCTCCTCCTTAACGGCGTCGAGCCGGCGGCAATCCTTGAGATGGGCCCAGCTGCTACGGAGGAACACGCGACCAGTCACGACAGTAACGGTCAGCACCATTCCTTAGCACATTCGCCCCACGAACTGCTCACGTGAACAACATCGGACGTACCCGCGGCGGGCCTCGCCACCGGGCCCGTCTCTCATTCTGAGGGACACCCTAGCGAACGAAAAGCCCGGCAACCGTGCCGGGCCGATCGCAATTATCACTTTGATAAACGCGCCGATTAGACCGGCATGTATTAAAGTTGCGTGACGCGCCGGCCCGTATAAATACCGCCCTCCGGCCCGAAGGCTGGCTTCGTGTACGAAGAGCTCGAATAAAATCTATAGACGGTGAGGTCCGCCTTACTTTGCTTGGCAACACGTCCGGCCATGCCAAGGGCGGCAACGACGTTCAGTCCCGGCGCCAACTCCTCCAACAGTTTCGCCGGTGACGTGGCCGGGGTTTCTCTAAGGGGCCAGAAGCTAACCTCGGCAGCGCTGGCTCTAGACGTCTCTAAGGGCCAAGGGCGGTGCGCCGATCCCATGCCCCCCGCGTGCAATGCGGCGTAACAATCGGCGCGAGGCCAGGGAACCGTGTGCCGCGGACAACAGTTATCCCCGCGACGAAGCGGAGTGGCGCCGTCGGACGTTGATAGTTTAGGACGGCGCGGTGTATCTTTACTTTCTAGACACAACCATCGGCAGACTTGAGGGCGAAGGAAAGGCCATGCGCGCCTTGATCCTAGCACTGTGTATCCTAGCGATCGTCGACAGCGCGCACTTTGCTAAGGCTGGTCTAAGCAGCACGCCTCGCGAAACGTTGGCACCCGCCGAAACGGCAATCGCTACCGACGAAGCGACTCAGGAGACCGAGGAACAGATCGGCCTCACCAAGGCAAAGCGTCGTGGAGTGCAACGTGGGCTAGGCAAGTTCGGGTTCAAGACTAAGGTCAATGGGAAGTTCGACGAATCGACTCGCGCCGTCATCGCGCGCTGGCAGGAGGAGCACGGCTACTCTACGACTGGCTTCCTCAACGCCGCCCAGCACATGGTACTTACGGACGCCGCGGCAGAGGCTAGCAAATCTGGCCATAAAGACCGTCGTCGCGCTGGGAGCCGTACTCGCCATTCGCGTGGTGTGGGAGGTCCAATCGGCGCGATCGGCGGCGCGGTGGGGGGTGTGGTGGGCGCACTATTCCGTAGGTGACTCGTCCAGCCTCAAGATATTCGAAACGCGCCTAAGCAGCCTAGCACTTTATAGGACGTCTGTGACGGTCGGATCCCCCAGGGCGACGTCAGGGCATGCGCGTGGTTAGGGGCCGGAGGGTGATGTCGGAGATGGGTGAAACTCGTCCTTCCAATCGAATTGGACCTAAGTACGTCTCCAATCAGCCGAAAGCCGACGCGGGCTCAGAAGGTTACCGGTTAGAGAATGGCAACGAAATTAACGAGTGAAGCCACCGAAAACTCCGCAAGGCCGCCTGAGGCTTAAACGGTCGTGCGCTTGATTACGCCGTACAGGCTAATCAATCCAACCGCGATCGGCAGGACTCCGAGCGATATCCAAACGGAGTATAAGTCCGATCCAGCATTGGCTGCGGCAAGGATCCAAACGCCAAAGCCGACTATGCCGACAGAAACCAGATACTCAAAAATTATTTCCATGTTCGCGATTCATCCGCAGCCGAGGATGAATTAGCACGTTTTATAGCGAGAACTGCCCTACCGCGTTGCTCCATCTATCTCTCGTAAGATTATGTCGCCATGCGTGATGTGCTGGGCCTGCGTCGCGCGGAATACGTCAAGGAGGCTTTCAGCTTGAGAATGTCGTGGCCGTTATGTCGGAGTTGCGCAACTTGCCGTTCTTGTTCGGCGACGTGGCGCGCCTTCGACGACCGATCTTTCGGTATCTCTAGCTTGTGTTTGAGAAGCTCGTCCACGGCGCTGCTCCCGTTTAGGGCAGGTGGAAGGCAACCGTTCGTTCACTTCACCGATGATACACCTCGACGAAGCGTGCAGTGATGAACTGTAATCCTGTGGGACGCCAATAGTTCCTAATAGCGGCGGGATGATCCTGTTTGATGGCTTAGAGGTGCCTCGGATACAGCGGCGGCAGCCCTCAGAAGCAGACATCGGCCGCTGGCGGAACATTGTCCGCTTCGGGCCCCACTAGTAGACGTCGCCTCGCCATTGCACGGTCCCTGTGCTGGCGTAGGTCGGCGAGCGCGACGCGAACTCGCCGTCGAACTTGTCGCAAACCACCCTGCGACGCGAGCCGAGTTGACGCGACGCCCGCCGCGCCGCCAGGCGCCGGACGTCAAGAAGCTGAGCGAGCGGGCCAGCAGCAGGGTAAGCCAGCCGGACCGACGCTATCGATCACGCAGCTCGTAGAGAATCATCGACTCGATGTAGAACGAGCGCTCGTAGGCGAGGCGTGCGCGGAAGCCGGCCTCATCAATTAGTCGGCCGAACAGGTCGAGATCGGAGTCCGACGATACCATGACGTAGAGACGGCCGTCGGGCTTCAGCCGCTCGCTGGCCTGCTTGAACAATGCCGCCACGTCCCGATATTGAGGGCCGGCGTGCCAACCGCGATCCGCGAGATCGCGCGGCTTGCCAGCATGCTTGGGTGGGCTTGATAGGATCACATCGAAAAGCGGGCGCACTGGAAGCGCGTCGAGGAGATTCATACAGGCAACGCTCACACGGTCACCAAAGCCGTTCGACCTCGCATTCTCCAGCGCCGAGAGAGCCGCATGGGGGTTGATGTCGAGCGCCAAAACCTCCGCCGCACCGGCGCGAGCGGCCGCCAGAGCCAAGATGCCGGACCCGGTGCCAATATCAGCCACGGACTTGCCGCTCAGGTCGAGCCCGTCGAGGAACTTCGCGAAATACTCGCTACTCAGAAAGAAGCGGGGATGGAAGACCGTCGGCCGTACGCGCAGGTGGAAGCCCGCCGCTCGGGTCGTTCGGACACTCTGGCGGCTGAGGATGAGGTGATACGAGAAGAAATGAATAAAGTGACGCAAAAGACGGCGGAACGGCCCGTGCGGCGTTCCGCGTCGATTGAGAACGGTGAACTCACTGTCGACTGAGCGGGTCATGAGGGAAGACGTCCTACCGGACGAGCGACGAAAGCGCGCCAAAGTCAACGATGCAACAGAGTCAGTCGACGTAAAAATCCTTCGCGGCGGGGCACCTCGGCGGCCGCTTGGGCGACGCCGCCGAAGCAGCCGCGGAAGGTGATGATTCTCCAAATCATCGGATGCCAATCCCGCCACACTGCTTCCGCCTCCTCGCGCATCACCGCCACAGCGATCTCGGGGACGCGGCCGAAAACTTCCGGGATGACGCCAGAGATCTCCTCGTCCTGTAAGACCTTCCATTTCGAGTGTCCGCCCATGATGGGCGAGCGAATTGCATAGACGACCTTGCGCATTCGGGTCTCGCGAATGCAGTAGCAGCACATCGCGCAAGGCTCGACATTGGTATAAAGCGTGCAGCGCGACAGCCGCTTGGTTCCGAGGACGCGTTGCGCTTCCGACATCGCAACCATTTCGGCGTGACGGGTCACGTCGCCGTCGCGTACCACCCGGTTGGTGGTTTCCGTCACGACCTCCTCGTCGTGACAGATCACGCAGCCGAAAGGAAGTTCGCCCGCCGCGATGGAGTCCCGTGAGAGCTCGATGCACCGCGCCATCATGCGCAAATCCAGATCGTTCGGCACTTGAGCCCCCCTCGTTGCCGCGGATGGACACCACTCCATTTTGCAACGGTTCGCGATTCGCCTCAAACGGAGTTTTGCAGCACAATCCCTCTGAGAGCGGGCATCGCGGCCTTTGCGACTCAGGTCAGCTACGGGCCCAGATGCAGACATGCGGCGCAACAATGATCATCCTATTCGATCCCTCGTCGGCGCCGATGCCAGCAAGGAACCACCTCAGAGCAGCAAACTTTCCTATGATGACCATCTCTTGCCTTCATTGCGCTTCTCGGGTTCTGCATCGAGGCCAATGCGCAGGGGCTATGTCCGGAACTGATGCGGCTGCGTAGCGAGGTTCAACAGGCCCAAAACCTTTGATGACCGTGCCGGTGTCGAAATGCTGCTATATGTACAATCGTGTGTCAGCGGCATGGGACGCACTAGCGCAATATGCAAATGACAATCGCGAGTCGTGTCATATTTCTGTCCCCACATTGAACGACTTCGAGCAGTATTACCGCGAGGCACTAAAGGCTCGCGACAATGTTTGCGCGGGCCGTCCTATCCGCCCATATCCACCAGACCTTCGGGCCATTCTCACGAGATGTCTGCGTAACGTGAGGCTGAAGGCTGGGTTTGGGACTCGCATTTTTTCCATGCAGGCCTATCTAAATCCTTGGAAGATATTCGTTGCCGAGAGGCCGCATGAATTTCTTCAGGATCGCCGTTGCGCTGCTGGTCCCGGCCATCTTTCTCGCCGGACACGCGGTTGCCCGTGATAACGGTCGCTACGCTAACTCTCCGCTCAAGCCATGGTTCGACAGCCTCAAAAGCGGGAGGGGGCAATGCTGCTCCGACGCAGACGGCTCGGTCGTCGCCGATGTCGATTGGGAATCGAAGGACGGCCACTACCGCGTACGGCTCTGGGGCCAATGGATCGACGTCCCCGACGATGCT
>Ga0081540_1000097_pt1 | contig 92047 bp, 85 predicted proteins | sample TabmetS2T1R1_FD_71024 | JGI IMG/M metagenome (GOLD analysis project Ga0081540, IMG submission 71024) | Tabebuia heterophylla rhizosphere microbial communities from the University of Puerto Rico - S2T1R1 | ecosystem: Host-associated > Plants > Roots > Rhizosphere ...
CGACAGGGATTTGGTCGTCGTGACGTGGACGAGCTCGGCGTTCGGCAGCTGGACCAGGTGCGGAAGCAGCATCGAGGAGGCGTAGTTACCCGCGCCGATGAAGCCGATAGCCAGGCGCACCGAACCCGGCCCGTTCGGTACCCTGGCGGCCCCGGCCGACGCGGGGCGGGCCAGGCTGGCGGCGGGCCGTGGCTGGGTGTCCGGGTCCGGCGCCGGGTAGGAGAGCAGGACCCCGACCGCCTTCAACTCGCCGGAGGACAGGTCGGCGTAGACCGAGACCGCGTCGTCCAGCGGGAACGTGCCGGAGACCAGCGTCTCGACCTCGAGGTCCTTGCGGGCCAGCAGGTCAAGGAAGCACTCCAGGTTGCGGCGCTCGGTCCAGCGGACGTATCCCGCGGGATAGTCGACGCCCTCCAGTTCGTACCGCTCGTCGTAGCGGCCCGGGCCGTAGGACCGGGAGAACCGGACGTCGAGTTCCTTCTCGTAGTAGGCGTTCCAGGGCAGGTCGAGCTTGGTCTTGCCGATGTCGACCACCCGGGCCCGGTCTCGGGCCAGCTTGGCCGCGGTCTCGACCGGCGCGTTGGAGGAGCCGCCCGCGGCCAGGAAGACGTGGTCGGCACCGCGGCCGCTGGTGAGCTCGTCCAGCGAGGCCGTCACGGCGGCCAGGCCCTCGTCGTCGGGGGCCGCGCAGACCACCGCGCCCGCCTGTTCGGCCAGCCGGCAGCGGGCCTCGATCATGTCGAGACCGACCACCCGGACGCCGGCCGCGACGAGCAGCCGGACCACCAGCTGGCCGACCAGGCCGAGGCCGATGACCAGGGAGGTCTCGCCGAGCTGCGGCTCGGCGCGGCGCACCCCCTGCATGGCGATAGCGCCCACGGTGGAGAACGCGGCGTGCTCGGGGGCCACGCCCCGCGGCACCGCGGCGCACAGGTTGACCGGGATCCAGTTGTACTCGGCGTGCAGGGCAAACTCGTTTCCCGCCGCCGCGACCAGCTGGCCGACCTTGAACTCCTCGGCCCCGGCCCCCACCTCGACGACCACGCCGCACAGCGAGTAACCCAGCGGCGTGTAGGAGTCGAGCTTGTTCATCACCTTCTTGTAGGTGGCCATCGCCCCCTGCTGCGCCACCGTATCCAGCACCTTGCGCACCTGGTCGGGCCGGGCCCGCGCCTTGCCCACCATGGACAGGCCGGCCTCGTGGACCTTCATCATCTCGGTGCCGGTGGAGATGAGCGAGAACAGCGACTGGACGAGGACGCCGCCCGGGCGGCACGCCGGAACCGGCGCGTCGAGGACGGTGAGCTCCCCGGACTTGTAGTTCTGCGCGATCTGTTTCATGGTGTCCTTTGTCCTTCAGGCCGCCACGCCCATGGACCGCGCGTTGCGGTACCACAGCTCCATGGACAGCAGTTGCCAGATCTGCTTGGCGTTGTCCTCGCGGCCCGCCCGTTCGGCTTCGATCAGGCGGTCAAGCGCGGCCGGCCGGATCATCCCGGACCCGGTGAGCTCGCCGTGGACGAGCATGTCGTTGATGACGTCCCGCAGGTCGTTGCGGACCCAGGCCCGGAGCGGGGCGCTGAACGAGGCCTTGGGACGGTAGACGATCTCATGCGGGAGCCACTGCTCCGCGGCCCGCTTGAGGGCCAGCTTGCCCTGCCGGTTGCGGATCTTGTCCCGGCCCGGGATGGCGAACGCCGCCTGGGCCACCACCGGGTCCACGAACGGCACGCGCACCTCGACCGAGGCCGCCATGCTGGACCGGTCGGTGTAGGACAGGTTGAGGCCCGGCAGGAAGAGCCGCGCGTCCGCCAGGCACATCCGGTTGACCTCGTCGTGCAGGTCGTTGTCGGTGTAGATCGCCCGGTGCCCGTCGACCACCCGGTCCACCTGGCCGCGCAGGTCCGGGCTCAGCAGCCCGGCCAGGTCGTCCGGGTCGTACAGCGTGTAGCTGCGCCGGAACCGTGGTTCCTCGGGAAGTTCGGCGAAGGTCAGGAAGCGCTTGGCCCAGCGCGCGTAGCGCAGCCCCCGGTCTCCGACGCTCACCGGAATCCGGTCGACCGCGAACCGGACGCCCGCCCGGGCGGGGCCGGGCAGGCGGCCGTAGCGGCTGGCCATCAGGCAGGCCCGCTGCTTGCGATAGCCGCCGAACAGCTCGTCGGCGCCCATGCCGGACAGGATCACCTTGACCCCGCGTTCGCGGGCCGCCTGGCACATCAGCAGCGTGTTGATCGCGGCCGGGTCGCCGATCGGCTCGTCCAGCGCGTCCACCATCCGGGGCAGCAGGTCGACGATGTCCGGTGAGATCTCGATCTCGTGCAGCTTCACGCCGAACTGCGCCGCGACCTTGCGGGCGTAGACCGCGTCGTCGGGCATGGCCTCCAGCCGCTGGTCCTCGGGCCGGAAGGTGATCGTGTAGGCGTCGATCTCCCGGGCGGCGCGGTGCGCCAGCACGGTGACGATGCTCGAGTCCAGGCCACCGGACAGGAAGCTGGACACCGGCACGTCGGCGACCAGGTGGGCGGCGACCGACTCCTCGATGACCCGGCCCAGGTCGGGCGCTGGGCTGTTCTCGGCGTTGCGGGCCACGTCGGCGACGCTCCAGTACTGCTCCACCTGGAGGTGGCCGTCCGGGCGCAGCCGGGCCCAGGAGCCGGCCGGGAGCTTTCGGACACCCTGGATCGCGCAGAACTGCTCGGGCACCCAGTAGTAGAGCATGGACGCGACCAGGGCGCCCGGCTCGATCCGCAGCTCGGGTCCGACCGCGGTGGTCAGCGCCTTCAGCTCGGAAGCGAACAGCGCGCCGTCGCCTCGGGGCAGGTAGAACAGGGGCTTGATGCCGAGCGGGTCGCGGGCCAGGAACAGCTCGCCGGTCTGCGTGTCGGCCAGCGCGAATGCGAACATGCCACGGAACTTCTGCAGTGCCCCGGGTCCCCAGAGGCGCCAGGCCTCGACCACGACCTCGGTGTCGGAGTTGGTGACGAACCGGACGCCGCGGCCCGCCAGCTCGCGTCTGATTTCCTTGTAGTTGTACAGCTCGCCGTTGTAGACCATGACCAGGTTGTCCTTGATCATCGGCTGGTCGGCGGCGGCGGACAGGTCGATGATCGACAGCCGCCGGTGGCCGAGGTTGACTCTGACCCGGTCGTCGGAGTGGGTCCAGACGCCGCCGGCATCCGGGCCGCGGTGCGCGATCCGGTCGGTCATGACGTCGGCGAGCTTGTATCCGTCCGGCTGCTGGTAGCAGCCTGCGATGCCGCACATATCAGGCCCCCGCCCGCTGGCGGGTCCCGCGTTCGTTGAGCACGCGCTCATAGACGCCGAGATAGGTGCTTTCCTGGTGGTCCCAGGCCAGCTCCTGCTCGACCCGTTCCCGGGCGACCTTGCCCATGAGCTCGCGTCTCGGCTCGTCGTCCAGCAGGGCCACGATCGCCTCGGCGTACTGCTGTTCGTCGTTGGGCTGGACGTAGACGGCGGCGTCGCCCGCGGAGACCCGCGTTTCCCGGAGATCGAAGGCGACCACGGGAAGCCCGAAGACCATGTATTCCATCGTCTTGTTCATCGTCGACACGTCGTTGAGCGGGTTCTTGGGGTCGGGAGAAAGACCGGCATGCGCGGTCGACATGATGCGCATGACGAGTTCGTCCGGCGCCCGCCCGGTGAACTCCACGTGACCCGCCAAGCCGAGCTCGTTACGCAGTGCTACTAGATCGTCGAAGCAGTCCCCGGAACCGATCAGCGTGAAGGCAATGTCGTCACGGCCGAGTTTATTGACCACGATGCCGGCCGCCCGCACCACGATGTCCACGCCGTCCTGCGGGCCCATGACGCCGATGTAGGCGACGAGGAACCGGCGGTCGCGGCGCAGTTCAGGATCGGCCTCACCGGGCTTCAGCCGCCGCAGGTCCGGCCCGGTACGGACGACCGTGACCTCATCGGCCCGCTTGCCGCCGCGTGTCATCGCGATTTCCCGGTACGAGTCATTCGTCGCGATGACGTGATCCGCAGCCTGGTGCGTCCTGCGCTCGAGGGCCAGCAGTCCCTTGTACGGCAGCTTCGGCCCGCTGGGGAAACGTGACCGAAAGAGCTCGGGGCAGAGGTCGTGGTGGTCGAACACGAAACGTGTTCTCTCGAGCGCGCGAAAGGCCAGGGCCAGGGGCCAGAAGATGTCCGGCGGGTTGCAGGCCTGGATCACGGCGAAGCGTCCGGAACGCCTGGCCTTGAGCGCTCCCCACGTCGTCGCGAGAAACGAATACGCGTACTCGGCGATGAAGCTGACCTTGCTGCCGCCAGGCGCGTAAGGCCGGTACTTGTACAGCTCCACCGAGTCGATGACCTGGTAGGCCGGATCACCGCTGCCCTTCGGGCAGACAACAGCCACGCGGTAACCGGCCGAGACCAGCGCCTGGCACTCAAGCCACACCCGCCGGTCGAAGGGCACCGGAAGGTTCTGGACGATGATGAGGATCCGGGGCGCGTCGCGCTTGGCAGGGGTAGCTTTGGCTCGCTTACTATCGGACAGCACGTCCAATATGAGCATTCAGCGGGTGGCAGTGATACCCGAGGTGAATTATCAGCCGTCTCCGGCTGCCGGCGACTGGCAGACTTCAGGCTATCCTCGTCCGCATGCGCTTCCCCGCCGACCGGGCTGACCGGCGAGCCGGCACAGGTATCAAGCCCTGGCCGCCGAGGATCTGTTTATCGTGGGATCCAGGTGGCGACGTGCCGCCGGATCCTAGGCGGGGACGATGAAAACCGAGAAGGCGCGAGGAACTCACAGGTGGCCGTAACGGTTCGGCGGATTCCGGCTGCGCTGTCCTGGCAAACGGTGCGCCGGGCTGGCAGCCGTATCACCTGGGGGGTCGGGGATCAGGCCATGTCCAGCCTGACGAACTTCTTCCTGAGCATCTTCGTAGCCCGGAACCTGGGCGCCACGCAATTCGGCGCCTTCAGCCTGGCGTATGTGACGTACGGGTTGACGATCAACGCATCGCGCGGCCTTTCCATCGAGCCTCTCCTGATCAGGTTCAGCGCCACGAATCCGCTGACCTGGCGGCGCGCCACCGCGCGCTGTACCGGCACCGCACTGCTTGTGGGCCTGATCACCGGAGCGTGCGCATTCGCGGCCGGGGCACTGGTCGGCGGCACGACCGGACTGGCCTTCGTCGCCCTCGGCCTGACACTGCCCGGACTAATGCTGCAAGATGCCTGGCGGTACGCTTTTTTCGCGCTAGGACGCGGCCAGCGGGCGTTCGTCAACGACACGATCTGGGCGGTGCTCCTGCTTCCTGCCCTGGCGTTGCTGAAGATAAGCGGCCACGCCGACGTGTTCTGGTTCGTCTTCGCGTGGGGTGCAGCCGCCGCGGTCGCGGCCGCTTTCGCGTCGCTGCAGGCCCGTGTCGTGCCCACCCTGGCGGGCGCGACGGAATGGCTATACCGGCATCGCGACCTCGGTCCCCGCTATCTTGCGGGGAATACCGCAAGCAACGCCGGTGACACGTTGCGAAGTTATGCCGTCACTAGCATCCTGGGCCTCGCTGCTGTCGGATATATCCAGGCTGCCAACGTGCTCTTGGGGCCCTTTAAGATTGTCCTCTTCGGGATCGGCCTGATCACAATGCCGGAGGCGGCCAGGGTCCTCCGTCGCTCGCCACGGCACCTGCCTCTTTTCTGCCTGGGCGCCAGCATGGGACTTACCCTGCTAGGGCTGGTGTGGGGAGCGGTGCTGCTGATAGCACTTCCCCGGGGGCTCGGCCAGCTCATGCTGGGCAGCCTATGGCGACCAGCATATCCGCTCGTCCTGCCGGCGACACTTTCGGTCATGAGTCTCTGCGCCATTACCGGCGCGGCGGTGGGCCTGAACATCCTGGGCGCCGCGGGCCGGAGCCTGCGCACCGCGATCCTCTCCTCGGCGCTCGTTGTAGCGTGTGCCGTCGTGGGAGCCAAAATCGGAGGCACGCTCGGCACGATGTGGTTTGCCGCAGCCGCGGCGTGGGTCGGCGTGCTGGTGGGCTGGCAGCAGTTGCGGCATGCGCTGCAGGAGTCGGACACTGTGCCCGTGCCACGCTGGTTGTGGCCAGGCCGGATGGGCGCACGCAGCAGCCGGTCGCCCGGCTGACCCAGCGTGGCCGAACCCGGAAAACTGTATCATCGCCGTACGTCAGGCGCTCCCGTATACGGGCTCGCTGGCGCGAGGGAACAGCAGGCAGCCGACGATACGAGGTGACACAGGTGAAGGGTCGTAGTGACCGATCCTGACGCATCGAGCACGGTGACGGCCGGGCCGGCCGGGGAGTCGTGAGCTGATGTCGGCCATCGCTCTCCGGCGCCGTCGGCGCATAGCGCCGCAGGACTGGGCCGAGGAACAGGATCGCTCGGTCCGGCGCCGGGTCGGCGTCGCGTGGGCACTGCTGTTCTGGAACACCCTGACCTTCACCTCCGGATCTCTCCTGCCCATCCCGTCCCAGCTCGGCAAGGCGTTCACGCAGGGCACCCTGCCGCTAGCGCTTCTGGTAGCACTCACCGTGAACCCGAAGCTCAAGCTGCGGCCGAACGTGTTCCTCTGCCTCGTGTGCCTGCTCGTCCTGGACACGGTGATCACCTGCGTGACAGCACCGCACCTGGGCACCATCTTCCGGACCTTCCGGCTCGCCGAGTTCCTGGCTACCCTCTGGCTGCTCACGCCGTGGTGGGGCCGGGATGACATGCTGCTCCTGTGGTGTCAGCTTCGCTGCCTCCTGGTAGCGCTCGGATCTGTGCTGCTCGGCCTGCTGATCGCCCCCGGCCGCGCCCTGAACGGCTCGGCAGCCGCCCAGGGAGGCAGGCTCGCCGGGGCGATCTGGCCGATGGCGCCCACCCAGGTAGCCGAGTACGCGGCGGTCGCGGCCGGGATGATGGTTATGCTCTGGCTCGCCCGCAAGCTGGGCGGGCGAGCCACCCTGGCTGGCGTCATCTTCGCGGCAGGTCTGCTTCTGCTTACGCACACCAGGACTGCGCTGATCGGCCTGGTGGCGGGCACCCTGGTCGCCAGCCTGAGCCTGTTCACCGTAAGCGCCCGGGTGCGGAAGTCCTTCGCGTCAGGCGCCGCCATCGTGACAGTCGGGATCATCACAGTGTCCAGCGTGGTCACCACCTGGCTGGCGCGCGGCGAGAGCGTACGGGGGTTGACCAGCCTGACCGGCCGGACCAACTTCTGGGCGCAGGTGCTCGCCGAGCCGCGAACCAAATTCGAGGAGATCTTCGGATTCGGCTTGTCCAACGCGAGCGTCAACGGACTCCCGATCGACAGCAACTGGCTCTCGTCCTACCAGCAGGAGGGGCTTTTCGGGGTGGCCGTCTGTGTCACGATCTTGGTGTGGCTGTTCGTGGCCGCTTTCTTCCAGCCACGTGGCATACGACGTGCGCTCGCGCTGTTTCTGACCACCTATGTCCTGATAGCTTCGTTCACCGAGGACGCCTTCACCAACGCCTCGACGTACCTCCTGCATCTAGCAGTAGCCGCGTCGCTCATGGCACCCCTCACGCGCCGGGATGACCTTTACGCCGTGCAAGAGGAGTGAACCTGGCGCTCAGGGTCAGCTGCGTCCGGGAACCATAAGACAGCTCAACCCCAGATGTCTCGTAGCACGTTGAGCACCACACGCGAACCGAGATGGTCCAGCTTCACCGGGAGTTCCCGCATGTCAGCCAAACTCTCCCGCACCGCACGCTGCCGCTCGATGGGGCAGATGACGAGCAGGAAGCCACCGCCGCCGGCGCCGGTCAGCTTGGCGCCGGCGGCGCCGGCGTCGAGCGCCCGGGTGACCGCGGCGTCGACCTCGTCGGTGGAGACCCCGGCCGCGAGTTTCCGCTTGGCCTCCCAGCTCTCGCGCATCGCCGGGCCGATCGCGTCCACGTCGCCGTTGCGCAACCGGTCAGCGGCAAGGCCCGCGAGGTCGCGCAGGAGGTCAAGTTGCGGGCGGGTCGAGGAGATGTTCGCGCGCTGCTTGACCAGTATCGAGTCCGCGCTCCGGGTTATGCCGGTGTAAAACAGCATGATCTGCTGCTGGAGCGCCCGGCGGTCAGCCACGGGTAGCCCCAGTTCCTGGGCCACGACCTTGTCTCCCGGGCCGAACCGGATGTCGCGGATCCCGCCGAGCGCGGCAATGTACTGGTCCTGCTTGCCGATGGGCTTCTGGCAGCGTTCGATCTCGATCGTGCATGCCCGCTCGGCCAGCTCTTCCCCGGAGACCTGCCGTCCCTGGTACGCGAACAATGCCTGCAGCAAGCCGACGGTGACCGCGGATGAGGACCCGAGGCCAGAGCCGCCTCCGGACGGGATGTCGGCCAAGGTGGTGATCTCGACTCCGTTCACCACCCCGGCCATGTGCATGGCTTCCCGGACCAGCTCGTGCTCGAGGTCGTCGACCCGCGAGACGATCTCCTTCTTGGAGTAGTTGACGTAGATGGCGGCGTCGAACCGCTGCTTGACGATCACGTAGACGTACTTGTCAATGGCGCAGTTGAGGACGCGGCCGCCGTGCTCGCGGTAGTAACCAGGCAGGTCGGTCCCTCCGCCGAGCAGTCCGATGCGCAGTGGTGTCTGGCTGATGATCATTTCCAGGCCCGTACGGGCCACTCCTCCCTGGCTCGCCGGTATGAGTCAGCCGTGCCGATATCGCGGAAGTACCCGTCCACCAGCACCGCCCGTGCCCGGCCGATCAGGCGGGGCAGCAAGTCGAAGCCGATGTCTTTCGGCGGCCCGCCATCGATCTCATCCAGCACCTTCGGGTGGAAGGCGTACATGCCGGCGTTCGTCAGGTCCGAGACCGGATGGGCTGGTTTCTCCGCGAACCCAGTGATCAGGCCGTCCGCGTCCACCTCCACGACACCTCCCGTCCAGGGCCGTTCGGAACGGAATACCGTCAGCGTCGCGATCGCGTCGTGCTCCCGGTGGGCCTTGATCAGCGTCCGCAGGTCGAAATCCGTGAGGTTGTCGGCGTTGCACGCCAGGAACGGCTCGTCCCCGTCGACCCACTCCCGGTTGGCGATGAGCGTTCCGGCGCTGCCCAGAAGCTGCGGCTCGAAGGCCATGCGGACGGCAGGCGGGCCGGTCCGGGTGGCGACATGACGGCGTACCACGTCCGGCAGGTGATGCAGGTTGACCGTGACCTCGTCGACGCCCGCCCGGTCGAGCGCGTCAAGCCAGATATCGAGCAGCGGCTGCCCGTCGATGGCCACCATGCACTTCGGGATGGTGTCGGTGATCGGCCTCAGCCGGGTGCCCAATCCCGCGGCGAGCAGGAAGGCTTTCATCGTCCGGCCTTCCGGACCACGCCCAGGGCACGCATCCGCGCGTTCGCCTCGGCCAGCACGCCATCGAGGCCGTCCATGCCCTTGAGCCAGGCGGCATAGGCCGCAACCGAGTCGGCCGACGTGCGCTGGGGCTGCCAGCCGAGCCCCTGGAGGGCGCCGATGTTCGAGAGGATGTGGCGCGTGTCGCCGAAGCGGTACTCGCCGCTCACCTCGCCTGGCTCGGCCGACCCGTACTGGCGCATGACGATGTCCGAAAATTCCCTGGTCGTGATGGCCTGGCCACCGCCGACGTTGAAGACCCGCCCGGCGGCCCTGTCGTCCTGCAGGACGAGCACGTTAGCGTCCACCACGTCGTCGATATTGACGTAGTCGCGGATGGCCCCGCCGTCCTCGTAGAGGGTGGGCGCCACGCCCTGCAGGTAACTCAGGCAGAAGATACGGCATGCACCGGAGTAGGCGTTGTAGACAGACTGCCGCGGCCCCTGGACGATGCTGTAGCGCAGGGCCACGGTGGGGATGCCGTACCGGCGGCCGAGGTTGACGGCCACCATCTCCTCGCCGAGCTTCGACATGCCGTACGCATTCTGGGGGTTCGAGACCCGTTCAGGTGTGGCTTGCATCTCCAGCGGGCCGCCACACACCGGGCACGGAATATCCCATCGGCTTGCGGCCAGCGCGCTCTCCGGCCGCATTCCGGGCAGCTGTTCTCCGTCGGCCGGGCACCGGTAGAGCCCTTCACCCATCGCCGACTGCGACGACGCCACGACTACCCGGGCCATATCCAGGCGCTCGGCCACGATGATCTCGTAGATCAGCGCGGTCGAGACCACGTTCACGTCCGAGAACCGGGAAAAATCCGGCAGGTAGTCCTGATAGGCGGCGAAGTGGTAGACCGCATCGGCGCGCCGGAGCAGGTTCACCAGCAGATCCCGGTTACGGACATCGCCCTGGTAGAACTCTGCTCCCGGGCTCAGGTACATGGGTTTCCCCTCGCGGTGCACGGGCGCCGTGATCGCGTCGAGGATCACCACCTCGTGCCCGAGGGCGAGCAGCCGGTCGCAAGTGTGAGATCCGATGAACCCCGCACCGCCGGTGACGAGGATCCTCATGCGCGCCGCCGCTCGGCGGCCTCGCGGTACACATCCAGCGTGGCCGCGGCCGTCGCACCCCAGGTGAACTGGCCGGCCCGGTGCTGGCCGAGGTCACGCAGCCGGTCCCGGTCCGGGCCCGCCGCCTCCACGATGGCCCGGGCAATAGAGGCCGGATCCTTCGGGTTGGCCAGCACCGCCGCCTGCCCGGCGGTCTCCGGCATGGCGCTGGTGTCCGAGGTCACGACCGGGCAGCCGCACGCCATGGCCTCCAGGATGGGCAGTCCGAAGGTCTCGTTGAGCGACGGATAGACGAAGAGATCCGCAGCCCGGTAGAAAGCCACGGTCTGCTCGAGCGGGATCCCGCCGACGAAGACCACGTCCCCGGCGATACCGAGCTCAGCCGCGAGCGAGCGCAGCGAGGCCACGTACTTCTCGTCCCGCCCGGCACCGACGATCGCGAGCTGGCGATCCCCCAGCTCACCGCGGGCCAGGGCCCAGGCCCGCAGTAGCCCGTCGCAGTTCTTGTACTGCCACAACGACGATACGAAGAGCACGAAGGGCTTAGTGACACCGTACGAGGCGACCTGCGCCCGCGCGGCAGCGGCATCGCCGGGTTTGAAGAGGTCGTGGTCGACAGCTTCGTAGATCAGCCGCAGCTTGCGGTCGTCTACCTTCAGGTACCGCTGGATCTCGGAACGCAGGCTCTCGGAGTTGATGATGATCGCGTCCGCGACCCGCGCCGAGCGCGGGTACTGCATCTGGCGGTAGGCGCGCGCCAGCGGGCTGATCGCGTCGGGCGCGGTGAACGCGTGCATTGTCTTCATGTGGATGACCAGCGACCACGGGACGTTGACGAGGGGCGCCATCAGGGTGTTGAAGACGTTGATGCGGCTGAGCGGCAGGCGCAGCGGCGAGTAGAGGTGCTCGCTCAGGGTCCGCGCGGTGCGCCGTTCGTTCGACCACGGGTAGGTGATGTAGCGAACGTCCGGGCCGTATCCCTGGTACAGGGGCCGTGACTTCGGGCTCACCAGCAGGTAGAGCTCCTCGCCGGGGTCCAGCCGCCGTGCCATCTCGGGGATCATCCGGGTCCAGAACCAGTGGGCACCGGAGGGGCTGTCGGGATTCTCGGGCAAGAGGTTGATCGCCACGCGGGTACGGGGCTTTCGGCCTGGAGGCATCACTCGGTCCTGCTTTCGTGTCACATCGGTGCTGGCCATGGCTCAGAACACGCTCGAGGAGATCGCGGCCGGTGTCATGCGCGACTGCCGGATGTACTGGGCCAGGGCGTGCATGATCGCCTGATGCAGGTCCTCGATCACGCCGTAGTTCGTGCCGTTGACGTGAATGGACACGTCGGCGATGGTTCTGGCCTCGCCGCCGTCGAATCCGGTCAGCGAGATCGTGCGGAGGCCATGGTCGCGCGCCCAGCGCAGGGCGGTCACGATATTGGCCGAACGACCCGACGAGGACACCGCAACCAGCACGTCCCCAGGGCGCGACTGCGATCGCAGCTGATGCGTGAAGACGTCCTCATAGGCGTGGTCGTTGGCGATCGCGGTGAGCACCTCGACGTTCACGCTCAGGCTCAGTACGCGGGGCAGCAGGTCGGTCGACTTGCCGACGTTCTTGGTGTGATCGCACTGCAGATGGTTGGCGATCGACGCCGAACCGCCATTGCCGCAGGAGAACACCGTGGCGTCCCGCGTGTAGGCGTCCAGGAGGATCTCGGCCGCCCGGGCGACCGCGGTGGTTTCGACCGAGGAGGCCGCGCGGACGGTCTCTTCCGCGTAGCCGCTGAAGTACGCTGCGGCGCTGTCGTAGGGCGCGGCCGGGAACTTGGGCGGGGGGTCGCCGGCCGGCAGCGCGAAGTCCGGGCGGTCCTGAACAGTGCTCATTCCGATGCGCTCCAGGATGAAGGGGGCCGCGGAAGCCAGGCTGGGGAACGGATAGACCCCGGCGCGCTCGCAAGCGCCGGCACCGAGGAAGACCGCGGAGGCACCGATCGCCTCCGCGAGACCGACGTCTTCGGGCCGGTCACCTACGACCCACGAGGCGGCGAGATCGAGGCCGAGTGCCTCCGCTGCCGCCTTCGCCATGCCGGGCCCGGGCTTGCGGTCTTCACTCGCGCGGGCGTACGCCTCGACCACGCCATCGGGATGGTAAGGGGAAAACAGGAACAAGTCGATATGGGCCCCGTGCTCAGCCAGATGCTCTGCGATGTACTTGTGCACCAGAGCGACGTCGTCGAATCCGTACAGGCCGCGGGCAATACCAGCCTGGTTCGTGACCACCGCGACGGGGATGCCCGCCCGGTTGAAACTGGCGATCGCCTCCGCCGCCCCGCCAATGAATTCGACGCGATCAACCGAGCCCACGTAGCCATGGTCAACGATGATCGTGCCGTCACGATCGAGAAGGATCCCGGCCCGTGGACGCGAGTTCCCTACCTCATGATCACTATCGGTCATGCCATCTTCACCGCGCCACCTCGCATCGCTGCTGCTTCAATTGCCCCTGCGGGGAGAGCCCCGCATATGAGAGCACCGAACGGGCAGTGGTGATACGGCGTGTCCCTTTCGACGCCGCTCACCAGCCGGGAAAGCAATCCCTGCCTCGCACGGGAGGAAGGGTTCAGCCTGCAGGCAGCCTTGGAATGTATCAGGGCCGTTCGGTCACGGCTCGTGTGTCTAGCGGGATCTGGGAGTACCGCCACCAGCGTGCGAACTCCCTCCGAACAATCTAGGGAGCTGACATGAGGGTCCTCGTCGCGGGTGATCGCGGCTACATCGGAGCCGTTATGGTCCCGTTCCTGCACGGGGCCGGGCACCAGGTCGACGGGCTCGACGTCGGCCTGTATGAGGGATGTGACTTCGGTGCCGGGCCAGAGAGCATCGGCGCGCGGCCAGCACGCGACATCAGAGACGCCGAGGCGAGCCAGCTGGCTGGTTACGACGCGGTGATCTGCCTGGCAGCGCTGTCCAATGACCCGGTGGGTCACCTCAACCCGGCGGCGACATACTCGATCAACCACGAGGGGACGCTATGCCTGGCGCGTGCCGCAAAAAAGGCCGGCGTCGAGCGCTTCCTTTTCGCGTCCTCGTGCAGCCTGTATGGTGCGGCCGGCTCGCTGGCTGTGGCCGAGGACGCAGAACTGTTCCCGGTCACGCCATACGGCGAGACCAAGGTGCTGGCTGAGCGTGACCTGTCGCTACTGGCCGACGACACGTTCAGCCCGACCTACCTTCGCAACGCCACCGCGTATGGTGCCTCGCCGCGGCTGCGCCTCGATATTGTCGTGAACAACCTCACTGCCGTCGCGATGACCACCGGTCAGGTGCGACTGCAAAGTGACGGGTCGCCCTGGCGACCGCTGGTGCACATCGAAGACATCAGCCGAGCGTTCCTCGCCGTGCTCGAGGCCCCGCGTGAGCTCGTCCACGACGAGGCCTTCAACATTGGTCGCCCGGAGGACAACGTGCAGGTCAAGGACATTGCTGACCTGGTACGCGACGCGGTATCAGGTTCGCAGGTATCGCTCGCCGAAGACGCCGGCCCCGATCTGCGCAACTACCGCGTCGACTTCTCCAAGCTGGCCGCGACCTTCCCGGACCTGAAGCTCCGCTGGAGGGTGCGAGATGGAGTGGACGAGCTCGCCGAGGCCTACGCCAAGCACGGCCTGACGTACGACGACTTCACGTCTGGGCGCTTCGTCAGGCTGGGCAGGATCCGTGAGCTACTCGCGGCCGGCCTCGTCGATGAGATGCTGCGCCTTCATGCCGTCGCGTGACGATTAAAACATACGGAGTGTCACGACCTGTGCACGGCGAGATTTCGCCAGGAAACAGCCGGCCGTCACGTATCACCACGACGGCACGGCGGATCATCTGAATGACCGGGGACGGCATTGATCCCGGCCTGCTGTCTCGGGCGGCAGTAAGGAACTGAAGATGGAGATCTTTGTCGGAGCCGGTGCGGCCACCCTGGAATCGTTCCGTCCCGTGCCCGACCGGACATCAGGATTGGCGGAAGATGAACAGGACACCGAGGCTGAGCGTCGGCATTCCCGTTTACAACGGCCAGGATTATCTTGCTGACTCAATTGAGGCGCTGCTCGGCCAGAGCTACGGGGATTTCGAGCTGATTGTCTCCGATAATGCCTCGACAGACGGTACCGCCGACATTTGCCGTCTCTACCAGAAGCAAGATTCTCGGATCCGCTATTTCCGGCAGGAGCACAACATAGGCGGCGCGCCGAATCATAACTTCCTGGTTGAGCAGGCTCGGGGGGAGTTGTTCAAGTGGGCGTCCGACGATGACCTGTACGCCCGTGACCTGCTGAAGCGCTGCGTGGACGCGCTGGACGAGTTCCCGGACGTCGTCTTGGCCCATTCGTGGACCGCGGTGATCGACGCCTCTGGCACCGTCACCCAGGCGGTCCGGTATGGGCTGGCCACGGCCTCGCCGAGCGCGCCGGAGCGATTTCGCAGCCTTCTGTACGAGGTCGGGGGGGACGATGACGGAGGCGTGATCCGGATGGACGTGCTCCGCCGGGCGCCGCTTCTCGCCAGCTACCACCACTCGGACCGGACGCTCACCGCCGGGTTTGCCCTTTACGGCCGCTTCTATCAGGTGCCGGATTGGCTGTACTTCCGCCGAGATCATGCCGAACGGGCCGAGCGGGCGTTCAAGACCGTTCGGCCCTGGTGTGCCAATCTGGACCCGCACCGGTCTGACCCGCTGCGCAACCCGGCGATCCGCTTGTATGCCGAATATGTCTGGGGCTACGTCACCGCCATCCGGGGGGCTCCCCTGACGCCAGCCGAGAAGCGAGCTTGCTACCGGCACCTGGCTGGATGGCTGACGAGCCGGGCCAACATAAGACGCGGCCGATACGTGCCCGAGCCGCCGTCCGCCGATGGCGTGTCAATTCCCGCGATCGATGCGACCGTGCCCAGACGGGGGAGGATGGTGCCGTGAGCCGCTTCGGACTTCCGGGCGTGCGCAAGCGGGACGCCGACGACCGTCCCCGCGTGGGACTGTTCGGCCACCTGGGCTCGGGCAATATTGGTAACGACGCCTCGCTGGAGGCGATGCTCACGTACTTCAGCACTGATCAGCCCGGCGCAATCCTGGACGCCATGACCTTGGCCCCCGAGGTGGTAAAGGACCGCTACGGTGTACCGGCCATCTCGCTGCGCTGGCGGCCGCCTGACGAGGGCCAGGGCCCGGGCCGGGCAGTGGCGCGGAAGTCCCTGGTGAAGGTGATCGACACGGTCCGCATTGCGTCGTGGGTCCGCCGTCACGAGGTGGTGATTATTCCCGGGATGGGAGTCCTCGAGACGACCCTCCCGCAGCGGCCATGGCAAGGCCCATACAACATGCTCGTGCTGTGCGCGTCCGGGCGGATCTTCGGGACCAAGGTAGCGCTGGTCAGTGTGGGGGTAAACGTCGCCCGCGAGCGGCTGACACGCTGGCTGTTCGGCGCGGCTGGGCGTCTCGCGTTCTACCGGTCTTACCGCGACACGCTGTCACGAGACGCAATGAGGCGGCAGGGTGTCAATACCAGCGGGGACAACGTGTATCCCGACATCGCGTTCGGCCTCCCCGTGCCGTCGGCCAGGTCAGGTGACGAGCGAACCGTGGGTATCGGCTTGATGGACTACCACGGCACCGACGGCGACGATCCCGGCCGGGCCGATGAGATCCGTGCATCCTACGTCGAGAAGATGAAGTCCTTCACCCGGTGGCTGGTCGATAACGGCCGTCGGGTGCGGCTGTTCATCGGGGACACTAACAACGCCGACGAGAACGTGGTGGAAGAGATCCTGGCCGACATCCAGGCAAACCGGCCCGATCTCGATCCGGATTGGGTCGTCGCGGAACCCGTAACGACCTTCGCGGACCTGATGCGGGCCATGGAGCCGGTCGGCACTGTTGTCGCCACTCGTTACCACAACGTGATATGTGCGCTCATGCTGGCTAAACCCACGATCTCCATAGGCTACGGGGAGAAGAACGCGGTGCTGATGGCCGGCACGGGACTGGCCGACTACTGCCAGTCGATCAGCTCCCTGGACGTAGATCGGCTCATCGAGCAACTCACGGACCTGGAAAGCCATGCGGCGCAGCTACGGCAGACGATCGCTGAGGGCAACAGGGCGAAGGCGCCGCTCGTCGAGCGTCAGCTCGCGGAACTGTCCGCGGTGCTCTTCCAGGCGCCCGCCCCGGCTCCGACCCTGGCCAGGCGGGCGACGCCCGTCAGCTAGCCCGTCTGAGGAGTGTCGCGCTTTACTTTGCAGTACTCGCGAGACGCCGTTATCCGCGCGGCCGGATAGTCGGCCTGACTGGCCTGCCGCGGAGCACTTGATCTATGCCGCCGTCGAGCGCACGCTGGTAGACCGGCATCAACTCCGCCACCGCATCCACAGCCTGCCTGATCGCTGCCGGATCGTGGGCGGCACACACCACGAAGGACGGCGCGAGGATCCCCCTGTCGATAAGCTCCTGCAGCACCAGTGTGCGGAAGGCCTGGCTGGGCTGTCCCGCGTTGTCCCTGGCCACGTAGACCAGGTTGCAGTCCCGTCCCCGGAGCTGGAAGTACGAGCTCAACCCGGCGTCTGCCACGACTGCCTCTATGCGGCGGCGCAACTCGCCGCCGATCTGGTGGAGTCGGGCGGAGACCTGCTCGCGCTGGCCGTAGTCAACCGCGGCCAGCATCGCGGCCAAGGCCCACGGCTGCGCTCCGGCGGTCTGCGACAAGAGGAAGACCCGGTCGGCGTCGTCGACGAAGCCGCCAAGGCGCATCACCTCGCGGCGGCCGGCCAGCGCCGACAACGGGAATCCGTTGGCTATGCCCTTGCCGAACGTGCACAAGTCCGGCTCGATACCGTGGACGAACTGGGCGCCGCGCTCGTGCCAGCGGAAACCGGTGATCATCTCGTCGAGTACGAGCAGCGCCCCGTTCTGGTCACATAGGCGGCGCATGCCGTCGAAGTAACCCTGAGCCGGCGGCTGGACCGTCTCTGCCTCCAGCACGACCGCGGCGATCTGCCTTGGGTAGGTGTCGAACAGGCGAGCCAGGTCCGCCAGGTCGTTGTAAGCGAACGTAACGGTCAGGGCCCTGGTCGTCTCCGGGATCCCAGCGGACATGGGCGTGGTGACGATGAACCAGTCGTCGGTGGAGAAGAAGGGCTGGTCCCTGCATACGGCGACCAGGTCGCGCCCGGTGTATGCGCGGGCCAGGCGCACCGCGGCCGTGGTGGCATCGGAGCCGTTGAGGCCGAACTTGACCATTTCGGCGCTCGGGATGAGGTTGGTCAGGCATTCGGCAGCCTCGAGCTCGATGCGGTGCGGACGGACGAAATTGACGCCATCGTCCAGCCATCTGCGGGCAGCCTGTACCACTGGCTCGAACCCGTGGCCGAGGATATTCGAGCGCAGTCCGCTGCCGAACTCGATGTACTCGTTTCCGTCAACGTCCCAGACGCGGCAACCGGCTCCGCGCTCGATGACGGGTGCCATGTCGGCCGGGTACTGGTCGTCTCCCTTGGCGTAGGTGTGGGCACCGCCGGGAATCAGGTCGCGGACCGCCGACACGTACGCGTTAGACGTGGCGAAGCTCTTCATGCCGCCGGGTCCGCTACATGCATGTCCAACCCTCCGGGTTCGAGTGATGACGTCGCCTCTGTTGTCTCTTACCTGATCCGCTAGGTGATGGGCCTGATACAGGCGGTGGGGGCGAGATTTCGGAGTCCTCCCTTAGTCCTCGAGGCCGGCCGAGGGCATGATGATCGTCTTGGCACACCGGAACGCCTCGGCGTAGCGTGCCCGGCATTCCATGCCACGCAGCCGAGCCAGGCCGGAGAAAATCTCGTCGTCCCACCAGTCCCGGCCGCGCTGAGAGGGAAAGCACTTGTGGAGCAGTTCCACCTTGCGCTGGACGTCCTCGCTGGACAGGGGCATGAAGATCGACGGCTGGCCCAGATCGCCGTCCCATTTCGGGATCTCATAGGCCAGGTAGAGCTGGTCCCGGAACACGGTAGGCACGATCTCGCCGATGGTGCGGTGATCCTGGTGCGCGTCGTCGGCCGATGGCGCGAGGATGATGTCAGGCGAGCAGGACCGCGCCACCTCCTCCAGGATCTCCTTTGCCTCCGCCCAGACGGCCGGCAGCCTCCCTTCGGGCAGCTGGTGCAGGTCAATAGTCAGGTCGGCGCCCGGCATGAAAGCACGAGCTGCGGTGCGGGCCTCTTGATGCCGTTCAGCCGTACCGGTCAACAGCACATACCGGGCCCGCAATGGGCGATTTGCCAGGCGCAGCAGCAGCCCGCCTGCGCCGATCTCGATATCGTCAGGGTGGGCACCGATGGCGAGCACGGACAGCGGCCGGTCCGTGGGCGGCTCGAGGTGCAGTGGCAGCATGGTCCGCTTACCTCGGCGACGCGACACCGGGGATCTGCGGGGCGCCATCGGTCTGGCCGGAGCGCTCCGGGTCCCAGATCATCCAGGGGCAGTTGCCACGCTGGTACATCTCCTCCAGCTGGGCGCGCTCTTTGACTGTATCGGCCGGCGTCCAGTAGCCCTTGTAGGGGTAGGCCAGTACCCGCCCCTGCGGGACCAGCCGCACGATGGCGTCCTCGACCAGGTCCGCGCCCTCGTGAAGGTTGTCGAAGATCTCCGGCCGGAACACGAAGTAGCCGCCGTTCTCCCACTGGCGCAGGTCCTGCATGGGGGTGACCTGCGTGATCAGTCCGTCCTCGCCGATGTCCACCACGTGGTGGCTAGACTGCGGCGGTACCGCAAGCAGGCTGACCGCCGCCTGGCTGGCCTCGAATCGCTTGATCATCTCCGGCAGCGGGGCGTTGGTCAGCACGTCCGCATAGTTAGCCAGGAACATCGGCTCGTCCTCGACGAATCGCCGGACCCGCCGCAGCCGCTCGCCGATCGGCGAGTTCAGGCCGGTATCGACGAACGTGATCCGCCAGTCGGAGATGTCGGTCCGGAACAGCTTGGCCACCCGGTCGCCGCGCTCCAGCACGAAGTCGTTGGACCGGGTCTCGTCGTAGTTCAGGAAGAAGTCCTTGACGTACGACGCGCCGTATCCGAGGCACAGGACGAAGTCGGTGTGGCCGAAATGCGCGTAGTAGCGCATCACGTGCCACAGCATCGGACGGTCCCCTATCATCGCCATCGGCTTGGGGCCGCTGTGGATCCCGTCGCGCATCCGCATTCCAAGGCCGCCGCAGAAAAGCACTACCTTCATAATTCACATCCCGTCAGATGACTTCGAGTTCGGGGATCGGGAAAACGAGTCTTCCGCCCCATGATCGGACGTAAGCCAGTTGCTGGCTGATTTCCTCGCGCAGGTTCCACGGGAGAACGAGAATGTAGTCAGGCCTAGTTTCGGCCAGGCGTTCCGGCGCATAGATCGGAATATGGGTGCCGGGCAGGAACCAGCCCTGCTTGACCGGGCTCCGGTCGACCGTGTAGGCCAGCAGATCCGACCGGATCCCGCAGTGATTCAGCAGCGTATTGCCCTTCCCCGGAGCCCCGTACCCGGCTACCGAGCGGCCCTCGCGGGCTGCGGTGAGCAGGAAGCCGAGCAGGTCGCTCTTGATCTTCAGCACAGCAGCCGCGAAGCCGTCATGGCCTGCGACCGTGTGCAGGCCCGCGGCTTCTTCGGCCGCTAGCACCACCTTCACCCGCTCACCTGGCTCTCCGGCAGCCTCATCGGGCCGTGCATAGACGCGCAGCGAGCCGCCGTGGGTGGTCAGCTCGTCCACGTCGACCACCCGCAACCCCGCCGTGGCCAGCGCACGCGAGGTGGTCAGGAGCGACAGGTAGGAGAAATGCTCGTGGTAGATCGTGTCGTACTGCCGACGCTCGATCAGCCTGAGCAGATGCGGGAACTCCAGCGTCACCACGCCGTCGTCCTTGACCAGCGCGCGCAGTCCGGCCGCGAAGTCCCGGATGTCTGGCACGTGAGCGAACACGTTGTTCGCAGCCACCAGGTCGGCCCGGCCGTAGGAGGCGGCGATCTGGTGGCCGGTGGCGGCGCCGAGATATTGAACCTCGGTCCGGATACCGCGGGCCCGGGCTGCCTCGGCGACGTTGGCCGCCGGCTCGACGCCGAGCACCGGGATGCCCGCAGCCTGAAAATGCTGCAGCAGGTAGCCGTCGTTGCTGGCCACCTCGGTGACGAGGTGACCAGAGGTGAGGTTAAGCCGCTCTATCATGGCGTCGGCGTAGCGCTTCGCATGCGCGACCCACGAGTCGGAATACGAAGAAAAGTAGGCATAACCATCGGTGAAGATCTGCTCACCGGGTACATAAGCAGGAAGCTGGACGAGCAGGCAGGCCTCGCACAGGCGTACGTGCAGCGGATAGAAGACTTCGGGCTCGTCGAGCCGCTCCGCCGGGACGTAGCTCTCGCACAGCGGTGACATGCCGAGATCAACGAAGGTACGGGTAAGCGGCTCGCCGCACAGGCGGCACTCGTGTGGAGTAGGCATGGACTAGTGCTCCCCCAAGCTTTCACGTTGGCAGATGACCGGGCTAGCATCAGAAACCCCGTCAGACACATTCCTGTTAGCGGACAAGGGGTCAGATGAACGTTCACGCCTGCCGGGCATGTCGCGGAACAGCCGGCCATCTGGTGCTGGATCTTGGCCTGCAGCCGGCCTGCGACTACTTTCCGCAGCGTGACGACCCGGGCCCCGACCCGGTACACCCGCTGCAGATGTGGCTCTGTTCATCATGCGGCCTGGCCCAGTTGCTGGCAGATCCAACCGTGCCCGAGGAACCGCGGGGCACCGAGCCGACCGCGCTCGTGGCCCAGGCCGCCGACGCAGTGGCCAGGGTCGCCGCGGCCGGTCTCCTGCCGGACGACGGTGTGGTGACGGAGTACGGCAGCCCGCACGGCGGGTCCTGGCTGGGTCTGCTTACCGCCCGCGGGCTGGTGCCATCCCAACCCGGCGAGCAGGCGGACGTGATCGTCGACTGCTTCGGCCTGATGCACGCGGCCGACCAGCGTGCGGCCCTGGCCGAACGGGCGGGGCGGCTCGCACCGGGCGGAGTGCTGTTGCTGCAGTACCACGCGCTGAGCACGATCCTCGCCAGCGGCCAGTGGAACGCGCTGCGGCACGGGCACTATGCGTATTACTCGACCACGGCGCTGACCGCCATGCTGGCCCAGGCCGGCTTGCGCCCTCTCACGGCTTGGCGGTTCGAGCTCTATGGCGGCACCGTGCTGCTGGCCGCGACCCGAGATGGCGACGGGCTGGGCCAGCCGGACAGCGTCGTTGAATCGCTGGTGGCCGACGACGCCCGCGTCGGCGTCCGGGATCCCGGCGCGTTCGCCCGCCTCCAGCGGCAGATGCGGATGCACGCCCGGGCGGTGCACGACTGGCTGGCGGCGCAGCGAGCCGCCGGGACGGCGGTTGTCGGCTACGGGGCAGCGTCCCGGGCAGTGGCATTGCTGTGCCAGGCACACGTTGATCACACCCTCTTGCCCGCGGTCATCGACGCCTCGCCGGCCAAAAAGGGTCTGCGGATGCCCGGTACGGACATCCCGGTGGCAGCCCCTGCCGAGCTTGCGGCACGCTCTCCGGCCGCGGTGCTGCTGTTCGTACCAGACCTGCTGGCGGAGGTTCGCTCGGCCTATCCAGAGGTGGAACAGGCCGGCGGCTGCTGGGTTGACGCGGAAACACTGGGCTCACGAAGCCTGCAGCAGGACGCGTAGCCGGGCCAGGCACCGGCCCCGGGTAGGGCCGATGCTGCCGATCGGCAGCCCGAGCTGATCCGAGATCTCGGTGTACGGCACCGGTGGATCGGCCATGAGCATCTCCAGCAGGCGCTGCCACCTACCCGGCAGCCGGGACATGGCGTCCCGGACTACCTGGTCACGCTCGTCAGCGAGCAGTCGCTCGTCGACCTCCGGCGTGGGGGCCGTCGCGGCAGCCGCGACGGTGCCGAGGTCCACGTCGTCGTGTCCCAGCACTACCCGCTTGCGCGCGGCCAGGCTGCGCAGACATTCGTTGCGCGCCGTCGCCGCTAGCCAAGAACCAACTCGGTCCGGGTACTGAATACGGTCAATGTGCTCGAGCAGTCGCAGCCATGTTGTCTGGACCACATCGGCGGCGTCGCTCTCCACCAGCTTGAACTCTACCGTGATGGACCAGATCAGCCTGGAAAACTGATCGACCAGGCACTCCCACGCCTGATGATCCCCGGCGGCAGCGCGGCGCACCAAGCCCGCAACGCGCGATTCATCGAGATCCTGTCCTAGCGTGGTCGTCAATTGCTCTCCCAAAATATGAGGCGCGTAGGCCGACCGCTCAGCTCACGACCCTGTGGCGGAGCGGAAGACAAGCGCAATTTAGCGGTCTTTAGGTAGAGGGTCTGTTCGGGGTCTATCAATAAATTCCATAATGCGATCACCAAAAGCGTTGTTAATATGCGCCCGACCCCCGCCGCAGTGCCCCTATCGTTTTCCACAAGATCTGCAAGTCGAGCGCGAATGACCAGTTCTCGACGTATCGCAGGTCGAGCCGCACCGACTCGTTCCAGGAAAGATCTGATCGTCCGCTGACCTGCCACAGGCCTGTTAGGCCCGGCTTGACCACCAGGCGCCTGCGGACGTGCTCGGCGTACTTTTCTGCCTCGTCGGGCAGAGCGGGCCTGGGGCCGACCAGCGACATATGGCCGAGGAAGACGTTGAACAGCTGAGGTAGCTCGTCCAAGGACAGGCGACGCAGGTGCGTGCCCACCACAGTCACCCGCGGATCCTTGCGCAGCTTGAACAGCACGCCATCGGAGTCGTTGCTAGGCAGCAACTCCGACCGGCGCTGCTCGGCGTCCACGACCATCGTCCGGAACTTGTACATCCGGAACGAGTGACCGTCCTTGCCGACCCGGATCTGGCTGAATAGTACTGGTCCACCGTCATGGAGCCGGATGGCGACGGCCAGGATGGCCATGACCGGAGCGAGCATGACCAACGCCGCCGCGGCCGCGCACCGGTCGAACAGATCTTTGATCACCAGACGGAAACCGGTCAGCTGCGGGTGGTCTACGTGCAGCAAGGTGAGCCCGGCCGTAGGCCTGATCGTGGTCCGCGGACCCGCCACGTCGAGCAGGGCGGGCGATAGCCACAGGTCGGTACCTGTTTTCTCGAGCTCCCAGGCGAGGCTGCGGAGCCTGAGACCGTCCATCTCCGGGCAGGCAGTCACCGCGACGGTATCGGCACCGAAGGCCTTGACCGCGGCCGTGATGTCGTCCAGCCCGCCGTGGACCGGGACTCCGGCCAGTTCGTCGAGCTCGCCGGGCTGCACGACGCACGCGCCCACGACGTTCAGCCCGTGATACCGATCACGCCCCAGTTCGGTGACGAGATCGGCGACCGCGAGCTCGTGGCCCACCGCTACTACGCTGTGTATGCACTTGCCGTGCATGCGCCGCCGGACCAGCCGCTTCCGCAAGGCAAACCTGGCCAGCATGTCGAACAGCGTGACGCCGGGCAGGGCGATGACCACGTAGGCACGGGACAGCTCGAGGTTGATCGCGTAGGAGAAGATCGCGACCGCCGCGGTCAGGCCGATCCCGGCGTTCAGCACCTTGCGGAATTCGTCAGAACCGGTCCCGATGAACCGGACGTCGTAGGCCCCAGCCAGCCACAGGGCCGCGACCCAGAGCACCGGCAGCGCCAGGCTCAGCGCCAGGTACATGGACGTGACGTTGCTGCCGAAACGGAGCTGGGCGGCCATGAACACACCGATCACGCCGCAGGCTAGGTCGGCAAGTGCCACCTCGCGCAGGTATCCCCTGCTCCAGGTGGACAGCCGCCTAGCTGCCCGCCGTTCCACTCTGTCGCCGGTCTCGGCAACACCAACCATGCGCACCGACCCCCCATGGGCAGCACCAAACCACGCGGCTGGTGCGTCCCACGCTCCCACTCAGTTCGCTTCGCCTGAGTTCTCCCACATGTGAGACGTGTAGTCAACTGTCTGGGTTTACGCCCGAAGGTCGTGACTTATAGTGACAGCTGGAACGTAGACACAGGGTTACCATACATCTCAAAAGGCAGAAAAGATCACGTAAACCGAACAAATACCCAAACGGCAACGGGCCTGCACCCAAGGCACACCCGTGACAGGCGGATCCGCCGAGCGGCACGAGCGAGATCGCCCGCCAGGCGGGGGCGTCATCCGCCGGGCGATTCCATGGCAGGCCAGCACGGGCATGTCCCAGGTGACCGGCCGGCCATAACGACCTGAGCCGGTCCCGGGCAGCCGGCTTAGCGAACCGGGCGCGGCCCCGGCGGCACGGCGACCAATCTGCCCCAGATCACAAAATCTTTACTGTCGTGAGGCGATAAGACCGGGCCGGGCTGTTCAGGACGCCAAAACAGTGACAGATCGTGACCGATGTCGGCCGCCAGCAACCCGCTGCAATCCCATTAAGCACTAGGGTCGAATCAATCAAAAAAGGATTCGGCGAATCAGGCTGGTCCCCAAGCCCGCACCAGATGACCATAGCGACGCTCGTTCCAGCGCAGGAGTCACCTCACTCACTGCGGCACCTTCCGCACGGAGCCCTTACTGCCCGCACGGAGGCCCCTTACTGCATGGATGCCGCTTTCCATATCGCCATAGCTCACCACCGTTTCGTTCGTGGATGATCAGCGTTGCGACCGCTCCCAGGCGCGGACCAGATCGCGGTAGCGGCGCGCGGCGGCGCGGAGTTCCATCTCGGGGTCTCGCCCCTCCTCACGAGCCTGCAGCACCAGGCGGAACAGGTCGCGGCCAAGCTGACCCCCGGTACCGTCGGAGCCGGGATCGCCGTCGAGGTCCGCCAGTCCGTCCGGCGCCCCCGCCCGCGCCGCCCGGCGTTGCAGCTGGGCGGCCAGCGACAGGGCCGGCTGGCCGAACGGCACGGCGTCAAGCGCGGATGCAGCCGCGTCGCCCGCAGCGGGCAGGCCGGTCCGTTCGGCCTTGAGCCTTTTCTCTTCGCGTTTGATCTCGTCCCAGTTGCGCGTGACGTCCTCGGCCCCGGACACCGTCACGTCCGCGAACACGTGCGGGTGCCGCCGGACCAGCTTGGCCACGATCCCGTCCGCCACGTCATCGATGGTGTACCCGGTGCCATCGTGGCGTTCGGCCGCGATGCGGGCGTGGAAGGCGACCTGCAGCAGGACGTCGCCGAGTTCCTCGCACAGGGCCTGCGCGTCGCCGGACTCCAGCGCCTCCAGGGCCTCATAGGGCTCCTCGAGCAGGTGCGGCGCCAGCGATTCGTGCGTCTGCCGGGCATCCCACGGGCATTCGGTACGCAGCCGGTCCATGGTCGCCACCAGGTCAAGCAGGTGCGCGCCGGGCAGGTCAGGAGCGCCGGCCAGCAGCCGCGCGCCGGCCGGGAGCGGTTTTCCTGCCGACTCGGCGCCGGGCGCGGGCAGCCAGACCACCTCCTCCTCACCGACGGCCAGGGCGATCAGGTCAGGCTCCTCGGCCAGCCGGTAGCCGATCCCGGCCTCGTCCAGCGCGGGCAGCAGCGGGTGCCCAGCCGGGGCCAGCACGGCGCCAGCGGACCGCAGCGCCTCCCAGGCCGGCCAGCTGAGCAGGCCGGGCACCACCCGCGGGCTGGTCGCCAGGACGATCAGCAAGCCGGCGTCAGCCCCGACTTCGAGACCGCCTTGGCCGGGCCAGCCGGCCGGGCCACGATCCCGGGCGCGGGGACGACCTCGACCTTGCTGTAGTCCAGCCGGCCGAACTGGGGGTTGACCTGGACGTTCAGGGCCTTGGCCGCCTGGCAGCGCGCCTTGTCGAGCTTGGCCGTGGTGGCCGACTGCGCGGCCGTGCTGGTGGGCTCCTGGCCGCCGTTGACCTGCTCCGCGAACTTGTTGTCGATGGCCTGGTAACGGCCGACCTCGTCGGCCAGGTTCGGCGGGATCCCGTTGGCGACCAGGATGAGGTTGAGGGTGACGTTCGAGATCCCCTGGGCCTGCGCGCTGGACTTGGCCGCCGCGTAGATCTCGTCCAGCGCCTTCTGCGCCTCGGCGGTGGAGACCGTGATGCCCGCCTGCCGGGCGAGCTCGTCGTTGATCTTGAAGCGGATCAGCCAGGTGAGCGTCTGCTGCGTCTTCTGTGCCTGGCTCAGCTGCACGGTGCCCGGGTAGAGCTTGACGGTCTGGCTGAGGTTGGTGACCTCGGTGTCCAGCGTCGCGATCGTGATCCGCTCGTCGCCGACGATCGCCGCGGAGCCCAGCTTGACCGGGCCGCACGCGGTCACCACCAGGCCGACACCCAGGGCGACGGCGGACACCTTGATAAGCCTCCGAAGCACCGCACTCTGCCTGCTCATAGTGGCCCTTCTCACGTTGCTGCTCCAGGCATGTCGGCGAGCACCGACCGGATGACCTGGCCGGACCAGGCCAGCAGCTCAGTATCCCGCAACGGCTGCCCGCCGATGGGGGCAGTCTTCGGCACTGGTACGAGCATCGTACGCACCGCCGGCTTGACCACCGTCTTCGGGTACAGCCGCTGCACCCTGACCTGCCGCGAGTCGGGCAGCTCGACCGGCGCGAACCTGATGTGATTGCCCGCCGCGGTGATGTCGGTGAGCCCGGCCCGCCGGGCCGCGGTGCGCAGCCGCGCCACCTCGAGCAGGTTGAGCACCGGCTCCGGCGGCTCGCCGAACCGGTCGGTCAGCTCCTCGAGCACCGCGGTCACGTCGGGCTCGGAGTCGATCGCCGCGATCCGCGTGTACGCCTCCAGCCGGAGCCGCTCGCCCGGCACGTAGTCATGCGGGATGTGCGCGTTGACCGGCAGTTCCACCCGCACCTCGGGCTTCTCCGCCGGGCCGTCGCCCTTCAGCTCGCTGACCGCCTCCCCGATCATCCGCACGTACAGGTCGAATCCGACCCCGGCGATGTGACCGGACTGCTCGCCGCCGAGCAGGTTGCCCGCGCCGCGGATCTCCAGGTCCTTCATGGCGACGTACATGCCGGCGCCCACCTCGGTGTGCTGGGCCACGGTGGCCAGCCGCTCGTGCGCCGTCTCGGTCAGGGAGCGCTCCGGCGGGTACAGGAAGTACGCGTACGCGCGCTCGCTGCCCCGGCCCACCCGGCCGCGCAGCTGGTGCAGCTGGGACAGGCCGTACATGTCGGCCCGGTCGATGATCAGGGTGTTGGCGTTCGGGATGTCCAGGCCGGACTCGACGATCGTGGTCGCGACCAGGACGTCGTAGTTCCGGTCCCAGAAGTCGACCATGATCTTTTCCAGCTCGTGCTCGTTCATCTGCCCGTGCGCGACGCCGATCCGCGCCTCGGGCACCAGCTCGGCCAGCTGGGCGGCGACCTTGCGGATCGAGCTGACCCGGTTGTGCACGAAGAAGACCTGGCCGTCCCGGAGCAGTTCACGCCGGACCGCCGCGGCGACCTGCCTGGCGTCATAGGCGCCGACGAACGTGAGCACCGGGTGCCGCTCCTCGGGCGGGGTCAAGATGGTGGACATCTCCCTGATCCCGGCCACCCCCATCTCCAGCGTCCTGGGAATGGGCGTGGCGGACATGCCCAATACGTCGACCTCGGTGCGCAGCCGCTTGAGGTACTCCTTGTGCTCGACGCCGAACCGCTGCTCCTCGTCGATGATCACCAGGCCGAGCCGGGCGAACCTGGTCTCCGGGGAAAGCAGCTTGTGCGTGCCGATGACCACGTCCACGCTGCCGTCGGCGAGGCCGGCTAGGGTCTCGTCCGTCTCGGCCTTGCCCTGGAAGCGGGACAGCGGCCGGACCTTCACCGGGAACGGAGCGTAGCGCTCGGAGAACGTGGAGAAGTGCTGCTGCACCAGCAGCGTGGTCGGCACGAGCACCGCGACCTGCTTGCCGTCCTGCACCGCCTTGAACGCGGCGCGGACCGCGATCTCGGTCTTGCCGTACCCGACGTCCCCGCAGATCAGCCGGTCCATCGGCACGGCGCGTTCCATGTCGCGCTTGACCTCGTCGATCGCGCCGAGCTGGTCCGGGGTCTCCACGTAGGGGAAGGCGTCCTCGAGCTCGCGCTGCCAGGGGGTATCCGGGCCGAACGCGAACCCGGGCGAGGCCATCCGGGCCGAGTACAGCCGGATCAGCTCCGAGGCGATCTGCCGGACGGCCTTGCGCGCCCGGCCCTTGGCCTTGGCCCAGTCGGCGCCGCCGAGGCGGTGCAGGGCCGGCGCCTCGCCACCGGAGTACCTGGTCACCTCGTCGAGCTGGTCGGTCGGCACGTACAGCCGGTCCGGCGGCTGGCCCCGGCGAGCCGGGGCGTACTCGATCACCAGGTACTCCCGGGTGGCGCCCGCCGCGGTCCGCGAGGTCATCTCCACGTACCGGCCGACGCCGTGCTGCTCGTGCACCACGTAGTCGCCGGTCTTGAGCTGCAGCGGGTCGACGCCGCCGCGCCGCCGGCTGGGCATCCGCCGCATGTCCCTGGTCGTGGGCAGCCCGGCCGGGTGCCCGGCCAGGTCGCTCTCGGTGAGCAGGGCGAGCCGCGCGGCGGGCCAGGTGAAGCCGTTCTGGATCCGGGCCGTGGTCACGTAGGGGACGCCGGCCTCGGGCGGCTCGGTGACGTCCTGCAGGCGGGCGCCGATGTTCTCGCCGCGCAGCATCTCGGTCAGCCGCTGGGCCGGCCCGTGACCCTCGGTAACCAGCACGACCCGCCAGCCCTCGGCCAGCCAGTCGCGCACGTCGGTGAGCATCCGGCTGGCGTCGCCGCGATACGACGGCGCCAGGGAAGCATTGATCCGGAACGGGCCGGGTTCACCTGGCTCGTTCGGCTCAATTGCCTGTGCTGGGTCGTCGGCCTTGTCCGCGTCGGTCACCCCGAACGGCGCGATCGTCCACCACGGCAGGCCGAGCGCGGCCGCCGCGGCGTGGACCCGCTCGATCGGCTGGAAGGCGGCGGGCCCGAGATCCACCGGCGCCTCCCCGCCGGCCGCCGCGTTCACCCAGGAAGCCTCGAGGAACTCCTGGCTCGTGCGGACCAGTTCCTCGGCGCGGGCGCGGACCCGTTCGGGGTCGCAGGCCAGCACGAGGCCGCCCGCCGGGACGTAGTCGACGAGCAGTTCCATGCGTTCGGATAGGACCGGCGCGAACGCCTCCATGCCCTCCACGGCGATGCCCTCGGCCAGCTTGCCCAATACGTCGGCCAGGGCCGGATGGGTGTCGGCGAGTTCCTTGGCCCGGTCCCTGACCGCGGGGGTGAGCAGCAGCTCGCGGCACGGCGGCGCCCACAGGCCGCGCTCGGCCGGGCCGATGCTGCGCTGGTCGGCGACCTTGAAGTAGCGGATCTCCTCGATCGTGTCGCCGAAGAACTCGATCCGGAGCGGGTGCTCCTCGGTCGGCGGGAACACGTCCACGATGCCGCCGCGCACGGCGATCTCGCCGCGGCTGCCGACCAGGTCGGCCCGCGCGTAGCCGATCTCGACCAGCCGGGCGAGCAGGTCGTCGAGCTCGCACTCCTGGCCGGTCTGGAGCGTGACCGGCTCGAGGTCACCGAGCCCGGCGACGATCGGCTGCAGCAGGCTCCTGACCGGGGCCACCACGACGGTCAGCGGCCCGTTCGGCTCGCCGGAGGGCGCCGGGTGGGCCAGCCGCCGCAGCACGGCGAGCCGCTGCCCGACCGTGTCCGAGCGCGGCGACAGCCGCTCGTGCGGCAGGGTCTCCCAGCCGGGGAAGAACGCCACGCTGTCTGGCGGGAGGAACGAGCCCAATCCGGCGGTCAGGTCCTCGGCCTCCCGGGCCGTAGCCGTAACCGCGAGCACGAACCCGGCTCGCTGTCCCCGCGCACCGGGCCGGTCTCCCCGAGCGAGAGCAGCGGCCAGCACCGGGCGCAGCGCTGGCGGTGCCACCAGGTCCGTATCGACCGGGTCGGTACCGGCGCCCGCGCGCGCGAGTACGTCGCGCAGTTGCGGGTCGTCGTCGAGAATGTTGAGCAGTCCTGCGAGGCTCATGATGTCCTTGTGATCGCCGTTAGTCCCTCGTGTTGGCTGCCCCTCGCCCCGGATCTAACCGGGTGCGGGCAGCACGAACCGGCCGGGCCCAGGCAGACCCGGCTATCGGCGGAACCCTTCAAGTTTACGCGCTCCGCGGCCGCCGCACGCGTTCGCACCCGCTCCGCGAGAGCCCGCCCCGCCCCCGCGCCGGGTTCGCACCGGTCCGCTGTTCACAACGCCATGGACCCGCGTTTCATGCCGTTCCGCCAAACGCCCTGCCGGACGTGCTGAAACCGGAGTTCCACTGCGTCCGAACGCACTGGATCCGGGGTCTCATGACGTTCCAGCGGACCGGCGCCCCGAGGACCACTTCGCGCGAGTAGTGTGACGTCTTGCCGGGGGCCTCCCTTCCCGCTCCGGACGATGGCAGTTCCGTGGACCGCCGCCGTTTTCGCGTACCTGGAGCACGCTGGCATACCGTGTCAGCATCACGTTCGGAGGCACAGCTGACTGAGCAACATTCTCCAGCGGCTCCGCCGGCCTTGCCCGCGGAGCTTGCCGGCTGGCCTGCCTGCACGCTCGGCGAGGACCAGCTCGGCGACCTCGAGCTGCTCACCTCGGGGGCGTTCGCGCCGCTGCGCGGCTTCATGGACGCGGCCGAGGTGACCGCGGTGACCGGGCACGGCACGCTGGCTGACGGCACGCCCTGGCCGGTGCCGGTGACCCTGGACCTATCCGCCGGGGTGGTTCCCGCCGACGCCACCCGGCTGGTCCTGCAGGATCCGGAGGGCTCGCCGCTGGCGGTGCTCTCGATCACCGAGCGCGCCCCGATCTCTCCCGGATCCGGCGATTCCGGGCTGGTCCGGCTGGCCGGGCCGGTCACCCCGCTGCGCGCGCCCGAGCACGGCCCGTTCCGTCAGCTGCGCCGGCGCCCAGGGGACGTACGGGCCGAACTGGCCGGCGGGTCCACGGGGGGGAACGTGCTCGCCTACGCGACCCGGCGGCCCCTGAACACGCGGCACATCGGCCAGCTACGCCACTACGCGGGTCAGCTGAACGCCCGCCTGCTGGTGCTGCCCCTGGTCTGCGGGCCGGCCGAGATCGTGACCCGGCCGGAGGCGCTGGTCCGCGCGGTCCTGGCGGCCACGCAGCATCTGCCGGCCGGCACCCTGGTGGTCCCGGTGCCGCTCGCGCCGCGCGGCGGCGGGACAGATCTCGACCTGCGCGCCCAGGGCATCGTCGCCGCGGCCTACGGCGCCACCCACCTGCTGGCTGACTCGTCCGACGTGACGGGCTCGCCCGCCGGTACCAGGAACGGCACGCTGACGCTGCCCGGAGTGCCGATCCCGGTCGTCAGCGCGGGTGAGTGGGCATATGACCCGCGCTCGGAGGTGTGGCGCCCGCTGGCGCTGATCGAACCGGGTGCTGAGCAGGACGAGCTGACCGCTTCCGAGCTCGGCGCGCTGCTCGATTCCGGCGCCGAGGTGCCCGGCTGGCTCGCCCCGCCGGGCGTGGCGCGTGAGCTGCGCCGGGCCCGGCCGCCGCGGGCCGAGCGCGGTCTCGCGATCTTCTTCACCGGGTTGTCCGGGTCCGGCAAGTCCACCATCGCCCGCGGGCTGGCCGAGGCGCTGACCGAACGCGGCGACAGAACCGTCTCGCTGCTCGACGGCGACCATGTCCGGCGCCTGCTGTCCGCCGGGCTGACGTTCTCCCGGGCCGACCGGGACCTCAACATCGCCCGCATCGGCTACGTGGCGGCCGAGGTGGCCCGGCACGGTGGCATCGCCATCTGCGCGCCGATCGCGCCCTACGCGGAGGCACGCGCCGCCGCTCGCCGGATGGTCACCGAGGCCGGCGACTTCCTGCTCGTCTACGTGTCGACTCCGGTGGACGTCTGCGCGGCGCGCGACCGCAAGGGCCTGTACGCCAAGGCCCGCGCCGGGCTGATCGCCGGTTTCACCGGCGTATCCGATCCCTACGAGGAGCCGCGCGACGCCGACCTGGTGCTCGATACCTCGGTGATGACGCGCCAGGAGGCCGTGGACGCGGTGCTGAAGCTGCTCACCACGGGCGGCTGGCTGGTTAGCCCGGACGAGAAGGCAGAGGCCGGCGGGGCAGCGGCCGCCGCGGTGTCCCGCGGGGGCGAGGGGCGCGACGGGTCGGCGGCGGTGCTCCGGGTCGGCCCGTTCGGCCCGGCCGTCCGCCGCCTGTAGCCGGATGTCGTCCCCGGTCAGTCCCGGTCTTCGGCGCGAGCGCCTTCCTCGAGCCTGGCCCGGAAGCCCGGGCCCCGGGGACGCCGGCGCTTCAGCCGCGCCATCAGCGCTCCCGACATGACGTCCCGCTGCCGGGACAGCAGCACGAAGCTGACGATCCCGCTCACCGCGAAAGCCAGCACGAGCAGCAGCAGCCCGCGCGCGCCCGCCAGGTACAGCAGGACAGCCGACACGACGAGCAGCACGATCCGGGCTGACGTGTAGGCGAGGGTGGCACGCATAGCAGCCTCAGCATAGTCAGTCCCGGGCGAGCGTCGTCGCCAGCAGGGCGGGATCGATGTTGCCGCCGGACAGCACCGCGACCGCCGTCGCCGCCGGCGGCAGCTCCTCCCGGTGGTACAGCCACGCCGCGGCCGCGGCCGCGCCGCCTGGTTCGGCCACCAGCCGGGCCTGGCTGGCGAGCAGCCGGACCGCCGCGAGCATCTCGTCCTCGGCCACCGTGACGATGTCCGCCACCAGCGCACGGATGTGCGCGAACGGCAGCGCGCCGACCTGTTCCACCCGGAGCGCGTCGGCCACGGTGGCCTGGACGTCGGCCGCGGGCCAGCTGACCCGCTCGCCGCGGCGCAGGGACTCGCGGGCGTCCGCGGCGAGGTCGGGCTCGACGCCCACCACGGCCGCGTCCGGGCAGCAGCCCCGGACGGCCGCGGCAATCCCGGAGATGAGCCCGCCGCCGCTGACCGGTACCAGGACCAGGCCGACCTCGGGGCAGTCGGCCGCGATCTCCAGGCCGACGGTGCCCTGCCCCGCGATGACCGCCCGGTCGTCGAACGGCGGGATCGGCACGTACCCGTGCCTGGCCGCCAGCTCCTCGGTCGCGGCTACCCGCGCCGCCAGGGTCGGCTCCACCCGTATCAGCTCAGCGCCGTAGTACTCGATCGCATCCGTCTTGACCGCCGGCGCCGTCCGCGGGACCACCACCACCGCCCGCACGCCCAGCAGGGCCGCGGCGTAGGCCACCGCGTGACCGTGGTTCCCGCTGGAATGGGCCACGACTCCGTGCTCCCGGGCGGCCCGCTCGCTGGCCATGATCGCGGTATACGCCCCGCGCAGCTTGAACGACCCGGTGGGCTGCAGCGACTCGGGCTTGACCAGCAGCGGCGGCTCGAGCCTGGCCACCGGGATCAGCGGCGTGCGGACCGCCACCCGCTCGAGCCCGCGGGCCGCGTCCCGTATCTCCGCCAGGCCGACCAGCCCGGATCCGGCCCCGCTCATCGCGTCACCCCCTGAGCCAGGACGGACCACCGCGAACCGGCGCGTTATTACTGAAGGTCATGAACCAGCTACCGTGAATCGCCGGCCCGTCCGCAAAACGCTGACCAATTTCCAGAAATCTAGGTAGAAAGTACTCGTTCAGCGCCAAACTAGAGGGACCCTGATGACGAGAGGCTCGCAGGGAGCCAGTCGGAGGAGACTCAACGTGGACGGCAACAACGAGCGCTTGCTCACGCCTGGAGAGGTGGCCGCACTGTTCCGGGTGGATCCGAAGACCGTCACCCGCTGGGCGGCCTCCGGACGCATTACGAGCATCCGGACTCCGGGGGGACACCGCAGGTTCCGTGAGTCGGAGGTACGGGCACTACTGCGGGGCGACAGCGAACCCTCGCCGCATAGCCACCTGACCGCCTGACCGCGCGCGCCCCGGCCACGCTGGTTCCGCGAGTTCAGGACTCTTCGCCTTCCGTGGTGTCCTGCCAGGTGTGCTCGCCGTTCAGCCTGGCGAACTCGAGGAACTCCTGGCGCAGGGCCTCGTCGTCCTGTCGCCACTGGTCCCGGCGCCGCTCGGCTTCCTCGGGGGTCAGCGCCTGTTCGGCCAGCCGCGCATAGTCGGCGTCCTGGGGCCCGATCTCCACGTAAACGTCGCCGAGGATGCGCCCGTCGTTGCCCGTCGCGGTCTGCGGGACCATCAGGTTCCCGTTCGGCAGTCGTATGACAAACATCGCTAAATCACCCTAGATGCCATAACGCCGGTTGAAATAGAGCATGACCCGCAATGCCGTCCGTGTATCGCCGCTCAGCATGTCCACGAGAGCCGGCCGCTGCCGGGACGCGATCGCGGCGAAGGCGTCCGCGAAGAACTCCTTGCGCCCGAGGCCACCGGGCTGCCGATGGAAATCACTGGCGAAATGTGACTCGCATTGATCGTAGAGCATGCGGAACTCCGCCGAGTCGGATTGCCATTGACCCGGTGGGCTGTCGAGGTCGTCGAGCGCGTGCCCGACCTCGTGGCACATCACGTCCGGAGTCGGTGACGGCCGGGAGCCGACGACGATCTTGCGTTCCCCGTAGGCGCCGGCACAAGCATCCCAGGTGGCCTGTCCGGACGGCAGCGGAACACCGTGCAAGCTGGTCATATCGTCGAGTTCCGGGACGCCGCCCGGGCCGATGAAGATGGCGTCGAGGCCGTCGGCGAGCTTTTCCTTGATCCGGAACGGCAGCTCGGCCAGCCGGTCCACGGCCATCACCACCTCCCGGGGCGGCGGCGACGCCGGGTCCCACTGCCGCCACAGGACGGCCTCGAGCGAGCCGCAGTGCCTGCGCCCGTCGCCGATCCGCGGCTGCTCCCGCGGATGCGCCGCCGCATAGGGCAGCCCGGACTGCGAGAGCGCGACAGCAGGCCGCCAGGAAGAACGCCCGAACCCGTCGGGCTGGTGCGGGACGCCGGCTGCCACCCGGGCGAGTGCGTCCGCGCGGGCCTCCGCTCGCGCAGCGGCTGCGGCCGGCTCCTCCGTTTCCTGCCAGCGCGCCTGCGGTGCCGGCGCGGCCGGCACCGGCGTGGCGGCCTGCTGCGGATCTTCCCTGATCCGCGCCCTGGCTCCCCCGACGCGTAGGCCGTCCGTGGGCCGGCTGTCTGATACCCGCGCGGCTGGGGCCCGATCCGGTGCGGCCAGGTCGGCTAGCCCGGCCGGACTACCCGACGGGAGCGGCGCCTGCCCGGCCGGAGGGCCGCCTGGCCAGGGTGCGGCGGTGTGGGCCAGCTCGGTGGGCGGCCCGCCCGGTGCGGGCCCGCCCGATGCCGGGCCGCCCGGTGCGGGCCTGCCACGGCCACTGCGACGATGCCTGCCCTGAACACCGGAAACTCCCGCCGCCTCAGCCGGAGGCCTGCGGGAATGAGCGAGCCGACGGATGCGGTCGAACAGCCTTAGCCGCATAAACCGTTCTCCTGCTCTGTTGCCCTGACCGCCAGCGTATGACGAGTTCCCCCGCCGCGTCACCCGATGAGCTCAACAGCCGGGCCCGGGGGCCCGGGGGGCAGAAGTTGGGGTAATTCCGCCCGTAGCGTAGACGGCTGACGTTAGGCTTCGGCCATGTTGCTGTCCGGTGCCCTGTTTGCCCTCTTCATGATGGGCTTCTGGCTGTATTGCCTGACAGACGCCATTTTGACCCCGGCCAGCGAGTTTCGTGGCATGCCCAAGCCCGCCTGGATCGCCGTCATCACCCTGACCTTCATCGGCGGGGCCATCGCGTGGCTCATCGTCAGGGAGCCGCTGTGCAGCCCGGCATCCGCGCCGCACCGGGATGATCCAGGCGGCCGCTACTTTCGGCGCGGGCGATGGACGGACGCGGACGATGCGGTAGCACGTCATCCGGCGGGACGCGCCAGGACCTCGGCCGGCATGATGCCCGCCGGACCTGACGACGACCCGGAGTTCCTCCGGGCGCTCGACCGCGCGATCCGCGGCAACTCGCAGGCAGGCGGAGAGGTCTGACGGCCTCGCGTTCCGGCCGGCCGGCTTGGGGTTGCTCAGCTTACGCCGGAGTAGGAGTGCATCCCGGCGATGAACACCTGTACCACCAGGATGTTAAAGATCAGGCTGGCGAAACCCAGCAGCTGGACGTAATGCGCCCGGCGGCCGCGCCAGCCCGCGGTGGCCCTGGCGTGCAGGAACGCGGCGTAGAGCACCCAGGTGATGAAGGCCCAGGTCTCCACCGGGTCCCAGCCCCAGTACCGGCCCCAGGCCTGGTCGGCCCAGATGGCGCCGGCGATGACACCGAAGGTCCAGACCGGGAAGCCGAACACGATGGTCCGGTAGGTGAGCCGGTCGAGTTGCTCGATGCCCGGCAGCCTGCGGACGATCCCGTTGCCAGGTGCGGCCTGGCCGGCCGCCACCCGCCTGGTGTACCTGTCGACCCAGAGGTACACGAAGCCGAGCACCGCCGGGACGAAGAAGATGCCGGTCGCCAGGGTCATCGCGGTGACGTGGATATCCAGCCAGTACGACTGCAGCGCCGGGACGAGGTCGCCGGGCGCGGTGTAGATCAGAGTCTCGGCGAGGCCCAGCGTGACCACCACCGCGCCCATCACGAACACACCCAGTGTCCAGGCCCGGTAACGGATCATCGCGAACAGGAAGAAGATGGCCGCGACGCAGGTCAGGGCGGTGACGAACTCGTACATGTTGCCCCAGGGCGCGCGGTGGACCGCCAGCCCGCGGGTGATGACGGCCGTGGTGTGCGCCGCCGCCCCGATCATGGCCAACGCCACCGCGGCCACGACCCAGCGCCCGGCCTCGCGGATCGCGCGTAGCGGGGGTACCGCGAGCTCGGGCATTGTTCCGGTGTCGTCCGCGGGCTCAGCGCCCGCTGTCGCCGGGGGCTGGGCTTGGGCCTGGTCGGCCGACGCGCTCGCGGTGCTCGCCGCGCCCACCGAGGCCAGCGCGGCGGCGCGGTCTCGCGCCTGCTGCCCGTGCGCCGCGGCGGCCGCCCGGCGCGGCCGCCCGAAGGCGAAGTCGCCGGCGAAGGCGACCACCGACAGGGAGTAGATGACCAGCGCCGCGATCAGGAACGCGTTGCTGACGTGGCCCAGGGCAACGTTGACGGCCATGCCCCTCACTCTCCCTCGTGTCGTTGTTGTGCTGCGTGCTGCTGCGGCGGCTGTGCTGGCTGGACCGGCTCTGCTGCCTGTGCTGGCTGGATCGGCTGTGCCGACGGGGCCGACGGGGCCGGGGCGGCTTGCCCGTGGGCGGACCTCAGCTCGGCGGCCAGCGCGGCGAATTCCGCCTCGAAGCCGCCGCCCGCGTCGGTACGGGCCAGTCCGCCGATCTGCACCGTGGTGCCGTTCTGGACCGAAGGACCCGAAGGGGCGGAGCGGGCGCGGACGAAGACCCGCCGACGGCGGATCATGAACGAGAGCAGCAGCCCGCCCAGGGAGGCGATGCCGCAGATCAGGGCGGGCAACTGGCCCGGGTCGTGGGTGATGGCCAGGCTCACCCAGGGGACGTAGCCAGTGAACGTGACCGTGCCCCGGCCGTCCGGCAGCTTCAGCGACTGGCCCGGTTGAAGCACCTGCGGGCTGGCCGTCAGCCGGTGCATGGCGGTGGTATCGAGTTCGTAGACGGACTGCGGCGCGCCGCTGTCCATGCCCAGGTTCCCGGCGTAGGCGATCAGGCTGACCACCGGATTGTCGGCCGCGGGGAACACCGATTCCAGCGTGCCGCCGACGTTTACCGCGGTCGGCACGAAGACGCCGGTGAAGCCGAGCTGTTCCGGCTGGGCGTCGGGAACCTTCACCACGCCCTCGGAGAGGAAGTTACCCGACGTGCCGGCGACGAACGGCGTGGCCTGCTTGTACACCAGTTGACCGCGGGCGTCGGTGACCGTGAACTCCGGCGCGTACCCGTGCCCGATGAGGTACACCTTCGCGCCGTCCACCGACAGCGGACGGTTGACGTCCAGGTCAAAGGTGCGAGCCGGGCCGCCCGGATGCTCGGTGTACGTGACCCGCGCGTCGAACGCCGACGGCTGGCCGCGCTGCTCCCCGGAGGCTATGTAGCTGGCGTCGAACCGGTTCAGCGTCATCGTGAACGGGCCCAGGTCGGCGGCGGTGACGAACCGGCCCGGGTGCCACTCGTCGAGCGCGCTGACGGTATCGGCGAAGCTCTGGCCCTGCACCAGCAGCCGGTCCGCCTTGTACCCGAACAGCCCGCCGAGCGCCACCGAGACCAGCACTCCGAGCAAGGCCAGGTGGAAGAGCAGGTTACCCGCCTCGCGCAGGTACCCCTTCTCGGCCGAGACCCAGTCCTGCGAGGTGTCGGCGTCGTCCGGTCGCCGGAGCCGGAACCCGCGGCCGGACAGGACCCGGGCCGCCACCTCGACCGCCTCCTGCGGCGGCAGCGCGGTGGTGTACTCGGCGGACCGGGGCAACCTGGCCAGGTGACGCGGAGCCCGCGGCGGCAGCGTCCGCGCCGAGCCGGCCAGCCGGAAGGTCCGCGGCACCACGCAGCCGACGAGAGAGGCGAACAGCAGCAGGTAGATGGCGGCGAACCAGGGCGCGGCGAAGACGTTGAAGAGCCCGAGCCGGCTCAGCCACGGCGCGAGGTCCGGATGCGACGTGTAGTACTGCTGGACGCCGGACGGGTTGGCGCCCTGCTGCGGCAGCATCGACCCGGGCACGCTGGCCAGGGCCAGTAGGAACAGCAAGATCAGCGCGATCCGCATCGACGTGAGCTGCCGCCACACCCACTTCAGCCAGTCGGCGGGACCGAACGCGGCCCCGGGCGAGGACGGGCCGGGGCGCGGATGGTCGTCCTGTTCGGCGGCCGGGTCGAAGGGATCTGTTTCCGGTGCGCGCACATCAGTCATCGGCTCATCCCCCCTTCGCGGTGACCTTCGCCAGGATCGCGGTAAGTTCCGAATACGTGACGGTACCGAAGACGGCGCCCGCGATGTGCCCGGTCCGGTCGACTACCAGCGTGGTCGGCGTCCCGGCGACCGGCACCTTGGCGGTGAAATCCAGCGTGATGGCCGAACTCTGGTCGCTGACGCTGGGATAGGCGACGTGGAAGCTGTGCGTGAACGCCAGGGCGCTGGTCGTGGTGTCCCGCACGTCCACGCCGAGGAACGACACGCCCGACGGCCGGTACTTCTCCGCCACCGCGGCCAGGATCGGCGCCTCCTCACGGCACGGCACGCACCATGATCCCCAGAAGTTGAGCACGACCACCGTGCCCCGGTAGGACGAGAAGCTCAGCTTCGAGCCGGTCAGCGTGGTACCGGTGAACTCGGGGGCCAGCGGACGGTGCCCGGCCGGGTAAACGACCGTGCTGGCGTTGCCGCCAGCGGTGGTCCCGCCGCTGTTCCCGCCGCCCGCCCACCCGGTCGCCAGCACCACGATCAGCAGCACCCCGGCGAGCACGACCGCCGCCAGCACGACCCTGCGGCGGCGCCTGGCTCTCACCGGCAGAGCTCTAGCCGGCAGTGTTCCGCGGGACAGGGCTCTCAGCACGGGCAGACCTGGCGATCTCCTACAGGGGGTAGTACCGCACTATTGTGCCGCATCGCCCTGGGTTACCTGTCGCCGGGCCGGCACGGTGTAGTAGATCCCGGTGAGCTGATCGCTCGTGTAGGTGAAGCTCGTCACGCTGCCCAGGGCACATTCGCGCGAGGTCGGATTGTGCCACAGCCGCTTGCGCTCGGCCATCCGCCGGGTCACCCAGATGGGCAGCTGATGGCTGACGCACACCGCCTCCTGGCCGGCCGCGGCCTCCCGTGCGGTCTCCATCATGGCCAGCATCCTGGCCGCGATGTCCTGATATGGCTCGCCCCAGGACGGCCGGAACGGGTTGATCAGGTGCGGCCAGTGCGCCGGGCGCTTCAGCGACCCGTCGCCGACGCCGAACTTCATGCCCTCGAAATGGTTCCACGACTCGATCAGGCGGTCGTCGGTCACGATCTCGAGCCCGAGCCGCTCCGCCACCGGGCGCGCGGTTTCCTGGGCCCGCTCGAGCGGGGAGCAGAACAGGGCCACGACAGGCCGGCCGGCGAAATAGTCCGCCGCGGCCGCGGCCATCGCGCGACCGTTCGCGGACAGGTGATAGCCAGGCAGGCGACCGTAGACGATGCCGCCCGGGTTTTCCACCTCGCCGTGCCTGAGCAGGTGGACGGTGGTTGAGTCGGACATAGCCCGGCCAGCTTACCCAGTCCTGACCAGGCCAGGATCTGGATCCCCCGCGCCCAGCCGCAGCGCGGCACGGATCTTTCCCGCGACGTAGCCGGGGTGGTACCTCACGAGGAACGCGGGGAAGCGCAAGACCCGGTAGCCGTCAGCCGTGAGATCGTTGTCGCGGTCCATGTCGGCCCAGTACTGGGCCGCATCCATATGATGGCGCCCGTCCACCTCGACGACGAGCCGGGCGGCCTTCCACACCGCGTCGAGCCACCTGCGGCGGCCCGCCGAATCCGTCCGCGACGCCTGCCGGTCGGGCGGGGGCAGCCGGTACCGGCGGATCAGCCGGGTGAAGTCCAGCTCGGACAGCGCGTGTGCGCCGCCCGCGATGTCCTCGAGCGTGTCCTTGATCATTGCCCGCCGCGGCAGCCGCTGGTTCCGCACCACGATCACGGCCAGGTCTTCCAGCCGGGCGAGCCGTTGCTGCACGCCCGCCGCCAGTACCGCCTGCGCCCCGCGGTCGGTGGCCATCCAGGCCGCCGCGTCCACCAGCGACCGCGCCATCCGCGTCCGGCGCGGCTCCCGCAGCGGATGGACATCACCAGACGTCAGCGTGACCGAATAATGCACGACAATCGATAGCTCGGGTGGTTTTCTCCGTACCGAACGGCACGAGGGGACCAGCAGGTGGATGGGATGATCTGTGCCGTCGCGATCGGCGAATCCTTCCAGCCCGTCGAGACTTGCCGCAGTCAGCCCGGCCAGTGCCGCGCCCTGGCCTGCCCACAAAAGCGCCGCCCACAGCCGCTGCCTCGGTGTTATAGGCCCGGAGTGGGCTAGGAGGATGCCATAGCACAGCCGCTGCCACCGTCCGCTGGTCACGCGCCAGCGGAGTTCCTGCCGCGACATCCAGCCGAGGGCAGACGCCGTGCTTATGACTCCCTCTTGTTCGCGCAACAGAGCGGCCAAGCCAGGTGGCGGTTTGTCGATGCGAGACACGCATTCACCGTCACACGCCGAACCGCAGAGCGTATGATCCGTCCAGATCCTGTGGAAAAGTATCCGCACCCGGCACGCTCTGTGGATAACTAGTTGCGCGCATGCCAGGGACAGCGGATTCTTCGTCAGTTTTGGTCGTCATAGCAACCAAAACTGACGAAGGATCGGGAACTGGCCGGCGGCGGCCGGATCAGGCGCCCAGGGCGGCGGCGGCGGCAGTTGCGGCGGCGGGGAGGGCGTCGGCGATGCGGGCCAGGGCGGCCTCGTCGTGCGCGGCGGACAGGAACCAGGCCTCGAACGGCGAGGGCGGCAGGTACACGCCGCCGTCGAGCATGGCGTGGAAGAACGCGGCGTAGGCCGCGGCGGACTGGTCCTTCGCGTCGGCGAACGACTGCACCGGCGCCGTCCGGCCCAGGAACACCGAGAACAGGTTCCCCGCTTCGGACAGCCAGAACGGCACCCCGGCCGCGGTGAGCGCCGCGGAGGTGAGCTTGGCCACGGCGGCGGCGGCCTCATCGACCCTCGCGTACACCTCGGCGGTGCACGAGCGCAGCGTGGCCAGCCCGGCCGCGACCGCCAGCGGGTTACCGGACAGCGTGCCCGCCTGGTACACCGGCCCCGCGGGGGCGAGCCGAGACATGATCGAAGCGCGCCCGCCGAAGGCGGCGCACGGCAGCCCGCCGCCCATCACCTTGCCGAACGTCACCAGGTCGCCGGCCACGCCGTCGACGCCGTACCAGCCCGAGGAGGTCACCCGGAACCCGGTCAGCACCTCGTCCATGATCAGCAGCGCGCCGGCCGACTCGCACAGCGAGGCCAGCAAGACGTTGAACCCGGCCAAAGGCGGCACGATGCCCATGTTCGCCGGGCACGCCTCGGTGATGACGCAGGCAATCGACGAGCCCCGCGCGGCGAACACCGCGGACACGGCGTCCGGGTCGTTGTAGGGCAGCACGATGGTGTCCCCGGCCGCGGCCCCGGTGACGCCGGGCGAATCGGGCAGCCCGAACGTGGCCACGCCGGAACCCGCCGCGGCCAGCAGCGCGTCGACGTGCCCGTGGTAGCACCCGGCGAACTTGACCACCAGCGGGCGGCCGGTGAACCCGCGGGCCAGGCGCACCGCCGACATGGTCGCCTCGGTACCCGAGTTGACCAGGCGGACCTGCTCCACCGGGGCACGCGCCACGATCTCCTCGGCCAGTTCCACCTCGCCCGGCGTGGCGGTGCCGAACGAGGTGCCGTCCGCCAGCGCAGCGGAGACGGCCGAGACCACCGCCGGGTGCGCGTGCCCGAGGATCATCGGGCCCCAGGAGCACACCAGGTCGACGTACTCGCGCCCGTCCGCGTCGGTCAGGTAGGGCCCGGACCCGCGGACCATGAAGCGGGGCGTGCCGCCGACCGAGCCGAACGCCCGCACCGGCGAGTTCACGCCGCCGGGGATGACGGCACGCGCGCGAGCAAACAGTGAATCGCTGCGATCTGTCACGGGGTAACGCTACGCCTCGCAGGCGTCGACGAGGTACTCGAGCAGCCGCAGCGCGTCCGGCAGGGGATGCTCGTGCGGGGACCGGAGCCAGCGCCCGGCCGCGCCGGACGCGTCACGGGACGGCGGGGCCAGCACGTAGCTGTCCCGGCAGTGCCAGCGCAGTCCCGCTACGACGCTTTCCGGCTCGCAGTCGAGCCCGGACGTCCACCACTCGTCTTCGTCGGCGGGCGAGCCCCTGGTCGTCACGAAGAACAGCATCCGGTCCTGGCCGGCCAGGGCAACCGGGCCCACGGCCGTCCCGGCCGCCCGCATCTGTTCCAGCGCCGCGGAACCGGCCGCCACCGGCACGTCGAGCACATCAAAAACCCGGCCGGTGACGAGGATGACATTCGCCTCCGGCCGGGTTTCCCACCAGCCCTGGATCACGCCGAGGTCTACCGTCGCCTGCATCTGCCACGCCGGCGACACGGGATGGGCCCCCGGCGCGGGGCACCCCATCCGGTCGCAGGAGCACCCCCGGCCCGGTTCCATCGCGGTACGCGTGCCGCGGTAGGGACGCTCCCCCATGCAGACCGGCCAGCCCATGGACGCGTACTGCGCCGCGGCGTCGCCGAGCGGCTGGTGGCGTTCTGCCGCCCGGCCGCGGCTCCGCCGCCGCCGCACCACGTCGACCATAGACCCCTACCATTCCTGCCGTTGGCTGCCGCGAAGAGAAGACTGGCCCCCAGGACCGCTTGTCCTTCCGCGCAAGATACCGCAGATACCGAACGAGACCGGCTAACGCGGCCGAAGCTCTCTGTTACCTATCGTAGGGCATAAACCACGGGCCGTTCGGTCCATTACCCAAGCTCTGACCTGAGCCGCCCGGCGACCTCGGCCGCCCAGTAGGTCAGGATGACGCTCGCGCCCGCCCGGCGGATCGCCGTGAGCGTCTCCGTTATGATCCGGTCCCGCTCCAGCCAGCCGTTGGCCGCCGCCGCCTCGACCATCGCGAACTCGCCGCTGACCTGGTAGGCCGCCACCGGTACGGTCGCCGAGTCCGCGACCCGCCTGATCACGTCCAGGTAGGCCAGGGCCGGCTTGATCATCACCATGTCGGCGCCCTCGGCGATGTCCAGCGCTACCTCGCGGAGCGCCTCCGCGGCGTTCGCCGGGTCCTGCTGGTGGCTGGCCCGGTCGCCGAACGCGGGCGCGCCCTCGGCGGCCTCGCGGAACGGGCCGTAGAAGCCGGACGCGTACTTGGCCGAGTAGGCGCAGATCCCGACGTCGCCGTGACCCGCGGCGTCCAGCGCCGCCCTGATCGCCGCCACCTGGCCGTCCATCATCCCGCTCGGCGCGACCAGGTGCGCGCCCGCCTCCGCCTGGGCGACCGCGATCGCGGCGTACCGCTCGAGGGTGGCGTCGTTGCTGACGTCGCCGTCCTCGGTGAGCAGGCCGCAGTGGCCGTGATCGGTGTACTCGCACATGCACAGGTCGGCGACCACGACGCAGGCGTCGCCGACCTCGGCGCGCAAATCGGCCAGGGCGAGCTGGGAGATGCCCGCGGGGTCGTCGGCGGCCGAGCCGCGGCCGTCCTTGACCGCGGGCACGCCGAACACGATCAGGCCGCCGACCCCGGCCCCGGCCGCATCCGCGGCCGCCTTGCGCAGGCTGTCCCGGGTGTGCTGGACGACACCGGGCATCGAGCCGATCGGCTGCGGCTCGCTGATTCCCTCCTTGATGAACACCGGCAGCACCAGGTCGCGGGGGCGCAGCGAGGTCTCGGCCACCAGGGCGCGCAGGGCGGGTGTCCGCCGCAGCCGCCGGGGACGAGCCACGGGGAAACTAGCGCTCACGTGTCAATTCCTCCCTAACGGCCGGACGTATCTGCCCTAGCGCAGCCGTCGCCGGGCCCCGCGGCGGCGCTCGCTCGGCCGGCGAACCGGTTCTCCCGCACTGACAGCCGCGTCCCGCAGCCCGGCGCCGTACTCGGCCACCGCCTCGACCAGCGCCGCCATCGACGGCCTGGGCGCGGTCACGTCGACGCGCAGCCCGAACTCGGCTGCGGTCTTGGCGGTCTGCGGGCCGATCACCCCGATCACCGTGACGGCGTGCGGCTTGCCGGCGATGCCGACCAGGTTCCGCACCGTGGAGGACGAGGTGAACAGCACGGCGTCGAAACCGCCGCCCTTGATGGCCTCGCGGATCGGCGCGGGCGGGGGCGCGGCGCGCACCGTGCGGTAGGCGGTGACGTCCTCGGCCTCCCAGCCCAGGTCGATCAGGCGCGCCAGCAGGGTCTCGGTGGCGATGTCCGCGCGCGGCAGCAGCACCCGGTTGATCGGGTCGAGCAGGTCGTCGTACGGCGGCCAGGCCGCGGCGAGGCCCTCGGCCGACTGGTCGCCGTCGGGCACCAGGTCCGGGCGGATGCCGAAGTCGAGCAGCGCCGCCGAGGTCTGCTCGCCGACGGCGGCCACCTTGACGCCGGCGAACGCCCGGGCGTCCAGGCCGTACTCCTCGAACCGCTCCCGCACCGCGCGGACCGCGTTCGCCGAGGTGAAGGCGACCCACTGGTACCGCCCGGTGACCAGGCCCTTGACCGCGCGCTCCATCTGCTGCGGCGTGCGCGGCGGCTCGACCGCGATCGTCGGCACCTCTTCCGGCACGGCGCCGTACTCCCGCAGCCGCCGCGACACTACCGCGGCCTGCTCCTTGGTCCTGGGCACCAGGACCCGCCAGCCGAACAGCGGCTTGGTCTCGAACCAGGACAGCTGGTCCCGGGCCGCCACCGCGTCGCCGACCACGGCGATGGCCGAGCCCCTGGTATTGGCCAGGGACACCCCGGCCGCCTTGAGGTCAGGCCCGATCCGGCCCAGGCTGGAGACCACGGTCTGCTGCGCGCTCGTCGTGCCGTCCCAGGTGATGGCCAGCCTGGTGCCCTCCGGCCAGCCCGCCGCGATCAGCATCTTGCCCAGGTCGGCCGGTGCCGCGTCGGCGCCGAGCACAACCAGCGTGGCCGGGCTGTACGCGATCTGGCTCGCCTCGGCGGCGCCGATGATGCGCAGCTCGCCGTTCCGCTCGCTGGCGAGCGGGATGCCCGCGTAGGCCGGGACCGCGGTAGCGGCCGGCACGCCGGGCACGATCTCGAACCTGACCCCGGCCTTGGCATAGGCTGCGGCGTCCGCGACCGCGCCGTTCAGGAGCGGATCGCCGGGGAACAGCCGGACCGCGAGCTGGCCTCCCTTGGCCGCCTGCACCAGCGCGCGGCCGGATCCAGCCCCGTCGGCCGGGTCGGCCAGGACGGCGTCCTGGCTCATGTGGCGCTGCGCCACGAGCTCCAGGCCGGCTCCGGCGACGACCAGGCTGGCCTGGCCGAGCAGTTCGGCCGCCCGCACGGTCAGCAGTCCCTCATCACCGGGTCCCGCACCGACCAGCGCGATCCATCCCTGTGCTGCTTCGTTACTAGCGCTCACTGCACATCATTCCCGGTGTTCGCCTGTCCCTCTGACACGCTGATGAGATCTGAAGCCCCGGACCGCAGCAGCTCCGCGGCCAGGTCCCGGCCGAGCTGCCAGGCATCGGCGACGGGGGCGCCGCCGTGCGCGCGCAGCGTGCGGCTTCCGTCCGGGCTCATGACGGCCGCCTGCATCCGCAGAGGTGTGGTTCCCGCGGCGTAAGCGCCGATGGGCGCGCTGCAGCCGGCCTCCAGCGCCTCCAGCAGGCTGCGCTCCGCGGTCACCGCGGCCAGGCTGGCCTCGTCCGTCACTGCCTGCAGGAGCGCCGCGAGCTCGGCGTCGTCCTCGCGGCATTCGACCGCGAGCGCGCCCTGGCCGGGGGCGGGAAGCATCTCGTCCGGCTCGAAGACCTGCGTGACCGCACCGACGTGGCCGATCCTGGCCAGGCCGGCGTAGGCGAGCACCACCGCGTCGAGCTCGCCCTCGCTCACCTTGCCTAGCCTGGTTCCGGCGTTGCCGCGGATCGGGACGCAGCGCAGGTCGGCGCGCAGCCCGAGCAGCTGCGCGGCGCGGCGCGGCGAGCCGGTGCCGATCCTGGCCCCGGGCGGGAGGTCGGCGAGCTTGGCGCCGTCCCGCGCGACCAGCGCGTCCCTCGGATCGTCCCGGGTCGGTACCGCGGCCAGCATCACGCCCGCCGCGGGCCCGGTGGGCAGGTCCTTCAGCGAATGCACGGCCAGGTCGACCTCGCCGCCGAGCAGCGCCTCGCGCAGCGCGCTGACGAAGACGCCGGTGCCGCCGATCTGGGTCAGCTGCGCCCGGCTGACGTCGCCCAGCGTGGTCACCCCGACGATCTCGACCGCGCGGCCGGTCCGCTCGGTGATCATGTCGGCCACCTGGCGTGATTGCGTGATGGCCATCGGGCTTCTGCGGCTGCCCAGTCTCAGCGTGGCCAGTCTCAGCGGGGCCGGCCTCGGCGTCACCGCGCTCACCGTGAACCTTCCTGCTCCGGGGCGGCGCGGGTAACCGCCTCGACCGCACGTGGATCGAGATCGAAGAGAACGCGCAGCGCCGCGGCGTACTCCTCGCCTCCCGGCGAGCCCGCGAGCTCCTTGACCCGTACCGTCGGCGCGTGCAACAGCTTGTCTACCACCCGCCGGACGGTCTGTGCTATCTCATCGAGAGCATGCCCGCTCAGGTCGTCCGCGCTCAGCCGGCCGGCCAGCCGGGCGAGCTCCGCGTCGACCACCCCGGCCGCCTTGGCCCGCAGGGCCACCACCGTCGGGGCGACCCGGGCCGCGTCCATGGCGGACTGGTAGGCGGCGAGTTCGGCCTCCAGGATCGTCCGCACGGCGGCCACATCGTCGTCCCTGACCGCGCTGGCATGCTGGCTGAGCTGGTCCAGGCCGATGAGCACCACGCCCGGCAGCGCCGCCACTGCGGGCTCCACGTCCCGCGGCATGGCCAGGTCCATGATCACCAGGGCGCCCCTGGCTGCCGTGGCCTGCTGGGCCTGCTTGGCCTGCTTGGCCGCCCGGGCCGTGAGCGCGGCCGACACCATGTCGCCCGTGATGACCTGCCCGGCCGCGCCGGTGCACGAGATGACGACGTCCGCGGCGGCGATCGCGGCGGGCAGGTCCGCCAGCCTGATGACCGTGGTGGTGACGGTGCTCACGCTCGCGGCCAGCCGTTCGGCGTGCTTGCGGGTGCGGTTGGCCACGGTGATGCTCGCCGCGCCGGACCGGGCGGCGGTCGCCGTGGCCAGGCCGCTCATCGAGCCGGCCCCGACGACGAGCACGTCGCGCCCGGCCAGCGGGTCGTGCCTATCGTCCGGGCCCTGCTCCTCCGGACGCGGCCCGGCTGGGCCCGGACGCAGCGGGGTGAGGCTGGCGGCGGCGATCTCGACCGCGGCGCTCAGCAGGCTGAGGCCGGCCCGGCCTATCGCGGTCTCGGCCCTGGCCCGCTTGCCGGTGCGCAGCGCGAGCCGGCCGAGCTCGCCGAGCACCCGCCCGGCCGTGCCGTGCTCCGCGGCCAGCTTGACGGCCGAACGCACCTGGCCGAGGATCTGGTCCTCGCCCACCACCATCGAGTCGAGGCCGGCCGCCACCGCGAGCAGGTGGCTCACCGCGCGGTCCTCGTAGTGCACGTACAGGTACTGGGTCAGCTCGTGCGACGGCACGCCGCAGTGCCGCGCGAGCAACTCGCAGATCGCGGTGACGCCGGCGTGGAACCGGTCCACGTCGGCATATACCTCCACCCGGTTGCAGGTGGAGACGACGAACGCCTCGGCGACTGGTTCGGCCTGCACGACGTCGCGGAGCAGCTTGGTGACCGTGTCACCGCTCACCGCGGCCCGTTCCAAGACCGCCACCGGGGCGCTCTTGTGGCTGAGGCCTACTACCAGCACGCTCACCTGTCCACCGCCTAGCCCTTCGCCGCCAGCTCTGGGATCACCCGAGCCGTTGAACGCCCGCCGGGGGCCTCCGCGTTCCCGGCGTTCCCGCCGGAACGCCCGGGGGCGTCCGCGGGCCTGGCCGCCGCGGACCGGCGCTGGGCGTGAAAGGCGAGGATCTGCAGCTCGATCGACAGGTCGACCTTCCGCACGTCTACCCCTTCCGGCACGCTCAGCACGAGCGGAGCGAAGTTGAGGATGCTGGTGACGCCGGCCGAGACGAACCGGTCGCAGACGGCCTGCGCGGACCCGGCCGGGGTGGCGATGACGCCGATGGCGACGTTGTGCCTGGCCACCACGGCCTCGAGCTCGTCGACGTGCCGGACGGTCAGCCTGGCGATCCTGCTGCCCACGATAGCCGTGTCGGAGTCCAGCATGGCGGCGATCGTGAACCCGCGCGACAGGAAACCGCCGTAGTTGGCCAGGGCCCGGCCGAGGTTTCCGGCGCCCACGATGACCACGGGCCAGTCCTGGGTCAGGCCCAGCGTCCTGGACACCTGGTAGACGAGGTAGTCGACGTCGTAGCCGACGCCCCTGATCCCGTATGAGCCGAGATGGGACAGGTCCTTGCGGAGCTTGGCCGAGTTGACGCCCGCGGCGGCGGCGAGCTCCTCGCTGGCCACGGTGCTGATACCCCGCTCGGCCAGGCCGTACAGGGCGCGCAGGTAGATCGGCAGCCGTGCCACCGTGGCCTCGGGTATCCCGTCGGCCGGCCCGTTCATCTCCGCCTCGGTGCGGCGGTTGTTCTCGGCCCGGCCGTAGCTCCCGGCCTGGTCACTGGCTCCTGACGACATAGCGTTACTGTGCATCGCGGCAGCGCTCCTGGGGTTGGGCTCTCGGGGTTGGGATCAAGGCGGCGGTAAGAGCCCGCGTCAGCCGACGTCGTTTCCACGGTACGCCTTTGTGCATCAATTCACAAAGTGACGCCCGGCGGCACGGCTCGCACGGGCACCGCCGAACCCACGGGCATCAACGAGCCGGCCGCATGGCGCGATGACAACCACGGCAGTGTCACATTGCCGTGGTCAGGACCACTACGGTGTCACATCGCCGTGGTTCGGCATCCTCGCGCACGGGTGCTGTCGTGACGGGTGGGGCGGGCGGGCTCGCTGGGACTTGGGCCTGCGCGGACGTCCGGGATGAGGGGCCCCGGCCCCCGTCTTCGGGGGCAGGGCCCATTCACCCCATTTAGGTAGCCGACGCGCGGATGCGGCTGTGACAGGCGGTGCTGGCGGGTTTCCGGCGGAAGGAGGCGCGTTAGCCGAGCGCGGCCCGGAGCCGGGCCTCGCTCACCCGCCAGAAGTCGACCTGCACTCCGTCGACGAGGGTTACCGGGATCTTGTCCCAGTACTCCCGCATGTCATCGGGCGACGCCGTGATGTCGCGTTCCTCCCAGCCGACGCCGAGGTCGGCGGCCACCCGCTCGATCACGGTCCGCGCGTCGTCGCACAGGTGACAGCCCGGCCGGCCGAGCAATGTGATCCGTGCCACGCTAGCCACCATACGGCCGGCCCGAGGGAATCTGCCGCTGGTCGGGCCGCCGCTCGTCGTAACGCTCCCGGCCGCCGCGCGACTCGGCGTATCCGGGCTCGGCATATCCGGGCTCGGCGTATCCGGGCTGCTCGTACCGCGACCGGTCGTACCGCAGCTGGTCAGAACGCGGCTGGTCAGAACGCTGCGGGCGGGGCGGGGGCAACGGCCTGGCCCGCTGCGGTACCGGGGCCCCCGGCACCCCCGGCGCTGGTACTGCCGAGAGCTGAGGCGCCTGCGCAGGCTGCTGCGGGCCGGGCAGCGGCGCGACCTTGGCGTACTTGAGCCGGAGTTCGATCACGTTGGTGGCGAGCACGCACGTCCTTCGCTCGGCCACGAAGCGCTGCATGTACGGCTGGCTCTCGTGGCTGTCGAATGCGGCCCGGTCCCGGTAGATCTCGTAGAAGATCCGCTGCAGGGGCGCGTTCGGCACGAGGTGGATGACGTACACCAGGGTGTCGGGTTCGCCGGTCCTGACGTATTCCGCCGCCTCCTCGGCGAGCCGGTCGAAGTCGGTGACCCTGTCTTCGAGCAGCGTGAAGATCAGGATCCGGCCATACGGCCGCGCGCCCGCGGCGGCCGACGACCCGCCCAGGCCGGCCGCGCCAGCCAAACCGGCCGCGCCAGCCAAACCGGCCGCGCCAGCCAAACCGGTTTCGGTGACCCCGGCCTCGGACCCGGGCAGCGGGACTGGTTGCGTGCCGGGCCACTCGTCGGGCGGGGCTTCCCGGAACCCGCCCGGCCCGGCCCCGCGGTAAGGCGGCTCCGGCGGGCGGGGCTGCGGTCCCGGGCGCCTGCCCCGGTCGCCGTCGGGCACCCCACGGCCCGCAGGCACGCCGCCGCTCGCGGAGCCGCCGCGTCCCGCAGGCCCGCCGGGAAAGTCACCCCGCGGCTCGCCAGACCCCGGCCGGCCCTGGCCGTAGGTTACGTACTGCCCTTCGGGCGCGTACTCACTGGCCGCCCGGTCATCGGGCCAGTACTCGTCGCCAGGCCTGTCCCGCCGATTCGGCATGCCCTCTCCCCTCCCGTCGCCGGCCGCCCGCCTGGGCAGCTCGCCGACCCGGCTGACTGCGAACCACACCAGCGCTGCCGCCACGATGCTGAGCAGCGGATACGCCACCTCGGCCGGGAGCACGAAGCGCTGCCCCGCGGTCATGAGGACGGCCAGGGCGGCCGGGACGACTACCATCAGCGCCGACCTCGAGCCCAGGGCCGAGTCCCGGCCGGCCCGCACCGCGGCCAGGCCCGCGATCACGACCGCGACCGTGACGGCCACGACTTGCACCACGTCAAGCGCGTCGCGCGATACCGCCTGAAAGTGCGTTGCGGTGAGCGGCCAGGCCTTGCTGAACGGCTCCGCGGTGAGCGGGTCGGTGGCCAGGATGACCGAGGCCACTACGGACAGCGCGACGGAGACCAGTCGCATGCCGAACCTGGCGGCGTCGCTGCCAACGGCCAGCTCGACCAGGCCCCAGGCCAGCCACAGCGGAGCGAGCAGGAGCGCGAGCAACTGGACGGCGCGGAATGTGGCCGGGCCGAACCCGCTGGCGAAGCCCATGCTCTGCGCCGCGAGCGCGATGGTCAGCCCCAGGGTGGCGGCCGTCCACACGATGAATCCGATCCGCGGCTGGCGAACGCACCGCCCGGCGAGCAGGCCGGTAGCCACGGCCGCGACCAGCACGCCCGCGAAGCCGACCAGGACAGGAAGAGACATCAACCCCTATGGTGCCCGATGCCCGGCTGAGCCGGGACCGGGACCAAGGAGTCGTTACTTCTTGTTCCTGCGCTGGATGCGGGTCTTCTTGAGCAGCTTGCGGTGCTTCTTCTTGGCCATGCGCTTGCGCCGCTTCTTGATCACAGACCCCATGAGGCCACCCTTCTTAGGCACTGCGGATGACGGGCACGCCAACGCGCTCGCCCGGTGAGGGCGACTGGATACACACCCAACGTTAGAGGTTACCCCCGAAACGGCGTGCTAGCGCAGCCAGTCCCGGTCATGCGCCCGGGCTAGGGGACCGCGAGAAGGACGTCTCGCGGCCGACCGGGCCGCACGGCAGCCTCTTCTGCCGTGCGCCCGCATGCCAGCGGACCCCCGCGGGGTCCGGATCGGTCGGCGTGGGCCCGTAGACCCGTGGGCCGGTTCAGCCGGTGCCGACGAAGGCGGCTCTCAGATACTGGTTGACCGCTGCTTCCGGTACCCGGAAGGAGCGGCCGACGCGGATCGCTTCCAGCTCGCCGGAGTGGACTAGCCGATACACGGTCATCTTCGACACGCGCATGATCGTGGCCACTTCGGCGACGGTCAAAAACCTGACGTCGCTTAGGGGGGTTTCGCTTGCCATCGAGTTAGCCTCTTCCGTACGAAGCCGAGCACTTGACGGGATTCGGCGCACCAGTCACGTACGTCTCCAGAGTAAGTCCCGCTGAGAAAAGAGCAACCCCGTCCAAAGCTTCATTGTTGTTACTTCTTGGCAGCAATGCCCCCGGACGCCGCCCGCGAAATCACGGTTCCCGCTACTGAGCTGCGTCTTCCGGTTAGGTCTTTCACCTGTCATCTGTCATCTGAGAACAGCATCGCGTCAGGGAAAACGGCCCGCCGACCGGCGTGCACGTTCATTTGCATCTGCGTTACAGCGTTGTCCTGCCACATCGTTGGCTGTCACATCGGAGAGGCAGGGTCTCGTCGGAGAAGACACCGTTTCATCGGAGAGGACAGGGTCACATCGGAGAGGTCAGGCCGTGCCAGGAAAATACGGCCCGGCATGTGTTCATGATCGCGGCATCGACCCGGTCGGCCGGATCGATCCCCGCACCGACCGGAACGAACTCGGCCGGGGCGCCGTCTGTCATCCGGGTCGGCGCGCCTTCGCCGGCCCGCGCGGCGGCCAGCGCCCGCCAGGCCTCAGGCACCATCGCCGCCGGGTCGACCGGCTCACCCGAAGCCACGGCGAGCAGGTGTGTCCACGACCGGGGCACGACCCGCACCAGCTGGTATCCGCCGCCCCCGGTGAGCAGCCACTTGCCGCCGGCCACCTCGTGCGCCAGGTCGTGCACCATGAGGTGGGCGCGACGCTGGCCGTCCACGCTGAGCTCGAGGTTGGCCAGCGGGTCGAGCCGGTGGCTGTCGCAACCGTGCTGGCTGACCAGCACCTCGGGCTTGAACGCCCGCAGCAGCGGCGGCACCACCGCGTCGAACGCCCGCAGCCAGCCCGCGTCGCCGGTGAACGCGGGTAGCGCCACGTTGACGGCGTAGCCGCGGCCGGGGCCCGAACCGATCTCCGACGCCAGCCCCGTCCCGGGAAACAGGGTGGCCGGGTGCTCGTGCAGGCTGATCGTCAGCACCCGGGGATCGTCGTAGAAGGCCGCCTGCACCCCGTCGCCGTGGTGCACGTCGACGTCCACGTAGGCGATCCGTTCCGCGCCCTGGGCCAGCATCCACGTGATCGCGATGGCCGGGTCGTTGTAGACGCAGAACCCGCTGGCCGACCGGCGCATGGCGTGATGCAGGCCGCCCGCGATATTCACCGCGTGCAGCGTCTCGCCGTGCCAGACCGCCCGGGCCGCGGCCAGCGTGGCCCCGGCCACCAGCGTGGACGCCTCGTGCATGCCCGCGAAGACCGGATTGTCCGGGGTGCCGAGCCCGTACCGGCCGTTGGGCAGGCCGTCCTGGCCGGCCTGGCGCACTGCGTCGATGTACCCGGCGTCGTGCACCAGCTCGAGCTCGGCCATCTCCGCGGGCACCGGGGTCGTCACCGTCACGTCCGGCCGGTCCAGCAGGCCGAACTCCCGGGCCAGCGCGATGGTCAGCTCGACCCGCACCGGGGCCAGCGGATGACCCGGGCCGAAGTCGTACCCGGTCAGGCGCTCGTCCCAGGCCAGCGTGAGCGAGCCGCTCACTAATCCGCCCCGAGTTCCCGGCCGCGGTCGCGGGCGGCCTCGATCGCCGCCAGGAACGCGGCCCGCACCCCGTGCTTCTCCAGCTCCCTGATGGCCGAGATCGTAGTCCCCCCGGGCGAGGTGACGGCCTCGCGCAGGATCACCGGGTGCTCGCCGGATTCGCGGAGCATGGTAGCCGCGCCGTAGACCGCCTGGATGACCATCTCCAGCGCGGCGCCGCGCGCCATGCCGAGCAGGATGCCGGCGTCCACCATGGACTCGACGAGGTAGTACACGTAGGCCGGACCGCTGCCGGACAGCGCCGTCGCGGCGTCCTGCTGCGACTCGGGAATGCGCAGCACCTTGCCGACCGGGCTGAGCAGCTCCTCGGCCCGGCGCAGGTGCTCCTCACCGGCGTGGGCCCCGGCGGAGATCACGCTCATCGCCTCGTCGACCAGCACCGGCGTGTTGGACATGACCCGGACGACGGGCACTTGCCCGGGCAGCCGCCGGGAAATGAACGCCGTGGTGATCCCGGCCGCGACCGAGATCACCAGGGTCCCCGCGGGCACCGCCGGCGCGATCTCGTCCAGCAGCCTGCCCATATCCTGCGGCTTGACCGCCAGGACCAGGGTATCCGCCGTCTTCGCGGCGGCCGCGGCGTCGGTGACCTGCACCCCGTAGCGCTCGTGCAGCTCGGCCGCCCGGTCCTCGCGGCGGACCGCGGCCATCACCGCGGCCGGCGGGCGGCCGGCCCGCAGCAGGCCGGAGAGCAGCGCCTCGCCCATCTTGCCCGTGCCCAGGATCGCGATCACGAGTTCCGCCCCAGCGAGCGCAGGAAGAAGCCAAGGTTCTGCGGCCGTTCGGCCAGCCGCCGTACCAGGTACGCGTACCAGTCGCCGCCGTAGGGAACGTACACCCGCATGCGGGCGCCGGTGCCGGCCAGCCGCCGCTGCTCGGCCGGCCGGATGCCGTAGAGCATCTGGTACTCGAAGCTGTCCGGGGCGCGCCCGGTCAGCAGGGCCAGCGACGTGGTGATCTCGATCAGCCGCGGGTCGTGCGTGGCCAGCATGGGATAGCCGGAGCCGTTCATCAGCGCCCGCAGGCAGCGCGCGTAGGACGAGTCGATCTCGCGGCGGGAGGTGAAGGCGACGCTCTCCGGCTCGCTGTAGGCGCCCTTGCACAGCCGGACCCGGGTCCCGTAGCCGGCCAGCGCGCGGCAGTCGGCCTCGCTGCGCCGCAGGCACGCCTGGATCACGCAGCCGAGGTCGGCGTACTCGGCACGGAGCTGGCCGGCGATCCGCAGGGTCGGCTCGATCGCGGCGAACTCCTCGGCGTCCAGCGTCACCGTGGTCCCCGCCTCGTGCGCGGCCGCGCAGATCCGGCTGATGTTCTCCTTCGCGGTCCTGGTGCCGAGGAACAGCCCGACCGCGGTCGGCTTGACCGAGATCTCCGCGGCGCCGCCCTGGGTCAGTCCGTCCGCGCCGAGCTTGCCGGCCAGCTGGATGTACTCGTCGGTGACGGCCGCGGCCTGCGCCGGGTCCTTGGTGTCCTCACCGAGGTAGTCCAGGGTGACCAGCAGTCCCGCGGACCGCAGCGTCCGGGTCACCCGCACCGCGTCGTCGGCGGTCTCGCCCGCCACGTACCGTTCCACGATGGCGCGCGTCTGCGGCGCCGTCGTGATGAGCTGGCGCAGCCGGGTACTGGCTGACGCCGCGAGCAGGGCCCTGCGCAGCACGGGCTGACCTCCGGTCCTCGTGGGTGGTTTACATGAGCTGGCGGCGGCGCAGCGTCACCTTCACGTTCGCGCCCGCGTCCGGCGGCACGATGACCTCCTGCGCCGCGGGGACGCCGCCGGCCAGCAGCGTCGCCTCTACCGGGACCGTCCGCTTGACCAGGGCCAGCCCGATCGGTCCGAGCTCGTAATGCCGGGCCGCCGACCCGGTGAACCCGACTACTGTGCTGGCCGGATCCGGCCCGTCGAGCTCGACCGGGTCGCCGTGGCCGGGCAGCCGGTCCTCGCTGCCGTCCAGGCTCAGGAAGACGAGCCGCCGCGGCGGGTGGCCGAGGTTGTGCACGCGCGCGACCGTCTCCTGGCCGCGGTAGCAGCCCTTGTCCAGGTGCACGGCGGCGTCGATCCAGCCGACCTCGTGCGGGATGGTCCGGTGGTCGGTGTCCAGGCCGAGCCGGGGGACGTGCGCGGCGATCCTGAGCGCCTCGAACGCCCACATGCCCGCCGCCGCGGCACCCCGCCGCACCAGGTCGGCGGCCGCGCCCGGCAGCCGGTCCCGCGCCACGATCAGGTCATTGGTACCGAACGGGCCTGGTTTCACGCTCGCCCGCACGCCGTCGAGCCCGGCCGCGATGTCGCCGGCCGCGGGACCGAGCACGGTGAGCACGGCGTGGTCACCGCTGACGTCGGCCACCTCGACCCGCAGCATGAACCGCATGGACTCGAGGAACTCCACCAGCGCCGCGGCGGTGCCCGGCTCCACGTGCAGCCACGTCGCGGTGCCGTCGTCGGTCAGCGTCAGGTGGTGTTCGACGTGCCCGTTCGGGCTGAGGACGAGCGCCTGCGTGCTCGCTCCGGGCGCCAGCCCGTCCAGCGCCTGCGTGGTCAGGCTGTGCAGCCAGCTGAGCCGGTCCGGCCCGGTGATCCGGACGACGCCGCGGTTGGACCGGTCCACCACCCCCGCCGACTCCTCGGTCGCGCGCTGCTCGCGCAGCGGGTCGCCGTAGTGCGCGGCCACGCCCTCGTCCGGCCAGCCAGCCTCCACCGCTCCCGGCCAGGCCAGCAACGGGCTCTTGTCAGGATCAGGCATCGGCGGCCATCCGGCAGTCGGCGCAGCGGCCGAAGACGGTGAGATGGCCCACGTCGGTCTCGAATCCGTGGCGTTCCTCCAGCGTGGTAATCAGCGGCCGGATCGCGTCCGGTCCGGTCTCGGTGACCCGGCCGCAGTCCCCGCAGACCAGGTGCACGTGGTCGGCGTGGCTGGCCAGGTGGTAGATGGGCGCCCCGTGCCCGAGGTGGGTGTGGGTGACCATGCCGACCTGCTCGAGCAGCTCGAGCGTGCGGTAGATGGTCGAGATGTTGACCCCGCGCGCGGTCTGCTGGACCTGGGCGAAGATCTCCTCCGGGGTGGCGTGATCGAGCCGCGCCACCGCCTCCAGGACGAGCTGCCGCTGCGGCGTCACCCGGTAGCCGCGGGCCCGCAGCTGCTCGTCCCACCCGCGCACGGCCACGCTCGGGGACGGTACCTCCCGGTCCATGGGCTCATACTAGTTCGGCCGATGTGATCGGGTGCACGCCGAAATCCTCTTGCCTGCCCGGCCGCCGCGCGGATAACGTGCGAGGTACGCGGGAAAGGAGGTGGTCCGAAAGCATGCATGATCAACGGACTCGTGAGGTGGCTGCCAGCTAGCCGCCTACTCGCCGGCATGACGTCCTGTGGGGCGGCGGCCGGCTAAACCTTGGCAGACACCGAGTCCCCGGGTTGACCGGCCCAGTCCAGCCGGTCCCGGTACGGCACGACCGTGCGGTACCGGAGTCGCCCGGGGGCTTATTCTTGTTCCCCCGAGCTGACGCGCTTGAGCTGGGCCGACAGGTGCGGCTGGAGTTCCTGGCCGACCGCGGCCATGTCGTAGGCGTAGGCGAGATCCTGGTCCGCGGGCCCGCCGGAGCCCACCAGCCCGTACAGCCGGTGCCCGGCGGTGACCTCTTTGGCCGTGGCGGTGCGGGCGACCACGTCGGTGGCCATCTCGATGCGGGTGCCGGTTATCTCGCCCAGGTAGATCTCGACGATCCCGGTGGGATGCGCCAGCATCACCTCGACCTGGCTGTCCGGGCGCGGCCTCCAGTACCCGCTTTCGGTACCGAGCGGCGGCCCGATCTGTCCCTCCTCGTCCAGCCGCCAGGTTCGGCTGGTGTAGATGAGGAACGGCTTGCCGTTGTGGCTGAAGCTGATCTCCTGCCCGAACCGGAACGACTCGATGGTCGGGTAGCCGCCGATGCCCGCGCCCTCCCAGCGTCCGAGCAGGAACGCCAGCGGCTCGAGGTCAGGATGGATCGCCATGTCTATCTCCGGGCCGGCCTCCGGCCGCGAACACCCGAACGGCCAGGTACAGGCACGCCGCGGCGGACACGGCGAACACGCCGATCACGATCGCGGCGCTCAGCATGCCATGCATAGGCGGCAGTGTACGGCGGAGCCGCCCGCGCCGCCCGGCGGCGCGCCGTCTGCCCCGCTCCGGCCGGCCTGTCCCTGGCCGGATCGCACGGCTAGAGTTTCTCCATGCCTGAGCGCTCTCTTGTCATCAAGGTCACAGTGGGCAAGGAAGACCCGGAGCGCTGCAACCAGGCCTTCACGGTCGCCGCCGCGGCGGCGGCCAGCGGCGTCCCCGTCTCGCTGTGGCTCACCGGCGAGTCGGCCTGGTACAGCCTGCCCGGCCGGGCCGGGGACTTCTCGCTCCCGCACGCCGCACCCCTGGCCGACCTGCTGGCCGGGGTCCTGGCCGCGGGCTCGGTGACGGTATGCACCCAGTGCGCGGCCCGCCGGAACATCAAGGCCGACCACCTGATCACCGGGATCAGGATCGCCGGGGCCGCCACGTTCGTCGCCGAGATCATGACCGAGAACGCCCAAGCCCTGGTCTACTGAGGGCGGTTTCATGATCGTGAACAGTTTGCGGTGCTATTTGCCCAAAACTGTTCACGATCATGGTTTGCCCGTTGGCAGGGCCCCCTCTGGGCTAGGCGGGGGCGCCCTGGGCGGCCAGGCGTTCGGCGCGCAACTGCTGCACCAGGCCTTCCTGCCGGGGGTCGACCGGCGGCAGCGGGCCGGCCACCCAGCCGAGCAGCATGTCGGCCAGGCCGGGGTTGCGGACGAGGGCAGGGCCGTGCAGGTAGGTGCCGGCCACCCGGCCGGCGTACGCGCCTTCCGTCCCGTCCCCGTTGCCGACGCCGGTGACGACGGTGGCCAGCGGCTTCGCCCCCGGCCCGCACCGGGTCACGCCCTGGTGGTTCTCGAAGCCGGTGAGCCGGCCGGCGCCGAGCGCCGGATCGACGTCCGCGACGATCTCACCGACGCCCCGCCGCTCCCCGCGGCCGCTGCTGATGTCGAGCAGCCCCAATCCGGCGACCGGCTCGCCTTCCACGCCGCCGAACTCGGTCCCGACGATCTGGTAACCGGCGCAGACCGCGAAGATCACCGCGCCGCGGGCCGCGGCCGCGGTCAGGCCGGCCCGCGGACCGCCTGCCGCCAGGCGGCGCGCAGCCAGGATCTGCGGCAGGTCCTCACCGCCGCCGAGCAGGTAGATGTCCCCGTCCACGGGCACGCGCTGGTCGGAGTTGACCTCGGCGATCTCGACTCCGAAGCCGTGCAGCCTGGCCCGCCGGGCGAGCACGAGCAGGTTTCCCCGGTCGCCGTAGGTGCTCAGCAGATCCGGGTAGACCCAGACCAGCCGGATGGCCGAAGGACCACGGTGGGCCGGGCCCGTTCGGTACCCGCCTTCACTCATCGTGCCTCCCCTCAGCCGACGCGTCCCAGCGCCGCGCGGATCTGCTGGAACGCCGTGTAGTTGGCGATCACTTCCATGGACGGGCTGCGGGCCGCCGCGATCGCCTCGTCGATGTCGCCGGTCATGCGGAAGGCCACCTCGTCGGCTTCCAGCCGGACCGCGAGGTCGAGCTTGCGCTCCCCGGCCACGAACACCGGGCGGCCGCGCAGCCTGCGGTAGTCGACGTCCCACAGCCAGGAGGTGTCCTTCCCGTCCGGCGTCTGGGCGTTCACCGCCAGCAGCACGGGCACCGGCGGCGGCCCTAGGACGTCGAGCGCCTCTAGCCAGCCGGCCGGGTTCTTCGCCAGCAGCAGCCGGAGCGCCGTGCCGTGCCGCTCCACCTGCGTGTACCGGCCGGCGACCGACTTGACCTGCCGGACCGGGTCCATCGCCTGGGTCACGCTGATGCCGAACACCTCCGCCACGGCGAACGCGATCACGGCGTTGGACCGGTTGGCCCGGCCGGGCAGCGCCAGGTCGAGCGGCCGGGCTCGGCCGGAGGGGTCGATCACCTCGTCGCCCACGAGCGCCCAGCGGACCGGGGGCCGCCGGTTCGGGCACTCGCCGCAGTACCAGTCCTCGCCGTCGCGGCGCAGGTGCGATCCGCAGTTCGGGCAGCACCAGGAGTCGTCGTGCCAGCGCTGGCCCGCGGCCACCCAGGTGACCTGGCGAGCCTCCCCGGCGGCCCACGCCACCAGCGGATCGTCGGCGTTCGCGATCACCCGGCAGCCCGGGGCGGCGGCCAGCGCAGCCCGCCAGCGGCGGGCGAGCATCCAGATCTCGGCCGCGCGGTCCATCTGATCCCGGCTCAGGTTCAGCAGCACCACCACCCGGGCGCTGGTCGCCGTCAGCATGGCCGGCAGGTACTTCTCGTCCACCTCGAGCACGGCCAGGGTGGCGTCCGGGGCCTTGGCGAGCGCGGAAACAAGCCCGGCTTCCATGTTCGCGCCGAACGCGTTGGACGCGATCTGCTGGCCCATCGCGCCGAGCGCCGCCGTGATCAGCCTGGTCGTGGTGGTCTTCCCGTTCGTCCCGGTGACCAGGACGATCTGCCGCCCGCGCGCGAGCAGCGAAAGCAGATCCGGTTTCAGCCGCAGCCCGATGACGCCGCCGATGACCGATCCGTCGCCGCGCCCGGCCAGCCGGGAAGCCCGGCCGGCCGCGCCGCCGACGGTGGTGGCCAGACGGGCGCGGAGGGGGAGGCTGTACCGCCGCGACGGCGGGCTGCTCGTGCTCATCGCGCCCGATGCTATCCGGTCGCGGTGTGGCACACATCCGGTCAGGAGCGTCGCTTGCGCCAGTCGAGGCGTTCCGGCGGTGGCCCGAGGTTGGGCGGCGGCCGGTCCCGGCGCCAGTTCACCGGGCGCGGCGCATCGTCCCGGCCGGGCGCGGGTTCTCGCTTCGCCGGGCCGGCGCCGGGCAGGCTGCGATATTCCTCGAGCGTCAGCGCGGTGGCGCCGCCCAATCCGCCGATGCCCGGGTTGGTGTCGGCCATGACCACCTGCCGGCCCGCCGGGCCCGCGTACGTGATGATCATGGCGCTAGCCGGGAGCTGCTGGAGTTCGTGCTGTTCGACGAGGAATTCACGGGAACGCTGCATGGCCCGGGCGAGCGATTCGCTGTCGCCGGCCGCCTTGGACGTCGTCATCCCCCACGCGGTGCTCGTGCTGACGCTGGTGCTGACCGACTCGCTCTCGCTGGTGCTCCGCGAGTCACCGGCCTGGACGCTGCGCGAGACGCTCGTCTGCGACGGCAGCAGCAGGCTGCCGCTGTGGCCGTGCCCGGTACTGCGGGACAGGCCCTTGCTTTCCGACCATGAGATGGCGGTCGAGTCCGCCGACCCGGTGGTGCTGGTATAGGCGCTGCTGGTGGTGTCCGTCACGGACACCCCGACCGTCTCGGTGAGCTGGGAGAGCACGAAGCGGTGCTCGGTGCCGATCTGCTCGCTCGCGGCCTTGGCCTCCTCGGCGTTCCCGAGCCGCATGAAGGCGACCGCCGCGTTGCCCCGGCCGAGCCGCTGCCTGACGTGCGGGGAGATGCCGCGATAGGCCAGCACGAGCCCGGTCGCCGACCGCTCGCACGCGTCGCTGAGCCGGTCGAGGACGTCGCCGCGCAGCTTGTCCGCGCCGAGCACGAACAGCGTGTGCCGCCAGGGCTGCCCCGGCTCGGTGTCGCGCAGCAGGTGGGTCAGCGCGACCGTGAGGTAGGTCGCGAGCACCCTGCTCCCCACGGCGCCCACCCGCCTGCCCAGCGCGATCACGCGCAGCGCGCTGCGTGGCAGCGGAGCCAGCGCGCTGCCTATCGGCGCGAGCCTGCGCAGCTGGGCTTCCAGGATCCAGGCCCGCTCGAGGACCACCCGTTCGGTGGCGGCGCGGCCGAACATCGCGGTCAGCCGGTCCGCCTGCCCGGCGGATATCAGCCCGGCGGCCACGTCGTCGCGCGGATCGCCGGCCTGGGCCAGCGCCCGCAGACCGGCGGTGACAGCGGCGACGGTGGGCTGGCGCTGCGGATTCTCGGCGAGCACGTCGATGACCCAGCCGAGAACGGAGGTGTCCAGCGACAGGTCCCGGGCCGACGCTTGCTCGTCGGTCACGCTGGCCACCTGGGCCAGCAGGTCGGCGAGCGGATCCCGGCCCAGCCCGGTGCCCAGATCCAGCCGGGGCAGGTCGTCCGGCAGCACCCAGACCAGCGGATCGATGTCCGAGGCCCGGGCGAAGCCGATCAGGTCCAGGGCGACCGAGCCCTCGGTCAGGTCGAGCACCGTGATCTCGCCGCCCGCGGCCAGCAGGCTGGCACCGGCCGTGGTGAGCATCGCGGACCAGCCGGAGAGCGTTCCGCCCGCGACATCCATGCGCTGCACCCCGTCCGGGGCGCAGACCGCATACCAGCGTTTCTGGTGCTCGTAGGCGGTCCGGAGTTCCTGCCACTCCCGCATCCGGTCGGCGTGTTCGGCCTGCCAGGCGAACAGCCGGCTCTCCTGGGCCGCCCGGAGCTTGCCGACCCGCGCCTGCTCGGAGGCCAGCCTCGAGCGGAGCGCCCGCTCGCCTTGCCAGATGGCGTATCCGCTGACCGCCGCGACCAGCAGGCAGCAGATCACCCCCAGCCCGGCCACCAGGACGTGGAGCACGCCGGCGGCACCGAGCGCGAGCGAGCTCAGGCCGAGCGCGACGGAGATTCCGAAGGCCGCCCTCAGCGGCCGGTTGAGCAGGCTCTCCTCGCGACGCTGGGCGGTCGCCCAGTCAGGGTTGAGCCGTTCCTGCGCGGGCGGCGTGGGACGGCGCGGCGGCGGCCCCGGCTCGGGACACGGGGTCGCGTACTGCCATCCCAGGCACAGCCGGCTGGTCCGGGGGGACATTACGCTCCCTCCCAGGCGCGCCGGGGTGCGGTGGCAGGATCAGGGCTGCCTCCCGCGGCCGAGGGCACCCTGGCCCGCACCAGGAGCCCGCGCGGGACGAGCCGGGGCGGGTGCTTCACCGCCAGGAGGAACTCGCCATCCCGCAACGCGGCCGGCGACGACCCCGGTCCGGCGGTGCCGGCCTGGGCGGGATCCTTTTCCCCGGCTGGGTCGGGTGTTGTCGAGGCCAGGCGCGCCGCCAGGGTGGTGTCCTGGGTCCGGTGCGCCACCACGACGTTGACCATGTCCGCGAGATCGGCTGCGACCTGCGCCGACGTGGTAGCCGCGAGGACCGGCAAGCCGGTATCCCGGCCGCGGGCGACCATCTCGGAGACCGGCGGCCGGGGTAGCGCGGCGCACTCGGCCAGCCAGATGATCCCGTCGCCGTCGACGCCGATCCCGTTCAGCGCCGAGCCCACGGCCAGCAGGTCCTGGCAGACCAGGCGCGTGAGCATGGCGCAGCTCTCGGCGGGGCGCGGCCCGCCGAGACGGAACAGCACCACGGCGCGTTCGGCCACCTGGCGGCTGAGGTCGATGTCCGCCGCCTGGCCGTACGGAGACGGGCGCAGCCAGCGGCCGAACGGCGACGCCCGCACGTCCCGCAGCTGCCGGCCCATCTCGGCGATGGTGACAGGCTCGGCGGTGACCAGGCTCGTCGACACCCGGACCCGCTCGGCCAGCACCTCCCGGCGGGGGTAGGCCGCGGGCACGTACTCCAGCCGTGCCCGCATGGCCACCGGGTTGAGCAGGTGGATGACGTCGTCGAGCACGGGAACGCGCGCGTCTCCGGGCGCGGCGTCGAGCAGCTCGAAGACGTCCTCGAGGTAGGAGACGCAGCCGCGCCGGTACTGGCGGCCCGGCCCGTCCCAGCTGAGCATGGCGGTGATCAGCGCGGCGCGCCGCGCGGGGGCGCCATGCCGGTACGGCTCGTAGCAGGCCGCCCGGGTCCCGGCGCCGGCCGCGCCGTCCTCGCCGAACACCAGCAGCGGTGCGCCGACGGCCGCGCAGACCGCGGCCAGCTTGCCGGTCAGCTCGGGATCGGCCGTGTGGTCGACAGCGAGCACTGGTTTGCGCCGCCGGACCGCGGCGTGGACCAGCTGAAAACCGGTGGTCAGCACGTCCGGCCCGGACGAACCGCACACCGAGACGCCCCCGGCCATCTCGGCCCAGGACACCGTGATCCGGGCGCCGGACCCGACGGCGACCCCCAGGCAGCCGCCGTCCCTGGTCACAACGCCGCCAGCCCGGATGGCCCGGACGGTGGCCGCGCGCCGGGCCGCCACGATCAGGCCGGGCCGGGCCGGGGGCAGGTCCGACTCGTCGGTATGCAGCCAGGTCAGCCAGCCGGCCAGGGCAGCCTCCGCCGCGCCGGCCAGCAGGGCGAGCGGCAGCTGCCGCGGCAGCCAGTTCCCCAGGCCGCTAAACGCGTCGGTGAAGTGAAGCAGGTGATCGGCCTGGTGCCCGCTCGCGTTCAGGTAGCCCGCGATCTGGGCGGGTCCGGCCGTGAAACCGGCCACCGCGGCCCGCGGGCCAACCACAGCGGTCCACGCCAGCCCGGCCGCCGCCGGAACCGTCAGCCAGGACAGGCGCCATCTGGTCACCCTGGTGATCAGGTAGAGGACGGTGGCGATAATGATCGTGAGCTGGGCGAACAGCAGATGCGCGAGGACCACGGCCACCACGCAGACAGCGAGAACCTCGTCGCGGCGGGGAAGTCCCCTGGGGACGAGGTAACGGGCACGCCGTGGCATCTGTTCCGCCTCTGTCACGACCTCGGCCGGCGTCTCGGCTCCCAGCGTCCCAGGTGTAATGCGCGCCTGTCCAGGCAGGCACGCCCTCGGGCAGACAGATGTAATGAGGACGTTCCAGTTGGCGCCTCAGTAGCGTCGTTCGCAATCACGGGCATCTCCGGTTACAGGCGGCGGCGCTCCTTCCTGGGGTCAGGATATGGCTAAGGGCTTGCCCGCCGGCGCCTCCGAGGTGTCGATCGCGACCCTGAACAGCTCGGGCTTCAGCATGACCACCGTGAGCCCGGCGGGCTCGCCGGTGGCGGGGTCGTCGAACCTGACCGTGACCGTGATCACCGGCTGCCCCGGCGACAACCGCAGGCTGCGGGCGATCGACGGCTGCGGCGGGGACATCTCCACGCTCACCGCGGCGGCGGGCAGGTCGTTCAGCACCGTGCCGAACGACGGGGACTCCTGCTCTGCCTCCTGGCCGACCTCCTGCCCTGGCTCGGTGTCCTGGCCGGCCAGTGGCTCGCTCAGGTAGGCCGTCGACACGGCGGCCGGATCCCCCTCCGACACCCAGACGCACCGGACCACGCGGATCGGCGCGCCGCAGGGCAGGTGCAGAGCCCAGGCCACGTCCTGGGGCGCCTCACGCGTCGAGACGTGCCGGGTCTGGCAGGTGATCGTGCCGCCCATCGGATCCAGCCGGGTGCCGAGGCCGATCGCACCCTCGAGGGGGATCCAGTAGTCGGCCGGGCTGGCCCGGTACAACTGGCCGTCGGGCAGCCGCCGGACCAGGGACCGCCGGGAGAGATCACCCAGAGCGGCGTCGATCTCCGTCAGGCTGACGTTGTACCGCCTGGCCAGCGCGGTGCGGCGGGGTAGCCGCCAGCCTGGCTCCCGGTGCACGAGCGCGGCCGCCATCCGGTCGGCCAGCACCGTGCTGGCCCGGACCGGCGCTCCCGTCACGTCAGGCCCGCTCGCCGGCGGCGATGCCTCCGCGGACGGCGGGGCCGGCTGCGGGGGGACCCGGTGATGGTCACGTCCGGCGGCGCCAGCGGTCATGTTTCTGTCTCAGCCTTTGATCTTGGCGATCTGCGCATCGGACAGGGTGATGATGGACGGCGGCAGCGGCTGGAAGTTCACCTTCGCCAGCTGCGCCGTGCCGGTGGTGACCGCCCAGCTGAGGAACGCGCGCAGGTCCCGCGCCCGGGTGGCGCTGGGCTGGGAGGTATCCACCACGGCATATTCGTAGTTGATGATCGGATAGGCCTGGGCGGCCGACCCGTTGATCAGCGAGATGGTCTCGCTGGCCGGCGTGTTGGTGAAGCTGGACAGCGCCGCCTGGATCGCGCGGGCGGTCGGAAGCACGAAGCGGCCCGCGGAGTTGCCCAGCGCGGCCTCGCCCTCGTTCGCGCCTGTGACCTGGGACAGGTAACTCACGCCGACGTAGCCGACCGCCCCGGGCGCCGACTTCACGCTGCTGATGATCGCGTCGCTGCCGGTGGCGCCCCGCGCGCCCGGCGGCCGGGGCCAGGCGACCGTGGTGCCGATCAGCGAGCTGCTCCAGCCCGAGGGGTCCTGGGCATTCAGGTACGACGTGAACAGGAAGGTGCTGCCCGAGCTGTCGGCCCGGTGGACCGGCACGATCGCGGTTCCGGGCATGTTAACGCCCGGGTTCAGGGCCGCGATCGCCGGGTCATCCCACCTGCCGATCTTCCCGCTGAAGATCCGCGCCAGCACCGTGCCGTCCAGCCGGAGGTGCGCCGATGCGCTGATACCTGGCACGTTGTAGATCACCATGAGCGCGGCCACCGCCAGCGGGATGTTCACCAGGCTCGAGTACGTGGCCAAGGTGGCGGGTGACAGGAAGGCGTCGGACGCGCCGATGTCCGCCTTGCCCGCGGCCGCGGACGCGATGCCCTCTCCCGACGACGAGCTCGTGGTGCGCAGCGTTACCTGCGAGAACCGGGCGTGGTAGGCAGGCGCCCACAGGGCGAACAACGGCGCCATCAGTGAGCTGCCGGTTTCCGCCAGGGTCCGGGACGCGGAGGCGGGTGCCGACGACGACGCCGCATCGGCCTGGGCGGCGACCGGCGGACGGCCGCCCGGGCCGCTGCCGCAGGCGGTCAGGACGACGACGGCAGCAGCAGCCACGGTCAGGGCCAGCGCGGGCTTGCCCGCGCGGCTTCTGCCGATTGGCTGCGCCTTTGCCGCGTTCAATGACACCGTTGCCTCACCTGTCTTCGACCGCCATGCGGCCAGCAAGGTCGTGGCGGCCCATGCCCATTGATATGCACCGCAGGTAAACAAGAGTTGAATTAAAGAGGAACGAACAGACGGCTACTTGATGTCATGTAACTGAACGAGGACTACGCTGTGGCAGCGCCCGCACGGCCTCCCCGCGGCCAGGAGGCTGCCGCGCGCAACGGATGGGCTAGCCCGGAGGCGGTGGGAGAAAGCCGAGGTCAGCGGGCTGCACGCTCGTGCGCAGATGGGCCGGCGGGAGTTACGCGTCCTCGTGGCGCTGGGTAGGCACCCGGCCGGCGATCCGGCCCGGCCGGATGACCGGTTACTGCCCGATTGCCGGTCAAGACACCATAACTTAACTTTCTGGTCCCCTGGTGTCCATATTCCGTTTGCCCGCGGGTACTGCCGGCGCGGCCAGACTGTACTCGCACACCACGGTTTACAGGCTGACCGGCCGTCCGAGGCTGCGTTCGTTGCGGCCGGAAAAAGGAGTACCGAATATGCACTTTCGACCTAGACAGCAGGTAGCGGCGGCGGGAGTCGCCGTCGTCGCGATGACGCTCGTCCTCGGGGCATGTTCCTCGTCGAGCAGCAGCTCCGCGCCGGCCGCCGGCTCATCGGGCGGCGGCTCGTCATCGTCGGGCGGCGGCTCCGTCAGCGGCACGCTCAACGGGAGCGGATCCACGTTCCAGCTCGCCTTCCAGCAGGCGGCCATCTCGGCCTTCAAGTCGGTCCAGCCGGACCTGACGGTTAACTACGGCGGCGGCGGCTCGGGCAAGGGCCGTACCGACCTGGCGTCGGGAACCGTCAACTTCGCGGGCTCGGACTCGACGATCCCCGATGACGAGACGTCGAACTTCAAGGGCAAGACCGTGCTCTACTTCCCGGTCGTGATCGGCCCCATCACGCTCTCCTACAACCTGTCAGGCGTCAGCGACCTGAAGCTGTCGCCGGCCACCATCGCCGGCATCTTCTCGGGCAAGATCAAGACCTGGAACGATGCGGCGATCAAGGCGGACAACTCCGGTGCCAGCCTGCCCAGCACCTCGATCACCCTCGCCGTCCGCTCGGACTCGTCGGGCACCACCGCGAACTTCTCCAACTTCCTCGTGATGTCCGCGGGGAGCGCGTGGACGCTCGGCACCAGCTCGACCATCAAGTGGCCGAGCACGGCCCGGGCGGGCAGCGGTAACGCCGGGATAGCGCAGATCGTCAAGTCCACCCCCGGGGCCATCGGGTACGTGGACTATGCCGACGCCAAGGCCTCGGGCCTGACCTTTGCCTCGGTCAAGAACAAGGCCGGCAGCTTCGTCGCACCGTCGACGGACTCGGCCACCGCCGCCGCCCAGAACGCCACCGTCAAACCCGATGACACGTTCAGCGCGATCTGGGCACCCGGCGCGCAGTCGTACCCGATCACCTACCAGTCGTTCGTCCTGGTCTACCAGTCCCAGTCGAGCGCGAGCACCGCGGCGGGACTCAAGGCGTACCTTGGCTACCTGCTCGGAGACGGCCAGAAGCTGCTTCCCCCGCTGAACTACGCGCCGCTGCCCTCCAACATCGACCAGAAGGCCACGGCACAGCTCAGCAAGATAGGCTCATGACACTGTGAGTAAGGCAGTTCAGATCGGCTCGACATCATGAGTACGGCAGTTAAGGCGGATCCGGCCGGCCCGGCCGGATCCGCCAACCCGCTTACCGCCCGGCGGCCCCTCGGTGACCGCGTCTTCCAGATCCTCGCGCTCGCCTCCGGCCTGCTGGTGCTGGTGATCCTGGTCCTGATCGCCGTCTCGACCAGCCAGCAGGCCTCGTCGTGGTTCTCCACCGAGGGCCTGAAGATCTTCACAAACGACTGGGACCCCGCAGCCGGCCACTTCGGTGCGCTGGCCTTCATCTACGGCACGGCCATCACGGCGGTGATCGCGGTCATCATGGCCGTCCCGGTCAGCGTGGGCATCGCCCTGCTGCTGAACGAGGTCGTGCCCTACCGGTGGTCGCGGCCGATCGTGTACGTGATCGACCTGCTGGCCGTGGTCCCTTCGGTGGTCTGGGGCCTGTGGGGAATCCTGGTGTTCGCGCCGTGGATCCAGCACATCTACGCCTCGATCGCCTCGGGCGTCAACGACATCCCCGTCCTGGGTTTCTTCTTCGGGACGCCCACCAGCGGGGCCTCGTTCTTCACCTGCGGGATCATCCTGGCCTTCATGATCACGCCCATCGTGACCTCGCTGTCACGCGAGGTCATGGCGACGGTGCCGCAGATCGACAAGGAGGGCGCCTACGCGCTGGGCGCCACCCGGTGGGAGATGATCACCGGGGCGGTCTGGCCGCACAGTCAGGGCGGCGTGGTCGGGGCGGTGCTGCTCGGACTGGGCCGGGCCATGGGCGAGACGATCGCGGCCGCGCTGGTGATCGGCTCCTCGGCCACGATCACCTCGCGGTTGTTCGCCCCGGGCTACGACATGCCCGCGGTGATCGCAAACCAGTTCGGCGAGGCCTCCGGCGTGTTCCGCGCCGCGCTGATGGGCCTCGGCGTGCTCCTGTTCGTCTTCACGATCATCATCAACGTCCTGGCCCGCGGGATCGTAGAGCGATCCGCGCGGCGGAAGAGGGGGGGCTGATGACCGCCACGGCCATACCTCAGCAAGCACCCGACCTGCGCGAGCCGAAGGGCTGGCGGAGCACCAAGAACCGGACTATGACCATCCTGATGGTGGTCTCGTTCGTGCTTGTGATCATCCCGCTCGGGTTCGTCCTGTTCACGGTGATCGCCAAGGGAGCATCGATCATCAGCTGGCAGTTCCTGACCGGCAGCCCGATCCCGCCGAACGTGCTCCCGGCCGGAATTGGCGGGATGTGGCCGGCGGTCCTCGGCACGTTGCTGATCACCGGCCTGGCCACGCTCATGGCCGTGCCACTCGGCGTGCTGGGCGCGATCTACCTCAACGAGTACGGCGGCAAGAACTGGCTGGCGGCGCTCATCGGGTTCATGAGCGACGTGATGACGGGCGTGCCGTCGATCGTGATGGGCCTGTTCATCTTCTCGATCTGGGTGCTGCACTTCGGCTACTCGGGTCTGGCCGGCGCCTTCGCCCTAGGCTGCCTGATGCTGCCGGTGGTGATCCGGTCCAGCTACGAGATACTGCGGCTGGTGCCGGACTCGCTGCGCGAGGGGAGCTACGCGCTCGGCGCCACCAAGGCCCGCGTGACCATGACCGTGGTGCTGCCGGCCGCGCTCGGCGGCATCGTCAGCGGCGCGCTGCTGGCTATCGCCCGGGCCGCGGGTGAGACCGCGCCGCTGCTGTTCACCATCCTCACCGTGACTGAGGCGAACCCGGACGTGTTCAACGGCGCCAACACCTCGCTGCCCTCGCAGATCTTCTCGAACGCGTCACAGCCGTACACAGGCGCTCAGGACCGAGGCTGGGGCGCGGCCCTCACCCTCATCGCCATCTGCTTCATCCTCATGATCGTCGCACGGTTCGTCACCGCGCGATTCACCCGGTACTCGCGCTAGGCAGATATTCGCGCTAGGAATGTCTCAGCAGGAAAGTTGCGCTTAGGAGCATCATGGAAGATCCCGAACAGCAAGTCGCCACCACCGCGATGCCCAAGCCGGCGGCTTTGCAGGATACGCAGCGGAAGGAAGCCTTCGCCACGTCGACGGGCACCTCGATCTTCGACGCCAAGGGCATCTCGATCTACTACGGTTCCTTCCGGGCCGTCACGAATGTCTCGCTGACCATCTACGAGAACGAGATCACCGCGTTCATCGGCCCGTCCGGGTGCGGCAAGACCACGGTGCTGCGCACGCTGAACCGGATGAACGACCTGATTCCCGGGGCCCGGGTCGAGGGTGAGGTGGACTATCGCGGCGCGAACCTCTACGGATCGGGCGTCTCGCCGATCGCCGTGCGGCGCCGGATCGGCATGGTCTTCCAGAAGCCGAACCCGTTTCCCAAGTCGATCTACGACAACGTGGCCTACGGGCCGCGCATCAACGGCCTGCACAACAAGGGCAAGCTGGACGAGATCGTGGAGCGCTCGCTGCGCCAGGCCGCGCTGTGGGACGAGGTGAAGAACCGGCTGAACAAGTCGGGCCTGGGCCTGTCCGGCGGGCAGGCGCAGCGGCTCTGCATCGCCCGCACGCTCGCCGTCGAGCCGGACGTCGTCCTGATGGACGAGCCGGCCTCGGCCCTCGACCCGATCGCGACGGGCAAGATCGAGGACCTGATGCACGAGATCAAGTCGCAGTACACGATCGTTATCGTCACCCACAACATGCAGCAGGCCACACGGGTCAGCGACCGCACCGCCTTCTACTCGGTGCTCGTCAACCCCGAGAGCGATACCCGCACCGGCACGTTGGTGGAGTACGGCCCGACTCAGCAGATCTTCGAGGACCCGCAAGACCCCCGCACCCAGGCCTACGTCACCGGCCGGATGGGCTGAGCCTAGTCGGCGGGTGGCGAGTCCTTCGCGGTGCCCGCGAGGTAGATAACGCGGCGGGCGATGTTGACGGCGTGGTCGGCAAGACGCTCGTAGAAGCGAGCGACCAGCGTCATCTCCATCGTCACCGGCAGCGCCATCCGGCCCGAGGCCAGTTCGGCGATCAGGCTGGCGTGCAGCTCGTCCATCTCGTTGTCGCGGGCCTCCAGCGCCGACGCGGCAGACCGGTCACGCTGGTACCAGGAGTCCACCGCGTGCCGCCACATCTCCGATGTGAGGTTCCCCATGCGTTCGACGATCCCCCGGGCCCTCGGTGAGAGATCCTCGCCGAGGATGTGGTTGGCCCGGGATGCGACCTGCACCACCAAGGCGTGGGACTGCTCGAGTTCGGGCATGATCCGCAGCACAGAGAGAAGGAAGCGCAGGTCGGAAGCTACCGGTGCCTGCAGCACGATTTCCCGGTTGACCAGTTCCTCGATCTCCGGGTAGAGAGCGTTGATGCTCTGCTCGCGATCGAGCAGAACCTGCAGCACCTCATTGTTATCGGTCAGAAGCGCCTGGGTCGCCCGGGGCAGGTCCTCGGCGACCATGGCGAACAGTTCGATGACCTTGGCCTCGATGGCCTCGAGATCGTGCTCAAATTCCTGTCGGCGCTCGCTCACGGTAAGAGCCTACTGGGCGGCTAGCTGGCCTACTAGGCCGCCGATCCGCCCGTCATCAGACGCACGATCACGATTGGCCGGAGGTAATCTCCGTGTTCGCCGGACGTTTACCCACCTGGACCGTCGGCGCCGGCACTTTCATCTTCGCGCCGTATGACCGGCTGCGCGGCTTTACCGCCACAGCGCCCGGTCGCGACCCTGGTGATCCGGACCCGTTCATACGGCATGAACGCCGCGTTCATGCCGTTCCGGCGACATGGCTGGGACATTCATGCAGTCAGCCCCCTGCACGGATGATGCCGCAGTGGCAGAAGTGATTCCTGCACCCCATCTGCTGCGCGGAGCCGGCCAGCCGGGCGGCATGGTTAGGACGATCCAACTGACTGTGCGCACGCGGCGGCCGCTACCAGAGGCCGAGGAGGGTGCCGAGGGAACGGGCGGCTTGGCCGCCTTCTTCCTCGGCGATCCCCAGTGCCGTGGGAACATCCAGGTCGCGGGCGAGGGCCGCGCGCATCGCGGCCACCGCGGGACCGCCGTCGCCGGCGACGTCACGCTCCGCCCGTCCCGCCGCCGCGTGCAGGCGCTCGAGCCTGGCGGCCGCCGCGTCCAGGCCCGCCGGGCTGAAGTCCCAGTCCTGGGCCCAGCGGCGATCGAGGATCAGCAGCCGGACGGCGGCCGCGGAATACTCCTTGAGCAGGTCGCTGACCAGGACGAGGTTGCCCGCTGACTTGGCCATCTTGGCTCCCGCCACGCGGACCACGCCCGCGTTGAGCCGGGACCGGGAAAACGGCGCAACCCCGGTGAATGCCTCGGCCAGGGCCGCCTGATAGGCGTGGTGCGGGAAATCCAGGTCGCCGCCTCCGGCTTGCACGTCGACCGCCGGGCCGAACGCGTGCAGCGCCATCGCCGCGCATTCGGCGTGCCAGCCCGGCCGGCCAGTACCCCACGGGCTGGCCCAGCCCGGCTCCCCGCCCTTGGACGCCCGCCACACCGCCACGTCGAACGGGTCGTCCTTGGCCGGGTCGGACGGGTCGTCCCCGTATTCGGCGGCCAGCCGCAGCGCCAGGTCACGGTCTGGCACGGCCGCGCGCGCGGCGGCGGCACCGCGGAACCAGACCTGGCCGTCCCGTTCGTACGCGGCCCCGCGGTCGAGCAGCCCCGCTGCCAGCGCAATTACCTGTCCGATGTAGGCGTGCGCCCGCGGCTGCAGGGCCGGCTGGCCGACGCCGAGCGCGGCCATGTCCTGGTCGAAATAGAACTGCTGGATGGCGGCGAACCTGTCGTAGGGCGAGCCGGCCCGGTCGGCGGCGGCGAGCAGCACGTCGTCTACGTCGGTCACGTTCCGGCAGATGATCACCTCGGCGCCGCCATCGCGCAGGACCCGGGCCAGGGTATCGACCCAGACAAAGGCCGCGGCGTGACCGACATGGGTCACGTCGTAGGGAGTGATCCCGCAGGCGTAGACGCGCGCCCGGCCGACCAGGGGCAAGGTGGTGCCGCCCAGCGTCATCGGGCCGGGCAGGCCAGCGGCCTCCATCTGATCCATCAAGCACCTCCCGCAGCAATCATCTGCCGGGAGCCACGCTATGGCATCAGCCGCCGCCAGACGTCAGCGGGCGCGGCCGCGGCAAAACAGGGCAGCAGCCGCGCCCGCGGCCTGACGCCGTACGGCTAGAGGCTCACCTCCACCTTGGTCACCTGGCCGTGGTCCGCCTGCACCGACTGCTCGGCGCGCAGCCCGTTGGGCGCGAGAACGCGCAGCGTCCACGACCCGGGCGCGGCGAAGAACCTGAACCCGCCGTCGTCTCCCAGCGGGACCTCGGCCACGAACTCGTCGCCGCTGCCCAGCAGCCGCGCGTACCCCGTAGAAACCGGCGCCCCCTCGCGGGTGACGTGGCCTTCCACCACGGCCTGGTCCCCGAGGGTACCCGTAGCCGCGCTGACGCTGACGCCGCCCGCGGGCGCGCCGCACCCGTCGGCCGTCACGGTGCTAGCCGGATTCGCTTCGCTCATCGTGCCTCACCCAGCTCGATCGGGACGCCGACCAGCGAGCCGTACTCGGTCCAGGAGCCGTCGTAGTTCTTGACGTTCGGCTGGCCGAGCAACTCATGCAGGACGAACCAGGTGTGCGCGGACCGCTCGCCGATCCGGCAGTAGGCGATGGTGTCGCGCCCGAAGTCCAGGCCCGCCTCGCCGGCGTACAGCGAGCGAAGCTCGTCGTCGGAGCGGAACGTGCCATCCTCGTTGGCGGCCTTGGACCAGGGGACGTTGCGCGCGGTCGGGATGTGCCCGGCCCGCTGCGCCTGCTCCTGCGGCAGGTGGGCCGGCGCCAGCAGCCGGCCCGTGAACTCGTCGGGCGACCGGACGTCGACCAGGTTGCGCTTGCCGATGGCGGCGATCACCTCGTCGCGCAGGGCGCGCAGCGACGCGTCCTGCTCGCGGGCGGTGTAGCTGGTCCGCGGCCGCTCGGGCACGTCCCTGGTCAGCTCGCGCGAGTCGAGTTCCCACTTCTTCCTGCCGCCGTCGAGCAGCAGCACCTTGTCGTGCCCGTACAGCCTGAAGTACCAGTAGGCGTACGCGGCGAACCAGTTGTTGTTGCCGCCGTAGAGCAGCACCGTGTCGTCGTTCGAGATGCCGCGATCGGACAGCAGGTTCTCGAAGCCCGTCTTGTCCACGAAGTCACGCCGGACCGGATCCTGCAGGTCCTTCTTCCAGTCGATCTTGATCGCGTTCGGGATATGGCCCTTGTCGTAGGCGCTGGTGTCCTCGTCCACCTCGACGATGACGACATCGGGATCGCCAATGTGGGCCTCCGCCCAGTCGGCGTCCACGAGGACGTCGGATCGGCTCATGGTGAGTATTCCTCCTTCTCCGGTCGCGCTCTAGGCGGACGGCCGGACCCTTAGATTCCGCTGAATGAACAGGTAAACATGGCAGCCCAGGCACAGATCGAAGGCTGCGTTGAGGAACGCCGCGGCCAGCGCGAGGGCGGTGACGACCAGCCCGGCCGTGGTGGCGCCCGCGGCCAGGCAGATAAGCCCGACGCCGGCGATGACCAGCCCCATCGCCTGGGCGAACCGCGGCGGAGCCTCGGCCTCGGTCCGCGCGGGCGGCCCCAGCCGCGGCCTGATCAGGTACCGGTAGACCAGGCCGTACGGCGCGTACCGCAGCCCGGCCAGCGCACCCACGGCGAACACGGCCACCTGCGCGGCGAGCAGCCAGGCGCTGCCGGTGATCAGCACCGCCGCGAGCACGATCGTAGTGATAACCGCGCTGAGTCTAGGACCACGCGGGTCGATTTCCATGCCTGAACTCCTCGCCACCAAGCGGCCTTCCTGGTTGAGTCACCGCCCTGAGCTCACGGGCCGGGCGCCGGAGTCAGCACAACGCGGCGCCGGGAAGCCCGGGCGATCAGGACAGCGCGGCTCGCGGACAGATCGCGGTGGCGACGTGGCAGAAGTCGACGGCACGCCGCTTGGTCAGCATCTGCGCGGTCGGGGCGGTCACGGATCCGATGCTATGCGGGCTCGGCCAGGGTGTCACGGTCACTCCGCCTCCGCTGTGGTTCCGGCCGGGGCGGGCCGGGTCACGCTGCCCAGCGCGGCGATCACGTCGGCCTGCCGGGGCACGCCCACGGCGCGGGTGGCGATGGCGCCGTCCGGGCCGAGCACGAGCACGGTGGGGGTGCTGTTGATCCTCAGCCGCCGGACCAGGTCCAGCCGTTCGGCCGCGTCGACCTCGACGTGACTCACGCCGTCCACCATGCCCGCCACCTGCCCCAGGATCTGCCGGGTCGGGCGGCACGGGGCGCAGAACTCGGTCGAGAACTGGACCAGCGTGGCCTGCTGGCCAAGCGGACCGCCGAGATCGGCCTCGGTCAGCACGTCCGCCCGGGAACCGGCGGCCAGGGGCCGCCCGGCGCGGAACCGGCCGGCCCGGCGGCGCAGCACCAGACCGAGTGCCGAGGCGGCCGCGAGAGCCGCGGCGAGCGCGATCAGCCCGCCGGTCACGCCCAAGCCCCAATCACGCGAATAAACAGCGCCCGCGCGGCGTCATCCATTCCCGGGTCATGCCGGCCGGTTCAGGTCGGCACGGCGGTCAGCAGGACCTTGTGGTCCGCGGTGATCTGGAATTTGCTGATCGGCTGCGCGGAGGCCGCCATCGAGCCGGAGTACCAGACGTTGCCCTCGTCCTTGGCCGTCGTCCAGGACGCCACCTGAGTCCGCGTCCCGTCGGGGTGGACGACCCACAGCTGGCAGGTGGTCCCGACCGGGATGTGGTCCACCAGGACCTCGAACGCGTCGCCCCACAGCTCGTGCGAGTAGGCCACCGAGGCACTCACCCCGCCGCTGCCCGTCGCCTCGACGGTGTCCCAGTGCGTGCCGGCGGGCGAGACCGGGACCGGGACGGTCCGCGTGGTCGAGATCGAGCTCAGCCCGCCGAACAGGCCCCCGGCGATGGCCACGACGGCCGCGGCCGTGGCCAGGAAGCGCCACCGGGTCCGGCGCCGTCTGGCTTCGGCCAGGTTGAGGACGGTGCCGATCAGCTCTTCCGGCGGCCGGTCGTCGGCGCCAGCGTAAGTTCCGGCTCGGACGGTGTCGTCGGCGCAGATCCGGCTGATCTCGTCCGGATTCACCCGGGCCAGCAGGGCGGGCAGGCCGGCCAGGCCGGCCAGTTCGTCCCGGCAGTCCCGGCAGGTCACCAGGTGCGCGTCGACCAGAGCGCGCTCGGCGGGATCGATCGCGCCGAGCACGTACACGCCAAGCGAGAGCCTGGCGTCGGTGCAGTCCCATATCTGGGTCATGGCGCCAGCCCTCGTTCCTGCAGCGCCAGCTTGAGCGCCTTCAATGCGTAAAACGTCCGTGACTTCACGGTCCCCGCCGGTATGCCCAGCGTGGCTGCTGCTTCGGCCACCGAGCAGCCCCGGTAGTAGGTCTCGACGATCACTCGCCGGTGGTCAGGTCGCAATGATGCCAGGGCATCCGCGACGGCCCACGACTCGAGCGTCCGGTCGGCGTCGTCGTCGGAAGGGAGCAGCTCCAGCGCCGCCTGCCCGGTCTCCGGCGGCCTGGCCTGCCTGGCGCGGTACGAGTCGACCGCGAGGTTGCGCGCGACGGCGAACAGCCACGGCCTGGCCGGCCGGTCGGCCAGCGCCTCGGGATGGCGCCATGCCCGCACTATCGTTTCCTGCACTAGATCCTCCGCGCGCTGCCTGTCACCGCCGGTGAGGTGGAGGGCATAGCGAAGCAGGGCACCGCCGTGTTCGGCGTACAGTGCCCGCACAAAAGCCTCGTCTGCCACCCGCCCTGAACGGGGTGCGGTTCCCGCGTTCGGCACATCACTAGAAACGTCTGACGCCCCCTGGTGGTTCAAATGCCCAGGAAAATTCATGTCACCGGGCGCTGCCCCTGGTATCGGGGGGCCGGGAGGAGGTCCGTGCTGGCTCATGGGGCACCGTTATGCGACTTCGGAAAGTAACGACTCGGGCACTGTAGGGCGTTATCAACCCAGTGTGCCGCAATGCGGCCGGAATGCCCAACCCCGCGGGGGGACACCCCCGCGATCCCTCCGGTCGGCGCGGGGCATTTCACGGCGGCTATCCTCCGGCGAACTGGGGGAGGACCTCAATGACGGCCGCGTCAGGCAGGACCACGTCGGGTGCTGCGGCGCGGCTGGCGGCCGTGCCGTCCACCAGGAAGGAGGACGCGGCGAGCACCGCACGCAGGCGACTGCTGTCCGCCCGCCGCGCGACGATCGCGTCGAGCGCCTCCGCCAGCGTGCCCGCCTCGACGGACTCGAGCTCCACGCCGGCCGCCTCCCTGGCCGCGGCCCAGTACTGGATTGTCACGGTGGCCATCTGGGATATCCTTCTCTAGACGGACCCGGGCGCTGTTGCCCCCGGGTCCTTGTCTGTTTTTATACAAGGAGCCGGGTAGTGGAGGTGCCGCCTCATGAGCGATCTGCTGCTGATCACCAGCGCGCTCGAGCCGTCCGCCGAGGTGCTGCCGGCCCTCGGACTCCTGCTGCACCCGGTCCGCGTGCTGCCCGCGGACGCGTCCGCCCTGGTGGAGGCGCCACCCGCCGATGCCGTGCTGGTAGACGCCCGCCGCGAGCTCGTGCACGCCAAGAGCATCTGCCGCCTGCTGCAGGCGACGGGCCTGGACTGCCCGCTCTTCGCGATCGTGACCGAGGGCGGCCTCGCGGCGGTGAGCGCCGAGTGGGGCGCCGACGACGTGATCTTGCACACAGCGGGCCCCGCCGAGGTAGAGGCCAGGATCAGGCTGGCCATCGGCCGCCGCGCCGCGGCCACGGTCGCCGAGGCGCCGGACGAGATCCGCTCGGGCGAACTGGCCATCGACGAGGCAACCTACGCGGCCCGGCTGCGCGGCCGCGTGCTCGACCTCACCTTCAAGGAATTCGAGCTGCTGAAGTTCCTCGCCCAGCATCCGGGCCGGGTCTTCACCCGCGCGCAGCTGCTCCAGGAGGTCTGGGGCTACGACTACTTCGGCGGAACCCGTACGGTTGACGTTCACGTCCGGCGGCTGCGAGCCAAACTCGGCCCCGAACACGACGCCCTGATCGGCACCGTGCGTAACGTCGGCTACCGGTTCGTGCCGGTCAAGGGCGAACGGGCCCATGCCGGCGAGCGCGCCAGGGGTGCACGAGACCACACCGCGGCCGCGACTCGATGACCGGATCGGAGATCACCGGCGCAGAACTCACCACCGCCCAGGCCGGTGAGGTCCTGGCCCTGATCGAGGCGGCACGGCTGGCCGACGGCGTGGCGCCGCTCTCGGAGCACGGGATGCTGCGGCTGAGCTACGGCAGCGCCGACGGCGGCCGGGATTTCCTCGTGATCGCGGGCGGGCGGATCGCAGGCTACGCCTACCTGGATCCGCCATCGGGGGATCAAGGGGGCGAGGGCGAGGTGACCGGCGAGCTCGTCATCCACCCCGATCGCCGGCGGCAGGGACTCGGCCGGGCGCTGACCGGCGAGCTCGCCGTGGCGGCGGACGGTCGCGTCCTGCGCCTCTGGGCTCACGGCGACCTGCCCGCGGCCGCCGCGCTGGCCCGCACGGCCGGGTTCGAGCGCTTCCGCGCCCTGTGGCAGATGCGCCGCCCGCTGAGTGAGCCGCTGGACGCCCCGGCGCTCCCGGCGGGCCGGGCGCTGCGCAGCTTCGTGCCCGGCCAGGACGAGGACGAGTGGCTGAAATTGAACGGCCGGGCCTTCGCCAAGCATCCCGAACAGGGCGGCTGGACCGGGCACGACCTGGAACTGCGGGAACGGGAACCATGGTTCGACCCGGCGGGCTTCTTCATCGCGGAACGCGACGGCCACATGACCGGCTTCCACTGGACCAAGATGCACGACCCCGCGCTGGGCGAGGTCTACGTGGTCGGCGTCGATCCCGACGAGCAAGGCAGCGGGCTCGGCCGGGCGCTCACCCTGGCCGGACTGCGTTACCTGCGCGATCGCGGGGCGGACCAGGCGATGCTCTACGTGGACGAGGACAACGTCCCCGCGATCAGGATGTACGAGGGCCTCGGCTTCACCCGGACCACGGTCGACGCCATGTACCGCCGCGGGCCCCAGCGCTCATCACCGCGCCAGTTACTTACCGGGCCAGTTACTTAACGGGCGCTAGTTGTCGCGGATGCCGAGCGCCTCGTCGAGTTCCGCGGGCGTCAGCGGCCGGTCCGTGGCCGCTACCGCGCTCAGCACCTCGGCGTAGAGTTCTATCTCATCAAGGGCGACGCGGTCGTGGACACGAAGATCCAACTGCCTGGGAATCGTGCTCACCTCCGGCGCTGGTCGCGAGTCCGTTCGCTTGCGCCCCAGGTTACGTGCCGACACTGCTCCTCCGCATGACCCATCAGGGCCATTCAGGTACCACCTTCACGTGCGGTTTTACCCAGCCGCGCGGTAACGATTCAGGAAAACTGCCGCACAGTTGCCGCCGATCAGGTAGGGCGCACCACATGTGTCACACTGGTATCTCTACACATAGAGTGCATTACCCGTAACATCACCCATCTGGGTGCAAAGCAACACCAACAGGGACACTGGGTCGTTCCGCTTGCGCGAGCCATAGTCACAGACAAGAGTCATGAACGTATTCGCCCCGTCCGACCCGTCCTGAGCCCGCATACTACAGAAGTAGCGGTCCTGCGTTCCGGATACCGTTCCCGCCTACTTACCTAAAGATGATCTCGGGAAGCCATGAATGACAACAGTGATCTCCTGCCGAACCTCACTCACGAAGACGCCTTCGAAGTTCAGATGCGCGGCTATAGCCGCCGTCAGGTGGACGAGTTCATCGCCCGCTGCCGCAGCCAGATCCGCGATCTGGAGCAGCGACTTGCCCGTGCCCTCGACGACAGCGAGGAGATGAGACGCGACCTGGCCACAGCCCGCCAGCAGGCACTCGGCGCCAAGCCCGCGCACGAGGAAGTCAGCGAGCGCATCGCCCAGATCCTCAAGCTGGCCGACGACGAGGCCAGGTCCCAGAAGTCGAAGGCCCACGAGGAGATAGCCAGGCAGCGCAACGACGCGCAGTCCGAGGCGGAGAAGATCAGGACCGAGGCCCGCGAGCAGGCCGAGCGCATGCTTACCGCCGCCCAGGAACAGGCCGAACGGGCCATCACCTCCGCCCGCGCCGAGGCGGAAAAGACCGTCAGCGGCGCCCGGAACGAGGCGGAGAAGACGCTGACCTCGGCCAGGACCGAGGCCGAGCGCACCACCACCGAGGCGAGGAAGAAGTCGGAGAGCGCGCTGGCCAGCGCGAAGTCCCAGGCCAAGAAGGCACTCGACGAGGCGACCGCGCGAGCCACCGCCATCCACGACGGCGCGGAGCGCCGCCTGAACCTGCTGTCCACCAGGCACGGCGAGACGATCAAGCGGCTCACCGACATCCTGGACGGCGTCTCCAGCCTGGTAGCCGCCGAGAACGCCCGCATGTCGCTCGAGGACGAGGTCGACCAGGCCACCGCCAAGACGATCGCCGGCGCGGAGCCCCACGGCACGCCACGACCCGCCGCGGGGCCGACCGGCTCCCGGCCCGCGAGCCCGGGCGGAGCGCGCCCGGCCGGCCCGGGTCCCGCCCGTCCCGCGGCTCCGTCGCCGCAGGGGACGCAGCCGTCGTCCGCCCAGTCCTCGTCCGCACAGGCACAGGAGAAGCCCGGTCAGACCTCTCCCCGCGCCGCGGTCGTCGACGGCGATGACAAGGGCGACGGTGTCCGGGTCAGGCCCGGTAGCGACAACTTAGACGGACCGCCCCGCTACTGGTAACGCGCCCAGGCCCTGCGCGAGCAAATCCAGGCGCCGCAGGATAACGCCCTCACGCAGGGCCCACGGGCACAGCTCGAGCTGGTCAATGTCCAGCAGGTCGAGGATGGCGTCGGCGATGATGGCGCCGGCCGGCAACTGAGGTACCCGGCTGGCCGAGACGCCCGGCAGCTTGGCCCATTCGGACTGGGTCAGCTTCGGCAGGCGCTCGGCCAGGGCCGCTACGTCGGAATGCCGCAGGACGCGCTTGACGTACGGGCCGTCGCCGGACGGGGCCGCCCCCGCGATCCTGGCCAGCTGCCGGAACGTCTTCGAGGTGCCGACCACCTGATCGGGCGCGCCGTGGCGCAGAATACCGCCGGCTTCCCTGGCTATCTCGGCCCGCACATGCTTGCGCAGGCGGCGCACCTCCTGGGCGGACGGCGGGTCGGTGCTGATCCAGTCCCGGCTGAGCCGGCCGGCGCCGAGCGGCAGCGAGACCACCGCGTCCGGCTCCTCGTCGATCCCGGACGCCACCTCGAGCGAGCCGCCGCCGATGTCGATCACCAGCAGCCGCCCCGAGGACCAGCCGAACCAGCGGCGCGCGGCGAGAAAGGTGAGCCGGGCCTCCTCCTGACCGGTCATCACGTTGATCTGGGCCCCGGTCCGCTCACGGATCCTGGCCAGCACCTGCTCACCGTTCACGGCCTCCCGCATGGCTGAGGTCGCGAACGCGATGATGTCCTCGACGCCCTTGTCCTCCGCGATGCTGAGCGCCTCTTCGACCACCCCGCGCAGCCTGCTCTCGCCGGGCCCGGACAGCGAGTTGCCGTTCTCCAGCTGAGCCGCGAGCTTGAGTTCGGTCTTATGGGAGAAGGCGGGCAGGGGGCGCGCTCCCGGGTAGGCGTCCACCACCAGCAGGTGGACCGTGTTCGACCCCACGTCAAGCACCCCAAGTCGCATACCTTGACGCTACCCTGCCAATTGCGGAAAAAGGCTGGCTAGGTTGCGGATCGTGGACCGCGCTGACAAGGGTTTCTGGAGGGTGAATCATGCGTAACGGGGAGGTGTCGTACTGGTGGCAGGCACGTGGCATCCCGCCGCGGCGGCCCTCGCTGCCGGGCAGCACCGACGCCGATGTGTGCATCGTCGGCGCGGGCTATACCGGCCTGTGGACCGCCTATTACCTCAGCCGCGCCGACCCCGCGCTCAGGATCGTCGTGCTCGAGGCCAGCTTCGCCGGGTACGGCGCCTCCGGCCGGAACGGCGGCTGGGTGACGGCCGAGCTGCCCGGGTCCCGGGCGCGCTACGCCCGGCACCCGCGGGGCGCGGACGGCGTTCGCGACCTCGAGCGGCACCTCCGTGACACGGTCGACGAGGTGGCCCGGGTCTGCGCGGCCGAGGGTATCGACGCGGGCCTGGTAAAGGGGGGGACGCTCTCCGTCGCCACCTCGGCAGCCCAGGAGGCCAGGCTGCGGCACCGGCTCGAGCAGGAACGGGCGTGGGGAGACGATGCCGGGATCGTTCGGTACCTGGAAAGGACGGAACTGGACGACCGCCTGCACGTGACCGGGGCGCGGGGCGCCCTGTACTCGCCGCATTGCGCCCGCGTGCAGCCCGCCGACCTGGTCGCCGGCCTGGCCGAGACGGTCACCCGGGGCGGGGTCCGGCTCTACGAGGCCACCCCGGTGACGTCGATCTCAGCCGGGCGGGCTCGCACCCGGGCCGGCGACGTGCGCGCACCTTATATCGTGCGCTGCACCGAGGGGTTCACCGCGGACATGCCGGGCCAGCACCGGACGCTGCTGCCGATGAACAGCTCGATGATCGTCACCGGCCCGCTCGGCGATGAGGCCTGGAAGTCGATCGGCTGGGACCGCTTCGAGACGCTCGGCGACGAGGCCCACGCGTACATGTACGCGCAGCGCACCGCGGACGGCCGGATCGCGCTCGGCGGCCGCGGCCGTCCGTACCGCTTCGGCTCGGGGGTGGACCACGACGGCGCCATCCCGACGTCGACCATCGCGCAGCTCGGCCGGATCCTGCGCCGCATGTTCCCGGCGGCGACCGGGGCCGGCCTCGAGCACGCGTGGTGCGGCGTGCTCGGCGTGCCGCGGGACTGGTGCGCCACGGTCACCCTGGACCCGCAGACCGGCCTGGGCTGGGCGGGCGGCTACACGGGCCACGGGGTGGCCGCCGCCAACCTGGCCGGCCGGACGCTCGCCGACCTCGTGCGCGGCGTCGCCAGCCCGCTCGTCACCCTGCCCTGGGTCGGCCACCGCTCACCGAGATGGGAACCGGAGCCGGCCCGCTGGGCGGGAGTGCACGGCCTGTATGCCCTCTACCGGACGGCGGACCGGCTGGAGTCGGCCCGCCGGTCGCCGCGCACGTCGGCGCTGGCCCGCGCGGGCGACCTGATCTCCGGGATCCCGCACTAGCCGACGACGGAGCCGACCGCGGCAGCTCACCGCGGCCGGCCCCGGACGTCGGCTGCTGTCAGGCGAGGTCGAACCGGTCGGCGTTCATCACCTTGTTCCACGCCGCGACGAAGTCGTTGACGAACTTCTCCTTCGCGTCGTCGCTCGCGTAGACCTCCGCCAGCGCGCGCAGCTCAGAGTTCGCCCCGAAGACGAGGTCGACCCGGCTGCCGGTCCACTTGACCGCTCCGGTGGCAACGTCGCGCCCCTCGAACGTGTTCGCGTCCTCGGAGACCGGCTTCCACGTCGTGCCCATGTCGAGCAGGTTGACGAAGAAGTCGTTGGTCAGCGACCCGGGGGTGGCGGTGAAGACGCCGAGGCTGGACCCGTCGTGGTTCGCGCCCAGGACGCGGAGGCCGCCGAGCAGGACCGTCATTTCGGGCGCGCTCAGCGTGAGCAGGTTCGCCTTGTCGAGCAGCAGGTACTCGGCGGGCAGCCGGTTGACCTTCCCGAGGTAGTTGCGGAACCCGTCCGCCTTCGGCTCGAGCGCGGCGAACGACTCCGTATCGGTCTGGTCCTGCGACGCGTCGGTGCGGCCCGGCGTGAAGGGCACCTCGACGGTGACGCCGGCGACCCTGGCGGCCTGCTCGACGGCCGCCCCGCCGGCCAGCACGATCACGTCGGCCAGCGAAACGCGCTTGCCGCCGGCCTGGGCGGCGTTGAAGGCCCCCTGGATCCCCTCCAGCGTATTCAGCACGATCGCCAGCTGGTCGGGGTTGTTGACCTCCCACCCGCTCTGCGGCTCGAGGCGGATCCGCGCGCCGTTGGCGCCGCCGCGCTTGTCGCTGCCCCGGAAGGACGAGGCCGACGCCCACGCGGCGGAGACGAGCTGGGACACCGACAGGCCCGAGGCGCGGATCTGGTCCTTGAGCGTGGCGATATCGCCGGCGTCGATGAGATCGTGCGACGCCGGCGGGACGGGGTCCTGCCAGATCAGGATCTCGGACGGAACCTCCGGGCCGAGGTAGCGCACGACCGGGCCCATGTCACGGTGGGTCAGCTTGAACCAGGCGCGGGCGAAGGCGTCCGCGAACGCGTCGGGGTTCTCCATGAAACGCCGCGAGATCGGCTCGTAGATCGGGTCGAACCGGAGCGAGAGGTCGGTCGTCAGCATCGTCGGCGGGCGGCGTTTCGACGCGTCCTGCGGGTCGGGGACGGCATCCGCCCCGGCGCCGTCCTTCGGCTGCCACTGGTGCGCGCCGGCCGGGCTCTGGGTCAGCTCCCACTCGTAGCCGAAGAGGGTCTCGAAGAAGCTGTTGTCCCAGCTGATCGGCGTGGGGGTCCAGGTGACCTCGATGCCGCTGGTGATCGCGTCGGCGCCCACGCCAGAGCCGTAGCTGCTCTGCCAGCCCAGGCCCTGCTGCTCGAGCGGGGCAGCCTCGGGGTCGGGGCCGACGTGGCTTTCCGGGCCCGCGCCGTGGGTCTTGCCGAAGGTGTGGCCGCCCGCGATCAGGGCGACCGTCTCCTCGTCGTTCATCGCCATCCGGCGGAACGTCTCGCGGATGTCGCGGGCCGCGGCGAGCGGGTCCGGGTTGCCGTTCGGGCCCTGCGGGTTGACGTAGATAAGGCCCATCTGGACGGCGCCGAACGGGTCGGCGAGCTCGCGGTCGCCGCTGTAGCGCTCGTCATCCAGCCAGATCGTCTCCGGACCCCAGTAGACGTCCTCCTCGGGCTCCCAGGTGTCTACCCGGCCGCCGCCGTAGCCAAAGGTCTTGAAGCCCATCGACTCCAGGGCGACGTTGCCGGTGAGGACCATGAGGTCGGCCCAGGAGATCTTCCGGCCGTACTTCTTCTTGACCGGCCACAGCAGCCGCCGGGCCTTGTCCAGGCTGACGTTGTCCGGCCAGCTGTTGAGCGGCGCGAAGCGCTGCTGGCCGGCGCCGGCGCCGCCGCGGCCGTCGCTGATCCGGTAGGTGCCCGCACTGTGCCAGGCCATCCGGATCATCAGCGGGCCGTAGTGACCGAAGTCGGCCGGCCACCAGTCCTTGGAGTCCGTCAGCACCGCGGCGATGTCGCGCTTCACCGCGGCCAGGTCGAGGGAACTGAACGCCTCGGCGTAGTCGAAGTCCTCGCCCATGGGGTTCGACACGGCGGGGTTCTTGGCCAGGATCTTCAGATTGAGCCGGCGCGGCCACCACTCGCTGTTGGCGTCACCCGCGGTGGGGTGCACGCGACCGGGCAGGACCGGGCATTCCCCGGCTTCCGGGGTCGGGCCTTCGGCGACTGTTGGATCATGGTTCTCGGACATGCGAATCCTCTCCGTCCTTCGGATGGGCGGGTCACGGTACCCAGGAACTGGTAGCAGTGGAGCAATCGGGGCACAGGCCCCAGTAGATGACCTCGGCCTCGTCGATCGAGAAGCCGTGGTCGTCGGACGCGGTCAGGCAGGGCGCCTCGCCGACCGCGCAGTCGACGTCAGCGACGGCGCCGCACGACCGGCACACGATGTGATGATGATTGTCCCTGACACGTCCCTCGAACCGGGGCGGGGTGCCGGCCGGCTCGATGCGGCGCACGAGTCCCGCCGCGGTGAGCGCGTGCAGGGCGTCATACACGGCCTGAAGGGAGATATGGCCGATGCGCTCGCGCACCCCGGCGGTAATCGCCTCGACGCCGAGGTGGTCACCGTCCCGGACGATCTCGAGCAGCGCGACGCGCGCGGCCGTCACCCGCAGGCCGGCACCGCGCAACTCCCCGGCGGCGGCCGGGGTCTGGGATGCGGTCATGGCGCCAAACTTACCCTCGTAAACACAAACGATTCAAGACAACGAATGGTCCAAGGTTAGCGTTGCGCCAGGCCACATGCTGTCTCGTTGTGCGACACGTCCGTGATCGGGTGTCGTTATACCCCCAATAAGGCAAGGCCGTTTTGCTTATTTTGATCTTTAACGGGGTGCTCGGCGCACGGAGGTGTCCGTGGGACCGGAGGGCCTGCGGTGTGCTGCCGGGGTTCCTGGTACCGGGCTGGCGGCTGGCTCCTACTGCATGGATGCCTCGTTTATGCTGTTCTGGCGACATGGCTGGGGCATTCATGCCGTATGGCCCGGTGCCGGAGTGGCGGGTGCGACGGAAGCCCTTTCCGGTGCACGCTGACCGGCATTGCCCAATAAGGAGGATTCCGGCACACGCTGATCTGCTCGGCCGCCGCGGCCTGGTCTGGCGCCGAACCTGGGCGGCGGACCAGCGGTCAGCGGGTCCTCGCCAGGTGGCCACGTCGACCTGGTCGACCGGATCGGGGCTCGCCGCCCGATCTCCTGCAAGACCGGCATGACGATAGCCTCAAATGCCGTGGGTCCGTACTTGTGGTGTATGGCCCGGAGCACGCCCTTGCCGCTGGCCTCATCGACGAGATCGCGCAGGACGCGGTAGTCGATATCCTCCCCCTCGACCAGCCGGTCATAGGCGGACTGCGCGATCTCGCTCACCGCAGGGTGGGCAGATGACTCGACCAGGAACATGAGCGTCGCGTCTCTGAGGTCCATGGGCGAAGCCTACGGCCCGGGGGGCTCACGATCGGCCGCCGCATGACACAAGGTAGGCCGCCCTGTCGACGCGGATGTCAGACCGTGGCAGGAAGATGATGGCAGGTGCAGACGCCGGGTGAAGGGAGCGGACTCCGTGACCGAGGATTCCAGCCGCGCCGCAGCGCTACGGCAGGCGCGCTCCTACCTTCGCGACGCCGATCCCGTGCTGGCGCGGCTCATCGATGACCGGCCGGACTTCGATCCACGGGCGTGGTTGACCCAGCTGCCGCCGATGGACCTGTACGGCGCCCTGCTGTTCCAAATCACCGGCCAGCAGCTGTCCGTGGCGGCGACGCGCCGGACCCTGGCTCGCATCGAGGCCCTGTTCGGCGGGCGTCTCCCCGCACCCGCCGAGCTGCTGGGCGTGGATCCCGGCCAGCTCCGCGAGGCCGGGCTCTCCTGGCGGAAGATCAGCACACTTCGCGACCTCGCCCAGCGGATGGCGGACGGCCGGCTGAACCCGGACGCCTTGAGCAGGATGCCAGACGATGAGCTCATGGCCGAGCTCACCGCGATCCCGGGGATAGGGCCCTGGACGGTGCAGGGCGCCATGATCATCGCACTCGGACGAGAAGACGTCGTCCTACCGGGCGACCTTGCGCTCCGCAAGGCCGTCCAGGCCGCGTATCAGCTCGACCACCTCCCCGCCGAGCAGGAGGTCCTGGCCATCGCCGACAGATGGCGGCCCTACCGTAGCCTGGCGACCAGCTACCTGTTCTCCGCCGTCTTCGAGCGGTCCGAGGCACCGCGGGTCGTCCCACCCAGCTAGCGATGGGCCCGGCACGTGCACTGGACCTGATTCCTTCCTTTGGAGTGCGTGCCGGGCGGCATCTCGTGTCCCTGGTGTCACCTGCCCGCTCATGCGCGTCGGCCGCCCGGATTCGCGCTGGTACCTGGAAATCAGCCACCCGCACCTCGGGATCGATCGGACTGCGCCGGGCCGGTCAGGCGCCGGGCCGCCAGCTGGCGGAGTTCGGCGGCGCTGCGCATCAGGTGCTTCTCGGTCAGCTTGCGGACCAGGCGGGGCTTCCCGTCCCGGTAGGCCGCGAGAATCGCCTCGTGCTCGGCCAGCGACTGCGGCGCGCCCGAGGTGCCGGTCGCGTAGTAGTACATGTAGCGCTCGGCCGCGCTGCGCAGCTGCTCGAGCATCTCGATGGTCCGCGGGAACCCTGACGCCTTGTACAGCGACATGTGGAATAGCCGGTCGAGCACGACGAAACCCTCGTTGTCGGCCGACCCGACCGCCTCGGCCATCTTGGCGCTCGTCTCGGTCAGCTGGGCGATGAGGTCGGCGTCGCGGACAGCGGCGCCCTTCTCGGCCAGCAGGCCCTCGAGCGCCGAACGCGCCCCGTAGATGTCGTCGATATCGGACACCGACAGGTCGGTCACGATGCCGGTGTGATGCGGCTGCCGCTGGATGAGCCGGTCGCTCTCCAGCCGCAGCAGCGCCTGCCGCAGCGGCATCCGGCTCACATCCAGCATCCCGGCCAGCCGTTCCTGGTCGACGGATTCTCCCGGCTGCAGCTTCCCCCGGACGATCCAGTCGCGCAGCTGCTCATAGACCATCTGCGCCTTCGTGCGGAAGATCAGTGGCGGCTCCCCGCCGAGCTCCCCGGCGTCGGTGCGCCGCTGCGGCTCGCTCTGGCGCACGGAACTTCCCTTCAGTGCTGAACAAACGGTCATGTTCGCAAACTGGATCCAAGATCCAACCTTAGGGACGGGTCGGTCACAGTGTCAATGGAGCGCGGGTGAGGGCCCCGCGCCGCGACATCCCGGAGGCGGGATCATCCATTCGCCTTACGCGACCCGCATCCGATACCGGCTCGGCCGCCCGGCATACTACCGGTCATGAAGATTGGCATCGGGCTGGACGCCCGGCTCGGCCTTGCGTTCGACCAGTTGCGAGCGGCCGCGCGGGAGGCGGCGGGCCTCGGCTTCGAGAGCGTGTGGACCCCGGCCGGAGGCGTGCCGGACTCCTTCCACGTCTGCGCGGCCTGGTCGCAGGACACCTCGCTGCGCACCGGGATTTCCGTCGTCCCGGCGGCGCGGATGTGGACTCCGCTGGCCCTGGCGGCCCAGGCGGCCACGCTGGCTCAGCTGTCGGCGGGCCAGTTCGTGCTCGGCCTCGGCACGGGGGGCTACGGGCCGGGGTTCTGGGCATCGGTGGGCCTGCCCGACCGCCCGATCGCGGTGATGCGCGAGTACGTCACCGAGGTCCGAGGGCTGCTGGCCGGCCAGCAGGTCACGGCCGGGCCGATCATCGCCAGGGCGGACTCGGCTCCGGGCGCGCCCGGGTGGCCGCGGACCGCCACGCTCGGGCTGGCGGACCTGCCGCCGGCTCCGGTGTACCTGGCCGCACTCGGCCCGCAGATGCTCCGGCTTGCCGGGGAGGTCGCCGACGGAGCGCTGCTCAACTGGGCCACGCCCGAGCGCATCGCGGTCAGCCGGGAGCAGATCGATGCGGGTGCCGCCCGCGCCGGACGCGGCCCGGGCTCAGTCCCGATGACCATGTACATCCGGGTCTGCATCGACGACGACGTGGCCGCGGCACGACGGGCGTTCGGCGCGCAGGTGCTCAGCTACGCCATGGGCCGGCCCGGAACCCCGCAGGGCGCGGGCTACCGCGGCCTGTTCGCCCAGATGGGCTTCGATGCGGAGCTGAGCGAGCTGGAGCAGCGGCGGGACCGGGGCGCGGCCATGCCCGAGCTGGTGGACGCAGCCGCAGAGGAGATGCTGCAGGCGGTCGGCTACTACGGTCCCCCGGGTCCCGCGCCGGCCGCGTTCGCCCGGCTCAGTGCCGGGCTGGACGAGACCGTCGTCCGGATCGTCACCGCCCGGCCCGGCCTGGAGCCGGTCAGCCAGGCCATGGCCGCGCTGACGCCGACGCTCATCCGCGCCGCCGCGCGGACCTGACACCGGCCCGGCCTGGCGGATCTGGCCACGGGCCGGGCCGAAATCGATGCGCATCGGCCGTATGCCCAGCCGCTGGCCCGGGGCCACCCGCTTGGGTTCCTCGCCGTCGGGAACGACGGTCCAGGTCCGGTCGGTGAGGTTGCGCAGCACCGAACGGCCGGGCTGGCGGGGGTCCGGCTCGACCACGGCGCAGGCCGTGCGGTGGTCGCGGTCCCGGTTGAGGTGATGGCTGGTCAGCACGGCGTCTTCGGACAGCACGAGAAGGCTTCCCCGGAGCCTGAGCGTGACCGGGACCGGCAGCGGAGCGGAGCAGTTCCAGCAGCACTGCCCGGCCTGCTCCGGATCGTAGAACAGCGCGGCACGGCAGGCCGGGCAGCCGCACACGCAGTCGTGCAAACCGAGCAATAGGCGCCGCCAGGTCCCCTCGGTGACCCGGCCGTTCAGCGACGGGTCATGCAGGCCCGCGGTGAAGGCCCGGGTGAACACCCGGCGGCATTGCTCCGGGTAGACGGGCCACCAGGTCAGCGTCCGGTCGCCGGGTACCGGCCGGTTCGACGGGTCCCCGGGGTCGAAGATGAACACCGGCTCGATCCCGAAGTTGCGCATGAGCAGCTCGGTTTCTGACTTGCGGGCGCCGCGCTCCCAGGAGCAGGAGGCATCGGCCCGCACCCCGAACAGCGGGTGGCCGTGCATCAGCAGGTAGAACAGCAGCACGGCCAGCGAATGCAGGTCGGTGGCGGTCGAGGGGAGCGCCTCGTCGCGCAGGAGCTCGGGGGCCATGAACGGCCCGGTGCCCTTGACCAGGGCGCTGCCGCCGTCGACGCCGACGTTGTCCACGTCGATGATCGCCGCCTCGCCCGCGGCCGGGTCGACTCGCAGGTTCCCGAAGCTGATGTCCCGGTAGCACAGCCCGGCCGAGTGCAGCGCGGCGAACGCGTCGACCAGCTCGCGGCCGATGGTCGTGATGACCCGGAACGACGGCGGCCGGTCCTGGTTGAGCAGCTGGGCCAGCGAGACGAAACGCGGCTCGAGCAGCGGCATCACGTAGCCGAATCCGGGCATGTGCTCGGAGCTGACCAGGTCGATCGGCCAGACGAAGGCGGGGTGCGGCGGCCGGCCGCGCTGGATGAGCGCGGTGATCGACGTGCGCATCTCGTCGCTGCCCAGGCCGGGGCGGAACCACTTCACCGCGAACGGCGTGCCGTTGAGCCTGGCCACGTGGACGACGCCCTGGCCGCCCTCGCCGATCCGCTTCTCGGTGGCCAGCAGCGCGCCGGCTCGCTCCATCCGCAGCGTGTCTCCGGGCTGGATCAGCCCGTCCACGTCAGCCGTCCCCTCGGAGGTCACCGGGCAGCAGCAGCGCGATCGTGGTGTCGTCGCCGCTGCCCTCGGCGGAGGCGCAGCGCTGCGCCCAGCCGGGTACCTCCGGCCCGAACCAGTGACGGTCGCGACCGGCGGCGAGGCCTGCCAGGTCCCGGCCCACGCCGGGCTGCCACGGCTCGTCGGCATGGGCGTTGCCGTATCCGTCGGTGGCGAGCAGCAGCGCCGCCAG
>Ga0081540_1000098_pt1 | contig 91745 bp, 66 predicted proteins | sample TabmetS2T1R1_FD_71024 | JGI IMG/M metagenome (GOLD analysis project Ga0081540, IMG submission 71024) | Tabebuia heterophylla rhizosphere microbial communities from the University of Puerto Rico - S2T1R1 | ecosystem: Host-associated > Plants > Roots > Rhizosphere ...
AGGCGCAGGGCAGCACGACCGGCGTTCCGCAGGTCGCCGCGCCCAACATCTCGGGGCTGGCAGCGGCGGGCAACGCCACTGCCGCGACCCAGCAGGCGGCGGCCCCGACCCAGACGGCTTCAGATCGGCCATCGGTCATCATTGTCGAAGTACTCGGCTATGGCGGCGGGGATGGCAGTGAGCCGGGCCGCGACGATGATCAACGCCGTAACAATAACGACGGCAGGCAGGGCTTTGACGGTCGAGGCGCTGAGCCGCAATACAATAATCTCAGCGCCGTGCAGATTCCCGGCTACGGGATGTTGAACGAGAGCGAAGCCGAAATGCTGACACCTGAGGAAAGGCGCAAGCTGAGCAGCGTGCGCTAGCGGCACCGAGGCTGTGCACGCCGAGCTTGGTGGTGAGCAAGGCTGTGCCGCAAGCGCCGGGCGCGAAGCGGCCGGGGTCGCTTTGCGCGGCGTTCTCCTCGATGACGCCGCAACGAAAGGGGTGGAGCGATCGAGAACAAGACGTGCTGGAACCGCCCGTCGAAGCAAGAAAGATCAATGGCTTAGAAGGCGCTCATCACGTTCAGGGGCAGGGGGCTTCTCGGGGCCGGACAGGCGGCAGCCCGTCGGCAATCTGATGCGCGCGGGGCAGATTGCGGTGGCCTCCGTTGACACCGTCGGGTGGCGACACGACATATCCTGTACCGCCGGTCCAGGGGCATCGCCCAGGAGCAAGATATGAATGCGCCGCCAAACATCGATCCTGTCGCCGCGCGTTCTGACGACGTCGCGCGCTGGCTGATAAACGACACGCGCGATGAGCGCTTCATCGACAATATTTTCGCCGAGATGTGCATCCGCCTCCAGCAGGCGGGCATTCCCGTCAAGCGGGCGTCGCTTCATCTCCTGATCCACCATCCGCAATGGCTTGGCGCCCGGATCAGGTGGGCGGACGGAATGCGCGAGGCGGAGATCGGGAGGGTTGACTACGATGTCAGGGAGCGATCCGAATACATCGGCAGTCCCGCCAACGAGTTGCAGGATGGCGCCACCGAGGTGCGCGAGAATCTCGAGCGCGATGCCTCGCTGGGCCGCAAGCACGCCGTCTATGACGAGATGCGGGAGAAAGGCCTGACCGACTATATCGCGTGGCCGCTGTACCACACGCTCGGCAAGCGGCATTTCGTGACGTTTGCAACCGATCGGCCTGGCGGTTTCGACGAGGCGCATCTCGTCGGCCTGTTGAGACTGTTGCCGATCCTGGCGCTGGTCAGCGAAATCCGCATGAAGAACCGGCTGGCGCGAACGCTGCTCGAAACCTATGTCGGGACGCATGCCGGCGAGCTGATTCTAGCCGGCGCCACCCGGCGCGGAAGCGGAACGACGGTACGCGCCGCCATCATGATCTGCGATCTCAGGGATTTCACCCGGATCTCCGACAACTGGCCGCGCGATGATGTCATCGATCTTCTGAACGGTTATTTCGACGCGATGTCGGAGCCGATCGCGCGACATGGCGGCGAGATACTGAAATTCATCGGCGACGGTCTGCTCGCGATTTTTCCGCTCAGCCAGCCACAGGCCTGTGCAAATCTGCTGCATGCCGTGGCCGAAGCCCGTCAGGCCATGGCTGCCTTGAATGAAAAGAACGGCGAAACCGGTCGTGCGCCGCTGAACTACGGCATCGGCGTTCATGTCGGAGACGTCATGTACGGCAATATCGGGTCGCGCAGCCGGCTCGACTTCACCGTCATCGGTCCTGCGGTCAACATGGCTTCGCGTCTGGAGACACTCACCAAGCAACTGGGGAGAACGGTGCTGCTGTCCCGCGCGTTCGCCGATTTCGTCGAAGGCGATTTCGAACTCGAACGCGTCGGCCAACATCCGGTGCGCGGCTTCAACGATCCGATCGAGTTGTTTGCGTATCACGGCTGATCCGAACTCTTGACACCAGTCGCTCGCGTTCCCATTATGTTCTCTCTGCGAGACCTCTTCGAAACGTCACGGGCGAACGGTCGGGATGGCAACGACAGCCACCATCCTCCATGCGGACCTGGATTCTTTCTACGCCTCCGTAGAGCAACTGCTTGACCCTTCGTTGCGCGGCAAACCCATTGCCGTCGGTGGTGGGGTTGTGCTTGCCGCTTCTTACGAAGCCAGGGCCTTCGGAGTCCGCGGCGGCATGCCAGGACGGCAGGCGTGCGAACTCTGTCCGCAACTCATCTTTGTCAGCGGGCATTTCAGGGAATACCAACGGCTGGGCGATGCGGCCATCAAGGTGATCGGCGATTTCACGCCACTCGTCGAACGGATTTCCATCGACGAAGCCTTTGCCGACGTTGCCGGCTGCACCCATCTCTTCGGTGCGCCTGCAGAAATCGCGCGAACAATCCGCCATCGCGTGCGCACCGAGCTTGGCCTTCCGATCTCGGTCGGCGTGGCCTGCACCAAGCATCTGGCAAAAATTGCCTCGCAAGTGGCCAAGCCCGACGGGCTGGTGGTCGTCGATCCCGGCACCGAGCTGAAATTCCTGCACGGCTTGCCCGTCGAGATGATGTGGGGCGTGGGTCCGGTCACAAAGGCGCGGCTCGCCGAGATCGGCGTACTGACGATCGGGCAATTGGCAAACACGCCGGGATGGTCGCTCGAGCGGTTGCTCGGTCCGGCGGCAGGAGAGAAACTCGCAGCGCTGGCGTGGAATCGCGATCGACGGGAAATCAAGCCGCACCGCCGGGCTCGATCGGCAGGCGCGCAATCGGCAATTGGCAGGAAGCCGGCCGAAGAGCAGATTATTCGACCAACGCTGCTTCACCTCGCTGATCGTATCGCCACCCGGCTGCGCGCCAAATCGAGACCAGGCCGAACCGTGACGGTTCGCGTTCGCTTCGCCAACCTGAATTCAGTCACCCGCTCGGTAACGCTCGACGCACCGATTGCCGCGACCGTGATCCTCGCCGAGATTGCCGGCGATCTGGTGCGCGCGGTCCTCGCAGAACACCCGGATGAAAAGGTCATCTCGCTTCTGGCTATCTCCGTGTCGCATCTCGAAGAGCACTGGGATCTGGAGCTTGAACTTCCGCTTGGACTTGAAGACGAACGCCGCTGCCCCGGCACCAGGATAGGCGTGGCACGATGGGCGGCCGACTGTGCCATCGACAAGATCCGCGATCGCTTCGGATGGGATGCTATTGGATACGGCTCTGTGGCGCTGGGCATGTCTCGCTCCGTTCCCGACGCGTTTCGCGAACTCGCCGAAAAGGACCTCTGACGATCAACCCACATTTCGCGGCGTGGACATTGGTGCTGCGCGACTTGATCGTGCAACGACGCGCTTCTCTCGTTCTCGATGCGAGCAACAAGATCGCGACTAGTCTCATGGAATTCTGCCGATCATTCCTGACGCGAAGCTGACCAGTGTCCTCGATGAGGCAAAATATTTCTGTCACAAACCTGCAAGCGTGCCTTTGCTCACACTGTGCATCGAGCGTGGGAACCAAAAGGGCACGCCGCGATTATTCCACGCTGCGCAACTTGGGCTTGAGTGCCCGAAAATACTTTTATTCCTGCTGGCGAATGATCTTAGTCTCTCCACGATTGATGGACAAAATCATCGAGCGACGACGTCGCTTTCTGAAACCGGCTGCCATCGTGATCGTCCGTAACGCCGCACTGCCATTCGATCCGGTCTTCGCAATCCAGCGTTCGGCTGTGCGGCTCTGCATTTTTTCCGGTGGGAGCTGCGCCGAATGCTGATCGAAACCTCAGCGCCACGGAGCCTGCGTCAAGCGAGCGAGTCCGTTGCGAAATCCAGAATTCTGATCGCTGACGATGATCCGCAGAATTTGACGGCGCTCGACGCTATGCTGGCGGCTCCTGACCGCGAGATCGTCCAGGCGCGATCCGGATGGGAAGTGCTGCGTCAGGTTCGCCGGAATGACTTTGCAGTTATTGTTCTTGATGTGCGGATGCCTGATCTCGACCAACTGGTCGCGCGCATCAGGGCGGATCAACGCACCTCGCGGGTTCCAGTTGTTTTTCTCGCAGCTTACGGCTCGGACGAGTTGCAGATCGCGAGCGGCTGTGCCGCCGGCGCAATCGATTACGTCTTCAGGCCGATCGATCCAAAGCTTCTCCGCGCGAAGATCGACATCCTCATCGATCTCCATCGAAAGACCGAGGAAATACGCCGGCTTGCCGAGCAGAAAAAACGGCTGCTTCTGGATAATTTGCGCCTCCAGAAGGAAAAGCTCGCGGCCGAGCAGCGGCTGCGCTATCGCGAGCAGCATCAGTCACTCGTGTTGCAGTCGTTGCCGATTGCGCTTTACACGGCAAGCAGCGGGCCCGGTTTGCGACGGCTGCGCTTCACCAACGATAGCATCCGGCGCTTCTCCGGCTTCTCGAGTTCGGATTTCGTAAGACAGCCGAATCTGTGGGAAGCCCGGCTCAATCCCGAAGAACACGGTCGGGTGATCCACGCGTTTGCGAACATCGAAAAGACCGGCTCCGCGAGCGTCGAGTACCGCTGGCGTTGCGCGGACGGAACGGAAAAGCATGTCTTCGACCATGCCGTCCTCAGCGAATTCAGGGATGGCCGCCGCGAGCTCTTCGGGTTCTGGCTTGATGTCAGCGACAGAAAATCTCTCGAGACGGATCTGTTCCACGCCAGCAAGCTCGAGGCCGTCGGCCGCTTGACTGGCGGCATCGTCCACGACTTCAGGAACATGCTGAGCGTGGTGATCGGCAACCTCGATCTGCTTCATCTGCTCATTCGCGACAACAGCGGCGCCTGCCGCCGCCTCCACTCGGCGATCGACGGAGCGCAGACTTGCGCCGAACTCACCAGCCGCCTGCTTGCGTTCGTGCGCCGCCGCGCGATCGATACCGACGTCGTCGATGTGATCGAAACTGTTGAATCGATCATGGATCTGCTGACCTGCGCGCTCGGCGCCAACATTCACATCCGCACCAACTATGACAAGGATTGCTGGCCTGTTTGCGTCGACCGGCCGCAGCTCGAAGCCGCGATCGTCAATCTGGCGATCAACGCGCGTGACGCGATGCCCAATGGGGGACAACTTACCATCTCCGCGGAGAATATTCGTCATGCCGCCGATCACGGAGATCGGGAGGCTCCGCCGTCGCGCGAATATGTGCGCATCACGGTGAGTGATACGGGTGTCGGCATGTCGGCCGAAATCGTGGAGAAGATCTTCGAGCCGTTCTTCACGACAAAGAACGCCAGCAAGGGAAGTGGCCTGGGCCTTAGCATGGTCAAGCATTTCGTGCGGCAGTCGAACGGCGACGTCACCGCGCAAAGCACTCCTGGAACCGGAACCAGGATATGTCTCGATCTTCCGCGCGCGCGATTGGAGATGCCGCAAGACATAGAGCAGGATTTATTTGACCTGTCTGCATGACAGCCACTCATTGCGAACATGCCGACCGGCTTCGCCCCGGTCTCTTCATTAGAACGTCACCTAAAAAAGGTTCAAAGCTCCCGAATGCTGCGTCAGTGTGCTCGGGAACCAGCTCACACAAAGCAACAATACGCACCGGCTTCCACGCTCGGCGTGTGTCAGTTGTAAAACCGGTTGCTTGGTCGTCTAGTCGAGTACGACGCGCAGTTGCGGTGGGAGGAAGAGATGCGGGTGCTCCTGGTCGAGGACGAACCTAAAGTCGCCGCCGTAATTTCCGATATCCTGAAATTCAACGGCTTCACGGCGGATTCGGTCGGCACCCTGGAGGACGCATCCGAGTCGGTCGCGGTCGTCACCTATGACGCGATCCTTCTGGACCGTAAATTGCCTGATGGCGATGGCCTGCATTGGCTTCGTCACCGGCGGCGTTCAGGGTGGCCCATACCTGCGCTGATCCTGACGGCCGAAATGGACAGCGTCGATGATCGTGTCGAAGGCCTGAACGCTGGCGCCGACGACTACATCCTGAAGCCCGTCAACATGGAGGAGTTGATCGCGCGACTGCGCGCCGTGTTGCGGCGGCCCACCACGTCGTTGGGCCCGGTGATGCGCGCGGGCAACGTCGAGTTCGATCCCGGCGGACGGCAGGTGTGGGTGGGCGGCATATCGGTCAAGGTTCCGCGGCGCGAGATCTGTCTGCTCGAAGTGCTGATGCGCCGGTTCGGGCGCGTCGTGCCAAAGTCGGCGCTGGAAGAGAGTCTGTTCAGCTATGACAACGAAGTCTCTTCCAATGCGCTGGAAGTCGGCATCTACCGGCTGAGGACGCACCTCTCGAAATCGGGAGCAACGGTTTCGATCAGAACGGACCGCGGCATCGGCTACATTCTCGAACTTGCACGTCCGTCTGCTTCCGACACGAAGCCTGCGAGCGACAAGAGCTCCGAAGTGTCTCGCGCCTGATGTAACAGAATCGTTTCGTTCGGGTGGCGTGAGCATGGCGGTTGAAGGGCGTATTGATGAACGTGTGGTATGTCGACCACACGTTGTTTTGTTTAGCGCATCTGAAGCACGTCGCGTGATGACGGCACATCAACGGGTCATTAAGGTCAGGACGTGCAATCCGAAATTCCGCGCGGAGTTCTGGAATGCATCAAAGGACTCGAAGCTCATCCGAGCACAGGAGTTGCAGTCGCGCTCACGACGCCCAGTGAAGCGTGAATCTCGAAAAGGCCGGCGTAAGTGCTGATGAAGCTCCCACCATCAAGAGCCTGGACATTGGTGCTCTGCGTTCTTCTTGGCGTTGCCGGTAGCGAAGCGTTGGCAGCCGAACAACCAAATGTGCGCATAGTTCCGTTGCGCAAGCCGGCGTCGCAGGACGTGACCGTCTCCGTTTCAGATCGTAGCCAGATCCCTGTTTCCGATCGCGGCCAGATCCGCCTGGATGTGTCGCGCGGGCAGACGATACGGCTTTCACAGCCCGCCAAGACGATGTTCGTTGCCGATCCCGCAATTGCCGACATCCAGACGCCGTCTACCGACGCAGCGTTCGTGTTCGGCAAGAAGGCCGGTCGAACGAGCTTCTTCGCACTCGATGACAATCAGCAGGCGCTCGCCGAATACGAAGTCATCGTGACCCAGCCGATCAAGGATTTGCGCGAGATGCTCCGCAGCGAGGTCGGCGATTATGCGATCCAGGTATCGTATACGCCCAACGGCGCGGTGCTGAGCGGCACCGTGCCGAACGCCACGCTGGCGGAAAGCGCAAAATCCATCACGACGCAGTTCCTCGGCCCGGGCGCCATCATCACCAACAAGCTGCGCGTTGCCGGCGCACTGCAGGTGAATCTCAAGGTCAGGGTTGCGGAGGTCGCCAGGAACGTCGCCAAGGAGTTCGGTTTCAATCTCAATGCGACGGGGGAGACGGGAGGTTTCCGTTTCGGTCTTGTGAATGGCCGGACCGCCGTTGGTCCGACGGGGCAGGTCATCCGATCGCCGACCGGAGCCGGCTCTGCCTTTGTCGGATTCGGCGCGGGTGGCACGAACATCTCGGCCGTGCTCGATGCACTCGCAGCCGAAGGCCTGGTCTCCATCCTGGCGGAACCGAACCTCACGGCGGTCTCGGGCGAGCCTGCAAGCTTTCTCGCCGGTGGCGAGTTTCCGATACCGGTTGCGCAGGGGCTGGACCGCTTCAGCGTCGAGTTCAAGCGTTTCGGCGTCAGCCTTGAATTCGTCCCGACGGTTCTTGCTGGTGAACAGATCAGCGTCCGGGTGAAACCGGAAGTCAGCGACATTTCGACTCACGGCCAGGTTCAGATCAATGGCTTTACCATTCCCGCCCTTTCGACGCGGCGGGCCGATACGGTCGTCGAACTCGCGAGCGGGCAGAGCTTTGCGATCGGCGGCCTGATCCGCAAGAGCTTCAGCAACAACATCTCGGCATTCCCCTGGCTCGGCGACATCCCGGTGCTCGGCGCGCTGTTCCGCTCGAGCAACTTCCAGAAGGACGAGACCGAGCTCGTCATCATCGTCACGCCCTACATCGTACGGCCGGCCGTCAGCACAACACAGATGCAGGCGCCGACCGATCGTGTCGCGCCGCCCTCCGATGTCGACCGTGTCTTTCTCAACAGGGTTGCGTCACCGCCGCCGGGACGTCAGGCGCCCAAAGCCAAGGTGACGCGACCGCTCCAGGATGGGTTCATTCTCGAATGACAAAGAGAACCACGATGCGCACGACCATCATGTTCCTAGCAGTTGGCCTGCTTACGCCGCAGCTCGCCGTCAGCCAGACCTATATCGAAACGCCGCCGGCCGTCCTGGTCCAACCCACGTCGCATACTCTTCTGCTTTCCAGCAGCTCGGGCGGCGGCCTGACGGCGGCGGACCGGCGCCGCCTGCAAGACTTCATATACACCGCGAGCCAGGGCCGGCTCGATGCCATCCATGTGGACGTCATCGGGATCGATCCGCGCGCACGCTATGCGGTGGCGCGAAGCGCAATCCGGATGGGGGTCACGCCCTTCAAGGTGAAGGAACTCTACGCGCCCGCGGACGAGCATTATCGCTTCGCAATTCGTGTCGTTGCCGTGCGCTACACAGCGCTCGCGCCGGGATGTCCCTCGCTGGAGATCACGGCGTCGCCGAACGACAATCACTTCGAGCCGACGCTCGGCTGCTCGAATCTCTCGAATCTCGCCGCCACCGTCAATGATCCGAGGGATCTGCTTGTAAGTACCGCGGTGCCTCCGTCCGACGGCGAGCGTGCGGCCATTCCGGTGGCGCGCTATCGCGGCTTTTCCGGCAACACCGCGCTCTCGCCACAAGCAGGACGCGGCACAACGGTGATCAGCGTGCCCCCCTCCAACCCCGCAACGCCGGCAGGTGGCGCAGGCACCGCACCCCAGTAATCTAGACGAGACCGGCGGCCAGCATGGCGCGGGCGACGCGTTCGAACTGCTGGCTTGCGATCGCGCTGCCGAGCCGCGGCTTGCGCCGCAGGCTGCGGGCAAGCGCCGCTTCCGCGACAACCGGAATGCGGGCGGAGGCTGCAATGCCCAGAAGCGACTGGGCGGCCGCGCCTCTTGCGCGGCAGACCACGACCGGCACGGATGTCTCGCCCCTGACGTAGCGAAGGCCGACGACCACGCTCTCGCCGCGCACGAACAGCGTGGCGTGGCGCGGGCCGATCGGAGGCTCACGGGCCTGCTCCTCGCGCTGACGCCGGCGCGTGCTGCGCACCAGCGGATTGCCTTCCTGATCCTGCCGCTCGCGCTTGCTCTCCGTGATCGTCATGCGCATTTCGCGCAGGAACAGCCAGCGCTGGAGCAGAATGTCGACCAGGCCGGTCGCCAGCAGGAAGGCAATGCCGATGCCGAGCAGCAGTTGCGCCATGCTGCCAAACACGAAGCCGATGCAGCCTTCGCCGCAGATCGGCAGCCGAACCAGCGTGTTCAGCGTACCCGCCACGACGATGATCAGGGTGGTCCCGAGCAGAACGCCCTTGACGATGGTCTTCGCAAGCTCGATCCAGTTCTTCAGGCCAAAGATGCGCTTGAACCCGGTGAACGGATTGATGTGCTCCAGACTTGGCGTCATCGGCGCAAGCGAGAACAGAAACCCCCGGTTCATGGCGAGGTTGGCCAGGAACGCTGCAGCGACCGCGACCGCCAGCAGCGGCAGGACCGTGCGCCAGCACAGCGCGATCAGCGCCGCGCCCAGTTGCGGCAGCGCCACCTGGAACGGCTGGTTCTGCATATCAATGGCGAGCAGCAGCGCTTCTCGCCAAAGGCCTGTGATATTTCCTGCAAACGACCACAAATATGCGATCGCGGCCACGGCGCCTACCGCGCTGACGAAGTCGTGGCTGTGGGCGATCTGTCCTTTCTCGCGCGCGTCCTGAAGCTTCTTCGCCGAGGCCGGAAGCGATTTCTGCTCGCTGGTATCGTCGCTCATTGCAGAAACCGCTCGATCTGGCTCCTGATGCCATGCGTTCCGGCAAGCTCGCCCCGCATATAGCCCATGAGGTATGTCGCATAGATACCGATGAAGGCGACGAACACGACGTTCTTGAGGGTAGGCGGCAGATCGTAGGCGTTCAGTTGCGGGGCGGAACGGGCGATCAGCATCACCGACAGGTCCAGGAGCAGGAACAGCGCGATGACCGGGCCGCCGACCAGCAGCGCGTATCCAAGGATATGATCAAGCGCCTTGGCGATCGAAAGGGCGCTGTCGAGGGTGAGCTTCGGCGTAAAGCTCGTCACCGGCCAGATCGCATAGCTGTCGTAGAGGGTGCCGGCCAGGATGCGCATGCCATCGGCGGCGACGAAGACGGCGATGGCGCTGATGCCGAGAAAAATGCTCAGCGACGACGCTTGCGACCGCGTTGCCTGATCGATCGCGTCCTCGTTGGTCACGCCACGCTGCTGGTCGATTAATTCGCCAACCGCCTGAATGGCCCAGAACGGCACGCCGAACATGAAGCCGATCAGCGTGCCCACCATCAGCTCCTTCATGGCGAGCAGCACGAGCTGGGCGTTCTGGTGCGGTCCCAATGCAGCGATGCTCTCGGTCGCATGCCACATCACGGGAAGGCCCATGGCGAGCGCAAAGCCGGTGCGGAGGACGCCGCCGAGCTCCGCCTTGGTGAATACGGGGAATACCAGCGCAACGCCCATGGTCCGCATCGCGGCGATGCCAAGTCCCAGCAACGCGCTCAACGCCACGTCGATGAACTGCTGAAAATCCGCCGATGAAAGCGCTGATGTCATCGCGGCCGACCATCCGTCACAAACGCGTGGTGAGTGCTGGAAATTCCGTAAACAGGCGCCGGGCGTGGTCGATCAGCGGGCCGGCAAGCAGTGGAGAAAGCAGGCCGAGAACGGCGACGACGACGAGCAGCTTGACGGTCTGCGGCAACGTCTGATCCTGGATTTGCGTGGCGGCCTGCAGGATGCCGACGATCAGCCCGGCCACCAGCGCCGCCAGCAGCGGCGGCAGCGTCAGCACGAGAAACAGGCTGAGCGACGTGCTCATATGCGTCAGAATGCTGGCTTCTTCCATGATGGCGCTCTCCCGCTACTGCGCGTAGCTCAAGACCAGCCCGTGTATCAGCCGTGACCAGCCGTCGATCGCGATGAACAGGAACAGCTTGAACGGAACTGAAATCACCGTCGGCGAGACCAGCGACATGCCCATCGCCATCAGGATCGTCGTTACCACGAGATCGATGGTGATGAACGGAAGATAGAGCAGGAAGCCGATCTCGAACGCCCGCTTGAGCTCGGCGAGCAGAAAGGAGGGGGCGAGAATCGAGAGCTCGTCCTCGCTGGCGCGATTGCGCATATCGGCCGGCCATACGCGTTCGGTTGCGGAAAGAAAGAACTGTCGCTCTTCCGGCCGGGTAAAGCGCTTCAGGTAGTCCCGCACCGGTTCCTGGGCGCGCTTCACCGCAACGCCCCAGTCATCGAAGGTCCTGTACTGCAGGGTCGGATCGTTGAGTTGCGTGAAGACCTGCTCGATGATGGGTGCGCTGATATACATGGTGAGGATCAGCGCCGCACCATACATGACGATGTTCGGCGGCACCTGCTGGACGCCGAGCGCGTTGCGGACGAGGAACAGCACGACCGAGATCTTCAGGAACGAGGTCGTCGTCACGACGACGAAGACCAGCAACCCCAACCCGAAGGTGATTGCGATAAGCGCAAGTATGCCGGGCTGTATCTCAGCCATGGTCGAACAGGCGAATGAGGCGAACGCCGAGTCCGTCGCCGACACGCACGATCTCGCCGCGGCCGATGCGGCGTCCGTTGGCGACGATGTCGACCGGATCATTCGGCGACCGTCCGAGTGGAAATACAAAGCCGGGCGCAATCGTGCGGAGCTGATCGAGTTCGACCGTCTGGCGTCCCAGCTCGAAGGTCAGTTGAATTTCGAGATCGCCAAGATCGTCCGTCTCGGCGACGCCGGGTGCGGCCTTGCCCTCCATCGCGTTGATCTCCTGAATGGGCTTATTGTGCTGAAGCGCGGATCGAACGCGCGCTCCGGTTTCGTCCAGGCGCGCGACCGCCCGATATCGATGGCCAAAGGTGAGCACGGCCTCACCGCGCTCGAATGGAAACTCATCCGGTATCAGCACGTCGCCATGGCGCAGGTCCTGCAGCGTGCGTAACGGCAGCCGCACGGCGCCCGCGCAGACGATCGCGACGACCGGCACGAATGTCTCCGCTAGCGGCAGTCGCGCCGGCGCGGCATGTTGCAGGAGTTTTACGACGTCTTCGAGGGCAGGGGCGTCCAGTTCGAGCCCAAGCTCGAAAGGAACGCCGTCCAGGGCGCCGTGGAAGACAAGCCGGCGCGATTGCGGACCGGGCGTTGCGGGATCGCGCGACGCATGGCGGGACGATGACGTGACCGTCAGGGACGCCCCGGCCGCAGTCTCGATCTTCTCGAATAACGGGGCGAGCGCGAGCTCGACCAGCATGGACAAGGTCGGCTCGCCCGGGGGATCGTCGGAAAGCCCCGGCTCAATCCGGTCCAGCAGGTGGCGTACGGTCGCGTATGCAAGCGTGGCTTTCGCGCTGGTTTGGCCCCAGCTGCAGTTCGCCTCGAAGCAATCGCTGTCGGCCGGAACGGTCGCCGTCGTGTAAGCGGGTGACAGGTCGATGTCGATCGGCAAACCTTCGACCGATCCTTTGAACGGCGCGCGCCTGATGGAACAGGCATTCAAAATAGCCAGGTCTGACGGCTCGCACAGCATTCGCGGCTGCCAGCGTGCGACTTCGGCGTCGTTCGGCCGCTCTCGATTGGGCGCGCGTGCATGGGCGTCCATCACGGCCGTTCACTCCAGCCGCCGGATTTGTTGGCATGCCGAATGCTGCCTTGCTCTTCCGTATCCAGCTCGTCGGTCAGCTCCATGTGAGCGCGGATGGCGTTGCCAAGCTTTTCCCGCACCAGGTCTGATTTCCTGAGCTCGCGAAATCGCGCGCGATACTCGGCGGCGGATCGAAGCAGCGCCTGTTCGCACTGCACGAGGTTTGCGCTCGCCGCCTCGGCGACGCGGTTCGCGCCCGCCACGGCTTCGGCGAGGCGGGCCAGCTCATCGTGCCCGCGATACAGCATATCGAGCGTAACGCTCGCGGTGGATGCGAGCTCGCGATAGTAGCGCTGTTCGCCACGGCTTCGATCGTTCTCCGCGCCGGCAACCGCGAGTGTCGCCGCCTCGCTTGCCTCGCGCGCCCGGTCGCGCGCCGCCGCATCGGTCTGCATGAGGCGGCGGGCCTGCTGCTCGCGCAGCGCGCGAAAGCGTGAAAGCGCGTTCACGTTGGTCATGCTCAGGAAGCGAGGCGCGCCATCCATCGTCTGGTTTCCTCGAAGGTTGTCCGCTCGTCGGCCGGCTGCCGAAGGAATGATCTGATGTCGTCGATCTTGGAGACGGCCTCGTCGGCAATTTTGTCCGCGCCTTGCCTGTACTCGCCGACCTGGATCAGAAATTCGATCTCGGCATAGCGGGCGAGCAGGGTGCGCAGCCTTGCGGCATCGATGCCGTGTTCGCGGGAGATCACGGCCTCCATCAGCCGGCTCCGGCTGGCGAGGACGTCGATCGCCGGAAAATGGCCGGAACTCGCCAGTGCGCGCGACAACACAATGTGGCCGTCGAGAATGCCCCGCGTCTCTTCCGCGATCGGGTCGCCGGTGCCGTCGCCTTCGACGAGCACCGTGTAGAACGCAGTCACCGAGCCGCGCTCACCCATGCCGGCGCGCTCGATCAGTTGCGGCAGGGTCGCGAAGATGGACGGCGGAAAGCCGCGACGGGTGGGTGGCTCGCCCGCCGCCAGCCCGATTTCGCGCGCCGCACGCGCAAAGCGGGTGATGCTGTCGATCAGCAGCAGAACGCGGCGCCCGTCATCGCGGAAATGCTCGGCAATGGCGGTCGCGGCATAGGCCGCCTTGAGCCGTTCGATCGGCGACCGGTCCGACGTCGCGACGACGAGGACGGCCCGCTTCAATCCCTCTTCGCCGAGCTGCCGGTCGATGAACTCCCGCACCTCGCGCCCGCGTTCGCCGATCAAGCCGATGACCACGACGTCGGCGTCCGCATTCTTGACGATCTGGGCGAGCAGCCAGGACTTGCCGCTTCCCGGCTCTCCGTAGATGCCGACGCGCTGGCCTTCACCGCAACTGAGCAGGCCGTCGATGGCCCGCAATCCAACGTGGAACGAACGATCGATCAGTTGCCGCGATAGCGGACTGGGAGCCTGACCATGCAGGGAGCGCACGCTTTCACGCCGGTTGATCGGTGCGCCGCCGTCGAGCGCACGCCCGAGGCTGTCGATGACGCGTCCAAGGAGGGCATCCCCGACCGGCGTCGTCAGGCTCTGGCCGGTCGGTATCACCTCGCTACGCATCGACAGCCCATGCAATTCGCCGAGCGGCGTGAGCAGCACGCCGGTGCTGGTGAAGCCTATGACCTCCGCAGTGATCGAATGCCCGGCCTGCGCGTCCGCTATGGTGCACAGTTCGCCGATGCGGACATTGGGCACGACCGCATGGACGAGCGTGCCGACCGCCCGGGTGACGCGACCCCTGACCGGTCGCGTGTCGATCTGCTGGACCGCGTCGTGCAGCCTCGGCAGTTGCGACGCGAAGCGAATCGATAACCGTTCCTCTGTCATGAGGCGTGTTGCCAATTGGCGCCGGCGATCTCGATCGCGCTCAGCCGTTGCTGCAGGTCGTTGCGCAACGCCCGGCTCTGCGCGGCAAGGCCGATGTCGATGTTGCCGCTCTGGGTGACGATCTGGCAGTCGCCGGGCTTGATGCCGGCGTCAGCCTCCACGCGCAGCAGGCGGACGTCGCAGGAGCCGTCTTCGTCAAGCGAGCGGCGCAGCGGCTCGACCATCTCGGGTGCGACGCGCAGGCGAATGTCGGTTCCCACCAGCGTCGTCAACGCCTGCCGGACGGCCCGCGTCACGAACTCGGTCTCGTCGAAGGCGCCGAGAATACGCTCGACGATGACGATGATCATGGAGGGAACGGTGCGCTCGAGCTCATTGAGATAACGCGCGGCTTCGCCGGCCAGATTTGTCGCGACTTGCGCGGCCTCCCTGGCGCCGGCCTCGCGGCCCTCGAGAAATCCCCGCTGCTTTTCCTGCTCGTAGGCAGCGTGGGCCAGTTCCTGCATCGATTTCAGATACTGGTGGGCTGCATCGACCGCGCGGGTGGCCTCGCGCCAGTGATTGAACTCCTCGGCTCGCACCACCGGGCCGCTTGGCTTCAACTTGGGACGTGCCGGCGGCTCAGTCGGAGACATTCGTCGATCCGTCGAGTTCTGATAACACAGGGTCCATCAGGCCGAGCGCCAGTCTCTGCTCCGCGTCGTTCCATTCGGGATGCAAGGCAATTTCGGGCGGGAGGCGAACAAGCAGTTGCTGTCGCATCGGCGACGGAAAGGACGAAACCCAGACAGCGAGACAGGCATATCCATCGCGCACGATCTGTTCAGCCAAATCGCCGGGCGCAACGGCATGCTGCGCGGACGCGACGCCGTCACGGCGCAAGCCGAAGGCGTGGGCGCGCTGCCCGATTTGCGCGACCAGGTCGGCGACATCACGGCCGCGGATCATCTGCCGAAGTGACAAAGCGTGCCAGGCCGCGCCGGCCAGAGCCGATGCTTCCTTCAGATCGGCCTGGAACAGACGTTCGAATGTCGCTTGCCGCTCCGCAAGGGCAGTCGCATCGTGCGCCGGCGCGTCGTTTGAACCGCCGGCTTGCAGTTGAATGAGCAACGGCGCAATTCGGCCGTGCAGGCGGGCGCAGCTTTGCAGGCGGCGGACAAGGGATGCGGAAAGCCGGCTGTCGAGCGCATCCGCCAACCGGCGCGGATGGGCGGCGAGAACCATCCTCGTGGCGTCATACCAAGGCGCTTCATTGGATTCGGAGCGTGGGGTCGATGTCGTCGACATGAAGTCCTCTGCCGGAAGCGCCAACCTCACGCAGCGCGCTGCGTGACCGTCGGATCGGCGTCGCGATCGTTCGGGGGGAGCCGGTTGATTTTTGGCGGGTCATTTTGTGTGGAGCCGGGCACCGGTGACAAACCGCCGCGCGCAAGTTGCCCCTGGCGGCGGCCGAGCCAGAAGGCGAGGGCGCCGGTGAGGAGCAGCGAAACGAAGCCTGCGAGGGACAAATAGAGCGTCGGCGACAAACGACCTGCCGCTCGCGGCGCCATCAGTCCGGCTTGAGTTGCGAGGCCGGTCGTGCTTGCGGTGCTTGTCGCGGCGGTGTCGATCGTCGGACGTTCCACCGGAACCAGCACCACCGATACCTTTTCGTAGGACAGCCCTTCGATGCTGTTCGCCACCAGCATCTTGACATGCGGCAGCAGTGATTTCAGCGGCGCGCGCGAGTCATGACGAATGAACACGGATGCGGATGACGGCGTCGCATCCTGGCGCAAGAGGTCGTTCTTCGGAAGAACCACATGAATTCTGGCCGAAAGAACGCCGTCGATATCGGAGATCGTCCGCGACAGCTCTTCGCTCAGCGCGTAGATGAAGCGCGCGCGTTCTTCCGTCGGTGACGAGATCAGGCCACTGCTCTTGAAGACCTCGCCCATGTTGGTGAATGTCCTGCGCGGCAGGCCGTTCGCCTTGAGGAGTTCGATCGCTTGCGGAAGCTGGCGCTCCTCGACGCTGATCTGGCTGGTGCCGTCCTTGGCGAACGAGCGCTCGGCGGCGACGCCGTATTTGTGCAGGAGCGCGATCATGTCGTTGGCTTCGCGCTCGTCGAGCTTGGAGTAGAGCTCGGTCTGGCATCCCGTCAGCGCGCAAAGCACGAGCGCGAGCGCGGCCAGTTTCACCATTGAATGGACGGCGATCATGTGCGTCTCCGCTTGAGCTCAAGGGGTCCCGGCAGCAAGCTCACGCCGAGGACATCAATTTGTTCATCGAGGTGGTGAAGGCGCCGGTGCTCTTGGTCATCAGGCCGACCTGGATGGACTGCTGATAGACCTGTTCGAAGTTGCGAAGCATGACGTTGAAGGCATCGGCCTGGTTCGCGGCTCCATTCAGCGGCGCTGCGGCGGGGCCGCGCGGCAGTCCGGCGCCGGCGAGCGCAACGGCCGGAGACTCAGGTGCGGAATGCGCATTGGGCGTGCGCAGCCGCTGGTCACCGCGATAGAGCGTTTCCAGTCGGTCCAGCACGTGGTGTCCCACGCCGTCCTGGGGATTTTTCGGCAACGACGTCAGGTGATACTCGCGCACCGCCGCCACACGTGTGGCCTCGTGCCTGCTTTCCTGCACGCGCGCCGATGCGTGCGATGTCGCCACATTGTTCGCATCAGACGATGCGTTTGCGACCACGCGGGAAAATGCCCCGGCGGCATCGCCGGTCGGCGCGGCGCTGCCGGGTAGCGGCAGCGTGTTGGAAACCACGCCGTTGATGGTCGTCAGCGGATCAAAGGACATGTTTCGGCTCGGCTTGACATCTTGAGGAGCGGTTTTCGTATCGCCCACGATGCGGCAAAGGCTATTGAGGCTAGCTGACCGGAAAGTGACGAACTCATCGGCCGCCGTTCCGGCGCTCACGTCATCAATTCGACGCATGTCATCGCTTCGATATGTGCGTCGGATAACGATCAAACGACGAGCTTGCGTGAACGACGGACAGATGACGCCAACAACAGTCCCCGAGCAGAGTCCCAGCGCCGCGTGCCAAAGGGGGCGCCGTTTTGCCGCTGCGTGTCTTGCTGCAATGGCGGGTTGGGGGGCATCGGCTATGCTGCCTTCGGCGACGCTGGCGGCGCAGCTCAAGCTGCCTGACGCCACCTATACCTACACGGTGATCAATCAGGATTTGTCGGCGGCGCTGCTGGAATTCGGCAGCAACCTCAACATCAAGGTCAATGTGAGCCAGGAAGTTCGCAGCCGTATTCAAGGCCGGCTTCCCGATCTGCCGCCGCTGGCCTTCCTGAACCGGCTCGCCTCACTCTATAATCTCGAATGGTACTTCGACGGACAGGTGCTGCATGTCACCTCCGCCCGCGAGTCGCAGAGCAGGCTGCTGGTTCCGGGCCCGGTCCCGTTTGAACGGCTTGCTTCCACGCTCGCGGCATTCGATGTCGCCGACGAGCGATATGCGGTTCGGCCGGCGCCGAACACACAAATGGTGCTGGTCACCGGGCCGCCGCGATTTGTGGCCCTGGTCGAGCAGACACTCAATGGATTGATCGCGGAGGAGCAGGCGCGGCCAAAGCCGGCTGAAGCGCGGGTGGGATCGCCGCTGTTTCCGCGTGATACGGCCCTGACCGTCTTTCGCGGCTCGCAGACGACGATCCTGCGCAACGGACGGCTGGAGGCGACCTTCGGCTCGAACGACCCCTCCGATGCATCGGCCGGACGCGAGCAGCCCGGCGGACGCGACGGCGATCCCACTACGCCCAGCCGACGCGAAAATTCGCGCTAAGCTTCTGTCCGCGCTTCATCTATCTCTCCTTCTCCTCCTTCCTCAAAAAGTCGGCCTCTCGTCAGCTTCCGGAAAGCTGGCGCTCATAACGTCCGCGCCATGAGGTCTGTTGCGAAAGGAAAATTCGCATAGACGGTTCATCGGTCGGCCGCGGCGACCCGCGATGGCCCGATCGCATGCAACTCCGCGTATCGCGCCGGCTAAATCGGCCGGTCGCGCCACGATCTGAGCGAAGGAGAATTCATCATGGGTATACTCGGAGCGGTTGGACAGATCGCGGGAGGCATTTTCGGCGGCCCTGTCGGCAGCATGATCGGCGGAGCCGTCGGCGGTGCGATCGAGGGCAACGGTGGCGGCGGTGGTGGCGGCGGAGAGTCGCAAGCCTTCGAGGCGGAGCTGCAGAAGGCCATCGGCATGATGTCGGTGCAGCCGCTCATGGACATCATGGACATGGGCCGGGAAGCGCTGGAGGAAGAAGAGGATTCGTAGGGTCAGGGCGTCGTTCGCGAAAGAGCTTGCTCGGCAACTCGAACCGCAAGACGCCTTCCAGATCACAAGGCTTCGAGTTGCCGCTTCCGCGCGACAACTCGATGGACGTCGCGTCGGCCGTCGACAAGCAATCGAGGTGATGGCGTGACGAAGATGGCGAAGACATCCAGGACACCAACGACAGGAGATGAACTATGGGCGGAATACTTGGTGCTGTAGGCGGCGTCGCGAACACGGTCGCCGGCGGCGGTAACGGCGGTGGCGGAGCGGCCGGCGGCGACTTCCAGGCCATGATGGACCAGCTCAAGCAGACGTATCAGGAGTCGATGCAGAAGAGCATGGAACTGCGTCGTCTGCAGGTCGATCAGAACACCCAGAAGAAAGTGGCCGACGAGCGCGTTCAGTAATCATCGGCTTCATCAACATCGCGGTGCGCGCGTCACGGCGCGCACCGCGCTCGCGTCTCTTCTTCCCGCCGCGGAACAGCCTTGCAGAACGCTGGGCGTAACGCTGCGCTTCCAGTCATGAAAATTCGGAGCGAACCATGTCATTGCCGTCCAATTGTCTGACGATGTCAATTGAGTCCGGGCTGTATGCCGGTTCGTCGCATGAGTTCGCGCCGGGGCGTTATACGATCGGCAGCTCGGTGGATGCCGACATCGTGCTGATGGAGGCGGACGTCGAGCCGCTTCATGCCGTGATCGATGCCACCGGACGCGAAATTGAGGTCGAGGCGCTGGCCGGCGGCGTTTCGGTCGGCGCGCAGCAACCTCTCGCGACCGGCGCGCAGCAGGTCGTTGCGACGCCGCTGCGTATGAATATCGGCGCCGTGCAGTTGCATTTCAGCCGCGCCGACGATGCCGACGGTTCGAGCCCGCAACCGCACGGGGGCCTGTTCGGCGCTTCGACGTCGCGGTCGCACCTGGTGATGGGAGTGGGACTGGTCAGCATCGTCTCGATCGGGCTGATGATGCACTCGATGGCGGACGTGCCGATCGGGCAAACGACGGGTGCGTTTCGCGGCGATCCGCGGCAGATGCTGCTCGCGTCGACGGCGAACGTGCCTGACATCGCACCGGCTGAAGTTATCCAGGCGGCTGTGCCGCGTGGTCGGGAAGCCGGCCCCGGCGCTCCCGATCTCGCATCCGACAAGGTCAATGCCGCAGCCGACGCGATGCGGGCGGAAGTCGAGCGCATGGGCATTCTGAATGTCCTGATCGAGCCCGGCGTCGGCATCGTCGCAGCGACCGGGACCATCGATCCGAAGGCGGCGGCGCAGTGGCAGACCGTTCAGAGGTGGTTTGACGAACGCTTCGAAGGCGACATCACGCTCGTGAACGGCGTCAGCGTCAAGACGGAAAAAGTGCCGGTGTCGCTGTCGATCGAAGGCGTATGGCGCGGAGATCATCCCCACCTCCTGATCAGAGGTCAGAAATATCTCGAGGGCGCGATGCTCGATGGCGGATGGGCGATCGAACGTATCGAGGCCGAAAAAGTGCTGCTTCGGCGCGAGGGGAAACTTGTCGCAGTTCGCTACTGATGATGCCTTGACCGGAACCGGGTGCGGACGATGCCCAAGCTGACCAGCCTGCCACCTGGTGTTCGCCTCGACGCTGCGATCGAACGAACGCTCGCCGCGCCGGGCCTTGATGGCGTCACCCGCAAGCATCTGGACGAAGCGCAAACCATCATCTCGCGGGCCGATCGGCCCGGCGCCGTTTCGGGCTTTGCGGGCCAGAATCTGGTCGACGCTCTCATGACATTCGTGATGCCGCGGCTGCGCAATCCGCACGTTTTGCAGGCCGAGCGCCACCGCGCGCTGCTCGAGCAGTTGCAATCGGACCTTGCCGGCAGCGCAGACGATCGAATCGTTCGTGAAGGAGTGCTGACTATCCGGCGCGAACTCAAGCGACTGTCGCAGTTGCGCCAGAACAGCAACAGCCTGGTCGAAGGTTAGCCAGCCATGCGCGGCGCGATGCGGAAGCCAGACACCTCCGACGATCCGCCGCAGCAGCGATCCGGCGCAATGGTCGGAGCCGATCAGCGCGATCTGCTTTGTGCGCTTTCCTACGTCTACGTGGCCTGCGGGCAGTGCCGCCGCGCGCTTGCGCTGCTGCGCCTTGTCGAAAGGGCCCGGCCGGACGACGTCGAAGTGATCAGGCTGTTGGCCTACGCGCATCTCGCCAACAAGGACGGGGCGGCCGCACTCGCGGCAATCGATCGCCTGGAGGTGCTGGACGCAGATCCGGCGTCGAAGGCGCCGCTTCTGCTGCTGCGAAGCCAGGCCCTGCGTCTCGAGGGGCAGACGGCCGACGCCCGCCTGCAGTTTGATCAGTTTGTATTAGCCCGGTCGCAAGGAGGCCGCGCATGATGGAAAGATTGAAGACGCTGGTCGCGCGGGCGCCAGGCAGCCCGGATCTGATGATCGCGCTGGTGCTGGTGCTCACCGTCGCCATGATGATCCTGCCGATGCCATTGCTGCTGGTCGATCTCCTGATCGGCTTCAACCTCGGATTTGCAGTGCTGCTGCTGATGGTGTCGCTCTATGTGCTGAGCCCGATCGAGTTCTCCACCTTGCCGGGCATCATCCTGCTGTCGACCGTGTTCCGGCTGGCGCTTACCATCACCACGACGCGCCTCATTCTCACCCAGGCCAATGCAGGCGATATCGTCCGGACATTTGGCGAATTTGTCATCGCCGGCAGCGTTCTCGTCGGTCTGGTGGTCTTCCTCATCGTCACGATCGTGCAGTTCATCGTAATCGCGAAGGGTGCCGAGCGCGTCGCCGAAGTGGGTGCGCGCTTCATTCTCGATGCGTTGCCGGGAAAGCAGATGGCGATCGACGCCGAATTGCGAAACGGCGACATCGACCAGCCCGAAGCGAGGCGCCGGCGCGGTCGCCTCGAGCAGGAGAGCCAGCTCTACGGGGCGATGGACGGCGCCATGAAATTCGTCAAGGGCGACGCCATCGCTGGCCTGGTCGTCATTGTGGTGAACCTGATCGGCGGCATCGCGGTCGGCACCTTGAGCCGCGGCATGCCGTTCGTGCAGGCCGTGCGCGAGTATACGCTGCTGACGATCGGCGATGCGCTGATCTCGCAGATTCCCGCTCTTATGCTTTCGATCACCGCGGCGACCGTCGTCACGCGGGTCACCGGCGATGGCAGGCTGGATCTCGGACGCGATATCGCCGGCCAGCTTTCTGCGGACCGTCGCGCGCTGCGGCTTGCTGCGATCGTCCTGCTTGCCATGGGCCTTGTCCCGGGATTCCCGAGCGCCGTGTTCGTGGTGCTGGCGCTCGCGTTCGGCGCGGCAAGCCTGATCGCAGGAACGAGATCGAATGCGGGCGACGAGGATGCCGCTGTCGTCAAGGACGGCACGGGGGCGGCGGCCGAGGCGCGCGGAGGCGCACCGCAGCGCGCGCGTGAGAGTCGCCAGGCCGCGCCCGCAGAAGCGCCGCCGGTTGTCGTATTGCTGTCGGATAATCTGCGTTCCATCGCAGAGACGCAGAACTTGCGGGCGAAGCTTGATGCGTCGCGGACCAGTTTGGCCGATACGCTGGGCATTCTGATGCCGGACGTCGGCATCGATTTCGATTCCTCGCTCGGCGCATCCCGATTTCGCATCGAGGTGGAAGGCGTGCCGGTTGAGGAAGCACACGTCGATCCGCAGCGGCTGCTGTTGTGTGACGATCCCGTGAATTTGGAACTCGCCGGCATCCCGGCGCAGGCGGATGGCGATGAAAAATCTGCCGGGCAAATCTGGATCGATACCGCACACGAGAGCTCGCTGTTGGCGGCCGGCATCGGCTATCAGGATTGTATGGATTTTGTTGCCGCCGGCGCGCGGGACGTGCTTGCGCGCAATGCGGCCCGATTTATCGGCATTCAGGAAACCAGGGCGCTGCTCACGCGGCTGGAAGGCCGCTATGGCGATCTTGTGAAGGAAGTGATGCGGACGACGCCGGTGCAAAGGATGGCCGATGTGTTGCGGCGTCTGGTCGACGAGGGCGTTTCGGTTCGCAATCCACGGCTGGTGCTCGAAGCGCTCGCGGAATGGGGCGAAAGGGAAGCGAATGTCGTGCTTCTGACGGAGTATGTCCGCGCCGCACTGAAGCGGCAAATCTGCCACAAATATGCCAACGCCCACCGCATCGTGCCTGCTTATCTGGTCGAGCGTGCCGCGGAGGACACCATTCGCGGCGCGGTTCGCGATACCGCGGTAGGCCCCTATCTCGTTCTCGAGGACAAGGTTTCGGAAGGTCTTCTGGAGAGGGTTCGCCGCATCGGGGCAAATGCGCGTTCGGATCACAATCGGCCGGTGATTTTGACGTCGATGGATATCCGCCGCTTCGTGCGCGGATTTCTCATCCGCAACGGTCTGGACATTCCGGTTCTTTCGTATCAAGAGTTGGCAAGCGATTTTACCATTCAACCGATCGGTACGATCGGACTCGCTGGCAACTTTGGTTCCGATTCGGCTCCGCAATCCGGATCGTTTCCGCAAGGTGTCGTACCGGCCGTCGGCTGACCGCATGGCTGGATAGCCGTGAGGTGCGTGTTGAGTAACGGTCCGCAACCGTCGGGATTGCGCGCGGCATCGAAGTGGTTGCGTTCGCTCGCAGCGCCGTTGCTTGCTCTCGGCGTCAGCGCCTGCGCAGGAGCGCAGCTCGAAACCGTCGCCGGATCAGCCGACCCTCCGACCGCCAGCGCCGATCTCGATACCGCGGCGCTGACGCGGCTGGCGCAGGCCGCCGAGACCAACGGCAACGCGCTCAACGCGGCAAATATCTACCGGCGGATTGCGGACCGTCAGCCCTCGGCAGCCCAGCCCAAGATCGATCTCGGACGCGCGCTCATGCGCAATGGCGACTTTGACGGGGCAGATGCCGCGTTTCGTCAGGCGCTTGCGATCGCCCCCGGCAATGTCGACGGCCAGGTCGGCCTTGCGCAAGTCTTGCTCGCGCGACAGCAGCATGCAGAAGCGCTCGCTGCGTTCGGCACCATTCTCGAACAGCACCCCAAAAACATCAAAGCTCTCAATGGCGCCGGAATAGCACTGGACGCTCTCGGCCGGCACGCCGAGGCGCAGGAGAACTATAATCGCGCGCTCGCGGTTGCGCCTGATGATCGCGCGGCGCGCAACAACCTTGCGCTCTCGAAGACGCTGGGGACCCCAAAGGTCCGGTAGTTCGTCCGCCCTCGTGGTGTCAGCTTCGCATCAGCTTTGGACACTAGCTTTCGTGTGACTGTCACGGTCGCCGATCCGTATCCGTCGATCGGCAAATCCGGCCGTGGCGTCGAATTGATCGACGCTCCGCAGACACACGGAGGCCATATGTCGCCACGAGCCAGTGCCGTCGCAGCCGATCAGGGTGCCACGCCCCGGAGCGAAAATCGATCGGAAGCGCCGGACAAGGCGTTCCAGGACGCTATCGATGCAGCGCGGGTGTCCTCGGAAGAGGCGAGGCCGCCTGCCAACGCGAGCGATGCGCCGATCCGGAGCGCCAACGACAATGCCGCGGATGTCGCTGCCGCGGCTCAGGACGTCTCGCCGCAGCGGCGGCAGCAGATTGCGGACTGGGTCGAACGGCAGTCGGACCCCAGCGGCGGTTTTCTCGGGATCGGTCAGACGTCGACGACCGAGAAGGTCATCGGTGCGCTGCGCGGCCAGTCCGAACTCGGAGCGCTCGATCAGCAACAGCAGCGATTGCTGATGGACCGGATGCTCGATCGCTGGACCGCGGGCCGCGGCGAGGGGCCGGGCGGCGCCGCCCGTCTTTCGCGGTCGCTGGGCGACGCGCCCGAACTGCGCGCGGTCGTCGCCGAGCGCACGGCGCTGGAGGCGGCCGAGCTCGCGCGCGACCCCGCGATCGCCACCGCGCGATCCGGCGAGGCATGGCAGCGCCGAATGACGGCTGCGTCCTATGCGTTCTCCGCTATCACGGCCGTGTCGGGTCCGGCGGGGAGTGCGCCTGCGAATCTCCAGCCGCTGCGCAACATGCTGAGCGGGATGCGGCCCGAGGATGCGGCCGGCTTCGCGCGCGCGCTATCGACCGATGCAACGGCGGGCTTTGCCGGACAGATGACCGCGTCGATGCGCGAGCGCGCATTGGCGGCGCTCAATCAGGGACCCCAGTCGGATGCGGCGAGCGCGTTCGCGCAGAATGCGTTCGCGGGAACATCGGCGACCGACTACAGCACCGTGCCGGCGCTGCGCGCGACGATGGCGCATGCGCTCGCGCGCGAATGGCATCCCGATGATCCTGCCCGGCAGCGGGCGGAGGCCGAGCGGCTTGGCGGCATTCTCGAAACCCGGCAGGGACGCGAACTGCTGGGCTCGCGGGGCGACGACAAGGCGCCGCTTGCAGCGCGCGTGAACGCGCTCGCGACCATCCGCATGAATCCGGCGATCACCGCCGATACACTGCGGCAGACGGACGATCCCTGGACTAATCGCGCGATCGTCGAGCCGCAGGCGCAGGCGGCCGCCCAACGTTTCCTTTCCACGCGCGGCGACACGCCACAGCGCCTGCGCGGAACGGATCTCGACAACACCGTCGGCTTTGCGATGGGCATGCCGCCGACGCTGCCGCCGGGCACAAGCTTTGCGCAGGCTGAGGCTGGCGTCGCCCGTGGCGAGCTCTCGCTCTATGCGACCGGCGAACATGCCGCGGCGGTTCGCGCCGTCACCGATCAAATTCGCGCAGTCGGCGGCGCCGATGCGCAGGTGTCGGTTCTGCCGGTCACCTATTCGAGCGCGGAGACCGGTCCGGTCGAGCTGCCGCTGTTTCGCGTCACCGGCGCGGATGGGCGCGAGCGCTTCGTCGACAATATCGGACGGGCTTACGACAATTTCGATGACTGGCGGGAGAACAACCAGCTTCCGCCGGGATCGATGACCTATCCGTCCGGCGGACATCTGACCGCCCGTCCAGATGGAACGGTGTCGCTCGAGCATGGCAACACGCCGAAGACGGTCGATACTTTCGGCGAGCACTTCACCCAGGTGGTCGACAAGGTCGCGCTGGTTGGCGGCATCGTTGCCGGCGGCGTTCTGATCGTCGGCACCGGCGGCCTTGCTACACCGATCGTGATCGGGGCCGGCGCGGTTGCGGTTGGCGCCGGCGCATGGGGCGCCTACCGCAGCGGCAGCGAGCTTGCGGACCGCGCCGGTCATGGCCAGTCGATCGATCCCTTCAGCGACGAGACGGCACGCGGGCTGTGGCTGAATGTCGGGGCAAGTGCATTGTCGATTGGCGCATTCGGCAGCGCCGCCCGGCTGGCCCAACTGGGACGCGCCGGCCGGGCGATTGCGCCGGTTGAAGCATCGCTTCATGGTTACGTGCAGGCGGGTGCGGCGATTGTCGATACGGCGGCGATCGCCAACGAGAGCGCCTATCTGTCGCGCCACTGGAGCGAGATGTCGGGCGAACAGCGCGCGCAGTCGCTGTTGTCCATGGGGTTCTGGGCTGTCGGCACCGGCGCCGCCATGCGCGCCGGCGGCTTGCGTCCCGGCGACATGTTCAATCCCATTGCCGTGCGCGACGGGTTGCTGCGCAACTTCGCGCCGCACGTCACCCCCGACGGCTCATTGCGGGGCAATGCAGTTCAGATCGACTACGATCCGGCGACCGGCGCGGTTCGGGGCATCAGGCATTCTCCGCAGGCAACGGCAGCCGATATCGACCTGCATGTCGCGACGGCACAAAACATCCAGCGAAGCCTCACGCTCGAGGGCCAACTCCGAAACTTCTTTACCGAGCATGGCGAGCCTCGCGCCGGGACGGTTGGCTGGGCGGCGCGGATCGATATCAGCAAGGTCCGCGAGCGAATGGAGACGCGATCGCGCGAGCTGGCCGATCCCGCAATCACCGCCGAGCGACGGGCCGACATCATCCGCGAGAACGCCCTCGATCAGCAGCACCTCGATCAACTGGCCGAAGATGTCAGCTCGTTCGTGCGCGATCCCGCCCGCGCGGTGATCGAAGCGCGAAACACGCGCAACCAGCCTGGTGAACGTGCGCGCGTCGTGCTCGAGCCGGGGAACAAGACCGATGGCTGGAACCCGGGGCTGAACGGCGAACTGGCGCCCAATACCGACTATGTCGTGGGGCGCTACACCTACACGACGGATGCGACCGGCCGGGTCGTCGAAGCCAGGGGACGCGTCCGTCTGGACCGCCACGATCGCAATACGTACCAGCAGGGCAAGGCCGCCGAGGTCGGCGGCGTCAAGGACGCCGTCGATGGCGACCAGGGCGGACACCTGTTCGCGGCGATGTTCGACGGCCCCGGCGAGCAGATCAATTATCACCCGATGACGCGCGAGTTGAACGGGGGTGGCGGCGACTGGTATAACATGGAGCAGGAGTGGCGGACCGCCCTTCAGCAGAACAAGTCGGTCGATGCGCGAATCCGTGCCGAATTCGATGGCGATTCGAAACGGCCGGCGGCGTTCCGGGTGACGTTCTGGATCGACGGCAAGAAGCACACGCGCTTCTTCGACAATACGGCCGAATAGGTTGGGCGATACCGACGGAGCAGATGCGATGGCTGAGTTGAATACCGTCGAGGAAATCTACGAATTCATCGCGAACGCGCTGGTATCCGTGGTCGATGAGCGGTGGCAGGAAATACGGTTGCACGCCGAGGTCTGGAAGACATCAACGGGATTTACCGGTGATTTCACGCGCGATCCTGCCGGGCGCGGCGTCGCCGATCTGGACGTCGATCTTCTCGACTACGAGTTCGCCAAGGCCATCAAGAAGCTGCAGACGATCATGACCTCGAGCGCGCACGAGCCGTGGAATAAAGCGACGTTTCGGGTGACGCCGGACGGCGAGTTTTTCGCGAATTTTGCGTACGACGCCGAGTTGTCGGCACGGCTGGACGCGGCGGCCGCAAGCGCGCGCCAGCGATGAGCGCTTGAGCCCCGCAGCGGCGGACAACGATTGCCGGCTGCGTCGGACGTTGCGCCGGCGATAATCTTTCACTCACGATCAATCGCGCTGCGGGGCGGGCCTCGCCGGCGCGCGGTTTGCGACGCGCTGCCGTGCTGCCTGGCGGCGTCGCGCAAATCCGCATCTCCGTCAGGTTCTCGAAAGCTTGCATGCCTAACGTACGACCATGAGCCGGCGGGCGGTACGTTAGCGGTATCAGCGCTTCAGGCTCATCGATCAAATTGGCTCGCGGCATGCACGGAACGAGCGCCGCGGCGGGTCGCGTAGGAACCAAGTTCGGTCGTTTTTGCGACTGACCAATCACGGGATGCGAAGGAGCAAGCAAATGATCACAGACGTCGCACAGCGTATGATCGGGGACGCCGATCGCCTCAGGCAACTTGCGGGCGGAGGAGTCCAGCAGAACGAGCAGCAGGACGTGGCGTCGATCTTCTCGAATATCCTGAAGAGCGCCGGCCAGTCCGGCGACCAATGGAGTGATGGCGAGCGCGTTCGCTTGATCACCGGAGCGCTCGACTTCGTGTCGGCGGGCCAAGATCCGAATGCGCAGGGTTCAGCGCTCCGAAACTTCTCCGGCCTCGTGCGCAGGCTTGCCAGCGACGATGTGCTGGGCGGCGGCCCGCGCCAGGGCGGCCATTGCGGCTGCAATGGCAGCGGCGGAGCCGAACCGACTGAGCCGACCACGCCTCCGAGCTCCGGCGGTTCGTGCGGCGGCTCGTCCGGCGAGCCATTCAAGGTGAACGGCAACACGGTCGATACCGGCCGCTACTGCATCACCGCCAGCAACGAAGAGAGCGGCCGGCTTGAGGTCACCGACAAGCAGACCGGCAAGAAGTTCAAGGTCTGGGGCGATCCCCACATCCAGACCGGCGACGGCGACAAGACCGACTTCCAGAAGAAGGCCGCGACGTTCGAATTGCCCGACGGCACCAAGATCACGATCGATCCGACCGATGGCGAAGGCGCCACCTATATCGAAAAGGTCGCCATTACCCGTGGCGATCAGGCGGTCGAGATGACCGGCTTCCGCGGCAATCTGAAGACCGAGCTGAAGTCCGGACAGGGGCGGGCGCTCGATCAGCAGTATGAAGACGGCACGGTCCTGAAGACGAAGGACGGCGAGATCGATGATCTCGTGCTGCCGAACGGCCAGGAGATCACCGGCAACAACATCAAGAACATTGACGGCTACGCCGGAACCGCGCCGACGCAGGGCGGCCAGGGTACCGATGATCAGATCCTGCAGAATCTGAACGGCGTGATCGACGGGCTGAACCTCTCGCCGCAGGAGAAGGAAGCGCTCAAGACGGTGGTCTCGCTGCTCGGTCGCGTGATGAACGGTGCCGGTGGCGGTAGCGGCGCCCAGCAGCCGCAGCCCGTCGCGACCCCACGCGCTGATGCGGGAGGCGAGGCCGCCCCGACCCAGCAGCAGCCCGGCGCAGGCGGCAGCCCGTTCGACCAGATCCTGAGCGCGCTCTCCTCGCTGATCGGTCGTCTCAACCTGCCGCAGAATGAAAAGGATGCCTTGACGACGGTCGTGTCGTTGCTCGGGCGTCTGCTCGGCGGAGCCGGCGGCGGACAGCAGGACGTGCCGCAGGCGGCCTGATTATCGCCTGACTGATGTGACGTGGTTGGCCCTGACGGTTTGTTCCGTCAGGGCCGGCGTCGTTGCCTTGAATGTCGTTCTGCGAGAGGGCGTGATGATGTCGAAGCGCTCGATCCGTGCGTGTCTTGCCGTGGGTCTTGCACTGGCGCTGATGGCGGCAGCGGCGGCTGAGCCCTTGCGCGATGAAAGCACCGGGCTCGCGATCGATCCTCCAGAAGGCTATATCGCCCGCATAATCTCTCCGACGCCGACCTTTGTCGTGCGGTTCGAGGTCAAGAAGCCATCGGACCGCGACACGGGCTGTCAGGTTGCATTTACACCGCTTCCACAAAACGCCGAGCTCAAGCAAAGCGAAATCAACGACATCGTCGAAGGGCCGCGCTGGCTTGATCTTGCGCGGGCGACGTTGACCACCCTTTATGATGTATCCGCGACCGATCGCTTCAACGTCAACGGCATTGGCGGTGTTGCAATGGTCGGCGACTTCAAGCCGCGTCCGGGCTTGCCGGCTCGGTCACAGGACGTTCGAACCCTGTTCATGCTGGTCGAGACGCCGAAGGGGCGGACGACCACGATTTGTGTGGGCGAGAAGCAGGATTTCGACGTGCGCCGGGCTGAATTTGAACGTGTTGCGCGCTCGGCCTCGCCGCCGCGTTGACGCTGCGGCGGACGTGTTGCCCACGTCAGCTTTTCATCAGCTTCATTAGTCAAAATCCGTTGATTGGTGGGCATCGGCTGAATGTCGATGCCGGGCGGTGCAAATCCACTGAAGTCAGGTTCAGAGGCGCCGTGGGGATCAAGGCGCGAAGTGCGGCCGGATGCCGCCCGCGTCGCAGTGCCAAATTCTCGTTGAAGACCGGAGCGAAATCGATGTCTGGTGCGAGCCCTGCACGAAGTGTCACGGAAAAGCGGACGCTTTCCGAGCAAGCTGCAGATGATCGAACAGGAGCGCCGGCAAACGCCAACCAGGTCCACCCGGGCGCCGCCCATGTCGCCGGTGCCGGGCAAACCGATCCGGAGTTCGACGCCGCCCTGCAGAAGACGCAGCGGGAGCGCAGCCGCGTCGACGGAAATCCACAGCGCGTGCGGGGAAACGAGATCCCGCATGAGGTGAAGACCGGCGAAACGCTTTACGGGATCTCGAAGGAATATCGCGCGCCGTTCCCGGATGTCCTGAAGGCCAACCGGCAGTTTCGCGATCCCGATCGCATCAAGCCCGGCGATGTCGCCTTCGTGCCGAATGCCGATCCGCGCGTTGTAAGCGCGCGCGAGCAGGTCGCTGGTGCCCATCGCGCGGAAGAGAACGTGGCGTCGCTGGAACGGCTGGCGCGCGATCCCAACTCCACGCCGCAGGCGCGCAAGCTTGCGACCGTCGAACTGGAAGGCGCACGCGGCGAGGTGTCGAAGCGCTGGGGCGACATTCAGCGTTCGGTGGAGAACGAGTTGCGCGAAGCCGGGCGCAACGCGCCGCTTCCGGATGTCGCGACGGGTCCCGCACTCGATGAAATACGCGGCCGGGTTCCCGACGATGCGAAATATCAGGATGTCGTGGCGAACGCGCGCGCGGCGGTCGACAAGGAATGGCGGCAGACCCGCACGACCAAGGGCCAGCTCGATGAGCTGGTGACGCAGGCGCGCGAGGGCGATCGGTCGGTGGCGTCGCTGGAGCAGGCGGCGCACGATCCGGGTGTGACGCCTGGCGAGCGCAAGCTGGCGGCAGATGAATTAGGTCATGCGCGCGGCGAAGCGAGCACGCGCTGGAATAACGTGCAGTCGGCCGTCGAACGCGAGTTGCGTGCGATCGGTGCAGGCCACGCGCTTCCCGATCAGGCGACCAGGCCTGCACTCGATCAGATTCGCGCGCTGTATCCACAGGACACCAGGTTCCAGACGCAGGTCAATGAAGCGCAAGCCGCCGTCGACACTGGGTGGCGGCAGGACGGAACGACCCGGGCCGAGCTGGATGGGTTGGTCCGCGATGCGCAGGCGGCCGATCGGTCGGTCGCGTCGCTGGAAGCTGCGGCGCATGATCCGAATGCGACGCCGGGCGAGCGGAAGCTTGCCAACATGGAATTGCAGGAGGCGCGCAACGCCGCCAGCACGGCGTGGGGCAACGTGCGAACCGAGGTCGAGGGGCAGCTTCGCCTGATCGGGACCGGCAAGCCTTATCCCGAAGAAGTCGTCCGCCCGCAGATCGACGAGCTCAAGCGAAGCCTCCCTGATGATCCCAGGGTTGCGGAAACGATCGACGCCGCCTACCGCAACGTGACCGACGATTGGCGCAAGCAGGGCTGGACACGCGACACGCTGGGCACGGTCGTCGACAAGTATGGCGTGGTCGCGCAGGCGCAGCGCGACGTCGACGCGGCACGCAGCGCCGGCCCTGCCGGGCAGGCACAGCTTGCCGGCCTTGAGCAGAATCTTGCAACACAGAGGACTGCGCTGCGCGAGGAGATCGAGCGGCAGCTCGACAGTGTGGCCGGGCAAGTGCCGCCCGAGCAGCGCGAAATGGCGATCGGTGCACGCGCCGCCTTGATCCAGCAGCACGGTCCCGATGACGCCGCGTTCAAGGAGATCGTCGACCAGGCGGCCTACAACAAGAGCGTGCAGCCCGGGGTCGATGCCGTGCGCAACGCCTACCAGACGGGTGGTGCGAAGGCGGCGGCCGAGACGCTGCGTCAGCAGACGGAAAACGTCTCGCCGGAGACGGCGGAGCGGATCGTCGCGGCAAGCCTGCCGACGATCGACAGCATCGCCGCCGACATGAAGCGCAGCCTCACCGAAGGCGGTCCGATCGGGTATCGGGACGTCGCCGGCGTCTACAAGAACATCGCCACCGCGACGGACTACGCCGCGCGCGGCAACGATGGCTCTGATGTGACGAGGCAAGTCGCCGCCATCATGGTGCGGCAGTTGCCGAGCGAGAAGTTCCAGCCGCACTTCCAGGACAGCCCGGCCTTTCCGCTGCCTGCCTATCAGGAAGCGGTGATGCAATCGGTCAGCGACGGCACCGGCGCGACGCTGGCGCTGGAGATGGCGACGCAGCTCAAGGACGCCGGCCGGACCAGCGAGGCCGACAGCCTGCTCAGCGCTACGCAGGTCGGGGTCGAGGTCCTTAAAGGCAGGATCGAAGACGACGTAAAGGCCTTTGGCGATGCGACCGCGGAAGTGAGCCGCCTGCGGGCCGACTGGTCGGGCACGATGTCGCCGGAGCAGCTCGATCGCGCCACGATCGAATATGTCGGCAAGCGGCCGGATCTGCTGCCCAACTTCGATCGCACATACAACGCGGTCGACGGGCTTGGCTATGCCGCGGTGCGCACCAGCATGGCGTTGAACAACGCGTTGCCGCGGTTGCAGGGCCTGCCGACCACGGAGCGGCTCACCGAGACGCGCAACGAGTTCGTCAGCAGCAAGGAAGCGCAGTTCGCGATGGGGCTGAGCGACAAGGGCAGCAAGGAGGTGCTGCGCATTGTGCTCGGACAGGAGGCGGGGACGTTGTCGCCGTCAGCCTCGCCGAACTCGTCGGTCAGCAGCACCAGAGGCTTCGTCAAGGAATTTGGCAATGCGTTGATGACGTCGCAACCGTCCTCCTCGAGCGCGGTTGTCGATCTCGGCGCCGGCACAACTGCCGCCATTCCTTCGGCGGGAGCGACCGCCTCGAACACCGTCCGCGACATTTTCGGAACCGGCCAGGACGTCAAGCTCGATCCGAAAAAGGCATCCGCCTTCCTCGGCAGCATGAACGGCCTTGGTGCGGCCTTCAACGGCTATCAGGCGGCGCTGGCCTGGGACAAGTTCGCAAAGGATCCCGGCCATCTGCTCAACATGACCAAGGCGGTCTACTACTCGATCGGCACCGGCAAGGAAACGGCCGAACTGTTGGCCGTCGGCGCCCAGCGCGGCTGGCTCGGTTTGAACGCCGTGCCCGGCGCCGAACGCCTCTCGACATCTATTCTCGCGAAGGCAAACCGCACCGGGCTTGCGCTCGAGCCGGGGTGGGTCAAGTTCAGCACCTACTTCAAGATCGGCGGCGGCTTGATCGACAGCGCCTTCGCGATCGATGCGGCCGCCCGCGGCGACTGGATTGCCTCCGGCCTCTACACGACGAGCGCCAGCGGCGGATTCCTGATGGCGGCAGGCTCTGTCGCCTCGAGTGGCGGCTGGGTTGCGACCTGGGGCGGACCGGTGGGCGCGGGCCTCGTGCTCGCCTCCGCGATCGGTCTCTATTTCTACAACGACGCAAAGGACAAGGCGCGTTTCGAAGGGCCGAGCCGCGAATTCCTCGAGGCAGCGGGTTACAAGCCCGAGATCGCCGCGGCGCTGTCCGACTACAGCAACAATGATGGTGGCAGTGCCGGGCCCGCGCTTGCGGCGACCGCCAGGCAGTTCGGCGTGACGCCCGAGCAGTTGATGGAGCGGCTCAATCGCATGGATCCTGCGAAGGTGCGCGATCTCGTCGACCAGGCGCACACGGTCGATCAGGATGACCAAGGGCGCTTCCCGCTTACGGCATCCAACGATCGCAACGTGTGGGCGCCTCCGGGCAAGGATCCGGAGTTCGGCGGCAGCTACCTTTATAACCCGCAGGATCACCGTTTCCGGGGTGAGTATCGTCCCGTGCCGGGAAGCTGGTACCCGGCACGAATGGAGGATCCCAATCCACGGAGCATGACGGCTCTCCGCGACTACGCACGGGTCCTGTTCGGCGAGGCCATTCTGGGCTGAGCGAGAACCGGTCGTCGATGCGCGGGCGTTGCAGCTCCGGTCTCGTCAGGTCGATGTCAGGTCGGTGCGGTATTCAAATGTGGAAGAAGCGGTGGCGTAGCCATCCTCAGATTCGTCGAAGCGGAGCGATCTTGCTTCAGCGTTGATTGTCAGCAACCGGGGGGATTGAACAATGGCGATGGTCATCGACAGGCCTCTCGCCGCCCGCGCGCAGCGGCCGGCGAAGAAGGAAGAAAGCGGCGACGCGCAAGCCTGGTCGGACAGCTTGCAGCGCGCGGCCCAGCCGGAGGCCCCTCGCGCTGACAGATCACGCGTTGACGCCTCGCATGTTGACCGCGCATCGGCAGCGCAAAGCGGGCCGGGTGGATCCAATGCCGCCAATGACAACGTCATCGAGCATCGCGTCAAGGAAGGCGACTCGCTCTGGAGCATTTCGCGCCAGTACAACCGTCCGTTTCCTGACGTGCTCAAGGCCAATCCGCAGTTCCGCGATCCGGACCTGATCCATCCTGGCGAGACCGTGCATGTGCCGCTGGGTTCGCCGCCGCGGCCGGGCGCGCTGCCTCCAACCGGAGCGCCGAGCGTGCCGCCTCCCACCGGCGCGCCAAGTGCGCCGCCCGTCACCGGCGCACCGAATGCGCCGCCTGCTGGCGGCGCGCCGGCCACACAGCCCCCATCGGGCTCGAGCACGCCGTGCGGCGTCAAGATGTCGGAAGGGAAGGCCTGCGGTGCAAATGCAAGTTTGCCCTGCGGCTTCGACGTGGGCATCGGCACCGCCTGCGGCGCGAACGTATCGCCGTGCGCGGGCAAGTTCAGCGAGGGCACCGTGTGCGGCGCCAAGGCGGGCGCCTGTGCCGCCAATGCAGGGATAGGTACGGTTTGCGCCGTCGACGTCGGTGCCTGCGGCGCCGCCGCCGGCGTCGGTACGGGCTGCGCGGCGAAAGAAAGCGCCTGTGGGGCGAACCTCGGGGTTGGTTCGGCCTGCGCTGCCAACTTTGGAGCCTGCGGCGCCAAGACGACGGAAGGAAAGGCCTGCGGCGTCGACGGAAGCACCTGCGGCTCCAAGTACAGCGGGCCGAAGCTCTGCGGGATGGACGGCAACCTCGTTTGCGGCGCCAAGGGTAGCGCCGGCGTGTGCGGCTCGGACGTCAGCGTCTGCGGTACCGACGGCACGGTCCAGGCCTGCGGTTCCGACGTAGATGCCTGCGGCACTAATGTCGGCGCCGAAGCCTGCGGCGTCGACGGCAACGCTTGCGGCGCAGATGCGACCGTCGAAGCCTGTGCGGCTGATGGCAACGCCTGCGGTGTTGACGGAGGCGCGGAGGCTTGCGTGGCGGACGGCAATGTGTGCGGCGCGGATGCCACCGTCGAAGCTTGCGGCGCTGACGGCAATGTCTGCGGCGCCGATGTGGGCGCTGAAGCCTGTGCGGCGGACGCCAATGCTTGCGGTGCGGATGCCGCCGTCGAGGCCTGCGCCGCGGACGCCAACGCCTGCGGTGCTGACGCGGTTGCGGAGGCCTGCGCGGCCGATGCCGATGCCTGCGCGGCCAATGCGTCGGCTGATGCTTGTGTTGCCGACGCCGACGCCTGTGCGGCCAACGCGACTGTCGACGCCTGCGCGGTCGATGCGGATGCCTGCGCCGCCAAGGCGGGCGCCGATGCCTGCGGTATCGATACCGGTGTCTGCGCGGCCAATCTCGGTGGCGTCTGCGGCGTCGACGCGCCGGTGCTCGATCCGATTTCGTTCTGCGTGGTCAACGTCATCCCGATATTGCCGTCATGCTGATGATCGACATGCGCAACTCAACCGCGCGCATCACCATGCGCGAGATCGCAGCGGCGGGCCGCCGCTACGCGTCGAATCCGATCGCGCTGTCGAGCTTCATGGCGGGGGTGCGGCTCACGCCGGACGTGCTGCTGGAAGGGACCTGGCGGAATACGGCTGGTGCAGCGGGAAATTTTGCGTTCTTCCGCAATCTCATGCTCGGATTGCTGCCGCAGCGCTACGATTTGCGCCACCTCGAGACGCTGGGCGGCCGCTTCGCCTTGCGCCTGACGGGAATCGGCCGCCATGGCGATTTCACCACCATGGCCGTCAACAGGCGCGTGGTCACGCTGACCGGACTGCCGCTCGATGAGGCGTCCGGCACTGCCATCGCCGACGCCTCGGTCCGCGCCGACGCGTTCCTCGCCTTGTGGAACGACATGATTGCCGACCTCGCAGAAACCACATTGACGCAGATCGCGGCGGCACGATCCGCGCCGTCGCAAACGCGCTAAGCAGGACGGGACCAGCCCATGCCAGATTTCGAATGTCAGGTTTCCCAGGACGGCGAGCAGCAGGTGGCGTTGCTGGCGCAGGATTCGGCGCGCGCGGGCGCCCTGGAGGTGGCGGCGCGGCAGGTGCTGTCGACCGTTCATGGCCGCCAGCGCGATGCGGCGGCAGGCCGCTACAAGGTCTCGCGCTACGACATTCCGGTCAGACTTGCCGACGGCGCCGCGCTGCTTTTCAATTCGCGGACACGCTCGCTCATCCTGCTGTCGGATGGCGAGGCCCAGGTCTATCGCGAACTGGCCGAGCGATCGGCGTTCTCAAGCGGGCAGGTGAGCGACCGGTTGTTGCTCGAAGCGCTCGTCGGCGGCGGCCACGTGGTGGGCGCGATGGTCGACGAGCTCGCTGCCGTGCGCAACAGCTACGAAGCGACGAGGGCCTCCAAAGGCAGCCTCACGCTCACGATCGCGCCGACCATGGCCTGCAATTTTGCCTGCGGGTACTGCTTCCAGGGCCTGAACAAGCCGACGACGAAGATGAAGCCCGACGTCCAGAACGCCATTGTCGATTTCGTCAAGGCAAAAAAGGACCTCAAGTCGCTCAACATCGTCTGGTACGGCGGCGAACCGCTAATGGGCAAGGAGTCGATCTTTCGCCTGTCGGACCTGCTGATTTCCTACTGCGACAAGCACAAGATTTCCTACGGCGCCGGTATAGTCTCCAACGCCTGGTTCCTGAACGGCGAAATGGCCGCTCAGCTCTACACCCGCAGAGTCCGCTGGGTGCAGGTGACCGTGGATGGCGACCGCGGGACGCACGACAAGATGCGGCCCCTGACGTCGGGACACGGCACCTTCGACCGCATCCTCGACAATATCGCCGAGGCGCTGGACCAGACTGCGATCTCGGTCAATGCGCGCGTCAATGTCGGTCAGAGCAACGTCGACAATGTGAATGCCATGCTCGATTGCTTCGTCGAGCGCAATTTTGCCAAGCGCGGCAATTTCAGCGTCTACTTCGCGCCCATCGAGGCTTCGACGCCGGAGAGCGGCAGCGCCTTTGAGGAGAAGCTCTCACGCGCGGATTTCAATCGCAAGGTGCTGGCCCTGGAGGAGCGCGCGCGGCGTCTCGGCTTCGCCTCCATCCAGACGCCGTCGGGCGGCTTCGCCGGAATGTGCGTGGCGGCCTCGCATGGCGGTTACGTCGTGTCGGGTGAGGGAGACGTGCACAAGTGCTGGGAGACGGCGCACGATCCCAGCAAGCGGACCGGCAGCATCTTCGAGCCGGACAAGCTCCACGACAGCGTCAACGCCAGCCTGTGGTCGCAATGGACGCCGTTTGACAATCCGGTCTGCGCTTCGTGCAAGATCCTGCCGATGTGCGGCGGCTTCTGCGCGCACCGCTTCGTCTACAGCAATCCGGCCGAGGCGGCGCTGCCGTGCCCAAGCTGGAAATGGAATACGGCCGAATACATCTTCAGCCGCGCCAAGGATCTCGGCGTGGTCTCGGCCGACAAATGGGTCCCTGAGGAGGCGACCGTCGAAGCCATGCAATCCGGCGAGCGTCATTCGCTTGATACGCTGCAGGCTGCGCAGGCGCGCGTGCTGGAGAAGGTGAGCGCGCAGCACGGACGGCCGATCGACAGCGAGATGCTGTTTGCCGGCGAACCGGCGCTGGAGGCTGCGCCTTCGCATGCGCCGGCCGGGGCAGACCGGGCGCTGGAGAGCACAGTACCGTGAACGCGATCACGCCGGCCAGCGCCTTCGATCTGACTGCCGACAGGTTCGACAACCTCGTCTCCAGGGCGTTTGCCGGCAGCAAAGAAAGCCGCCACGTGCGCGACCGCCTGATCGCGCAGGTCGACGAAGGTCGTCTTGACCACATGCTCTTGCGCGCGCGCAGCGGCGTCACCGCCTTGTCTGACGCGGTCAACCGGAAAGCTGCGCTGAACATCATTGATTTCACCTTCGAGCCGATCGTCATGCAGAACATGTCGACGGATCAGGCGATGAAGTATTTAGGGGCGGTGGAGAATACGCTTCACGTTCACGAGGCGCGCGGGCTCGACGGCGGCGGCCCGCTCTGGGTCGATACGATCCACCATGTCTGCGTCTTCTCCGTGCTGTTTCAGCTTGCGGCGTTCCTTGGCAAGGTCAGGAAGTTCAGCCAGCTGGTCCTGCTGCACCAGGGGCAGCGGCCGGAGCCGCGGTTGCGCATCATCGCCGACCTGCTGCGCCGGGCGCATGGCGTCGCTTTGGTGCTGCTTCCGCTCCAGGGAAACTGGTTCCCGCGCCTCGGGCGTCTGACGACGCCGGACACCGTCGTCTACTACCTGACCGACATGCCGCCGGAGGCATTTCCGCAGGCGGCGCGGAGAGAGCGGGGCCGGTCGCGCCTTCTGCTCACCCACGAGTCGGGACCAGTGCTTCAGGCCGAAACGGTCTCCGGCTCGCCGAGCTTTGCCCGTCGGCTCGGGGCGACGCGCATTGCGGTCGACTACCCGTCGACGGACAGTCTGCGCATCCGGCCGGTCGGCGCGGACGAGGCCGCCGTGTCGCTGTGTCCGCTTGAGGACTGGGTGTTCTGGCCGCTGCTCGGGACGGCGCGGCAGCAGCCCGTCGCACATCATGACTTCATGTCCAGTTGAAGAGGAAATCGTCGGATATGCAGCGAGAGGCACAAGCACTCGTCGACGAATGGGTCCAGACATTCAACGCAGGACGGGTCACCGATCTGGCCCGCTTCTATACGCCGGATGCGCGGATCGTGCCGCCGGGGCGATCGACATTCCTCGGCGCGGAAGCGATCAGCGCGTTCTTCGCCGATATCCGCGCCCAAGGTTTTCGCGATTATGCCGTAGAGGTAGGTGACGTGTTCACGAGGGACGCGTCTCTCGTGGTGTCCGGCCGATGGGAGCTTCGCGGGCCTAACGGTGGTGGCGTGCAACTCTACAAGGGCAACTGGATGAACCTGCTGACGCAAGCGGGTACAGGCCGGCTCATCGCCGTCCATATGTGGAATTGATCCAGCTTCGATTTGAGAGAGGGGCGGTCCTCCACATCAGAAGTCAGGGGCGATATTCAGGGAGATCCCAGAATGGCTCTGAAACGGTGCGCCGATTGTGGCCGGGAGATCAGCGACCAGGCGATGTCCTGCCCCGGATGCGGCAGGCTGCTGCAGAAACGCGGCCCCGCCATGGCTGCGAGCGGGCAGTGGGCGGGGCAGCCGCCTTACTTCTATGAGTACAAGTCCCGGACAATTCTGTTCGGTCTGCCGCTGATCCACGTCATTCTCGGCCCGTCATGGCTGGTCGGTTTCAGGCCTGCCCGCGGTATCATTGCGGTGGGCAATATCGCCATCGGCTTCGCTGCGTTTGGCGGCATAGCGATCGGTCTTGCGGCATTCGGCGGCATCAGCCTCGGCCTCGTCTGCATGGGTGGAATGGCGCTGGCGCTGCTCCTCGGCGCGGGCGGAATTGCCACGGGCTATTGGGCGCTGGGCGGCATCGCGATCGGCGTCTATGCGCTTGGGGGTCTCGGGATCGGCGCTCACACCCTGCAGAGCGACCCGAACATGCTTCGCATCCTCGGCACCCTGTCCGGCCGAGGGCCGAGCTAGCACTGAAGGCGGATCCGCCTTGCTGCTGCCCTATAGGGCAGCGATAGCAGGCCCGCAGGAAGCGGATCGGCGAAAAAATGCGAGCACTCCGGCAAGGATTTGTTGCGTGGTTTATCGTTACAGCATTCCTCGCAGGCGTCGTTGCGTCGCCTTGCCGGGCCGATCCACAGGAAATGCTGACACTGATGCGCCGCATTACGGCGCTTGCTCAGGAAGGGCGATACGCCGAAGCGGTCGGTCTGGCAAGAAAGCTTGCAACTGAGGCAGAAAGAACCGCGGGTCGGCAGTCAGTTGTGACGGCAACAACCCTTGTCGTGCTTGCTCAGACCCTGCAGGCCCAGGGCGAACTGGCCGAAGCCGAAAGGGTGTTGCGAAGAGCGCTTGCCATTCGCGAGAAGGCGCTTGGCGCCAATCACCCCGACGTTGCCGCTGTATTATCTACGCTTGGCCAAATCGCGCTTAGCCAAAACCGTCTGAAAGACGCCGAGCGCGATACCTTGCGCGCAATAGCTATCGATGAAAGCGCCGTTGGCCCCGACAACCTGAATACGGCGCTGGCGCGGATGCAACTCGGCAATCTCCGTCATCGTCAATTGAGAGAGGCGGAGGCGCTCGATATCTTTAGCCGTGCGCTGGAAGTCTTCAAGAGCGCTCCGGGGCAGGCAGAGATCATGGTCCCGGTTGCCCTCAACAACATCGCAGAAATTTACAAGACGCAAGGCCGGCTGCAACTTGCCGATGAGCGTTTTCTTGAAGCGCTTGGTCTTCAGGAAAAACGACATGGCCGCGATAGCATCTATCTGACGTCGACGCTCAACAATCTGGGAGAGCTCAGGCGCCTGCAGGGGCGGCTTCAGGAAGCCGAGCAGTTGGCGCGGCGCGCTTTGGTCATCAGGGAAAAAGCGCTGGGGCCCGATCATGCCGATGTCGCCGCCAGCCTCAATAACCTTGCGATTGTTCTCTCTCGACAGGGCAGGGCTTCAGAAGCCGAAAGCCTGCTTGTTCGCGCGCTTGCCATCCAGGAAAAGGCGTTCGGGCCGGATCACCCCAATGCAGCGATTGCGCTGAACAACCTCGCTGACGCAAAGGCCCATTCGGACCGAAAAAAAGATGCCGAAGCGCTGTTTCGCGGATCGTTGGCCATTCGCGAACGAAGCCTGGGCGCGAATCACCCTGATGTCGCCGTCTCCCTCGACAATCTTGTGGCGCTGATCAGCGACGACGAACGCTACAGCGAAGCGGAAGGCCTGGCGCGCCGCTCGCTGGCCATACGCGAGGAAGCGCTCGGCAAGCTCCATCCGCTGGTAGCAAGCAGCCTCAATAATCTGGCTGTTGTCCTGGATAATACCGGACGACCGCAGGACGCCGAACCGTTCCTGAAACGCGCGCTGGAGATTCGCTTGAGCGCCCTTGGCGAAATACACCCTGACGTCGCCAACAGCTTCAACAATCTCGGTGCACACTATCTGGACTCAAAGGATTGGCAGCAAGCCTACGATGCGTTTACCCGCGCTTCGGCAATCCTGATCGGCCGCGGCAGCAAGGAGCCATCCGAGGGGCAGACAACGGCGGATATCAAGGCCTATGGCACCACCAATCCGTTCCCCGGAACCATCGTTGCCGCCTACCGGCTGGCAGAGGCCTCCGGCGGCCAAAGGGCGATCGCGTTGCGATCCCAGGCTTTCGAAGCCGCGCAATGGATTGGCGACGAACAGGCGGCAAGAGCCATTACCGGAATGTCGGCCCGGATTGCGGCGGGCAGCGGGGATTTACCGGCGCGCGTTCGTGAGCGGCAGGACCTGAGCGAGCAGGCGCTTGCCGTCGACAGGTTGCTGATCTCGGCAATCTCGCAGCCGAATGCCTCGCGTAACCAGCAGGCGGAGCAGGCGCTTCGTGCCCAAGCCTCTGACATTGCGAACAAGATGAGAGAGCTCGATCGCCTGATCGCTGCTCAATTCCCTGACTATGCCGGGCTCGTTACCAAGAGTCCCGTTTCCATCGAAGAGGTTCAAAGACGGCTGAACCCGAATGAGGCCTTGTTACTGTTCGCCACGACTTCACGCTTCACCTTCGTCTGGACGATCACGCGCGCCGACGTCCGCTGGCACGCCGCTTCGATCGGCGCAAAGCAACTGGCAGAAACGGTCACTATTCTGCGCTGTGGTCTTGATCAGGAGGCGTGGATGGAAACGAGGTACGGTTGCGCCGAAAAGCTCGGCCGCGATCGCCCGCCGGCTGCGAGTGATCCATTGCCGTTCGATCTCGACCGCGCGTTTGCGCTCTATCAGGCGCTGCTCGAGCCGGTCGCAAAGGACATCGAAGGCAAGGAACTGATCCTCGTTCCATCCGGTCCGCTGGCCACGCTGCCTTTCCAGGTCCTGCTGACCGACAGGCCGGCGCTAGCCGCCGGCCGGCCAGAGCTTGCCAAGGCGCCCTGGCTGGTCAATCGCTTCGCAACGACCGTATTGCCATCCGTCTCCAGCCTCAAAGCGCTGCGTCAGGTTGCGCAAAGGAGCAAGGCGCCGAAATTATTCATCGGCTTCGGAAACCCGCTGTTGAGCGGAAACGCCAAGAGCGCTTTCGACGCCGACCGCGCCGCGCAGGCCCGCCTTCGTCAGAGTTGCGGACCGGGTCCGGAACCGCGAATGGCCCAATTGGCTGAGAGAGGGCGACGTTCGGTCGTTACCCTTTCAGGCGGCACAGCCGATCTTGAGCAACTCAAGCACCTCGCGCCGTTGCCCGAAACCGCGATCGAATTGTGCCTGGTCGCGAACAGTTTTGCGCCCGTCAAGGGCGACGTCTATCTCGGCAAGGAGGCAACCGAAACCACGATAAAATCGCTCAGCGACAGCGGCCGTCTGGAACAGTACCGCATGCTCCACTTTGCGACACATGCGGCGCTTGCGGGGCAGGTGCGCGGCTCCATCGAACCAGGACTGATCCTGACGCCACCCGCAACAGCCACACAGGCCGATGACGGATATCTCACCTCATCGGAGATTTCGGGACTCAAGCTCAATGCCGACTGGGTGGTGCTTTCGGCCTGCAACACGGCGGGCAGCGATGCGTCAAATTCGGAAGCCTTCTCCGGCCTTGCAAGAGCGTTTTTCTATGCCGGCACGCGCGCCCTGCTGGTCTCGCACTGGCCGGTCAATTCGGACGCCGCCGTCGCCATCACCACCGGTGCAACCAGCGCGATGACATCACATCCCGACATCGGTCCCGCTGAGGCGCTTCGCCGTTCGATCTCGGCCTTGGCTGCCAAAGGCGGCGAGAATGCCCATCCCAGTGTCTGGGCGCCGTTTGTGCTGGTAGGAAACGGCAGCCGATAGCGCGCCAGCCTGCGTCTGTCGTTGACCTTCTTCCGCCTGCGTATCAAGGGTGCAGGCGGCTCCCTCAACCGTTCGGTTGAGAGCTGGATCGGCTCTTCCGTAGCAAAACAGTCATCAACCGTCGCTAGAAGCGGCTGTTCAGAAGCGCGGCCTACCTTAAGAAAAATGGCGGACTGAGTTTGTAATGTCTTTTGCGTATGCGGCGATCACCGTGCAAGCCGCGCCGCGCATTGAATAGTTCTCCCGAAATGACCAGCCTTTCCAGCCTCCCCGAAATATTCCGGTCGGCAGATCGTGGCTGGCGAGGTCGTAACGCGCTGCGGCTCTTCGCGCCGTTTTTCCTTTGCATCTGGATCGGTGCCGCATGCGGATCTGTGCGGGCTGACGATGCGCGCGAGCATGCCCGGATCTATGTGGATATTCCGGCTCAACCGCTCGCAACGGCGCTCGAGGCTTATTGCGCCGCGGCTGACATCCAGATGTTTGTCGATACCGATTCGATCGCCGGGCGCCGCTCGGTTGCAGTACAGGGCCAATACACCCGCAGGGCCGCGCTGGAAAGCTTGCTGTCAGGAACCGACCTTGCGGCGCGCTTCGTGGGCGATCGGGGATTTACGCTTGTGCCTGTATCTTCGGCGGATGCGGACGCTGGTCCATCCAGGCCTTCCGGGTTCGCGAGCCAGCGCTTCGCCGTCTATTCCGCTGTGCTGCAAGAAAGCCTGCGCAACGCGCTCTGTCGCAGCGAGGAGACGCGTCCGGGTACTTATCGGTTTCTCGGCCGGCTTTGGATCGGCGCGCGCGGCAAGGTTTCGCGTGTTGCACTCGTTACCTCGACGGGTGACAGCACGCGCGATGCGGTGCTGTTGTCGACGTTGCAGGACGCGACCATCGGCGAGGCGCCGCCACCCGACTTGCCGCAGCCCGTCACTTTGCTCCTGGCCGCTGATCCCATCGTCGCAGCGGAATATTGCGCAGGGATTGGGCCCGACCTCCAGCCGATCAAGGCGGCGACCGAGGTGCGGCGTTGACGGAATCTCTGTTGATACTGTTGCGCCGTGTGTTGACCAGCGAATATGGCTGGCTGAGGCGACGGCTCGCGCTCCGCTTCGGCTCGGCAGAATTCGCCAGCGAAGTACTGCATGACGCCTGGATTCACCTCGACCGTATCGGTGAGGGTGTCTCGGGCGCGGCGGTACACAATCCGACGGCATATCTCTACCGGATCGCGCTCAATATTGCGGCCGACCGCAAGCGCGGCGAGCAGCGGCGGCTGCTGCGATCGGAAGTCGATCTGCTGTTTTTGCAGGCGGAGCAGGAACTTGATCCCGCGCATATCGCCGAAGCTCGATCCGAACTCAAGGCGCTGGCGCTCGCGATCGACGAACTCCCCGAGCGCCGCCGGGCCATTTTCATCGCTGCGCGGCTCGAGGAGATGCCACATCAGGCCGTGGCGGAGCGGTTCGGGGTCACGGTGCGAATTGTCGATCGGGAAATAAGGGCGGCGTTCGACCATTTCAGCAAGGTGATCAATAAAAAACATGTGCCGAGGCGCGGACCGCGCCCGGTCAAATCGTCTTAGTGTGTGAGGGGTCCAGATTTGATGAGCCAGCTCACGGAAACAACGACCCGATGAACGATCTCGATTGCGAAGCGACAGATGACTCCAGGTTGCGGGGAGAGGCGCAAGCCTGGCTCGTACGGCTGACCTCCTGCGAGGCAACCGTTGCCGACCTTGACGCGCTGAACGCGTGGCGTGCCCGGAGCCCGGCGCATGGTCGCGCTTTTGCGGAAGCCGCGTTGCTGTGGAACCTGCTCGGCGATGCAACGCAACAGGCGGTCGTTCGCAACCCTGCGCCGGCTGCGCCCATCAGGCCGCGTGCGCTCATGGGGCGTCGGGCGTTTATCGGAGGGGGCCTGCTGGCAGCCAGCGCGGCCGGTGCTGCCGCCGTCGTTCATCCTCCGCTCCGCCTGTGGCCGTCATGGTCCGAACTCGCGGCCGAATATCGCACGAATAAGGGGGAGCGGCGGCAAATCGAGGTTGCCGGCAACATGGCGATCCAGATCAACACGCAGACCAGCATCGATCTGCGCCCCGCTATCGATGGGGTGGTCCAGATCGAGCTGATTGCAGGAGAGGTCGCGTTCGCGCCGCAGGCGCAGACGCGGGACATTGTTGTGCGCGCCGGCTCCGGACATGCGCAGGCGCGCAATGCGGGGTTTAATATTCGCCGCAACGGCGATGACGTTTCGGTGAGCTGTGTGAGCGGCGAAGTGCTTGTTTCGTGCGGGGCTGGCACGACCATGCTGCGCAACGGCCAGCAGACACTGTTCAACGAGCGCGGAATGAGCCAGATCGCCGCGATCGACCGCGAGGTGGTGACCGCCTGGCAGCGCGGCCTGCTGATCTTCCGCGATGAGACCCTGTCGCGGGTGATCGACGAGGTGAACCGGTATCGATTCGGCAAGATCGTCCTCGTTGACCGCAAGCTCGGCGCGCGCCGCATCGTCGCCAATTTCCGTCTCGATCGCATCGATGACGTCGTCGACTTTGTCGCGGAAGTCGTGCAGGCCCCGGTGCGGCGGCTGCCGGGCGGGCTGGTATTGCTCGGCTGAAAAAAATCGCGCATGCGCTGGTAGTTTCGCGGTTCTCGATCCGTCTCTCCATAGCCAGGAAAGCAGGACCAAAGGATTTCCCGATGTCGACACGCGATGCCGCAACCCGTGCCAGCCGTTCGTTCCGTCGCGCGGCCTTGCTGGCCAGCGCAAGCGTGGTTGCATTGTCGCTGATGGACGTCGCCGGGCACGCCCGCAGCCTCATGCAGGGCGCCGCGGCGCCGAGCCCGGCCGCGGCTGCTACCAGTTCGGCGCAGATCGGTGCAGCGGAGGCTGCCGCGGCCGCGGCGCGGGCTCAGCGATCGATCTCGAATGCCACCAGTTCGATCCGCAACATGCTCAATAGTCAGGCCGCTGCGCAGGCGGCGGCCCGTGCTGCCACGAATTCGGTGCCGAATGGGCTGGATACGTCCGACGGGAGCGTTAGCGGTGCGTTGAGGCCCGATTCCGGGCCTGCGGTGCGCGACTCGTCGCCGAACGCCGCGCCCGGATCCTACCGTGTGCCGGGCTCGTGGCAGAATATTGGATCGCTGTCGCAATCGACCGCCGACGGCCAAACCAGGGTCACGATCAAGCAGACCGCGGCGAGCGCGATCGCCAACTGGTCAAGTTTCAATGTCGGCCGCGATACCATTCTCTATTTCGATCAAAGTGGCGGCAATTCACCGAGCGGCAATAGCTGGGCCGTGCTCAACCGGGTTATCGACCCGTCGGCTGCGCCGAGCCGGATACTCGGCCAGATCCGTGCCGAGGGCCTTGTGCTCGTCATCAACCGCAACGGCATCATCTTTGGCGGTTCAAGCCAGGTGAATGTCGGCTCACTGGTCGCCTCGACGTTAGGTATCACTGACGCGCAGTTCAGGACCGGAATCGTCAACCAGCAGGCGTTCAACACCGCCACCAATCTGGCCAACCCGGCGATCTTCGCAAACACTGCGGGTACGACCGGCGATGTGACGGTCGAGGCGGGCGCCCTGATCCAAACGGCGCCGCCGGCGTCGGTCACCGCCGGTGGCGGCAACGTTTTTCTGTTCGGCGCCAATGTCACCAACAACGGGATGCTCTATGCGCCGAACGGCCAGGTCGTGCTTGCGGCCGGCACGTCGGCCTACGTCACCGCCAGCATCGATCAGAGCGTGCGGGGCGTTCAGGTCATCGCCGAAAACGGCGGCGAGGCGCGAAACACCGGTTATGTCGGCGCGCCAACCGGCAACATCTCGATGACCGGCATGCGGGTGCGTCAGTCCGGCGTCCTCGCGGCATCGACGTCGGTCAACGAGGCCGGCTCGATCACATTGCTGGCGGGCGACGGCCTTTTTACCGAGACCTCCGGCAATCAAGTACACGTCAAGCGCACGGGCACGGTGGAATTGTCGCCGGGCAGCCTCACCACGGTGGTGCCCGAGGAAGACGGGCTCACCGCCGCGATCGGTCAACCGCAGTCGCAATCATTGGTCCGGCTGGAGGGCGAAACCGTCAATCTTCTTGGCGGTTCCAGTATCTGGGCGCCCGGCGGCAAGGTGGCTTTGAACGCTTCGAGCAATCCGGCAAATCTTTACGCACTCGATTATGCCCCCGGTATGGTCTCCAGTTTCGCCGCCGATGCCGGTCGTGTCTATGTCGGCGACGGTGCGCTGATCGACGTCGCAGGGCTGAAGCTGGTGCCGCTCGCGGCTGCGGAGAGTGCCGCGAAAGTGAATGCGCGCGGCAACGAGTTTCGCGATTCGCCGGTTCAGCGCGATGGCATCCTTGCCGGCAAGGACGTCTGGGTCGACGTGCGCGACCTGATCACCGTCGCTGCGGACCGCGTCTACACGCCGGGCGGCCTGCTCGAAGTGTCGGGCTATCTGGGGCTGGCGCAGCGCAATATCGATCAGCGCCTGACCGCCGCCGGCTCCGTGAGCATCTTCTCGACCGGTGACGCCATCCTGCGGCCAGGCGCCTTCATCGATATCTCCGGCGGTTCGCTCGCCCATCAGGCTGGATACGTCAGCACCACCCGTTTGATCGGCGCGGACGGGCGGCTCTACGATATCAATCATGCGCCGGCGGACATGACTTATATCGGGGTCTGCTGCGAATTCCGGGTCAACCATGCGCGCTGGCAAGTGACGGAGGTCTATTCGTCAAATAGTGCGCGCTACCAGGGCGAATATATCGAGGGTACGGCAGCCGGCGCGATATCGCTGACGGCGCGCTCCGCCGAGTTTGACGCCGCGGTGAATGCCGCGACCGTGAGCGGGGCTTTTCAGCGGACGGCAGGGTCCCGGCCGGCCGGCGGATCGCTAACGATCGGCGCCGCTGCGGACGCCGCGATGCTGATCCAGCCGAACAATGTCGTAATCGCGCCGACCGTCACGGCTCCCGACGATGTCTTCCTGGACGGAGCCGTGACCGGCGCCTTCCGCGACACGCCAAACCCGGCTCTCCCCAGCCGCGTGCGCGATCCGAAATCCCAGCTCTCGTTCGATCGGCAGCAGACGCTGTATCTCTCGGCCGATCTGCTCGACCAGGCCGGCTACGGCACGATCACCATCAACGCGGGACGCGGGCCGCTCGATCCGAACGACAAAACCAAAACGAAAGCGGGCGGCGTCAGCGTTGCTAGCGGTGCGGCGTTGCAGGTAGCGCCGGGCGGCTCGATCAATTTCAATACCACCGGCGCCATTACCATTGACGGCAGCCTGATCGCGCGCGCCGGCGCGGTAAATCTGAAATCGGGGACGCCTCCCATCACGGCGCCCAGCGTCGATATCGTTCTCAACAAGGGCGCCGTGATCGATACGCGCGGCCTCTGGGTCAACGACTCCCTGGACAACAGCTTTGCGACGCCCGCGCTCTATAACGGCGGCAATGTGTCGATCATGGCCGGCGGCAACCTGGTGGTCGGCGAGGGGGCCGTCATCGATGCGTCCAGCGGCGGCTGGGTCCGGTATAACGGCCAGATGACCACCAGTGGCGCCTTGCCCGTCGGCACCGGCGGCGACATCACCCTGGTCAGCAACGCCAACGTCAAGTTCAACAATTGGTCGTCCAACACGACGACCGGCGCGATCACCAACGTTCCGACGACCTATCCCTTCAACGTCACCTTAAACGGGACGGTGCGCTCCTACGGGTTCACCAAGGGAGGCACGCTCCGCATCGCCGCGCCCAAAATCCAGATCGGCGGCGCACCGACGTCGGCTACCGGTGTGCTGCAACTCGATCCCGGCTTCCTTGCCTCCGGCGGCTTCGGCCGCTACATCCTGTTCGGCTACCAGGGCGTGACCATCGCGGCGGGCGCCGATATTCAACTGCATGCGACGACTTTCTCGGCCTCGCCGGACGCAAACCTCGCTCCTACCGGCTCGGATGTTGCCGCCTTCGCCGCGCCGATACGGACGCCGGCGTTTATGCGGGCGCCGCCGGTCGACCTGATCCTCAGTGCGATCGATCCGTTCGCCGGCGACCTCGTGATGCAGCAGGGCGCCAGCATCCACGCCGATGTGGGCGCGACCATCGGATTGCATGCGACCCACCAATTGACCGTGGACGGCGTGATTTCGGCACCGGCGGGCTCGATCAACCTCGACCTCTACGGCGCACCGGCACCGGGCACCGTCGGAGTTTCGCCTCCGGACAACGCGCCGGCCGCTGCGGCCCCGGACTTCGATCCCAGGCAAACGCTGTGGATCGGCGCGCACGCGCAGTTGCTCGCACCGGGCGTGATCCAGAGCTATGTCGACGCCAAAGGCAAGATCAACAATATCATCAGCGGCGGCGGCACCGTCAACATCAACCAGGATGTGCTTCACTCTCTCTATTATCCCTACGCCAATTATGAGCGCACGATGAATGCCCCGCTGGGCACGGTGGTGAGCGAGGCGGGCTCGGTGATTGACGTCTCCGGCGTTGCGGGCAGCATCCTCGTGCCGGGCGGCAACGCGTTGCATCGCACCGGCTTCACTTCCTTCGCCTTGGCGACCGACGGCGGCGCGATCAACATCCGGGCGTCGCAGGGCCTGTTGTGGGCCGCGACGATGAACGCAAGGGGCGGCGGGGACGACGCAGCCGGCGGCAGCCTGTCGATCGACCAGGTCGGATGGGGCCAGACGGCGTCCGCGACCAACCGGCTGCGCGAGCCCCATTATGTCGTGCCGGTATTCGAGCTGGATATCAGCCAGACAGCGACCGCGATGGCGCCGGGACTGCGGTTAGGCGATGCGGTGCCGACGGCGCTGCAAGGCAAGTTGTTCATCGGTGTCGACCAGATCGAGGCGAGCGGGGCCAGCTCCGTGTCGCTCGGCGCCGCCGATGCCGTCGTGTTCAACGGCAACGTCACGCTCAACGTCACGAATCGTCTGACGCTCAACGCGCGCAGCTTCAGCGCCACACCCGGCGCGACGGTTGTTCTGAATGCGCCTTATGTCGACATCGGCGGCGGCCAACGCACCGGCAGTTGGGTCGGCGACAACAATGGCTACAATCCACAGAGCAGTCTGAATGCCGTCGCAGTCGCGGGCACCGCGAATCTGGTGGTCAACGCAAGGTTGATCGATATCGAGGGCGATCTGCGCAGCGGCGCCGGCTACAGCTACACGTCGCGCTATAACGGCGCCACCGCCGTCGCTACGGCCGTCAGCCTGCCGGGCTTCGCGTCGATGTCGTTCAACAGCACCGGCGACATCCGCCTCGTGACTCAATTGGCAACCTCGAATCCGCCGGCGGGCCAGATTCTCACGCTCGGTAATCTCAATTTCACCGCGGCCCAGGTGTATCCGACGACCGGAGCGGCGAGCAGCTCGAGCACGACATTCACCATCAAGGCGACCGGTTCGACCAGCGTTATCAACTTCGCCCGTAACGGCACGGCGACGCCGCCAGTGCCGTTATCGGCCAACGGGCAACTGGCCATCATCGCGCCCGTCATCAATCAGGGCGGCGTTCTGCGTGCGCCGATGGGGCAGATCACCTTCGGCGACAAGAACAATCCGTCCTTCAGCAAGGTCAATCTCTTGCCCGGCAGCATCACCTCGGTGTCGCTGGAAGGCGCCTTGATTCCGTATGGCCAGCCCGAGGGGGCGCTCGGCTATATCTATGGCTACGCCGGAACAACCCCGAACGAATTCCAGACCACGACGACCCCTTCGCCGCCTTCCAAGCAAATCTCCATCTATGGCAGCACGGTCAATGTCGCAGGCGTGAGCGGGGACACGCCGGCCGCCGTCATCGATGAGTCCGGCGGAGGCGATCTCTACGGTGCCCAGTTCGTCAGCGGACGCCAGGGGTCTGTCGACACGCTGGCAGGCACGCAGACGTTTGCGATCCTGCCGAGCCTGGGACGCGCTTATGCGCCGCGCGATCCGCAAATGCAGCGCAGCGACGGCGGCATCAATACCGATGGTTCGCCGGTTGATCTGAAGGTCGGCGACCAGGTCTATCTGAATGGCGTCAACGGCCTGCCGGCGGGATACTACACATTGCTGCCGGGGCACTACGCGTTGCTGCCGGGCGGCTTCAAGGTGACGGTTGCATCGAGCCAGGTTGCGCCGGCACTGCTGCACAGCGGCGCGGTGGCCGGCGGCGGGTACCTGGTGTCGGGCTATCGTGCCAATGCCAATACCGGCCGGCGCGACCAACTGGGATCGGAATTCCTCGTTACGCCCGGCGCCGTCGTGCGAACCCGGTCGCAGTATGACGAAACGACTCTCAGCCAGTTCTTCCAGAAACAGGCAGAAGCCCAGAACGTGGCGGCCGTCCCGCTGGCTCAGGATGCCGGCCGCCTGGTTCTTCAGGTCACCAGCGGATTGATCTTCCAGGGCCGCGGCGACTTTTCGGTCGGGGCTGGGGGCCGCGGCGGTCAGGCCGACATCGTCGGCACCAACCTCGCCGTTCTCGGCGACGGTGACGTCGCACCCGCAGGCTTCGTCGGGCTGACGGCCGCCTCGTTGAACGCGATCGGTGCCCAGAGCCTCCTGATCGGCGGCTTGCGTAGCACGCCGATCGGCAATCGCAATCAGATCGCCATCACGCCGTCGGCGCAGGCGGTGAGGATCGGCGGGCATGCCAGCCTTGCCGCCCCGGAAATCATGCTGGTTGCCTCGGGCACAATCACGCTCGATCCCGGCGCGCAGATCGACACAACTGCGTCCGCCGCAATTCCCGACCGGTTTCCGACCGATCCGGCCACCGGGCTCAGCCTTGGCCAGATCGCGATCAGCAATACATCGGGTGCTTTCCTGATGGCGTCCAACGCGGCGCCGATGGCGGTCAGCCGTGCCTCGGTCGCTGCATCGTCGAGTACGCTCGTCATCGGTGCAGGAGCGGGCGTGTACGCCCGCAACAGCGTCGTCCTGAACGACACCAACACCATGTCGATCGATCCGGCGGCACGCTTCGCGGCGCCTACAGTGAACGCCGGCGCCGCGATCATCAATATCGGCAATGGAGCAACCAGCGGGTTTACGATAACGGACGAACTGCTCGCCGTGCTGTCGCGCGGCGATCCGAGCAGGGGTCTCGCGCCGACAAGCAATCTGATCTTGTCGGCCGCCCAGTCGATCAATCTTTATGGGGCAGCCAATCTCGGGACGATCGATCCCGTCACGGGTAGCTATTCGATCGATGGTCTTACCCTGAATGCTCCGTTGATCCAGGGCATTGGAACGGCAGGCGATGTGGCCAGGATCGCCGCCAACCGGCTGACATTGCAAGGCGTGTCGGCCGCCGGGACGGGTGTGACGGCGGGGCAGGGCGCACTTCGGATCGACGCTGCCAATCTTACGCTCGGCCCCGGCGCCATGAATGTGGCCGGCTTCAGCTCGGTGACGTTGACGGGCACCGCCCAGGTCGCCGGCAAGGGAACCGGTGTCCTTGGCGTGGCCGGTGATCTAAGTGTGGTCACATCCCGCCTCACCGGCAATGCAAAGGCCGACACCACGCTCAACGCGACCGGTGCGGTGAAACTGAATCGTCCATCGGCGGTTTCGGACACGGCGACGCCGATAAAGTCGCTTGGCGCGCACCTCACGGTGATCGGGCAGACCATCGAGCAGAATACCAGCATCGAAATCGCTTCCGGTGTGGTGAATCTGACGGGAGTCGCCGGCGTCACGCTGGACGCAGGTTCAACGATCAATGTCGCAGGCGGGGCAACGGCGTTCTTCGACGTGGTGCGGATTGCGTCGGCTGGAACCGTGAATCTGACTGCGCAGAACGGCAATGTCGACGTCCAGGCGGGCGCCACCGTCGATGTCAGTGGTACCGCCTTGACCGCGGGCGCAGGCATCGATCCGCTGTCGTCAGACAAGGGCGGCGATGCGGGCAGGCTCAACGTCGTTGCAAGCAACGGCACCGCAATTCTCAACGGCACCTTCAACACTGCCGCCGTCGACGGCTATAAGGGCGCCCAGGTCTCGCTTGATCTCGGCTCCGGCGACGCCGGCGCGCTGCTCGCGGCCGTCGCGGGCTTCAGCGAAAAGCAGGCGCTGACGCTGCGCAACGGCGACATCACGATCGGCAATGTGACGGCCCACGAAGTCGAAATATCGGCGACATCGGGTAATCTCAACGTCGTCGGTTTGATCAATGCTTCGGGCGCGAACGGCGGCGTCATTCGCTTGACGGCCGGCCTCGGCAAGAGCCTGACGATCGGCGGGACTGCGGTGCTCGACGCGCATGCGACTTCGGCGAGCGGCAGTTCCGCAGGCGTGTTCCTCGGCGTCGGCATCAGCGACACCGTCACGAGCGGGCGGGTGACGCTCGCTTCAGGGGCCAGGATCGATGTCTCCGGCGGCGTCGCCGGCGGCAAGGTCATGATCCGTGCTCCGCGGGTCGGAACAAACGGCGTTGGCGTATCCGCCAATGGCGTCACGGTAACAGGCGCGCGCGAGATCGATGTCGAGGCGGTGGCGGTCACCGACATCACCGCCAATCCATTCGTCGATCAGGCGCTTGCTGCGGCCGACGCCGCAGCGCTGGCCTATATGGCCAATGCCGCGGCGATCAAGGCGGGGATCGGATCGCTTGCAAGCAACGACATCTTCCATCTGATGCCTGGCATCGAGCTGCGCAGCTCGGGCGACATGACGTTGATGAAGACTTCGACCTCGGCGAATCCGGGCATCGATCTGCATAATCTGCGCTATGGCGGAGAGGCCGCCGTGCTGACCCTGCGCGCGGCCGGCAACCTCACCATCAACGGCAGCCTCAGCGACGGTTTTTCCGATCCCGTAGCGGTGAAGGCGAACGACCCTGTCACCGGTGCCAGGAACGGCTCGGTCTATGCGCTCGCGGCGCAATTGCCCGCCGGTTCGAGGTCGTGGAGCTTGCGGCTGGTCGGCGGTTCCGATCTCGGCGGCTCAGACCCGCTGGCGCTGCGATCGAGCGTGCCTGGTGGCACCGGATCGATTATCTTCAATGATTCACATCTCGATCAGAAACTCTACCCGATCCCGAGCGTGGTGCGCACCGGCACCGGCGACCTCGATGTGGTCGCTGCGGCAGATATCTCGCTGCTGTCGCAGTTCGGCATCTACACGGCTGGAACGGCAGGAGCGCCGGCAAGCGCACCAACGGGCTTCACATCGCCGACGCGGCCATTCATAACACCGACAACCACCGCCAAGGGACCGAACAGCATTCTCGGATACTCGGCGACGTCGACGACGACGAGCAGTCCGAATAATTTCGACAATGCCTATCCGACCGCGTTCGTGCCGAATTATCCGGAGAACGGTGGCAATTTGACCGTCAGGGCCAAGGGAAACCTGACCGGCGCGGTGTTGTCGCCGCCGACCGTTGCACCCGGCAACAACGCCAACACGCTTTACGGCGGCAGCGAAATCGACACCTTCTGGCTATGGACGCAAGGCACGTCGGCGGGCAGCGTCATCTCCAACGGAACCTGGTACATTAATTTCGGCGCGTACTATCAGGCCTTCACCGGGGGGAGTGCAGGCCTCCCGGCGACCGGATCGCCCCGGGTTGCGGCCTTTGTCGGCCTCGGCGCACTGGGCGGCGGCAATGCCAACGTCAGCGTCGGCGGCAACATGACCAATGTCGATGTCGCCGTGCCTACCACCGGGCGGTTGCCCGGCAGGGATCTGAGCAGACTAGTCGTGACCGGCGGCGGCAACCTTGATGTCACGGTGGGCGGCGCTATCAACAATTCAAATATCCTGGTCGGCCGCGGCGTCGGTACGGTTCGCGCAGCGGACATCGGCTCGACCGCGATCGTGAACCTGATCCCGGGCGACGCGCAGATCTATGCTTTCGCCGACCGCAACATCAACGTGATGATCGGCGATCCGACCCGCATGGGCAGCATTGCCCCCACGGTTGCCGGTAATACACCGCTCGGCCTTGAGGGCGTCACCCCGGCCAATTTTCAAAGCACGTCGGCGGCGCTGCCTTACGGCTACTTCACCAGCTATACGGAGCGGACGGCGTTCAACACCTTCGCTGCGGGCGGCGATATCAGCTTGAGCGGAAGCTACGGCCCGCCGATCATGGAAGTGGTGGCGCCGAATGGTTCGATCATCGGCACCGCTTCACTGGGCACCGGGACCGTCGGCGGCGGCTTTCGCGTCCTGCCCGGCCTCCCTACGGCGACCGCGCAACTCGATTTTCTCGCCGGCGTGAATATCAACACCGTCGGCGTCAGCATGACCGGTGCGAATCTGTCCATCGAGGCCGTTGCGCCGATCTATGCTGCCGTCGGCACCATTCTCAATTTCACCGACATCAGCATCGGCGCCGCGCCGAGCAATCTCGTGCAGTTCGACGATCCCCGCACAGTGCATGTCTATGCGGTCGCCGGCGATATCGTCCAGCCCGCATTCGCGACGTCCAAGCGGACCATTGTCCGCGCCGGGCGGGATATCGTGGCGCCGCTGCTCTATCTGCAGAACTCCGACCGCGACGGCGACGCGGTCGACGTGTCATCGATCCAGGCCGGCCGCGATCTGACCAGTTTCGTGACTAGCCAGACCTACGCGTTCAATGTGCGGATGGGTGGACCCGGTTATCTCCAGATGCAGGCCGGCCGTGATCTGCTCGTTTCGAGCGCCGCGAACGGATTCTCCAGAGGCACCGGCATCGCCACCATCGGCAACGCCGACAACCCCCTGTTGCCGAAGACCGGCGCCAGCATCGGCGTCAGCGTCGGGGTAGGCTTGGCGGGTCCGCAGAACGCGGCCTTCATCGATGCCTATCTCGATCCAGTCACCGCGGGCGCGACCGCCAGCCTCTATGGCATGGACATTATCTCCTACGTGTACCGGCATGACCGCACGCTGCTTGATCTCGCGATTTCCCCGGACGATTTCAACAAGCTTACGCCTGCCCAACGGGCGCCATTGATCCGGCATGCCGTGACGGAGTTTCGCAAGCTGACGGCGGTTCAGCAGGCGCCGTTGATCCAGCAGGTCTATTTCGCGGAGATCAAGGCCGGCGGCCGCGCCGCCGTCGAGGGCAACGGCGCCGGCGGCAAGGGGTATGATCGCGCCTATGAGGCGATCCAGACCTTGTTCCCCGGCAGCGTCATCGGTGGCGAGACCACGGCCTACCGTGGCAATCTCTCGCTCTATCAACTCGCGCGCATCCGCACCGAGGCCGGCGGCAGCATCAACGTCCTGGCCCCCGGCGGCGATATCATTCTCGGCTTCGAGAACCAGGTGCCAAACCTCACCGGTCAAAAGGATACGGCGCGGCCCGGACTGCTCACCTTGCGCGGCGGCGACATCAATACCTTCAGCGATGGCGACGCCATCGTCGCGCAGTCGCGCGTGTTCACCGAACTCGGCGGCGATATCGTGATGTGGTCGACCAATGCCGACGTCAACGCCGGCAAGGGCAAGAAGACCTCGCTCGTCACTTCGCCGCCGCAGTTCACACTGGATCCTTATGCCCACGTCACCAAGTCGCCGGCGACACCGCAGAGCGGCGCCGGCATCGCGGCGCTGCAAGGCGTGCCGGGCGTGAAGCAAGGCGATGTCTTCCTGTTTGCGCCGCACGGCACGGTCGACGCTGGCGACGCCGGCGTCCGGGCCAACCTCGTGGTTGTCGGGGCGTTGCTGGTGCTGAACGCCGACAATTTTCAGGCGAACAGGAGCATCGGATTGCCGACCGTTCCAGTAACGAATACGGCGGCTCTGACGGCTGCCGACAATTCGGCCGCCGCCGTGTCGAAGGGGGTGGAAACTCCGAAGGCCGGCAATGCGGATCAGGGTGGCGCTTCCGTCATCATCGTCGAAGTGCTCGGCTACGGCGGCGGCGACTGCAGTGATCCGGACGATTGTCCTCGTTCGAAGCCGGATCGGCGGAGCTACAATCCCGCGGACCCGATCCGGATCGTCGGCTACGGGCCGCTGACCCCGCGCGAGACACAGGCCCTTACTGCCGAGGACCAGGAGAATTTGTCTCGACAGTGACGCTGCTGTTTGCGGACGTCCAGGGCAGGCAAGATGAATTGACGCCGCGTTGCCGTCATGAGAAACGGTGCGGCGTGATGCGTCGATGCATGATCCTGCTTGGTGGAGTAGCAGCCATCGCTGCCGTTGGGCCAGCGATGGCCCAATCGTGGATGCCCGTTCGAGTGCCTGAAAGTACGGCGACACGATCCCTGGCGCGCCCGCCCGAGCCGGCAACGATCGCCCGCGAGAAAAGCAGCACCGCTTTCTTCGTTGATGATGCCGGACACATGCTCACTGCACGCCATGCGGTGGAGGATTGCACCCGTCTTGTCGTCGCCAAGGAGGGCCGCGTCGTTTCGGCCCGGACCGTGGCGCTTTCGCCGCGTTTCGACCTTGCGCTGATCAAGGCCCCGAAAACCATGGGGCTGGCCGCCGTGTTTCCGAGTGGTGGAGCAGCCGCCGTCAACGACATGATGTTCGCCGCCGCCTATGACAAGCTGCCTCAGATGACGACACGCGGCGGCATGCTTGCAAATGCCAGGGTGACCCCGAGCCGAGGCGAAAGCGAGGCAGGTCACCTTGCGATCGATTCCCCCGTCACCTTCGGTGCGAGCGGTGCACCGGTGCTTGACAGCCGCGGCCTGGTCGAAGGGGTGATCAGCCGCCGCACCGGGGTCGATCGTGTGCTGGCGGTAGGGGCGGGCGAAGCCAAGGCGTTTCTGAGCGGCAACAGCATCCGCTTCGCTCAGGATGACCGGCCCCAAATCGCCGGCGGCAGTTCGCGCGCGAACCGCGCGGCCTCGATCTCGGCGCGTGTCACCTGCCTGCAAAATTGAGCGGGCAAGGTGCGGCGTCTGTCTCGATTCAGAGGGATATGTCTGCCGTGTTCACCGTCAGTTCGGCCTTTCGCCTTCGATTGCCCGTGATTGCCGTTTCGGCTCTCATGTTCCTGCTATGGCCGTTGTTTGCGACAACGCCTGCCGCGGCCCAGGGTGGCCTCGACTATCGCGATCCATCGAAGGCTCCACCATCCTGGTCGCAGTTTGCCAAACTGGTGCAGTATCGCTTCGAGACGTGGATCACCGCCGACGAGGCGGTGGCCAATCGCTTCCGCAACTATCTGACCAACCAGGCCGGCAAGGAAGATGGGCCGCCGTCGACCCTGACGGTGCGGGCCTGGCTCAACCCGGACGGAACGGTAGAACGGGTGTCGTTTGCCACACTAAAGGACGCCGGGGCCGATGCGGATCTGCGCACCATACTTACGCGCGGGAATATCGGCGAAGCGCCGCCGCCGGAGATGCTGCAGCCCCTCAACCTGCGCTTTTCGCTCAATCTCAAGCGGTAACGCCCGCAGTCGGCTGCGGGTGGACTGCAACGTCCGCGCGTCGATCCTTCATGACACATTCGTGTAATGAACCGACGGCTATGTAATGGACTAGCGGCGGCGATTAAAAAATGCTTTTCGCGAGAAGGGGCTGGGGCGACGACTTTTTCTCGGGGTTCAGTCACCACGCCAGGCATTCTTTTGGTGGGAGCGGCTTGGTTGTTCCAGTGGGGGCGCATCATCCTGAGTATCGGTGTTTTTGCTGCGCCAGCTTTCCCGTCGATGGCGATGGAAGGGAATATTCAACCGGAAGCACAGATGGCTTTCGATATTCCAGCCCAACCGCTGCACGCGGCGCTTGAGACTTACGGTGTCACAACCGGTAGAGAGGTCGTGTATAACGGCAAGCTTGCGATCGGGCGGCAGTCCGCCGCCGTCAGAGGCGTCTTTGCGCCCGAAGTCGCCCTGCAAATCCTGCTTCAAGGGACAGGACTTTCCCCGCGCTACACGGCCGCGGATGCGTTCGTATTGGTGCCAAGCCCCAACGATTCGGCTACGAGCCCGCTTGTCAACACCACGCCGCCCGCCGCCGTCGCGCATTATTACGGGCGTATTCAATCGAGCCTCAGGCTGGCGTTCTGCAGCAATACCCGGACGCAACCCGGCGACTATCGGATCGCGGTGAGCTTCTGGATCGGATCGTCGGGTAGTGTTTCTCGCGTCGAGTTGCTGGGCTCGACCGGCAACGGCGATCTCGATGCGGCGATCGAGCACACCATGCGCGGGCTCGAGATCGGCGTGCCTCCGCCGGCGGGCTTTGCCCAACCAGTGACGCTGGTCGTAGCTCCGCAATCGGCCGGCGCGACGCGGGATTGCCAGACCGTTCGCGCGGAGCGCCCCGCTAGAGCCGCGCGATGAACGACAACAGCCTGTCGACGCTGCGGCATCTTCTGCTGCTACGCTACAATGATTTCAAGGCGCGTTTGACCCGGCGCCTGGGTTCGGCCGATCTCGCCGGCGACGCGTTGCAGGACACCTGGCTGCGTCTCGAGGACGGCGGGAACATCGCCGCCGTCCAGCGCCCCGACAGTTATCTTTTCCGTATCGCGCTCAACGTCGCGCGCGACCGCCAGCGCGCGGAAACCCGCCGCCTGACCACCGGGGAGATTGGCGAACTGCTCAACATCGGGGACGATCAGCCGAACCCGGCGCAGGTCGCCGAAGCCCGCTCCGAGTTGCTGGCGCTCGAGGCCATCATGCTGGAGCTGCCGCCCCGGCAGCGCGCCATACTGCTGGCGGCCCGCCTCGATGGCCTCGCCAGGCGTGACATTGCCAAGCGCTATCGGATTTCAGTACGGCTGGTGCAGCGCGAATTGCAGGAAGCGCAGGATTATTGTGCGGCCCGCCTGAAACGGTTCACTTCGGGCGCGCGGGAAACGTCTTCTGGTGAGAAGGCCCTGATGCGGGTCAATCGCCTGGCCGTGGAAGATGAGGAATGACTTTCCGTGAGCAACATAGCGTGCCTGACGCATTGGAGCGCGAGGCTCACGGCTGGGTCACACGGTTGGTGTCAGGCGAGGCGACCGCCGCGGATGCTCAATCGCTCAAGGAATGGCGCCGTCAGAGCCCTGCCCATGATCAGGCCTTTGCCGCCGCGACACGGCGCTGGAAGGATTTCGGTCCTGTTGGCCGAACCCTGCTCGAACAAGGCCGGGTGCCGGAATGGTCGCCCCCGGAACCGGTGCTTAGCCGGCGTGCAGCGCTTGGCGGAATGGGGGCGATCGCTGCCGGCGCAGCAGCCTATGCCATCGTCAAGCCACCGCTCGGCTTGTGGCCATCGCTTGTCGAACTGTCGGCGGATCACCGGACGGCGACCGGCGAGCAACGCCAGGTCGGAGTGTCCGACGATGTCTCGGTGCGGCTGAACACACAGACCAGTATCTCCGTTCTTTCGACGGAGCCAGGGACCGACCTGGTCAAGCTGATCTCGGGCGAAGCGGCTTTCGCCAGCACGTCACCAAGGCCGTTGGTTGTTCTGGCCGGCGATGGCCGGATGGTGGCCGGCCGCGCCCGGTTCGACGTCAGAAATGTCGGATCGTCGGTATGCGTGACCTGCTTCGATGGCGAGGTGCGGGTACAGCATGGACCGCAAACCGCGATCGTCGGATCAAAACAACAGCTCCGCTACGATGTCGGCGGCCTCAAGGCCGCGGTTGCAATCGATCCGGCCGAGGCGGCGGCCTGGCAGGCAGGCGTGCTGATCTTTCGGTTCACGCCGCTTTCGGACGTGATCGCCGAAATCAACCGCTATCGCCGCGGCAAGGTCATTCTGATGAACGCGGCGCTCGGGACGAACCCGGTCAATGGGCGCTTCCGGATTGCGCGCATCGACGAGGTCCTGGTGTGGATCGAGCAGGCGTTCGGCGCCTCGGCCCGCTCGCTGCCGGGAGGCATCGTGCTGATAAGCTGATGAATCTCGGGCGCTTCTGCTGACACACAAGTTTCATGGAAAATCTTGTTCACGTCCGCTTTCGCGTCGTCGTCTCTCTGTGAAGGTCGTCCACGACTTTCCGGGCTCATCACTGAGCCACAGAGACCATCCGACTGCCGAGAAAGCCCGCCATGTCTGCCGATACCCAGCATATCCATTCCGCGCGCCGAAATGCTCGTTACTCCATGCTGCTCGCGGGCGTGAGTGTGGTGGCACTATTGCTGGCAGGCCCGCCGGCAGCGGCGCGTCCGCTCGGCGGATCGACGCCGGCCCCGTCGGCTGAGGCGGTCGCAGCCGCGCAATCCAGCGCACAGGAAGCCGCGCGGGCGGCAGGCCAGGCGCAGAGTTCGCTGAGGCGGGCGACGCTCTCCATCCAGGCGATGCAGGCCGCACAGCAGGCGGCGCGCGACGCCGCAAAGGCGGCGCTGAACGCGACGCCGGGCACCGTCGCCAATGGCCTTCGGCCCGGCGGACTTCAGATCGGCACCGGTGTTGTCGGCGCCAATGGCAGCGTGAACCAGGGGCTGTGGCGCGGCGCAGCTCTTCCGACAGAAACTTCAGACGGCAGCCGGGTCAAGGTCGAGATCAGGCAGAATGAGCAGAAGGCGATCCTGACCTGGAATACCTTCCACGTCGGCGACCGCACCGATCTCGTTTTCGATCAGCAGGGCAACCGCAACTGGGTGGCGCTCAATCGCGTGCTCGGCACTGATGCGCGGCCGAGCCAGATCCTGGGCAACATCAAGGCCGATGGATCGGTCTATGTCATCAACCAGAACGGCATTGTCTTCGGTGGCACGAGCCAGGTGAATGTCGGAACGCTGATCGCCGCAAGCGCAAAAATCTCCGACGAGCAGTTCCTCAACTACGGCATCTATTCGCAACAGGCGAGCGGACGGTATGTGCCGAGCTTCACCGACGCCGGTGGCCCGATCAAGGTCGAGCAGGGCGCCGTCATCCAGACGCACGCGCCGTCGTCCGTGACGTCGGGCGGCGGTTTCGTGCTCTTGATGGGCGCACAAGTGGAGAATGGGGGATCGATCTCGACGCCGCGCGGGCAGACGCTGCTCGCCGCCGGCGATGATTTCATCCTGCGGGCAGGCTATGGCACGGACGCCAACCGTGCCTCGACCACGCGCGGCAATGAGATCGCACCGCTGCTCGATACCGGAAGCCTGAGCGGGCTTGTCCGGAATTCCGGCCTGATCTTCAGCCAGCAGGGCGACATCACGCTTGCCGGAAGAACCATCGCGCAGAACGGAATTCTGGCCGCGACCACCTCCGTCAATACGCGGGGCACCATCCATCTGCTCAATTCCGCATCCGACACGCTTGGCAGCGTAACGCTCGGCCGCGACAGCGTGACCACCATCATGCCCGAGCTCGAGAGCAAGGAAACCGCGCTGAACAGTCAGCGCGATGCGCTGATTGCCGCGTCCGATGCGTTGGAGCATCGGCCGGTAGCCAATGCGCAGTTCGACAATCTCAGCCTGCTCGCCGACCGGCTCGATCAGTCCCGCGTCGAAATTGTCACCGGCGGCAATGTCGTGTTCGAGGGCAGCGCGTCGTCCGGACACGGCTCGCTGACGCTTGCTCAGGGCGGCCAGGTCGCAGTCAGCGCCGGTGGCCGCATCACGACCGAAAGCGGATCCGTAATCGACGTCTCGGGTGTGCGAGACGTCGCGGTGGCGATGTCGTCGAATAATCTTGTCGTGAACATTCAGGGCAACGAACTCAGGGACAGCCCGGCCAACCGTGACAGCAATTACCTCAAGAACAGCAATGTCTGGATCGATCTTCGTGATCTGATCTTCGTGCCATCAGGCACCGGCGGCTATCAGGGCGATCGTTACTACACCCCGGGCGGACTGCTGGAGGTCGGCGGCTATCTGGCGAACACGGCCCACACGATCGGCGAATGGTCGTCGGTTGGCGGCACGATCACGCTGTCGGCCCCGAAGGTGATCGCGCAGCAGGGCTCGGTGTTCGATATTTCCGGCGGGTCGCTGGCTTACCAGGCCGGCTATATCCTGACGAGCAACTTCCTCGGGGCGGATGGGAAGACCCGCAACGTCAACAATGCCAGCGCCGACATGACCTTCTACGGGCTCGGACACGGCTTCATTCGCAAGAGCGAGCACTGGAACGTCACCGAGGTCTGGACGAGTTCGCTGACGAGGGGGCAGGTCAGCAGGCGTTGGGAGGAAGGGTACACCATCGGCCGTGACGCCGGCGCTCTCAATCTCTCTACGCCGACTGCGATTTTCGAAGGCGACATCGTTGCCGACGTCGTCACCGGATCGCGTCAGGTCAACGCCCGTCCCGACGGTGTCACCGACGGCTACAAGCTCGGTCAGAACATCGTCGCGCGCGCCGGCACGCTGGCGCTCGGCCAGTATACGGCCTTGGGCCGCACCGGCGTTTACAACACGCAGGTGGTGATCGGCGATCTGTCCGCCGTCCAGCCGCCGGCGGACCGCACCAACACCGCGTGGTTCGATGCCGCCCACCTCAACGAGCAGGGACTTGGCGCCATCGATTTCGCGACCGGGGGTAAAATCACCATCGATGCGCCGCTGTCGCTCGCGGACGGAGGTTCGGTCACGCTGATCGCGCCGATCGTCGACATCAAGGCGGACATCACCGCCCGCAGCGGGCAGATCACTGCGACCAACCATTTCACATCGCGTCAGGCTGCCGGCGGAACGTTGACGCAAGCGCTGACATCCGGCGGTACCTCGACCATCACGCTTGCTCAGGGGGCAAAGCTCGATGCGCGCGGATTGTGGGTGAATGCGAGCATCGATCCTGCGAGCGAGAGCAAGCAAGCGTATGTCGACGGCGGCGACGTCTACCTGATGTCTTCGGGCAACGTGGTCATTGCCGCAGGCAGCCAGATCGATGTGTCGTCGGGCGGCGCCATCTTGCAGGATGGCGACTTCAAGGGTGGTCGCGGCGGAAATATCTCGCTCAGGGCCGACGTCGTCCCGACAGGCATCGCGCCGGGTATCGGCAGGCTCACGCTTGACGGTGAGATTCGCGGCCTCGGTGTTGAAGGCGGCGGAACGCTCACCCTGGGATCGGGCGCAACGGTCGTATTCGGCGGCAAGGTGCTCGAGACCAACGGCGTGCTAAGCGCCGGCGAGAAGGCGCCGATCGATCTCAAGGCGCTGGAGGAGTTCCGCGTCCGCGCCGGCGAGATTCTGCCAGCCGACTATATCCGGACCATCACGGTGGCCCCGCCTGGGCAGCCCATGGGCGCAACTCCCTACATCACGTCGACGTCCATTACGCTGAAAGCCAATTGGACTCCTCCGCCCTCGACGTCGGCAACCACCAGCTACACCATTTTCGTCCAAGGCCGAGGCAGCGTACTCGTCAGTTCGAAGAGCCAGCCTGTCATAGCTGCTGGATCGGTCATAACCTCCTTCTCCGGCATGGAATATTTCCCGCAGGATTACGTCGTCCCAGCCAACGTCTTCCCCAATGGTATTCCCATTGCTCCGAAGACAGTGACGGTCGTGGCCGGAAATCCTGCTCCCGTCGATATCGTATTTTCCGCAGGCACGATCATTCGCGCCGGCGCGGTCATGGGCAAAGCGGTCGCGGTGGCGCCGCTTCTGTATTTGCAGGCCGACCTGCTCCAGAGCGGATTCTCGAAATACAGCATTGGGAGCAACACCAGCCTGCTCGTCGCGCCGGGCGCGCAGCTCGATCTCACGATGCCGGTCTACCGCTTGTCGGCGGCGAGTTTCGCGGCGGCAACCGGCACCGATCCGTCGGACGCGATGCAGGCCTGGACTCCGCCGCTCTACCTCGACAACCCGGCGAAAGGTCGCCTGGCGCAGCGCGCCGGCGCCGACCTTACCCTGACGTCGGCGGGAGCGATGACGCTCGCTGCAGGCTCTGCGATCAACGTGGACGACGGGCGCTCGGTAACCTTGAACGCATTCGGGCAAATGACGATCGAAGCCGCCATCAGGGCGCCCGCTGGCACGATCATCATCGGCAACAATCTCGGCCCAGATTATCAGCAGACCGGCCTCGTGGGGCGGTCGATCTGGATCGGCGATCATGCCGTGCTCGATGTCGCGGCGCGGGCGATCACGGGCACCGACATCAACGGACGTCGTTACGGCATCATCCGTGACGGAGGCTCCATCAACATCGGACTCGCGTCGCTAACCACCAACAGCAAGGGCGGCCTGCCCGCAGCGCAATCGTTCGTCATCATCCGGCCGGGTGCCGTGCTCGATGCGTCCGGGACCAGCGCCATGCTCGACCTCGTCGTCGGTGACGGCGGGATTGCGGCGTCCAACCTGCAGGCCGTCGATGTCGCGAGCAATGGTGGATCGATCGTGATCGGGTCGCAGACCGGGCTCTACCTCGACGGCAAGATGCGGGCGGCGGCCGGCGGCGCCGGCGCCGCAGGCGGCAGCCTGGTGCTCGCCCTCGAAACGCCGATATTCTACAATGCCGCGACCGCGAACGGACCAAGCATCTTCACGATCACCCAGGATAGGCGGGCCGGTCTGCTGCCGCAGGATCTTGCGCCGCGGCGCGAAGCTGCGTCGCTTGTTTCCGGCCGAGCCTATTTCAGCGCAGCGCAGCTGGCCGAAGGCGGTTTCGACAATCTTGCGCTCTGGAGCCGCGACATTTTCCAGTTCGAAGGCGACGTGAGCCTGTCCACCCGCCAGAGCATCGCGCTTTATCGCGGCGTGCTGTCGACGGCGTCCACGACCCCGACTGCACGTGTTTCGCTGTCGTCGTCTTATGTGCTGCTGGATGGAGCGAAAGAACCCTACATCGAACCCGGCGCGACCAATCCGAGCCTGATGTGGACGTGGCAGCCCTCGGACACCAATCGGGGCACGCTCAAGGTCTCCGCAGATCTTATCGACCTGCGCAATCGGGTGTTCTCCGGCATCTTCGGAAAGTACCAGACGGGCGGCTCGCCCACGCCTATTGTCACGCATGACATCGATGCTCCCGGATTCGCGTCGATCGAGCTGGTTAGCCGGGGTGACGTTCGCTTCGGCACGGGCGTTCTGGCCAGCGGCGGCAACATCACGATCGAGGCGGCGCAGCTCTATCCGATCACTGGCGCCGAGGCGACGATCGCCGCGGGTATGATCAAATATCTTTCAGCAGCCTATATGCGCGGAGCCGGTACGCTCACCATTCGCGGCAACGGCGCGAACCCCGCTGTGCCGCAATCCGTCTTCGGCACTCTGGGCCTCTTGGCCACGACAATCGATCAGGGCGGCATCATTCGCGCCCCGCTGGGCAGCATCGTGCTGGGCGGCGTGGCTACACAGTGCACCGGTGGATGCTTCCTGCCGCAGACGACCGCAACTCAGCCGGTTGTCAACGTGACGCTGCGCAATGGCAGCCTCACCTCCTCCAGCGCGGCTGGTCTGGTGATGCCCTATGGCGGAACCACGGATGGGCTGAGCTACAAATACGGCGGCACCGACGTGACGTTCGACGACCTCGCGTCGTCCGCCCGGTCATTCGACTATCTTGCCGGGGTCACCTTGAAGGGCGGCAAGATCGTCGCCGAGGCCGGCTCGGTGCTCGATTTGTCCGGCGGCGGAGGACTCACCGGCGCTGGTTTTATCAGCGGACGCGGCGGCTCGGTCGACGCGCGCATGACGCCGCTCGTCAACGCCAACCCCGCCAATAACTACAGCAGCGCATCGAACAAGGTCTATGCCCTGGTTCCCGGCTATACGGGCAGCTATGCGCCGATTACGGACGACAATGGCGCAGGCGCCCCGCTGGTTGGCCAGCGGATCACGCTGACGCAGCCGGTGGGGGGACTGCCGGCGGGCACCTACACGCTGCTGCCTTCGACCTATGCCCTGCTTCCCGGCGCGTATCGGGTCGAGATCGGCGCAACCACCACGACGGTGGCCGGCGCAGCGTCCCTGGGCAACGGCTCCTATCTGACGACCGGCACGCTTGGTATCGCCAACACCGGTATTCAGTCGGTTCTGCCACAGCGCGTCATTCTTACGTCCGCAGAGAAAGTCCGGACCTACTCGCAATACAATGAGACGAGCTACAGTGCTTTCGCGCTCGGCAACGCCGCCACTTTCGGCCTCAACCGGCCGCGGCTGCCCGTCGACGGCCAGATCCTGAAACTCGACTTCGGCGCGGCAACGGGCGACATCCTGTCGTTCGACGGCACTGCGCTTTTTGCTCCTGCCGAAGGCGGCCGGGCAGGCATCCTTGGCGTGGCCGGCACGGGTTCGATCGAGGTCAAGTCGTCGCGTGCCACCGCAACCGCTGGCATGGCGTCCGTGGACGCGGAAGACCTGTCGCGCTTTCATGCCGGAACGCTGTTGATCGGCGGTGACTATTACTACTATTCCGGCACGGGTGATGTGAACAGCACGGGCGCACGCATCTATTTCAGCGCCGGTACAAACAACGTCTTCATTCGCAACGGCGCGGTATTGGAAGCGGATCAGATCTTCGCTATGGCGAAGAATACCATCCTGGTCGAACGCGGAGCCGTTCTCGACACGACGCATGGGCTTACCGACGTCCTTGACTCCAGCGACGGATACGTCTTTGCCAATTCGTTCAATGAGAGCTCCTCCAACGCCGGAGCAATTCTGACGGTCGCCAATGGCTGGCTGAACTTCCTGCCGCCTGCGCCAAGCGCGACCGGCACCGTCACGATCGAGAACGGAGCCGCCCTGCGCTCGCTCGGCACCATCGCATTCTCGGCGAGCAAGAAGCTCGACCTCGGTGCCAAGGTTGCGCTCAATGCGCGCTATCTCGTGTTCAGCTTGCCGGAGATCAATGTCGGCACGGATGCCTCCCTCGCCGCCGCCGGCGCCGCGGGCGCGCTCGGCTCGGGCTGGCAGTTGACGCAGGCGACCCTGGACCGGCTGTTTTCTTCCGGCGACCCGGCGATTGCCGCAGTCGAGCGTCTGACGCTGACCGTCGGCTCGTCACTCAATTTCTACGGGGACGTGACCCTCGATACCCGAAGCAGGAACGGCGGCAACACAACGTTGGTGCTCAACACGCCGGCGATATATGGCTGGGGTACCGCGCGCGACACCGCGTCGCTTCTCGTCGATACGCTGATCTGGAACGGGGTGTCCTCCGGGGCCGGCACCCCCGCAAGCCCGTTCGTCAGCCTGCCGCCCGGTGCGGTGCGGGCCGGCGGTCCGGGGACAGGGCACGGCACGCTCGCGATCGATGCGCGCGAGATCATGTTCGGTTACGATCCCTTTGCGCGCAAGCAGAACGAGACCGCGCTCAACCGCCTCGCGCTCGGCTTTGCCACCGTCAATCTCACGGCGTCGAACCGGATCACCGCCACGGACCGCGGCGCGCTCTCGGTCTATCACACCGGCACCAATGCGCAGACCTATGCCGGAGGCGATCTCAACATCACGACGCCGCTGCTGACCGCCGAGGCCGGCGCGGTCATGTCCTATACCGCCGGCGGCGCCATCACCGCGCGCGCTCCAGCGGGCGCGGCTGCCAACACGGCGAACGTCAGCAGCATCGGCGGCGAGCTCGGCTTCAATGGCAGCGCGATCACGCTCGACACGGCGGTGGCGCTGCCGAGCGGCCGCCTCAAGCTGCATGCCGCCGGCGACATCTTGCTGACGGATCGCTCGCGGCTAGATCTATCGGGACGCTCTATCGCGTTCTTCGACGTGACCAAATACAGTTGGGGCGGCGATGCCGTGATGGAGAGCGACAACGGCATGATCACGCAGGCCGCCGGCTCGGTGATCGATGTGTCCGCGGTCCACAACCAGGCAGGCTCGATCGAAGCCATTGCGTTGGGCACGAACGGAATTCTCGCGTTTAACGGCACGCTGCAGGGGACGGGAGGGGATGGATTCAGTTCCGGCGGTTTCGACGGCCGCGCGCGCATTCTTGCCGATTTCACCCGCTTGAATGTCAAGTTGAACGAGGGCGGCTTCTTCGGCTCCCGCAGTTTCGTCCTCAAGACCGGCGACCTTGTGGTCGGCGATGAGGTGCGCGCCAACGAGGTGAATATCTCGGTCGACGGCGGCAGCCTCACGGTCAACGGGCGGATAGATGCCGGCGGGAAGAAGGTCGGCACCATCCGCCTCGCGGCGCGCGACGAGTTGGCGATCTCATCCACGGCGGTGCTCGACGTGCATGGCACCGTGCTCCAGGTGGACAGCCAGGGTGCGCCGATCGATGCCTCGAACCGTGGTTATGTCGAGCTGACCTCCGCGGCAGGGACAGTCCGGCTGGCGGCGGGCGCGACGATCGACCTGCGCTCGGCCGATGCCGTGGCGCGCGGTCAGGTCGAAATCAACGCATCGCGGCGCGGCGGCGCGGGCGGCACGGGTACCGGAGCTAATGATATTGCTGTCGATGCCTCCGGTCCGCTCACCATTCGTGGCGCCGCAAGCATCGCGGTCAACGGTTTCCGCCGCTATGAACTGGCCAATGGCATCGTCAGCCAGAACCTGCTCGACGGAATCCATGATGACAGCAAGGCGTTCATCGACGCCGCCTCGGGCAACGGCGCATTGCAGGGAAGGCTGGCGGGATTGACCGCTTACGGCAATGCCTTCCATCTGCGGCCTGGCATCGAACTCGCGGCTACAGGCGACATCACGGTCGACGGCGATCTCGACCTCTCCGGCTACCGCTACGGTCCGAAGGTCAATCCTGCCGTTCATGGTTCGGGCGAGCCCGGCGTCGTGGTGTTTCGTGCCGGCGGCGATCTCAAGATCAACGGCAGCATCAACGACGGCTTCGCGCCGCCGCCGAAGACCCCCGATGACGGCAAGTTCAAGGATAGATTCACGGTCGTCCCGTCATTCGTTGCAACGACTGAGATTCTACTGAACACAAACGTGACCTTGGCCGAAAATTGGGTCGTTCCGGATACTGCGTTCTATAATGATTGGGGCGTTTTCGGCGCAAACAACAGCGGCTGGTGGGCTCCCGGGGAAACCATTCCGGCGGGCACGGTGATCGATTATACGATGCAGGGCATGGAGACGTTCCGGTGGTCTGCCGGGATTACTGTGCCCAAACTCGCCGTTCCGATACCAGGAAAAATGTGGGCGGTGGCGCCGATGCTGGCGCCGGGCTCGCTGTCGTGGTCGATGCGCTACGTCGCTGGCGCCGACTTCGGCGCCGCTGACACGCGCGCGGTCCGCCAGCAGGTCGCCAGTGGCGACATCGTGCTCAGGGACCGCCACGCGACCGGCACGGACGACTCGCAGGAAGCGTTCAGCGTGGTCCGCACCGGGACCGGCTATCTCGATCTCGTGGCCGCCGGCGACTATCGCCAGGAAACATTGTTCGGCGTCTACACCGCTGGAACCGCGTCCGGAGGGCTCGCGCGCACGCGTCGCAGCGACGGCACCGTGCTCGGCGCCGGCTACACGGATTACGAGAAGGCACTCAGCCCGACGGGCATCTACTTCACCGAGGGTGGCGGCAACCTGCTGCTTTCGGTCGGCGGCAGCCTGCAAGGCCGTATCGTCGACGTTGCGAGCGCCACCGCCCTCGGCCTCACCACATCGAACCTCGACAGCTGGTCGTGGCGTCAAGGCGGAAGCTGGGGGATCAACTTCGGAACCTACGATACGAGCACGGGTGTGCTCAACCTGCGCGGCTTTACCGGCGTTGGCGCACTTGGCGGCGGCAACGTCGTCATACGGGCCGGCGGCGACGCGGGACAGCTCACCTCCTCCACCAGCGATGCTCCGGAATCGACCGGCCTGACGGCGGCCATCGGCAGCAGCGGTCAGGCCAATGCAGGCGGCGTCATCCGCCGGGGCGGCGGCACGCTGACCATCGACATTGCCGGGCGCCTCAATCCGGGGCTCAGCGACTATATGGTGGACAGCGAGTTGAACGGCGTCCTCGCCAATCTGCGCGGCGATATCAACCTGAGCGCCAACGCGATCGGCAGTGCTGTGAGCACTGCCTACGGCATTCCCGGCAGCCGCGATCCAAGGCCCAGCGATCCAACCGTCCCCTACGGCACGACCATGTACGGTCGGCTGAATGTCGGCCTCGGCGACGGAAAGCTGACCGCCAACAGCCGTTCCGATCTCATCATCAATGTCTTTGCCAGGGACGGTCTCTGGACAGACACAACCGCGGCGACACTGTTCTCCGCCGGCGGCGACGTCGGTCCGGCCGGAGGCAACATCCTTCAGGGGGCGGCCCCGCCCTCGCTCTCGGCCACCGCGGCCCGCGGCAGCATCTTCCTGTTCTCCAGCACGTTGGATTTGCTGCCGTCGCCGGTCGGTCAATTGGAGCTCCTGGCGTGGAATTCCGTCGACGGCAAGGGCGACAGGATTGGTGGCGTCGGCTATGTCGGCATGAGGGTGGGCGAGCCTTTCGCCAACCTGCATGCTGGCGACTTCGAGCCGATGCGCTTTTATGCCGTGAACGGCGACATCGCCAATCTCGACGTCGGACTAAGCGTCTACAACACGGGCACGAAGCAGACAGTCATTCACGTTGCCGGCAAGCAGGCCTGGCTGCGCGCGGGCCGGGACATCGTCAACACCGGCGGCGTGATCCTTAACAACCGTGAAACCGACTTGTCGATCGTATCCGCCGGCCGCGACATTATCCTCGCCAACTTCCAGATCGCAGGTCCCGGTACGCTCGCGGTGACGGCCGGTCGCAACATCTACCAGGCCAACAAGGGGTCGCTGACCAGCATCGGCACACTGGTGCCGGGTGATACGCGTCCGGGCGCAGGGATCGTGATGCAAGCCGGCGTCGGTGCGGCAGGACCGGACTATGGCGAGCTGGCGGATCGTTATCTCGATCCGGCCAATCTGGCGAAGGCCGGCGTGCCGCTGGCCGACCAGCCCGGCAAAGTGGCCAAGACGTACGAAGCCGAATTGCGCCAATGGCTCATGGAGCGCTTCGCCTTCGCCGGCACCATCGAAGAGGCAATCGCCTATTTCGGCACGCTGCCCACAGAGCAGCGCAATATCTTCCTCAGGCAGGTGTACTTCGCCGAGTTGAAGGCCGGAGGACGCGAGTACAATGATCCGAACAGCAGCCGCTTCGGCTCCTATATCCGTGGCCGCGACGCGATCGCTACCCTGTTCCCGGAGAAGGAAGAAAATGGAAAGCCGATCGACCGGGCGGGCGACATCATCATGTTTGGCGGCTCGGGCGTACGGACGAATTTTGGCGGCGACGTCCAGATGATCGCGCCGGGCGGCAAGATCGTCGTCGGCGTCGAAGGCGCCGTGCCGGATGCGACGGCGGGGGTCGTGACGCAAGGTTCGGGCGACATTCAGATCTATTCGAAGGGAAGCATCCTGCTTGGTCTGTCACGCATCATGACCACCTTTGGCGGCGATATTGTTGCCTGGTCGGCGGAGGGTGATATCAACGCCGGTCGTGGCGCGAAGACCACCGTAGTCTATACTCCGGCACGACGTGTCTACGACAACTACGGCAATGTCGCCCTCTCACCGGTGGCGCCAAGCTCGGGTGCAGGCATTGCCACGCTCAATCCGATCCCGGAAGTGCCAGCCGGCGATATCGACCTGATCGCGCCGCTCGGCACGATCGACGCGGGCGAGGCGGGCATCCGGGTGTCGGGTAACGTCAACCTTGCCGCGCTGCAGATTGTCAACGCCGGCAATATCCAGGTGCAGGGCAGCGCGAGCGGCATTCCCACGGTGCAGGCGCCGAATGTTAGCGGTGCGCTAACGGCGTCCAATGTGGCGGGGGCTGGCGAGGCGGCGGCTGGTCACGCGCAGACCGGCCAGAGAGCGCAGGAGCAGCTTTCAATCATCATCGTCGAGGTGCTCGGCTTCGGCGGAGGTGATGGCAGCGAAGACCAGCAGCGCCGGCAGGAAGACGAGCGCCGCAAAAGGAGCGACAGCAAGCAGGACTACGATCCGAACAGCGCGTTCCGGCTCATAGGCAATGGCGCTCTGGACCCGGAACAGCAGCGTAATTTGACCGAAGGGGAACGGAACAGGTTCAATCGGCAGGTCGAGCGGAGCGGATCGCTTTGATCCTGCGTGGTTGATCCTGGCCGATCGCCGCTGCAGCGAGCGCGTGGCCGGGTTGCGGGATCGCAACTCGGCGGCACAAAATAACCGGTGCGCTCGCGCGGTGCGGCCTCGATCAGGCAATCGACGCGCGCCGATGAGATAGCTGTCATATAAGCGATATAAAGGACGCTGTCGCTTGTACCTCTGCCGTCAACGATCTAGGTATGCCGGCGAAGATTAGCTGGTTGTCGATCGGGTAGGCTGGACGGGCATTGGTGCGAGTATTGGCCGATCAAAGCAGCGCTATGCAGGCAATTGTATCATATGTCGCCAAGGCGAACGGCGGTGGCCGCGTCGCGGCGTTCCGGTGTTGGACAAGGCGCCTGCCGCGCTTTGAATGGGCGATAGCGTCAGGCGACGATCGGAGAGGTCGAAAATTCCTTCTGGTGGCATATGCGGCGCTGCTGGCGGCCGGCATCTACACCGCCGAGGCAGAGGATCGCCAGGCCGCCAAAGCGGGCGAATTGATCGCGTTCGATATCCCGCGCCAATCGCTCGCCGGCGCCTTGCAGGCCTACGGGCAGGCGACCGGCATCCAGGTGCTCTATGAGAGCAACTCGGCCCTCGGCCGAACCTCGGTCGCTGTCGAAGGAAAATTTACCGCGGACGCGGCGCTCAGCCTGCTGCTCAAGGAAACCGAGCTGAGAGTACGCTACATTCGTCCAGATGCGATCACTTTGGCGCTTCCGGCCGCAGAGGGCGTGAGCTATGCGCCGCCGGTCACCTCGCAGGCGGCATCAAGTTTGTCCCTGGGAACATTGCGGGTCCGCGGCTCGAACGACGACACGGCCCGGCAGCAGGATTTCAGCCAGAAGCTGCAGATGGATATCCAGAATGCGCTTCGAAAAAACCCGAAGACACGCGATGGCAGCTACCGCGCGGTGCTTGATCTCTGGATCGATCCGGCGCGCATGATCGAGCGAACCGAAGTGTTTCGCTCGACCGGCGACCGTGAGCGCGACGCGGCCGTCGCCGCGACGCTGCGTGGGGTGACGGTCAGCCAGCCAACGCCGGCGAACACGCCGCAGCCGGTCCGCATTGTCATCGTCGTGAAATCCCTGCAATGAGCTTCGACGAGATCCAGAAACGAGGCCAGGAAGGCCCGGCATCGGCGCCGCCGGCGGCGCTGCTGCCCTATGAGGATGAGGCCGGAAGCTGGTCGTCGGGAGAAGTCCTCCGGCTTCTCACCGTGCCGGCGCTGGCAACCCTGCTGCTCGTCGGCGGAGTGTACTGGATCAGACTGCAAACGCCGGCAGGCTCGATGGGACAGCAACAGGCGTCGGTGGTGCAAGTTCATCTGCTTCCGCGACCTGATTCCACGCCGATAGCTACTGCTTCGACCGCGTATTCGACCACACAGACCCTCGTCAGCCGTGCCGACACGTCATCGAAGGAACCGGACCCATCGACATCGGATGAGCCCATTCCCGTTCCGAGAGCGTTCGCTCCGGCCGAAGCCCCACCGTCGAATATTCTGTCGGCGCCCTCGGCGGTGAGCGGGCCGGAGAACAACGCAGCCGCGAAATTCCAGCAGGCGCTCATGCGCCACGTCGCGCGTTACCAGCGTTACCCGAGCGCGGCGCGTCCGCAGCGTCTCGAAGGAAAGGTCGATACGCACTTCTCGATGAGCAGGGATGGCAAGCTTCTCGGCGTCTGGGTGGGAACGAGTTCTGGTCAGACCGTGCTCGACAAGGAGGCGATGGAGACGATTCGGCGGGCGCAACCGTTGCCGCCGATACCTCCCGAATTGCCCGACCGTTTGGACATTCACGTGCAACTGGCATTCGATCCCACGTGACCAACCCTTGGTGGGTTGAGTTCAACAATTCTGTTGCTGGGACCACCGCTGGTTACGCGAGCCAACGTTAAAGGTTCTCGCGTAGGTGGTAATCCTTTCCGTCATAAATGTGTAGTTCAGCGCCGCTACGACCTGCTTATCGTCGGGGGGCGAGCGGAACGATGGTAATGTGTGTGGGGCCTGCGAAACGTGGCTGACAGCAATCGAATTCGGCTGCGCGGACAACTGGTCGAGAATTACGACGGGCTCATCAGGAAGCTGACGCGTCGTCTTGGGTCGTCGGATTTCGCCCACGACGCCCTGCATGAGACATTCTTGCGGCTGGATCGCGTAACCGACACCGTATCGGTTCGCAGCCCGACCGACTACATATTCCGAACCGCCATCAACATCGCGAAGGACCGGCAAAAGGCGCAAAACTATCGCGTGAGCTCGTCGGAGATCGATGCGCTGCTGGACGTTTGCGACGACGAACCCGATCCGGCGAGAATAGTTGAAGCGCGTTCGCAGATAGATGCCTTCAAGCGGGCGTTGGCGGAGTTGCCGTCGCGGCCTCGCGAAGTGCTCCGCAGCATCTCCATCGAGGGGCAGACGGCGCGCGAGGTTGCGGAGCGGCTTCAGGTCAGCATCCGTACCGTCGAGAGCGATCTGAAGCTGGCCCTCGTCCATTGTGCTGACAGTCTTGAACACACCTTGCACCGCCGCCTTGGCGGTCCGCGCCCTCGATCATGACCGGTTGGTGCTGAACGTCGCGATCGGTGTCTGCCCGGGATCGCGCCGGGGCGGCATTGGACATCAAGCGGCGAACAAATTTTAAGTGATGCGTTGCTTCGTTGCGGTTTTTCTTCGGGATAGCCGCTTCCCAGTCGTCTATCGAGTAGATGCCAAGGAGATGCCGTGTAACGGCACCGCGGCTGCAAGCTGGAGGGGAGGTATCCGAGGGAATGACGCGGGCCGTTGAGGTGAGGTGCAAGCCGGGTGCAGGGTTGCGGACCGTTGCCTGCCGTTCAGCGAGCGCGTCCTGGAGCAACTGTTCGCCCGATCACCGAAGCGCGCATCAAGATGCTCGAAATTAACAGGAATTGGCTATATATCGAGGTCGGACGGCATTGGCGCTGATAATTGAGCACATTGGTTTGGCGAGCGCGGCAGATGGGCGATAAATCGTGACCGCGACGAGCGATACGTCCGCGCGTGACACGCTGTTGGACGAGGCCCTGGACTGGATCGTCCGGCTCAAGACGGGTGCCCCGACCAGGGCGGATCTCGATGCGCTGCAGCGCTGGCGCGAGCAAAGTCCGGCCCATGAGGAGGCTTTCAAAAAGGCTGCCCGGCTTTTCCGCAACGCGGGTATTGCAGCCGGTGAAATGGACGATCGGCCGGAGGCGGTCGCCACCGCGCTGGCCCCGCCAAGACCGCCGTCCCGCGTTGTTGCCCGTCGCGCCGTGCTGGGCGGTGCGATTGCCGCGGCAGCCGCGGGCTATATGGTCGTTCGCCCGCCGCTCGGCCTTTGGCCGTCGCTGCAGGAACTGTCTGCGGACTACCGGACCGGCAAGGGCGAGCAGCGCAAGGTCGCCGTCACGCCGGATGTTTCTCTGGAGCTGAATACCCAGACCAGCATCGCGCTGCGCTCGGCGCCGAACGAAACGCAGATCGAGCTGATTTCGGGCGAGGCCTCGGTGGCGGCCATGCGGGCTTCGCCGAAGCCATTCGTCATGCTGGCTGCGAACGGGCGCATCACCCCGAAGCAGGCGGATTTCGTCGCGCGCTGCCTGGATGGCGTCGTCCGAGTGACATGTCTGAACGGAACAGTCGACGTCGCCCAGAGCGGCCGCGTGGTGCAGCTTCGCCAGGCGGAGCAGGTTTCCTATTCGCTTGGCGGAATCGAAGTCTCGGTTCCGGTCGATCCGGCGCAGGTGACGGCCTGGCAGGCCGGGCTGCTGATCTTTCGCGACCAGACGCTCGCGGATGTGGTGGACGAGGTCAATCGCTATCGATCCGGCAAGATCATCATCACGAATGCGGATCTGAGGCATCGGGTCGTCAACGGCACGTTCCAGATCAACAAGCTCGGGGACTTCGTGCTCCAGGTTCAGCAGTTGTTCGGGGCCCAGGCGCGTTCGCTGCCGGGCGGGGTCGTCCTGCTCGGTTGATCCATTTGAGCCGCGGCTCGCAATCTCCATCTCGCCCGTCTTCTGTCGTCCTGGCCGCGTTGAGCTTTTGGCCATGTGAGCTTGCGACCTCTCGCGAATCAGCGGTGGTGACGCCCGCGAAAGACCATCTGCAAAAAAGTCGTTAATTTTTCTCCGGAGCGCCGCAAAGTTCTGCGGGTTAGCCATCGGTCAGTCGTCTTTAAAGCGAGGGGGCGTGATCGCGCGTGCAGGCGCGGTCGCGATACTCGTTTGAGGAGGCGAGCGGGCATTCGTGCAAAGTGGAATTGATGAAGAGCCGCGCCGGCGCATGCCGGCGGGCAGGGTGTTGTTGTGCCTGACGGCAGGCGCGGTGACCTTGGCAGGGGGACTGGTTGCTGCCGATCCGGCCTGTGCGGCCAAGGCTGCGCCGGCCGGGCGCGCGCCGAATGCGGCCGGTTCTTCGTCCGCGCCCGAGCAGGCTCCGGCGCAAAAGCCGGCTGCGCCCGCGCAGCGTTTCGATATCGACGATTTTGCCGTCCAGGGCGCCGAAACGCTCCCGCAGATCGAGATTGAAGAAGCCCTCTATCCGTTCCTCGGACCCAACAAGACCGCCGACGATGTCGAAAAGGCGCGGGCGGCGCTCGAGAAGGCCTATCACGACAAGGGCTATCAGACCGTCAGCGTTTCCGTTCCGCAGCAGAACGCCTTGAGCAAGATGATCAGCCTCAAGGTGACGGAATTGAAGGTTGGGCGGCTTCGGGTCAAGAACTCGCGCTATTTCGACCTCGCCAAGATCACGAACAAGGCGGGCTCTCTCAAGGAGGGCACGGTCCCGAACTTCGGCGAAGTCACCAAGGACATCGTCGCGCTGAACCAGTGGCCCGACCGGCGCGTGACGCCGGCGCTACGGGCCGGCGTGACGCCGGGCACCGTCGATGTCGATCTGACCGTCGAGGACAAGGTCCCGGTGCATGCCAGCGTCGAGCTGAACAACCGCCAGTCTCCCAACACCACGGCGCTGCGCGTGAGCAGCACGGTGCATTACGACAATCTCTGGCAACTCGGGCACTCCCTGAGCTTCACCTACCAGGTGGCGCCGCAGCGCCCCGGTGACGCGGAAGTTTTTTCCGGATCCTATCTTGCGCGGCTGCAGGACGTCGATTGGCTGAGCGTTCTGGTCTACGCCGTGAAATCAAGCAGCAATGTCGCCACCGTCGGCGGCACCAACGTGATCGGGCCAGGGCAGATTCTCGGCAGCCGCGCCGTGATCACGCTGCCGACCAGGGAAGGCCTCTTCCACACCCTTTCGGCCGGTGTCGATTACAAGCACTTCGATCAGACCGTAAAGCTCGGCGGCGATGGATTTTCCTCGCCGGTCACCTACTACCCGGTGGTTGCGAATTACGGCGCGACGTTCCAAGCCGAAAAATTCACGACGCAGCTCAACGCCGCGGTCACCTACAATCTGCGACCGCTCAGCGACGGTGTGGTTACGTTTGACAACAAGCGTTTTTACGCCTCTCCCAGCTTCACCCACTTCAACGTCGACGTATCGCACACCCACGAACTGCCTGAGGGCTTCCAGCTCTATGGCAAGATTCAGGGGCAGGTCGCGGACGGCCCGCTGGTGTCGAGCGAGCAGTTCAGCGCCGGTGGCCTCGATACCGTGCGCGGCTATCTGGAGTCCGAGACGCTCGGCGACAACGGCGTCGTCGGCAATATCGAGCTGCGCAGCCCCAACATCGGCGAGCTGTTGCAGCAGAAGATGAAGGACGAAACCGGGCAGGGCCAGGCGCGCTTCACCGTTTTCAACGACTGGCGCTTCTTCGGGTTCGCCGACGCCGGCACGGTCACCGTGCTGCATCCGCTGGCCGAGCAGCAATCGAAATTCGACGTGTGGAGCTACGGCGTCGGCGCTCGCTTCAAGATGTTCAATTATCTCAACGGCACGCTCGTCTATTCCGTGCCGATGATCAGTCAAACCTATACCGAGGCGCGAAATCCGCGCGTCAACTTTCGAATCTGGGGTGAATTCTGATGTTCAGGGGATGGGACCAATTGCGTAGCGCGGATCAACCCGCCTGTCGGCGGACGGGCGCGAAGGTTTTGACGGGCCTGCTGCTCGGGCTTGCCGCGATGCTGACGCTCTCGCCGTCGCCGGCGAAAGCGTGGTGGAACGACGAATGGCAATTGCGCAAGAAGATCACCATCGACGCCAGTGCGTCCGGCGCCAATATCACCGATCCGATCGGCGCTGCACCGGTTCTGGTTCGGCTGCATGTCGGAAATTTCCGTTTCAGCCAGGCCAAGGATGACGGCAGCGATCTGCGCTTCGTTGCCGCTGACGACAAGACGCCGCTCAAGCATCACATCGAGAAATACGACTCGCTGCTTGGCGAGGCCCTGATCTGGGTCGCCGTGCCGAACGTTCAGCCCGGCGCCAAGGCCGATATCTGGCTCTATTCGGGCAACAAGAAAGCGGTTGCGACCAGCGACCCGAAGGGCACCTACGATCCCGACACGCAGCTGGTCTATCATTTCAACGAACGCGGAACGCCGGCGCTGGATTCTTCCGTCTGGGCCAACAATGCGCAGACTGTCGGCCAGCCGGCGGACGGCTCCCTGATCGGCACGGGCTTGCGCCTGGATGGCCGCGCGCTGCTGACGCTGCCGGCATCGCCATCGCTCGCGTTGAGCGACAATGCCGCGTTCACCTGGTCGGCCTGGATCAAGCCGGGCGCAATGCAGGCCAACACGGCGTTGTACAGCCGGCGTGACGGCGCCAACGGTCTCGTGATCGGTCTGGACAACGGCGTTCTCTTCGCCGAGGTCACGAATGCGGGGACAGCGCAGCGCAGCGGCGCCGGCGCACCGGTCGCGGCAGGCGGCTGGCATCATGTCGCCATGGTGGCGAACGGCGGCCAGATCACACTCTATCTCGACGGCGCGCCCTATGCGGCGTTCGCGGCGACGTTGCCGGCGCTTAACGCGATTGCCCTGGTCGGTGGTGATACGGCTGCATCAGGTGCCGCTGCGGCAGCGCCGGCGGCTGCGCCGTCCGCGGCCGCACAGACTCCAGCCCCGTCTGTGCCGGCTGCGGATGGCGCCGCGGCGCCGGATGCCGCTGCGCCAGCCGCGGCCCCCGCACCCGAGGCGGCGCCGGTTGCAGCGCCCGCTGCTCCAATGGCCGGCTTTGTCGGCGATATCGATGAACTGCAGATCGCGAAGATTGCCCGTCCCGCCGGCTTCATCAAGTTCGCCGCGATCGGGCAGGGGCCGGAGCAGGCCAAGCTCGTCGCCTTCAGCCAGGATGAAGAAACCGGAAGCTGGCTCTCGGGCTATTTCGCGGTGATCCTGAAGTCGGTAACGCTCGACGGCTGGATCGTCATCGGCATCCTCGTGATCATGGCGGCTGTCAGCTGGGTCGTGATGTACGATCGCGCCTCCTATCTGAACAAGCAGGCCAGGGCCAATGCCCGCTTCATGAAGAGCTTTCGCGAGATCGCAGCCGATCTCACGATGCTCGACAGTGGCGATCCGGAAGACGTCGCAAGTCTCGGCGGCCGCATGAGCGAGGCCGACGCCAAGATCATGCGGGCGTCGTCGTTGTACCGCATCTATCACCTCGGCGCCTCGGAAATCCGCCACCGCTTCGCGCAGAACGCCACGCACCTGCCGGTTCTCTCCGGCGCATCGATCGCGGCGATCCGGGCGGCGCTCGACAGCGGCTACGTCAAGGAGACCCAGCGTCTCAACCGGCTGATGGTGGTGCTGACGATCGCGATCTCCGGCGGACCGTTCCTCGGCCTGCTCGGCACCGTGGTCGGCGTCATGATCACGTTCGCCGCCATCGCGGCGAGTGGAGACGTCAACGTCAACGCCATCGCGCCGGGTATCGCGGCGGCGCTGGTCGCGACCGTTGCCGGTCTCGGCGTCGCGATCCCGGCATTGTTCGGCTACAACTACCTGATCTCCCGCATCAAGGACCTGACCAATGACATGCAGGTCTTCATCGACGAGTTCGTGACGAAGATGGCCGAGTTCTACTCGGCCGATCGGATCGAACATCGTATCGCCGCGGAGTAACGGCGATGCAGCTCCAGGACAGCGGCAAACCCTATGACGACATCAACATCACGCCGATGTTGGACCTCGCCTACGTGTTGCTGGTGATCTTCATCATCATGACGACGGCGACCGTGCAGGGCCAGAAAGTCAATCTGCCGAAGGCGTCGGCTGCGCCGAGCCTTGCGACGCAGACGACGAAGGCGATTACGGTCGCCAATGACGGCAAGATCTTTCTCGACACCATACCGGTTACGTTGCCCGAGCTCGAACAGCGCCTGGTGCAGCAGAAGGCGCTGACGCCGGAGTTTCCGGTGGTGCTGCGCGGCGATGCGCAGGCCCAGTATCAGAGCGTCATGGATGTGCTCGACCTCCTTGGACGCGTGGGCCTGACGCAGGTCGGGCTCGCCACCAAGCCGCTGGTGAAGTGACGGACTGAATGGGCACGGCCATGGACATGCGTGACGCCGCGAAGAAGGGCCTCGGGAGAGTATGGTCCTGGCTCCATGACGCGTCGTGGACGATCGGACGGTATGCCAACGAAAATCAGGCCTGGGAAAATCAGATGTACCTGGCCGACGTGGCTGCTTGGCCGACCTTCGTCAAGGATGAGATGCAAGCCGCCTCGCCGGCCGTCGGACATGACCATCCCGCGCCAAGCGGCGTCCTGCTTCAGTTTCCGGTCCGCGGCGAGGCGCTGCTGGTCAGGCTTGCCGACCTGCTGCGAAGCCGCGTTGCCGATCGCAAGCTCGAGCGCGACCCGCTTTTCCTGCAGGTCTCGCGGTGTCCGGGATCGCGATTGTCGATCGATCGTGCAGCCTATGTCGAGTACCTGGCTGATCGATGTGTGTACTGCGTGGCGGTCGAGGCGCATCCCGATACGCGGGTTACCGTGGAAACGACGGATTTCGACACTGTCGTGAAATTCGTCGTGCAATACGTCGCCGCGCGCCTTTCGGAGAAGGTGCTGCTGGAGGTCGCGTCGTGAACCTCCCCATGAACGATCCGGAGTCCCCGACCGCGCGCGATGCAAAGGGATCGGCCCCGACCGCATATCGTCCGGCCGGAAGAAACACCGCGTTGTTTCGCTACGGCGCAACGCTGGTGGCCATCGTCGCGTTCGTCGGCCTCGCCATATTCTTCCTTCGTGGTCATGACGATCTGCCTCCGCCGCGGCTGGTGCGGGAACTGACCGTTGTCAACATCGTGCCGCCGCCTCCGCCTCCGCCGCCGCCACCTCAGCAGATGCCCGAGCAGAAGATGATCGAGCAGCCGAAGATGGCCGAGCCGGAGTTCAAGGAAGAGAAGCCGGTCGACAAGCCAAAGGACGAACCGGCCAAGGACGCCAAGAACGATGAGCCGCCGGGACCGCTGTCGCTCGATGCAAAGGCGGTCGGCCCTGGTGATCTCTTCAATCTCGGCGGCAAGCCGGGCGGCAGTCCCTACGGCGGTGGCGGAGGCGGCGGCAGCCGATGGGGCTGGTACAGCACGATCGTGACCGACCAGGCGACGGCCGCGCTGCGCGCCAATCCAAAGACCCGGAATATGGCGACGCAAATCCAGGTCCGGTTGTGGGCCGACACGTCGGGACGCGTGACCCGGGTGGTCATCTCGCCGTCGACCGGCGACGCAGAATTGGACGCCATCATCCGCGACGAAGTGCTCGGCAGGCTGATGCTGCGTGAGCCGCCGCCCAAGGACATGCCGATGCCGGTGGTCACGCGGGTGACCGCGCGACGGCCAAGCTGAAACGGTTTGTAACGATTTCGTTGAGTCATGTGACCAATAGAGGACTGGGGACCGATGCTTGAGAATAAACCTGACGTACGCCGGCGCTTGATGCCGCTAGCCGTATCGCTGTGCGCGCTCACCTGCAGCGTTCCGGCGTTTGGCCAGACCGCATCGGATGATGGGCGGGCGTCGACAAAAAAATCCGATGCAAAGCGGCCCGCCGTGTTGCAGACAAAAGGCACTTCGCCCAGCGCCACGATCAATCTCGTGAACCTGCTGGTGAAGCAGGGCGTGTTGACGGAAGAGCAGGCGCACGCGCTGATCAAGCAGGCGGACGACGAAGCCTATGTCGCGCGCGAAGCTGCGAAGGGCGCAAGCGCCAGGGCCGACGAGGCGGCGAAAGCCGCGAACGCTGCCACGGCTGCGGCTTCGCCGCCCGGTACGCGGCACGTGACCTACGTCCCCGAGATTGTCAAACGGCAGTTACGTGAGGAGATTAAGCGGGAGGTCATGGACAAGGCACACAAGGAAAACTGGGCGTCGCCGGGCGCCTATCCGGAATGGGCCCAGCGGATTCGCTTCTCCGGCGACCTTCGCGCACGCTACCAAGGCAGCTTCTTTCCTGCCGGCAACGACCAGATCGATGCGGTCAACTTCAACACCATCAACACCGGTTCGCCCTACGACATCAGCCTGATCTCCAATCCAAATCCCGCGCCGACCTACAACGCGACCCAGGACCGTCACCAGCCCCGGCTTCGCGCGCGCCTCGGTATGGATGCCGATCTTTTCAATGGATTCTCCGCGGGCCTGCGTATCGCGACCGGGGAGAACGGTTCACCGGTCTCCACCAATCAAACGCTTGGCGGCAGCGGCGGCAACTTCTCCAAATACTCGCTCTGGCTCGATCGCGGCTACCTGAAGTACCAGGCATGGGACAACGATTTGGCGGTTTCCGTCGGCCGTTTCGATAATCCGTTCTGGTCGCCGACAGATCTCGTCTGGCACAGGGATCTCGGATTCGATGGCGCCGCCGTGCAGGGCAAGTACGAGATCGCGAAAGGCATTACGCCATTCGTCGTGGCCGGCGCGTTCCCGATCTACAACACCGACTTCAACGTCGGCACCAATTTCGATCCCAACACCGGCAATTTGACCAAGTTTGCGAGCCACGACAAATGGCTGTTCGCCGGTCAGGTCGGCGTTGCCACGCGATTCGCGCCTGAATCGGCATTCCGGGTTGCTGTCGCCTATTACGATTTCTACAATGTCCAGGGACGGCTCTCCAGCCCGTGCCCGGTGATATCGTCGTCGGACTCGTGCGATACCGACCTGACCCGGCCCTCGTTCGCGCAGAAGGGCAACACCTACAGAGAACTGCGTCAAATCAGTTCGGAAGTAGGGAACAATTTCGGAACGACCAACCTGTTCCAGTACTATGGCTTCGCCAGCCAGTACCGGCCCGTCGTCGCCAGCGCACAGCTCGATCTCGGCTATTTCCATCCGTTCCACGTCGTGCTCGACGGCGAGTATGTGTGGAATTCGGCGTTCGATCGCAAATTCATGAATTCCGTTGACGTGCAAAACAACCGCGCGGCAAACATCGCGCAAAATGTACCGGGCCCCTACAACGGCGGCAATCAGGGCTGGCTCGCCCGCGTCACCGTAGGCAACAAGGAGATCAAGCACCGTTGGGACTGGAACGTGCATGCCGGCTACAAATATCTGGAATCGGATGCGACCGTTGACGCGTTCGTCGATTCCGACTTCGGGCTCGGCGGCACCAATCTCAAGGGCTATTTCGTCGGCGGCAATGTCGGCCTCAGCCAGAATGTGTGGGCCAGCCTGCGCTGGATGAGCGCCAACAACATCGCCGGCGTGCCTTATGCCGTCGACGTCGTCCAGGTCGACCTGAACGCGAGGTTCTGATCATGCCATCCCGCATTTCCCGCCTCGTGTTGCTTGCCGTCGCGGCGGTGTGCTGCGGCGAGGCGCGTGCCGACGCCGAGACCGATCGCCTGCGCGAGGCGTTGCGCAGCGCCACCATGCAGACCCGGCAACTGGAAGACCAGCGCGCCGCCTCGCAGGCGAAGCTTGCCGAAGCCGAAAAGGAGAAGGTCGCCCTTAAAGCGCAGATCGATGCCGCCAAGGCGGAAGCCAAGCGGCTCGAGAAGCAACATCGCGATGCGGTCGACGAATTCAACCAGCGCCTCACCGAGCGTGACGAGACGCTGGAAAAATGGAAGTCAGCTTACGAAGAGGCGGCCACTGTTGCGCGCGCCAAGGACGCCGAGCGGGCAAAATTCGAAGGCGAGGCAACGGCGTGCAAGGCCAGCACCAAAAGCTGCCAGGCCAAGAACGCGCAGCTCGTCAACGAAGGCCGGGAGATTGTGAACCGGTACCGCAAGCTGACATTGGGCGGCGCATTGGTCGCGACCGAGCCGCTGACCGGCATCGGTCGCGTCGACGCGCAGAATTTCGTCCAGGACTCCACCGACAAGCTCCTTGATCAGAAGGCGACCACACCATGAGCGTTCCCTGCGTTTTCAGAACATTGCAACCGCGCGTCATTGCCGCCGCTGCTGCGGCCACCTTGTGCCTGCCGGTCGGGGCGCTCGCCCAGACAGCGCCGGCGCCCCAGCGTGCGGCCACGGCGCCGGCGCCGGCCGCGGCGCCTGCTCCGGTCAAGCCGAAGCCTCAAGCAGCGGCGCCGGCTGGCCAGGGATCGGCGACACAACAAGTCGCCGCCACCAAGGCCTCCGGCAGCGACGATGTCGTCGCGCGGGTCGGCAACGCCAACATCTCGACCGAAGAACTTCGTGCCTACGTTGGCGCGCTTGGGGCGCGCGAGCAGGCCGCACTCGCCAAGGATCCTGCGCTGCTCAGCCAGACGGTTCGCATGCTGCTCGCCAACCGGCTGGTTTTGCAGGAAGTGATCGCCAAGAAATGGGACCAGCAGCCCAATATCGCGGCGCAGCTCGATCGCGTGCGGGAGAGCGCCCTGATCGAGATCTACCTGCAATCGGTCTCGACTCCGGCCGACAGCTATCCAGGCGAGGAAGAGCTGCAGAAAGTCTATGACGCCAACCGCGCCGCATTGCTGGTGCCGCGCCAGTTCCAGCTTGCGCAGATCTTCGTTGCTGCACCGAAAGAGGACAAGGCGGTCGAGGAGAAAGCGAAGAAAAAGCTGGATGATATTCTGGGCAAGCTGAAAGCCCCGAACGCCGACTTCAGCGCAATCGCGCGCGCCGAGGGCGAGGCAAAGGACGGGGGCGACCTTGGCTGGGTGGCGGAAAACCAGATCCGGCCGGAGATCAAGGCCCAGGTAATCGGGCTCGCCAAGAACGCCGTGTCGGAGCCGATCCGCCTCGATGACGGTTGGCACATCCTCAAGCTGATCGATACCAAGGCAGCCTATACCCGCACGCTCCCGGAGGTCCGCGATCAACTGGTCCAGCAGATGCGGAGCGAGCGCGCAACGATGATGCGGCGCGCCTATCTCGGGGAACTGCTCAAGGAGCATCCGCCCATCCTCAACGAACTCGCGCTTTCGACCCTGCTCGACAGTGTCCGTAAATAGTCCCACGCGGAGAATGAAATGTCAGACGTCAGTATCACCAAACTCACCCTCGATAGTCTTCGCGAAAGTCTTCAACAGGTAGGCTATCGCGTGGAAGCTGCGACGGATCCGGTTGCCGGCCTTCCGTATCTGCGGTCGGCAACCGGCGGACTTGCTTTCGACGTTCGTCCGGGAAACCAGCTTCCTGACGCCGACGGAAGCTTCGTCGATGCCGCATTCACCGCCGTGCTCCAGGTTCAGGGCGAGCTTCCGCTCGATCTGGTCAACCGCTGGAACGCGACGCGCCGGTTCGCGCGCCTGCAGCTCAGCCAGCCGTTTCTCGTCTTCTGTCTGGATGTCTCGGTAGCCGGCGGCGTGATGCCGGACCATCTCCGCGCACAGATCGAAATCTGGGATCGTCTGGTGCAGGAATTGATCGCGTATCTGCGCGACGAGCTGCGCCAGTTGTCCGCAAAGAACGGTTCCGCCCCGCAGGCTGCGGCGCAGGCATCCGGGCAGCAGGCCGCGACCGAGGCCGCAGCGCCGGCCACGATGCAGTAGTGCGCGGCTGAACGCGAAGAGAGACGGGGCGCTTGCATGCAAGCTGAACGAAACGTGCCGTCGCTGATGGCCGGCGCCGGTGGCGGGCGCAGGAGCCGCGTAACGTGGTGGAAGAAAATCTTCCGCCCCGTTGCGGCGATGGCGGGTTTGATCGTTGCCGGCACTGATGCGAAGACGGCGCCTGTCGCCGTGGAGAGCGGCGAATACCGATCCGCGACCACGGTTCCGGAATCGTGGCAGGTGTTCGCAAGGCAATTGCAGCAGAGGTTCGAACAACAGCTTGGCGCCGACAGCGGTGGGGCGCGCCGCATCCAGGACTATCTGATGCGCCAGGCTGGCGGGGCCGACGCGCCGGCGTTGAAGTTGGCGCTTCGCGCCTGGGTTCTGACCGACGGCAAGGTCAGCCGCATCGAGGTCGACGGGATGGATGATGCCGGGATGCGCGTCGAGCTGCGCGCGTTGCTGATGACCGGCAGCGTCGGCGTACCGCCGCCGGCGATGCTCCAGCCCGTGCACCTGCGGCTTTCGCTTCGGGCGAAGGATCGCTCGCCGGAGGCGAAGTAGCAGATGAAGTCGGGCATGCAACCGCGATCGGCTTGGGCAGTGCGCTCGCGGCTGTCGGCATCGGCCGTTGTCGCGCTCGGGTTGCTTGTTTTCTCGCCGGGGGGCGCGAGCGCGGAGACGATTTCGGCATCGACTTCGTTTGACGATCGCTTTGCCGCCGTTGAATCGCCGGACCAACCGTTGCGGGCACAGTCAAACCCGGCGGCAGAGCCTCCGAAAGACCATCTCGGCGATCCGGCAAAGCTCAGGGTGTCGTCGAGCGTGCCCGATAGCCGTTCGCGTTATCGCGCCTTGATCGAAAGGGAGGCCGCGCCAACCGGTCTGCCGCCGGAAGTCGCCGAGGCGGTGATGGCGGTGGAAAGCGGATACAATCCCGACGCCATCGGCGGCGTTGGCGAAATCGGCTTGATGCAGATACTGCCGTCGACAGCGACCATGCTCGGTTTCAGGGGAACGCTCGCCGAACTCGCGGTGCCCGAAACCAATATCCGCTATGGCGTGACTTATCTTGCGAAGGCGTGGCGTCTGGCCGGCGGCGACCTTTGCACGGCTGCGATGAAATATCGCGCCGGGCACGGCGAAACCCGGTTTTCCGTTCTCTCCGTCAACTACTGCGTGGCGGTTCGCTCCAAGCTGGCGGCACGCGGATTTCGAGTGACCGGCAGCGTCCCCGTCGCGACGTTCGGAGAGCCCGGCCGGAGCGGCGGCGGCTGCGGCCGCAAATGCCTCGGCGTTTCGCACATAGGTTCCGTAAATATCGCAGCCCTCAACACACGCCTCAGCGCACTCGTCGTGCAGGCGAGAGCAGGGCGATAGGAGACATCGCGATGCGGCTGATCCTGCTCTCGCTTGTAGTTGCGGGTCTTGTCACGCCCGTGTCGGCCGAAGAGCGCGTCCTGGTGCTTCCGGAAATCGTTATCGGCGGAGGCGAGGGGAAAGCCGAGCGGTGCGGCGAGGCCGCCGGGAGCGGATCAAACCGGCCGATGGATTGTCTGAACCAGAAACTCCGGCGCGAGGTCGACCGCGTCAATCCTCCGGTGATGAACCTTCCGCCGATCGATGCAAGGTCGCCGGACACCAAGGTCGGTGTTGTGAACATTCCAGGCGTTCAGCAGCAATACGGCCGGAACTTCGGCGTTTCGGTCGTTCCATATCGTCCGCCGCCGCCGGTGTTCGGCACGTCGCACGGGCCGCTTCGGTAGAGCGACGCAAAAATGCAAGAAGCCCGCAGCCGCGCTCGATACCTCCCGCCTGACACGTGAGTGTAACAGACGCTCCGTAAGGTTTTGCCGGACTTCGACACGTGTGATGGTGAGGATGCGCTTTGACACCGGATGCGGTTATCGCCGCGCAAAGCCGTAGCGCTGGGTTGTGCTGTGCGCTGGCATTGGCGTTCGGAGTGACACTTCCGGGACACGACGCGGCTGCACAGACGCGCAGCTCGATGCAGTTCGCGATCGCGGCCCAGCCGCTCGCGGCTGCGCTAGATACTTATAGCATCACGACCGGCCTCGAACTCTATTACGACGGCGATCTCGCGGTTGGCCGGCGCTCGATCGCCGTCGAGGGACCGCGCGCTCCGGAGGTCGCATTGCAGGAATTGCTGGCCGGCAGCGGTCTGGTGGCGCGCGCGACCGGTCCCAACAGCTTCACGATCAAGCCTGCTCCTGCATCGCACTTCGCCAACGCGACCTATCAATCCTACTTCGCGACGATCCAGGCGCGGGTATCGCACGTCCTGTGCTCGCGCGCCGAAACGCGGCCGGGCGACGCCGATCTCCTGCTTCAATTGTGGGTCGCGTCCACGGGAACGATCCAGCGCGCGCAGCTCCTTGATACGACCAGTGGCGACACCCGCGAGAAGGCATTTGCGGCATTGCGCGGAGTTTCGATCGGTGCCGTACCGCCGGCTGAACTGCCGCAACCGATCACCATGGCGATTCTCGCGCGCACCAGCGGCGGCCCGGGCGGCTGCACCGGTGCTGCGGCAAAAGTGGTTCGCTAGATGCGTCTGGTTCATTGCCAATGAACGATTCGAACCGCGCCGCACTGCAACGCTTCTTCGTGCTGGGCTATGATGAGCTGCGGGCGCGACTGACGCGCCGCTTCGGATCCGTCGACCTTGCCAGCGACGTGCTGCATGAAACCTGGCTGCGGATCGAGAACGCCACGCCGGCCGACATGGTGCGCAGTCCGAAGAACTATCTGCTGCAAATGGCCGCGAATGTCGCCTTGAGGCGTTTGAAGGCGGAGAATAGCTTCGTCACGCTGACGGATGCCAAGATGGCTGTCGGCATCGCAGACGATGCGCCTGATCCGGAGTCCGCGGCGATGGCGCGTTCCGAGGTCGCGGCGCTTGCAAAGGCGTTGGCGGAGTTGACGCCGCGCCGTCGGGACATCCTGCTGTCATCGCGGCTGGACGGCGTTCAGTTGTGGGCGATTGCCGAGCGCCTCGGGATCTCGCAGCGGCTCGTCGAGATTGAACTCAAGCATGCGCTGGCCCATTGCGCGCTGCGGGTGGAGCGGAGCCTCATAAAAAGATTCGGTCCGAAGCGGCCGGAAGGATCTAAGAGAGGAGAATCCTGACCGGTCTCCGGCACTGCGATGCCGGACCAGGTCGATATTGGACACGCGATGGCTGGAGATACTTCCGAGCACCCTGCGGTTTTCCTGACCCGGATCGACCGCGAAGCGCATGATTGGCTGGTGCGTTTCGCCGCAGGCAACGCCAGCCCTGCCGATCTCGAAACATTCAAGCAATGGTCGGCGCATGCCGGCTGTGCCGAGGCGTTTGCGCGCGCCTGCCGGCTCTGGGATGCGGTCGGACCGGCAAGCGGACATATGGACGACGCCCGTATTCCCGAAAGGAAACAGCGCATCGGACGTCGCGCGTTCATTGGCGGCGCACTTGCGGCGTCGGCAGCCGCTGCGGCCTATGTCGGCGCACAGCCGCCGCTCGGTCTTTGGCCGTCATTGTCCGAACTTGCGGCGGACTATCGGACCGCGCCCGGCGAGCAACGCAAGTTCGTGCTCGCGGGAGGTCCGTCGATCGAGCTGAATACCCGCACCAGCGTCGCCTTGAGGGGATCGACGGATGGCGGCACGGAGCGCATAGAGTTGCTCGGCGGCGAAGCGGTCATCGCTACACGGTCCGATCAACGCGCCGCCGTCGAGGTGATCGCCGGAGACGGCCGCGTCACTGCAACCGATGCAGCCTTCAACATGCGCTATGAACGAGATGTCGTTTGTACGACATGTGTCGCGGGTGAGATCGAGGTTGCTCTCGTTGGCCGCTCGACCAACCTTCGGCGCGGTGAGCAGGTCGTCTACTCCTCGGGCAATCTCGGTATGGTGACGAAGGTGGATGCCGCCATTGTAACCGCCTGGAAGGATGGCATGCTGGTGTTTCGGTCAACGCCGCTGGTGGACGCCGTCGCGGAAGTCAATCGCTATCGCCGCGGCCGGATCATCGTGACCAATGCAGCGCTCGGGCGCCGGCTGTTCAATGCACGATTTCCGATCGCAAACGTTGATGGCGTTGTGATGCAGATCCAGCAGGTATTCGGTGCGTCAGTCACGGTTCTACCCGGCGGCATTGTGCTGCTGGGTTGATCGCCAACGGCAAACCGGTATCCGGAAAAACAGGACGGCGGCTACGCCGGAAGCGGGAAAAAATTCGGAATCTTGTTCGGTCTCGGCCTTCGAGAAGGATCTAGGAGGAGGTCGCGGCACCAGAACGGTGATGGCGATCGTTGCCACCCTTCGTTCCCGCGCGAGAGCCCGTGATGTCCGACAGCCGTTCTTCCGCCCTTTCCGCCCGCATTGGTTTTTTCCGGCGCGGCGCCTTGCTCGCGAGCGTCAGTGCAGCGGCGCTGTTGATGACGAACCCGGCGGTTCAGGCGCGCCCGTTGGGTTCACAAGGGGGCTCGCCATCGCAGGCCGCAATCGCGGCGGCGCAATCGGCCTCGCAGGAGGCCTTCCGGGCGGCACAGCAGGCGAGCAATGGGCTCAGGCGGGCGACGCAGGCTATACAGGCCATGCAGGCGGCGCAGCAGGCCGCCCGCAATCTGCCGCCGAG
>Ga0081540_1000099_pt1 | contig 91686 bp, 97 predicted proteins | sample TabmetS2T1R1_FD_71024 | JGI IMG/M metagenome (GOLD analysis project Ga0081540, IMG submission 71024) | Tabebuia heterophylla rhizosphere microbial communities from the University of Puerto Rico - S2T1R1 | ecosystem: Host-associated > Plants > Roots > Rhizosphere ...
TCGCCTTGCGGAGGAGCCGATGACGCTGGAAGACCTCGCCGCCGAATTCGGCGTCTCGCGCGAGCGCGTCCGGCAGATCGAGGTCCGCGCCTTCGAGAAGGTGCAGTCCGCGGTCAAGGGCACGATTGCCCGGCAGGAAGCGGAACTGGAAGCCGCGCACTAAGCGCGGGACGCATAATCCCGAAAAGTGGGTACCGGTTTTCGGATCAGATTATGCGCGAATAGACAAAGGCGGATCAAACGAAAGCCGGCGGCAACGCCGGCTTTTTGTTTTTGGGGGCAAAGTGCGATGAGATTGGTTCAGCCGGCGCGGCATCGGGAATCACCTCTCCCGCTTGCGGGGTCGAGACGAGCGAAGCTCGCTCTTAGGTCGTATCGCATCGCCAGATGTGATGCGGGCGGGGGAAACTCTCTCGACACGGGCACTTGGACTCGCGGAGACACCCCCCCCCCCCCCCCCCCCCCCCCCCCCGGGGAGGGGGGGGAGGGAGCAGGCAGCGACTCGCGGCAGCGGCTTGTCCATCACCAAGCCCATGAACATCGCTAAACTCACGCCGCCTCCTTCGCCCCGGGCCGCAGGCCGAGCAGATGGCAGATCGCGTAGACGAGATCCGCGCGGTTCATCGTGTAGAAATGAAAGTCGGTGACGCCGCGATCCACCAGGTCGAGCACTTGCTCGGCGGCGACTGCAGCCGCGATCAGTTTGCGCGTCGCCGCATCGTCGTCGAGGCCGCTGAAGCGCTCGGCGAGCCAGGCGGGCACCGAGGTGCCGCAACGCTCGGCGAAACTGCGCGCCTGCTTGAAATTCTGCACCGGCAAGATCCCCGGCACGATCGGGATCGAGATGCCGCGCGCGCGGACGCGGTCGAGGTAGCGGAAGTAGAGATCGTTGTCGAAGAAGAACTGGGTCATCGCCCGCGTCGCGCCGGCGTCGACCTTGGCCTTGAGCATGTCGATGTCGGCCTCGACGCTCGGGCTGTCCGGATGTTTCTCCGGATAGGCGGAGACCGACACCTCGATTGCCGCGCGGCGCTTGATGCCGGCAACAAGGTCGGCCGCGTGCTCATAGCCGCCCGGATGCGGCGCGTAGCGGTCGCCGACGCCGCCGACCGGATCGCCGCGCAGCGCCACGATGTGGCGCACGCCGCTCGTCACGTAGCCGTCGATCACGGCGTCGATCTCGGCCTTCGTGGCCGCGACGCAGGTCAGGTGCGCGGCCGGCACGAGCTCGGTCTCGGCGAGGATGCGCTTCACCGTGGCGTGAGTGCGCTCGCGGGTCGAGCCGCCGGCGCCGTAGGTGACCGACACGAAATTCGGCCCCAGCGGCTTGAGGCGCGTGATCGACTCCCACAGCGTCTTGTCCATCTCCTCGGTCTTCGGCGGGAAGAACTCGAACGAGACGTTGATGCGCACCGGCGCGCCGGACCGACTCGGACGCAGAGCCTCGATCGGGGTCATGCCGCCCTCCCCGTCCCCGCGTCGGCGATCAGAATGCGCTGGTCGCGCCCGAGCCACAGCGACACGGCGATCTTGCCGTCGGAATCCGGCTCCGGCGGCAGCGTGTTGTGGCTGACGACCTCGAGCCCCGCCGCTTCCATCCACTGGGTCACCGTCTCGGCCGGGAAGCCGAGCCGGCGATGCGCGTGCTCCTCGCGCAAAAATTCCAGCTCGTGCGGCGCGAAGTCGACCACGAGCAGCCGCCCGCCCGGGCGCAGCGTGCGCGCCGCCTCGCGGATGGCGCGCGCGCCATCATCCAAAAAGTGCAGCACCTGGTGGATGATCACCACGTCGAACGCGTCGCGCGGCACGGTCAGATCGTAGATGTCGCCCTGCCGCACGCTGCAGTTCCGCAGGTTGGCGCGCTCGATGCGCGCGCGGGCAAGCAGCAGCATGTCGAGCGACAGGTCGATGCCGAGCCCCCGCTCGAGCTCCGGGCCGAAAATCTCCAGCATGCGCCCGGTGCCGGTGCCGAGATCGAGCAGCGAGCGGAACGGCTTGTCGGCGAGCGCCTTGCGGATCGCGTCCTCGACCGCCGCGTCGGCGACGTGCAGCCGGCGGATGCGGTCCCACTCGGCCGCGTGCGAGCGGAAATAGGCCTGCGCCGTCTCGACCCGCTCGCGCCGCACGCCAGCGAGCCGCTCGCGGTCGCGGGTGATCGTCGCATCGCTCGGATCGATGCGCGCGACCAGGGTGCGCGCCACCTCCGCCGCCTCGCCCTGCTCGGCGAGCCGAAAGAACGCCCATGAGCCCTCGCGGAAGCGGTCGACCAGGCCAGCTTCGGCCAGGAGCTTGAGATGCCGCGAGATGCGCGGCTGCGACTGGCGCAGAATGTCGGTCAGGTCGGAGACGGTCAGCTCGGCCTCGGCGAGCAGCGCAAGGATGCGCAGCCGTGTCTCCTCGCCGGCCGCCTTCAGCGCGGTGTTGAGGTCGTCGAAGCTCAGGTTCGGTCGTGCGTCCATGGGAGCGGTCCCAATAGGCCTCGTCGCCGGCCTATCCGAGCAGATATAAACATATCTTTATGCGTAGATAATACGTATCACAAGCCGGTTGGGCAAGGGTCTGTGGAGTGGGCAGTATTCCACTGGCGAGCCAACGGCTTAGACATCGGCATCGCGGCGGCCGCGATCAAGCACCACGCTCCGGCAGGTGCCGCCGCAGAACCGGCCGATCAAATCCACGAGGTCCGAGGCGCCGGACTCGACGTGGCCGGTGCCGTTCGACTGCACGGTCACCACGGCGCGCGTCGTCTCCGGCGTGATCAGCGAACGCGCGTCCTGGCGCCAGTTCCAGCGCCGGCACAGCACCTTCATGCTATCGGCGAACACCACCTCGCCCGGCTTCGGCGCCTCCGGCTCCGGTGCTCCGTCTTCGCTGAGCTCGGACATGTCGACGAAACTGTCGCCGTCGCGGGCGGATCGGAACGCGAGCGGCGGCAAGACCTTGTCGAGATCGTCGGCGCCGAGCGGCATCACCTGCGCAAGCGAGACCGCATTATAGAGATCGACGAACGCATTGATGCGGCCGAGCTCGCGGCCGGCGAGCACGTTCTTCACCAGCCGCTCGACCGAGGACCGATAGCGCGTCTGCTTGATGCCGAACGCCTTGTAGACCGCGCGCCACGCCGCGATGCCGGGGATCTGCGACAGCTCGGTGCCGGCCCATTGCGCACGGGCCTCCTCCTCGCGCTCGCGGATCAGGCGGTCGAGTGCAGCGGGACGCTCCGGCGGAATGACGAGGCCTTCGGCCACGACCACGGCGACGCGGTAGTCCGGAAATGTCTCGGCAATCTCGGCGATGGAAATGCGGATCGGCATGCGCGAAACTTGTCGAAGAAGCATGCCCCCCTGTCAATCGGAGACGGCAATGGCCGATACGAACGGCATCAGACCCGGCGAGATCGCGGTTGAGCTGCCGAAGGACTACGACGCCGGGCTCTATTTCATCGGCCGCATCCGCACGCCGTGGCAGACCCGCGACGACTGCCCGAAGAACGCGCGCGAGGCGCGCGAGCGCGGCGCGGTCTGCACCATCGAGGTCGATCCGCGCTGGTCGGCGGCGCTGAAGGAGGTCGCGACCTGCTCGCACCTGCTGGTGCTCTACTGGATGCACGAGGCGCGGCGCGACCTGGTGCTGCAGACGCCGCGGCATTATGGCGAGGGGCGCGGCACGTTTGCCTTGAGGTCACCGGTGCGGCCGAACCCGGTTGCCGCGAGCGTCGTGCAACTGGTCAAGGTCGACGGCAACGCGCTGTCGGTGATCGGGCTGGACTGTCTCGACGGCACGCCGCTGATCGATCTCAAGCCCTATTTCGCCTCGACCGACGCGGTGAGCGACGCCACGGTCGGCTGGCATGCGGAGCGCAGCGACGCAAGCTGACGCATGTGCGACGTCATCCGATCGCGCGCCAGCCGAGATTTCGCGCCCGACTGCAGAGCGACGGCTCAGAGCATGATATCCGCAAGCTCTTTCATCGTCCGTACGATGATGTCCGGCTGATGCGGCGTCATGCCGAACGGGCGCCGGCGCCGATCGATGAAGGCGGTGCGCATGCCCGCCGATTTTGCGCCGATGCAGTCGAAGGCGTGATTGGCGACGAACAGGACTTCGTCACGGCGCACACCGACGAGTTCCGCCGCCGTGGTGTAGGTTGCGACATGCGGCTTGAAGGAATTGGCCTCGGCAACGGAGATCACGCGATCGAACGGAATGCCGTGATGGCGTCTGGCCGCCTCCAGCATGTCGGGATCGCCGTTCGACAGAACCACCAGCTTGTATCGCGAGCGCAAGCGCTCGAGCGCCTCCGGCACCTCCGGAAAGGGGCGCAGCTTCTCGATCTGAGCGACGAGAACGCGCACTTCGTCCATGGTGTAGGCAATGCCGGCGCGCTCAAGCACGAGAGCCACCGATCGATGACCAATCTCGCGATAAGGCGTGTGCTCCTTGTGGAGCAGCGCGTCGATCATTGAATTCTCAAAATGGGTGCGGCGCCACCAGGTGACGAACGAATCGGGGCTCCCCGCCCAGCCCTTCGCCTTCAAGAACGGCGTCGCCACCTCCGTCAGGCCCGACTGCATATCGACGATCGTCCCGTATTGATCGAACATGCAGACCTTGATCGACGCCTTCAACGCATCGGCATTCATTGGATTGTTCCAGCTCGGATTGCTTCTGTCGTGTTTTACTGTGCACTCCGGCCGCGCCGCTGCCCAGGTACCTGTCTGTCGCCGGACGGAGATGTTGCAGCGTCGATCGTCGCGTGCTCGACGAAGGTCTGCAGCGCCGGCCACATTTCCCAGTATAAGCGATTGAGCAAGGGGTCGACGTGGTCGAGTGATGGACGCGGGAGACCGAGAACGGACGCCATATCGATCTCGAACGCAGTCATGTCGCCGAACGGCCTCTTGAAGTTGACCGCCGGCGCGGGATAGCCCGGTCCGGCGACAACCCCCATGATCCCGATGTCCGGCCACTCCAGCCTCAGTGCGCGCAACAGCCGGCGGTGCTGGCTGGTGAATCGGAAATAGCCGTCCGGCTCGAGGCGCGGCAGGTCGGCCAGGACGGCTGCGATCCGTTCCGCGGGCAAGCCGGCAAGATCGCGGCGGAGTTGCCGCTCCATCGAGCCATTGTCGAGATGGGCGAGCCGATATTGCCCGTCCGCGAGTTCGCTGTGTTCCAGAGCCCAGACCAGAGCCGCGCTGATCTCGCGATGAAACCTGGCGATCGCCAGCCGGTCACGCGTGCCGATGATCGGCGCGAGGTCGGCGGCCATGTCCTCGCTGCCGTAGGGCGCTGCTGGATCGACCACCGGGCCGCCGCTTTCGATCATCGTGTTCCAGCCAAATCGCAGCTTGCGCAATCCGGCGACATGCTTCGCAGTCATCGGGGGCGCCGGCGTCTCCGGATCGGCGTAGACGCGCAGCGCAAGCCCCCATCGCCACGCCTCCCAGGTGGGCCAGGCAAGCGCGGCCAGCATCAACAGAAGTAAGAGTCCGATCGGTCGCTGCATGTTGCCGAATTGATGATGGGCTTTGCGGCCTGCTGATGTCGGCGCCCGCGACGCGACCTGAACGAAGGTCGCAGACACTGGTCCGGCGACCACGATCTCGCGTATATTTTTCCGAAGGCGCCCATATGGGGCAGTCGCGGTATGCTGACGAAGGGATGCAGCAGTGCCGGTGACCTATGAGCCTTGGCTTGTGCTGCTCTCGATCGTGATGGCGGTCCAGGGCGCGTATGTCGGCCTGAGCCTCGCCGTGCAGATCGGCAAGGCGGTCGGCGTGCGACGGCGCCTGTTGCTGGCGGCCGCCGCGTTCCTGTTGGCACTCGCCATCTGGACCATGCACTTCGTCGGCATGCTGGCGGCGCGCCTGCCCTTCCCGGTCGACTACCTCGTGCTGCCGACGCTGCTGTCGTTCCTCATCTGCGTCCTGGTCGTCGGGGCCGCCGTCTACGCCGCCAGCTCCGGCCCGCTCACGCTGGTTCGCCTCACCCTGTCGTCCTGCCTGATGGGCGCCGGCATCTTCACGATGCACTACATCGGCATGAGCGCGCTGCACGCCAGCGCCCACATGATCCATGCGCCGATCGCGATGGCCGCCGCCATGGCGATCGCCATCGCCGCCTCCGGACTGGCGCTGTGGCCCGCGCCCGGCCGGGGCGGCCGGCCGCCGCTGGTCCTCTCGGCGATCGCCTTCGGCATCGCAGTGTCCGGCATGCACTACACCGCCATGGCCGGCATGACGGTGTTTCCGCACACGTCGGCGATACCGGGCGCGCCCGCCTTCTCGACCGACCTCCTTGCCATCGTCGTTGCCATTGTCGCGTTCGGCGTGTCGTGCATTTTCCTGCTGTTCCTGGTGCCGGACCCGTCGCTGACCGCATCGGCCACCGGCCCAGGGCCGGTGCCGGTCGCGAAGCCCGAGCTTGCCGCCGCGGCGGAACCGCAGGCCGCAGCCGGCGCTGATGACGGGCTCAGGCGCGGGAGCTACGCCCCGCTTGGCGGCGCCGGCGCTCCGCCGTCACGTCCGGCCCGTCACCTGCCGTTCGAGCGGGAGGGCGGCACGCAGTTCATCGCCGTCGAGGACGTGGTCGCGGTCCACGCCAACGCCCACTACACTTATATCTTCAACGGCTCGGCCAAGCTGTTCTGCCCGCTGGCGATCGGCGCGGTCGAGGCGCGGCTCGACAAGACCCGCTTCATCCGGGTGCACCGCAGTCACATCGTCAATATCGAGCGGGTGATCGGCTACAAGCGCTCCGGCGACAGCGAATGCGTCGAGCTCGCCGCCGCCGAGCACTATACGGTGCCGGTCAGCCGCAGCCGCATCGGCTCGCTCAAATCCCGCGTCCGGTCGCTGACCGGGGCCGCCGCCGCGCCGGTACAGCATTTCGCCCCGCAATAGCAGCGGTGTTCCGACAGCAACGCTGACGCAATTGGTGCAAACGCGCCGCCGTTCGTGCAGCAGACGCGCGGTTCGTGCACGCCGCGTTGTTGCTGCGGCGCAACCTCGCCAGTCTTCCCGAAAACGCGCGATCGCCGGCGACACGTCGGCGCGTTGCAGCATGTCGGGAGGAAGACCATGATACCGGGGCCGTTCGCCTATCACCGTCCTGCATCCGTCGTGGAAGCGGTCGGGCTGCTCGCCGAGCTCGGCGATGACGCCCGCGCGCTCGCCGGCGGGCACAGCCTCATTCCAATGATGAAGCTGCGGCTCGCGAGCCCGACGCACCTCGTTGACCTCGGCGGCATTGCCGGCCTGAAGGGCGTGCGCGCCGACGCCGCCGACATCGTCATCGGCGCCATGACCACGCAGCACGAGCTGATCGCCTCGGACCTCATCGGCAGCCGGCTGCCGATCCTGCGCGAGACCTCGCTCCTGATCGCCGATCCGCAGGTCCGTTACATCGGCACACTGGGCGGCAACGTGGCGAACGGCGATCCCGGCAACGACATGCCGGCCGTCATGATGTGCCTCGGGGCCGTCTATCAGCTCGCTCACAAATCCGGCGAGCGGCGCGTGGCGGCGCGGGAGTTCTACCAGGCCGCCTATTTCACGGCGCTCGAGCCCGGTGAGATCCTGACCGCGATCCGCATCCCGGCGCCGCCCGCGGGCCACGGCTACGCCTACGAGAAGCTCAAGCGCAAGGTCGGCGACTACGCGACCGCCGCCGCCGCGGTGGTGCTGACCATGAGCGGCGGCCGGGTCGCGACCTGCTCGATCGGCCTCACCAACGTGGCCGAGACGCCGCTGTGGGCCGAGGAAGCCGCGAGGATCCTGGCCGGGTCGGCGCTCGACGACGCGACGGTGAAACGGGCCGTCGCCGCCGCCGAGGCGATCACCGCGCCGGCGAGCGACGGCCGCGGGCCCGCCCGCTACCGCACCAAGATGGCGGGCGTGATGCTCGCCCGCGCGCTCGCGCGCGCAAAGTCGCGCGCTGCTTAGCGCATGTCCCGGAAAAGTGGACACCGGTTTTCCGAAAAGGACATGCGCAATCAAAGACTCTAGGGAGACCACCGATGGCAAAATCCCACATTTCCATGACCGTGAACGGCAAGGCGGTGGAAGCGCTGGTCGAGCCGCGCACCCTGCTCATTCACTTGCTGCGCGAGCAGCTCGGCCTCACCGGCCCGCATATCGGCTGCGACACCTCGCATTGCGGCGCCTGCACCGTCGATCTCGACGGCAAGTCGATCAAGTCCTGCACCATGTTCGCGGTGCAGGCGAACGGCGCAAACGTTCTCACCATCGAAGGCATGGCGGCGGCCGACGGCACGCTGCACGCGCTGCAGGAGGGCTTTCGCGAGATGCACGGCCTGCAATGCGGCTTCTGTACGCCCGGAATGATCGTCCGCGCCTACCGACTGCTGCAGGAGAACCCCTCGCCGACCGAGGATGAGATCCGCATGGGCATCTCCGGCAACCTGTGCCGCTGCACCGGCTACCAGAACATCGTCAAAGCCATTCAATTCGCCGCCGCCAAGCTCGGCGGCGTGCCGTTCCGGGAGGCCGCAGAATGAACGACATGACCCCCACCTCCGCCGAGCGCGCCGAGAAGCTGCAAGGCATGGGCTGCAAAAGGAAGCGCGTCGAGGACATCCGCTTCGTCCAGGGCAAGGGCAACTATGTCGACGACATCAAGCTGCCCGGCATGCTGCACGGCGACTTCACCCGCTCGCCGCATGCGCACGCGCGCATCACGAAGATCGACACGACCAAAGCCGCGGCGGTGCCCGGCGTCATCGCCGTGCTGACCGCGGAGACGCTCAAGACCGTCAACCTCGCCTGGATGCCGACGCTCGCCGGCGACGTGCAGATGGTGCTTGCCGACGGCAAGGTACTGTTCCAGAACCAGGAGGTCGCCTTCGTCATCGCCGAGGACCGCTACATCGCCGCCGATGCCGCCGACCTGGTCGAGGTCGAGTACGAGCCGCTGCCGGTCAACGTCGATCCGCTCAAGGCGATGGCGCAGGACGCGCCGGTGATCCGCGAGGACATCAAGGACAAGACCGAAGGCGCGCACGGCCCGCGCAAGCACTACAACCACGTGTTCAACTGGCAGGCCGGCGACAAGGCGGCGACCGACGCCGCCTTCGCCAAGGCCGACGTCACGATCAACGAGCTGATCGTCTACCCGCGCGTGCACCCCTGCCCGCTCGAGACCTGCCAGTGCGTCGCCTCGTTCGACAAGATCAAGGGCGAGCTCACCCTGTATGGCACGTTCCAGGCGCCGCACGTCATCCGCACGGTCGGCTCGCTGATCTCGAAGATCCCCGAGCACAAGATCCACGTGATCGCGCCCGACATCGGCGGCGGCTTCGGCAACAAGGTCGGCGCCTACTCGGGCTACATCTGCGCGATCGTCGCCTCGATCGTCACCGGCCGGCCGGTGAAGTGGACCGAGGACCGCATCGAGAACCTCTCGACCACCGCGTTCGCGCGCGACTTCCACATGCAGACGGAGATCGCCTGCACGAAAGACGGAAAGGTCACGGCGCTGCGCTGCTACACCATCGCCGACCACGGCGCCTTCGACGCCTGCGCCAACGCGAGCAAGTGGCCGGCGGGCCTGTTCAGCATCATCACCGGGTCGTACGACTTCCCGACCGCGCACGTGTCGGTCGACGGCGTCTACACCAACAAGGCGCCGGGCGGCGTCGCCTATCGCTGCTCGTTCCGCGTCACCGAGGCCGCGTATTGCATCGAGCGCGCGATGGACATCATGGCGCAGAAGCTCGGCATCGATCCGGCCGAGTTCCGCATCAAGAACCTGATCCGGCGCGAGCAGTTTCCCTACACGTCAGTGATGGGCTGGCAATACGATTCCGGCGACTATCACACTGCCATGACCAAGGCGATGCAGACGGTCGACTACAAGGCGCTGCGCGCGGAGCAGAAGGCACGGCAGGACGCGTTCAAGCGCGGTGAGACGCGCGAGCTGATGGGCGTCGGCGTCGCCTTCTTCACCGAGATCGTCGGCGCCGGCCCCTCGCGCAACTGCGACATCCTCGGCATCGCCATGTTCGACTCCGCCGAGATCCGCATCCATCCGACCGGCACCGGCATCTGCCGGCTCGGCACCAAGTCGCAGGGCCAGGGCCACGAGACCACCTACGCCCAGATCATCGCGACCGAGCTCGGCCTGCCCGCCGACAACATCATGGTCGAGGAAGGCAACACCGACACCGCGCCGTACGGGCTCGGCACCTACGGCTCGCGCTCAACGCCGGTGTCGGGCGCGGCGACCGCGATGGCGTGCCGCAAGATCAAGGCCAAGGCGCAGATGATCGCCGCCTACATGCTGGAAGTGCACGACGACGATCTCGAATGGGACGTCGACCGCTTCCGCGTGAAGGGCAATCCCGAGCGCTTCAAGACCATGACCGAGCTCGCCTGGGCCGCTTATCATGAGGTGCCGCCCGGCATGGAGCCCGGGCTCGAGGCGATCAACTACTACGATCCGCCCAACTTCACGTTCCCGTTCGGAGCGTATATCTGCGTGGTCGACGTGGACGTCGACACCGGCGTGACGAAGATCCGGCGCTTCTACGCGCTCGACGATTGCGGCACGCGCATCAACCCGATGATCATCGAGGGCCAGATCCACGGCGGCCTGACCGAAGCCTTCGGCATCGCCATGGGCCAGGAGATCCACTACGACGAGGACGGCAACGTCACCACCGCGTCGCTGATGGATTACTTCCTGCCGACCGCGGTCGAGACGCCGAAATGGGAGACCGACTGGACCACGACGCCGTCGCCGCACCACCCGATCGGCGCCAAGGGCATCGGCGAGAGCCCGAACGTCGGCGGCGTGCCGTGCTTCTCCAATGCGATCAACGACGCCTTCGCGTTCCTCGGTGCGACCAATATTCCGATGCCGCATGACCACTGGCGGACCTGGACGGCGGCGGACAAGCTCGGCCTGCATCAGTGAGGGGATTGCAGGCGCAATTCGTCTCGGCGTCATTGCCGGGCTTGACCCGGCAATCCATCTTTCTTCGAAAAATGATGGATGCGCGGGTCAAGCCCGCGCATGACGGAGAAAGTGGCACGCGATGACGCTTGATCGCAACGACATCGCCGACCGTCTGGCTACCGCCGGCTACATCGCCGATCGCGACATCGCGACGGCGTTGTGGCTGATGGATTTTCTCAAGCGGCCGCTGCTGCTCGAGGGCGAGGCCGGCGTCGGCAAGACCGAGGTCGCCAAGGCGCTCGCGACCGTGCATGCGGCCGAGCTGATCCGGCTGCAATGCTACGAGGGGCTCGACCAGAACGCCGCGCTCTACGAGTGGAACTACCAGCGCCAGCTCCTGGCCATCAAGGCGCGTGAAGGCATCGGTGAGAACGCCGATGCGATCGAGGAGCACATCTTCTCCGAGCGCTACCTGCTCGAGCGGCCGCTGCTCGCCGCTATCCGCCGCGCCACGCCGCCGGTGCTGCTGATCGACGAGGTCGACCGCGCCGACGAGGAGTTCGAGGCGTTCCTGCTTGAGCTGCTCTCCGATTTCCAGGTCAGCATCCCCGAGCTCGGCACCGTCAAGGCGACCGCGATCCCGCGCGTGGTGCTCACCTCCAACGGCACGCGCGAGCTGTCCGACGCGCTGCGCCGGCGCTGTCTCTATCACTATGTGGATTTCCCCGATGTCGACCGCGAGGCGAAGATCATCGCGACGCGCACGCCGGGCATCGACGTCGCGCTCGCGCTGCAGATCGCGCGCATGGTGGCGGCGGTGCGCAAGGAGGACCTGCGCAAGCTCCCCGGCGTCGCCGAGACGCTCGACTGGGCCGCGACGCTCGCCGGCCTCGGCGTGCACGACCTGCGGCAGGAGCCGGAGGCCGTCTACGAGACGCTGATGTGCCTCACCAAGACGCACGAGGATCGCAGCCGTCTCACGCGCGAGGTGGCGGCCCGGCTGCTTGGAAAGGTGGCGTAGCGCATGTCCCGGAAAAGTGGCCACCGGTTTTCCGAACAGGACATGCGCCAACGCAAGAATCTGTCATGACCGCCGTCGCCGCCGACGATACACCCGACATCGGCACGGCGGCGCGGCGGCGCCTCGCCGGCTTCGCGCGCACGCTGCGCGACAACGGTTTCCACGTCGGCCTTGCCGAGACGCGCGATGCGCTCGCCATCCTCGCCTCGCCGGCAGCGGCGCAGCCGTCGTCGCTCAAGCCCGCATTGCGGTCGCTGTTCTGCGCGACCCATTCCGATTGGGAGCGCTTCGACGAGATTTTCGACGCGTATTGGCTCGGCCGCAGCGCGCGGCGCGCGACCACGCTCACCGGGGCCGCGCCGGCAGCACCGTCACGCGCGCCGCTGCGGCGGCTTGCCGAGGCGGCTGCCGCACACGGGCGACCCAGCCAGCCGGACCACGTCGAGCGGCGCCAAGGCGACGGAGCGACAGCCGACACCAGCGGACGACGCGAGGGCGCATCGCATCGCGAGAGCCTCGCCACCGCCGACCTGCGTCACGTCGTCGATCCCGCCGACATCGCGCAGGCCCACGCCCTCGCCGCGCGGCTCGCCCGCGTCATGCGCGCGCGGCTCATCCGCCGCGAGCAGGTGCGCCGGCGCGGCCGCCGTCTCGACCTGCGCCGCACCATTCACCGCAGCGTGTCGCACGGCGGCACGCCCGTCGACCTCGCCTGGCGCCGCCGCAAGATCAAGCCGCTGCGCCTCGTCGTGCTGCTCGACGCCTCAGGCTCGATGAACCTCTACACCGCGTTCTTCGTGCGCTTCCTGCACGGCGTCGTCGACGCCTTCCGCGAGTCCGAGGCGTTCGTGTTCCACACGCGGCTTGCCCACGTCTCCGCGTCGATGCGCGACCGCGACGTGGCGCGCGCGGTCGACCGGCTCTCTCTCATGGCGCAGGGCATCGGCGGCGGCACGCGGATCGGCGAAAGCCTCGCCACGTTCAACCGCTGGCACGCGCGGCGCGTCATCCATTCGCGCACGGCGGTGATGATCGTCTCCGACGGCTACGACACCGGCGAGCCGGCGCTCCTCGCCGGCGAGATGCGGCGCCTGCGCCGGCGCTGCCGGCGCATCGTCTGGCTCAATCCGCTGATCGGCTGGCAGGACTACAGCCCGAGCGCGCGCGGCATGCAGGCCGCCCTGCCCTATGTCGATCTGTTCGCGCCGGCGCACAACCTGCAAAGCCTGGCGGCGCTCGAGCCCTATCTCGCGAGGATATGACCATGCGTCGCGCCGCCGACATTCTCGCCGACATTTCGACCCGCAAGGCCGCGGGCGAGCCGTTCGCGCTCGCGACCGTGGTCCGCACCGTGGCGGCGACCGCGGCCAAGGCCGGCGCCAAGGCGGTGATCCTGCCGGACGGCACCATCTCCGAAGGCTGGATCGGCGGCGGCTGTGCCCGCGCGGCGGTGTTGAAGGCCGCGCGCGACGCGCTCGCCGACGGAAAATCCCGTCTCGTCTCGGTGCAGCCGCCCGACCTGCTCGATGCGCAGGGCCACGCCGCCGGCGAGGAGGCGGGCGGCGTGCGCTTCGCGAACAACATGTGCCCGAGCCAGGGCACCATGGACATCTTCGTCGAGCCGGTGCTGCCGCGGCCGCAGGTCGTCGTCTGCGGATCGAGCCCGGTCGCCGTCGCGCTGGCGGATCTCGCCCGACCGGCCGGCTTTGCCGTCACGGTCTGCGCGCCGGCGGCGGAGCAGGCTGCGTTCGGCGAGGTCGACGCGCGCATCGAAGGCTTTGCGTTGCCGGTCGCGGCGACTGGCGCGCGCTACGTCGTCGTGTCGACCCAGGGGCGCGGCGACGAGGCTGCGTTGCTGGCGGCGCTCGCGGTCGATGCCGATTACGTCGCCTTTGTCGGCAGCCGCCGCAAGGCCGAGGCGCTGAAGCAGGCGCTGGCCGGACGCGGCGTCGCCGCCGAGCGGCTGGCAAGGCTCAAGGCGCCGGCCGGTCTCGACCTCGGCGCGATCACGCCGGAGGAGATCGCGATCTCCATCCTCGCCGAGATCATCCGCGCGCGGCGGAGTCACGACGGCGCCAGAGAGGGGTCACTGCTCTAGCGGTCCGCCTCGTCCGCCAGCCCACGCGTGCGGTCATCGTCGAGCTTGCTGCGGAGCTTGGCGATGTCGCCGAAGAACGTGCCTTCGTCGCGAACCGGCGCAAGGCGGAGCGCGGGCGGGAACAACTGGCGCGCCGTGTTCCGCCGGCCGGCGTCGGAGAACGCCTCCGATTGCTGCAGTGTCTGCACTCCGATGACGGTCGCGAACAGCACGGTGACCAGTGCGCCCTTGAGCCACAGGCGCGAGCGGCTGATTTCGCGCAGATGCAGGAAGCACACCACCGCGACGCCCACCCACAGGACGGCGTACGCATAATCGCTGGCGATCGGCCAGGTCCATGCGAAGGCGGCGAAGTTCGCAAATTCGTTGTAGAGCGACACGGCGAGGACGCCGGCGAGCGCGATCAGCATGTTGCGCAGGACGTGAGAGCGGCCGGCGAAGATGCGCGAGAGCAGCGCCCACATGCCCACCCAGCCGAGGACCACCGCGGTCATGCCCAGGACCGGCGACAGGTAGTTGCTGGCCTTGGGCTCGGAGGTCTGGACCAGCCACATGTGCAGCACCTCGACCGCCACGATCAGCGCGCCGAGCGCCACCGCGATCACGATCGGCAACGCCCGCAGCTCCGGCGGCGCCACGCGCTCGCGGTCGACCGCGTGGCTCGTGTCGCGCACGCGCACGTAGGTGTGGCCGATCCGGATCGGCTGGGTGCCGTCGAGCACGATGCGCACGAGCCGCGCCTTGCTGCCGTCGAGGAAGGTGCCGTTGGCTGTGCCGAGATCCTCGGCGACGAGCTGCCCGGCGTCGTCGCGGAAGATGCGCACGTGCTGTGCCGCGACATACGGATCGTCGATGACGACATCATTGTCGTAGCCGCGGCCGATGCGCGCCTCGGTGCCGGCGATGCGGACGCGGCTGGCGACGTCGCGGTGACGCGACAGGATCTCGACCCACATCATCGGCTGGCTTGCACCGCTTGGAGGAAGCGCTTGCTGAGCGCCATGGCATCGTCGTAGCCGACCGCCTGCAGGCTCAGCCGCGACACCAGCGCCTCGCTGCCGCTGTCCTCGGTGACGGCGACCAACGCCATGTCGTAAAGCCCCTCGAACTTGCGATGCGCGCGCGCGCACCACATCACGCGCAGCGGCGGATGCCGCGGCGTCGCCGCCGCGCCGACGAAGTCCTCATGGCAGCGCTCCGGCGTGAACCACTTGCGGACTGCCCCACCGCTCATCGTGCGCGCCTGGCTGAGCTGCGTCAGGAAGCTGGCGAACTGGAACTGATTGAGCTCGGCGGTGCTGACATGGGAATGGCTCAGCTGGATCAGGCCGGTGTGGAGATCCCTGGCCACGTACAGGTCGGTCTCGCTTCGGCAGTTGATCGATTTGACGCTGGCGCGCGGCCTCGGGATGGCGCCGGCGTTGGTCTGCGACCAGCAATCGAACCACGGCGGCGATGCCTCCGGCGCGCGGTACGGACCGAGCACGGTCGCGCGGAAACCTTCCGCGCCGAACGACTTGTAGAGGCCCGACTGCCAGGCGACGAGCTGGCGCGCGATCTCGGCACGGAAATCCGACACCGGCTCCTGCTCGCGCGTGCGCTTGAGCAGCGCCGCGGCGAACCGCGCCGGCACGAGAAAGTTCACCAGCTCGCCGCCCGCCTGCTTGGCCACGTTGACGCCGACCACCCGGCCCTCGGCGTTGACGGTCGGACCGCCGCTCATGCCGGCATTCATGGCGCCGGTGAAGTGAAGGCGCTCGTTGTAGCTCCGCGCCACCGGACCATTGTAGGTGCCCTGGTTGACGGTGAAGCCGAGGTCGAGCGGATTGCCGAGCGAGTAGAGCTGCTCGCCTTTGGACAGGCTGCCGGACATCGCCGCGTCGTCGAACGTGAAGTACGGCGCATCGCGCTTGTCGAGGTGGACGATGGCGAGATCGTTGGCGAGGTCGACATTCAACAAGGTGGCTTCGCCGCGGCTGCCGTCCGCCGCCACGTATTCGAGCCGGAAGGTCTTCGGCTCAAGCGCGGCCTGAGCGACCACGTGATAGTTGGTGATCGCCAGCCCGTCCGCCGACACGAGAAAACCCGATCCGATCGACGCTTGCCGTCCGGCCTCGGCGACCAGCGTGCGGATCTGCAGGAGCCGCGGCGGCGCCGCCGCATACACGCTCTCCGCCGCGGAACGCGCGGCGGCGGGCGCCTCGGACGCGGCCCGGACCACGCGGCTGTCGCCCGGCAGCATCGCCAGCGACAGCACCAACACGCACGCAACCTTCGCGGCCGATCTCACCAACCCTACCCCTCGACTCGACGAATGCAGAGCATGATCCCGAAAAGTGGATGCCGGTTTTCGGAAAAGATCATGCTCAAAACAAGAAGCTGGAACGGGATGACGATTCGAAGAAAAGTCATCCCGCTCCAGAGCGTGTAGCCAACCCGTGCCGCTGGGGCAAGCCGGCGCGGCGTCGCGTGATGCCGCAGATGGGCAGACGCGCAGGATCGTAGTGAAAATAAGTCTGGATCCCGGCTCTCGCTTCGCTCGGCCGGGACACGAAGCAGTGCACAGTGGCTAGGCCTCGTGTCCCGGGCGAGCCATAAGGGCGTTTACGCCCGAGACCCGGGACCCAGGCTCTTCATCTCTTGCTTTACGACCTCTTGCAGCCGCGACAATCGTCTGATTCGGCTACATTTTCTATTTTCTCGCGAGTGTCCCGGACACCCAATCCGCACAATTGTCGACAATTTCGATTCAAACCCTGCGGCCGGTTTTGCGCCGACCTGAACAGGTGCGGCGGTAAGTGGGCGCCGTTGGGAGGCGCTCATGTCCGATATCACCCGTTCCACGCTGCTGGCGGTCTCGCTCGCCGTCGTCGCCGGCACCATCATCATCGTCGACGCCGCGCAGGCGCGGCCGTTCGGCATGCTGGACATCTTCAACTCACCGCCGCCGCAGGGCTTCACCCCCTCGCCGCTGCCGCCGGACTCCTACTTCCTGCCGCAGAACGTGCCGGCCTCGAGCTCCTCGAGCGTGATGGTCGATGACCGCGACCCGAACGCCGAGCGGCCCGCGCGCTTCACGCGCCAGGTCGTCGACTATCCGACCCGCGAGGCGGCCGGCACTATCGTGATCGACACGCCGAACACGTATCTCTACTTCGTGCTCGGCGGCGGCAAGGCGGTGCGCTACGGCATCGGCGTCGGGCGTGACGGCTTCACCTGGTCCGGCACGCAATCGATCACGCGCAAGTCCGAGTGGCCGGACTGGACTCCGCCGGCGGAAATGGTGGCGCGCCAGCCCTACCTGCCGCGCTTCATGGCGGGCGGCCCGCAGAATCCGCTCGGCGCGCGCGCCATGTATCTCGGCTCGACCATCTATCGCATCCACGGCACCAACGCGCCGGGCACCATCGGCGGCCGCGTGTCGTCGGGCTGCATCCGCCTCGTCAACGAGGACGTGATCGACCTCTACAATCGCGCCAAGGTGGGCACCAAGGTGGTGGTGCTGCCGATGACTGCGCGCGCCATGGGCCGCACCCGCTCGGCCGCCAATGGTCCTCTGGTACTGACCGCGAACTGATTTCGTATCTTCTGTATCGCCCCGGTAACGGGTGCATCGGCCCCGGCAACGCGTGTGCCGGGGCCGTTTGTTTACGTGAACCGCGTCCCGCGCCGGTGCGTCGAACCGGCAAGATCACGTTGGGGACGCGCCATGAGCATCCGTTCAATCACCGCCATCCTGCGCGCCACGCTCGCCGCAGCAGCCTTCGCCGCGACGCCCGCCGCCGCCAATCCGCTGTTCCTGTTCGAGCTGTTCACGCAGCCGGCGCCGCAGCCCTCCTATAGCCAGCCCTATCAGCCGGTCGCGGTCACGCCGCCCGCGCAGCCGCTCACGGCTCCGGCCGCGACCGAGCCGGACCCGTCGTTCGCGCAGCCGGCGCGCTTCAAGCGGCAGGTGGTCAACTATCCGACCAGCGAGGCGCCCGGCACCGTCATCGTCGACACGCCGAACACCTATCTCTATTTCGTGCTCGGCGGCGGCAAGGCGGTGCGCTACGGCATCGGCGTCGGCCGCGATGGCTTCACCTGGTCGGGCGTGCAGCACGTCACCAGGAAGTCCGAGTGGCCGGACTGGACGCCGCCGCCGGACATGCTGGAGCGCCAGCCCTATCTGCCGCGTTTCATGTCGGGCGGCCCGCAGAACCCGCTCGGCGCCCGCGCCATGTATCTCGGCTCAACGGTCTATCGCATCCACGGCACCAACGCGCCGGAGACGATCGGCGGCCATGTGTCGTCGGGCTGTTTCCGCATGGTCAATGACGACGTGATCGATCTCTACAACCGCGTGAAGCTCGGCACCAAGGTCGTCGTTCTGCCCGACAGCCGCACTGCCGAGAAGAAGCAGCGCGCCGCCAACCTCCGCGTCAGCGCCGCCAACTGACCAACCCACCTTGCGTGAGAGCGGCCGACCCTTCCGGCCGCTCTTGCGTTTTTTGATGTCACTAAAGCATGTACCGGTCGTCTTGACGCGACGCTCGCCCCTCTCAGGCGTCACCCGCGGGCTTGACCCGCGGGTCCATCTCTTCGCAACACGCATTCTTGCGAAGTTGATGGATTGCCGGGTCAAGCCCGGCAATGACGGAGGAGAGGCATCGCAAGCAATGACCGGTCCATTCGATCGAGACATGCTCTAGCGTTACGCCTGGTAGCTGAAGATCAGCGCGGTGATCGACTGCGTGCTCTCGCCATTGGCGCCGTAGGTGGATTTGCTCGAAGCGGAGTCCTGCAGCAGCTTCAGGAACTGTTGCAGCAGGTCGTTCATGTCGGAGCTGCTATCGCCGCTGTCCTCGGTCTGGCCGGCGCCATCCGCCCCGCAGCCACCGCCCGCCCCGCCGGGGCCCCCAGGTCCACCCGGACCGCCGGGTCCGCCCGGGCCGCCGCCGCCGCCCGGACCGCCGGGTCCGCGCTGGGGCATGGCGTTGGCGAACACGCTCTTGAGCTCGTCGGCCTGCGCGCTGGTGAGCTTGCCGTTGTCGACCTCGGACGCGATCAGGCCGTCGATCTTGGACTTCATCTCCGTCGGCGACGGCGGCCGCGTGCCGGACGCCCTGTCGGAGTCGCGCTGGCTCTTCAGGGCGGAGTCGATGTCGTCGAGTGCGCTCGACAGCGCGTCCTGATCGTCGGCGCTGATCGCACCCGACGACACCTCCGTCTGCAATTCGTTTTTCAGACGATCGAGCGGAGACTGGAACGAAGACTGCGCCAACCCGGCTGACGATATCGAGGTCATGGAAATCTCCCGTCGCTTGCATCGGCACGATGCGCCGAACCTCATGCACAGGAAAACGCCGCGGCCTTTAACAAGTGCTTGCCGCGGGCCGCGGGTTTTGTTTCGCTCGGTTTCGACGGCGGCGCCAGAAACATTCTGAAACAAAAAAACCCGCCTGGAATCACCACGCTGAGGCAAGACCGAGCCCGTGACCACATCCCCGCACGTCCTGATCGTCGAAGACGACCGCGAGATCAGCCGCCTGGTCGCGCGCTTCCTCGGCTCGCATGGCTGCCGGGTTTCGATCGCCGGCAACGGCCGCGAGATGGACCGCATGCTCGACGCCAACCGGCTCGATCTCGTGGTGCTCGACCTGATGCTGCCCGGCGAGGACGGCCTGTCGATCTGCCGGCGTCTGCGCGCCGCGTCGCGCATTCCGATCATCATGCTCACCGCCAAAGGCGACGAGCTCGACCGCATCATCGGCCTCGAAATGGGCGCCGACGACTATCTGGCCAAGCCGTTCAACCCGCGCGAGCTGCTCGCCCGCATCAAGGCGGTGCTGCGGCGCGGCGCGCCGGCCGCTGCGGCGCCGACCGGTGTCGACGCCCGCGTGCTCACGTTTCACGGCTGGCGCATCGACCGCGTGCTGCGCGAGCTGCGCAGCCCCGATGGCGCGCGCGTCACCGTCACCAGCGCCGAGTTCGACCTGCTGCAGGCGTTCTGCGAGTGGCCGGGCCGCATCCTCTCGCGCGACCAGCTGCTCGACCTGACGCATGGCCGCAATGCCGGGTCGTTCGAGCGCTCGATCGACGTGCTGGTGAGCCGGCTGCGCCGCAAGCTCGAACGCGATCCGCACCAGCCCGAGATCATCAAGACCGTCCGCTCCGGCGGCTATCTGTTCACGGCTCCGGTCGCGACCGCGGAAGCGGCATGAGCCTGCGCCGGCTGCTCCCGAGCCGGATCACCACGCAGATCGCGGCGCTGGTCATCGTCGCCCTGGCGGCGATCCATGCTGTCCTCACCATCACGTTCTTCCTCACCCGCCACGACGACCGGTTCAGCCGTCCGGATCCGTCGCCCGGCCAGCTCATTGCGCTGGTGCAGCTGGTCGACGCGGTCGAGCCGCAGGCGCGCGCGGGCCTGGTCGCCGATATCCGGCGGGCCTTTCCGGCGCTCGACATGACGTTGACCGACGCGTTGCCGCCGAGCGCCGGCCGGTCGGCCGACGATCCGCACCTGAATTTTCTGCGTCGGCATATTGCGCCGGGGCTGCGCGTCGCCATGACCGAGCCGGCGGGAGCGGTGCCCCTGCTCGCGGTCGCGCTCCGGGACGGCGGCGCCATCACGTTGCAGATGCCACCGCCGCCCCCGCGTCCGCCGAGGCTCGGCAGCCCGCTTGCGGTGACGCTGATCTCAATCGCCGTCATCTTCACCTTGCTCGGACTTTGGGCCGCACGCGGCCTCATCCTGCCGTTGCGCGCCTTCGCCAAGGCCGCGGAAGGGTTCTCGCCGGACGGCGAGATCGCGCTGTTGCCCGAGCGCGGGCCGCACGAGATCCGCGCCGCGGCGATCGCGTTCAACCGCATGCGCGAGCGCATCAAGCGGCTGGTGCAGGACCGCGTCCGCATGCTGGCGGCGATGGGACACGACCTGCGCACGCCGATCACGCGGCTTCGCCTGCGCAGCGACCTCATCGCCGACGAAGTCTTGCGCGCGCAGATGCTGAGCGACCTCGATCGCATGCAGACCATGGTCGAGTCGGTGCTGGTGTTCCTGCGCGATGGCCAATCGCGCGAAGCCGAGACCATGATCGACCTCGCCTCGAGCCTGCAGACGATCTGCGACCAGTTCGCCGACCTCGGCCATGACGTGCGCTATGACGGGCCGGATCATCTGGCGATCATGGCGCGACCCGACGCGCTGCATCGCGCCGTCACCAATCTGGTCGACAACGCGGTGCGCTACGGCGGCCAGGCGCGGCTGCGGCTCGCATCGGCGGCGGACGTGACGATCACGATCGAGGACGACGGGCCGGGCATTCCCGAAGCGCTGAAGGAGGCGATGTTCGAGCCGTTCGTGCGCGGCGACGCGGCGCGCGGCATGAACGAGGCGACCGGCTTCGGCCTCGGCCTGTCGATCGCGCGCGCCGCCGTCGCGGCCAACGGCGGCACGCTGACCTTGCGCGACCGCGCACCCTCCGGGCTCGCCGCGGTGGTTACGCTGCCACGGCGCGACCTCACAACAGGATTGTCGTCAGCTCGCTGACCACCGGGCGCAGCTCGTGGGCGCCGCGCCAGATCATCTCGCCCGCGACATAGAGGATGATGGCGAGGCCCACGTAAGCGATCCAGCGATGCTTCTGGAGCAGCCGCGCGATGTAATTGGCGGCGATGCCCATCAGCGCGATCGACAGGATGAGGCCGAACACCAGCACGTAGGGATGCTCGCGCGCGGCGCCGGCGACCGCGAGCACGTTGTCGAGCGACATCGAGACGTCGGCGACGATGATCTGCATCGCCGCCTGGCCGAAGGTCTTGCGCGGCGCATGCGCGGCGATGGTGCCGTCGGCATTGATGTCGATCCCGGTCAGCGCCTCCGCGGCATCCTCCTGCTCCGTCTCGGTCGCGCGCAGCTCGCGCCACATCTTCCAGCACACCCAGAGCAGAAGAATCCCGCCCGCGAACAGCAGGCCGACGATCTGGAGGAGCTGCGTGGTGATGCCGGCGAAGCCGATGCGCAGCGCCGTCGCCGCGAGAATGCCGACCAGGATCGCCTTGGTGCGCTGCTCCGCCGGCAGGCCGGCGGCGGCGAGGCCGATGACGATCGCATTGTCGCCGGCGAGCACCAGGTCGATCATCACGACCTGAAAAAACGCGACCAGTGCCTGGCTGGTGATCAGTTCCAACATCGGGCCATTCCTTCGGTTGCTCAGTCCGACATCGCAGCCGCGTGCGAGGCACGCGCGCTGCCAGAGGGGCCCGGCCTGATGGTTGCGACGGTCGTCTCGATCACGGCGTGAGCAGCAGCACCGCCTGGTCGAACAGCTGCAGCGCCTGCTCCGGTCGCGTCAGCGTCCCCGCGGCGATGCCGATGAACGCGGCTCCGCCGGCGAGATCCCAGGCGGTGACATGCTTGGCGCGGCGATCGGCGTGCGACAGCCAGGCGATCAGCGCCAGCACGGCGGCAATCGTGATGCCCACGACCGAGAACGCCGGCATGACCAGCGCGGACGGCAGCAGCAATTGCAACTTCAGATAAAGCGCCGCGGCGACGACCACGACGCCGACGAAGGCGACGCCGGCACCGAGCGACGGAATACGGCGCGCCGGCGCATAGCGCGGCGCCTCGACCCAACGGGACATGGCGTCCTCCTGGAAAAGTGTTCGTTCGGAGAAATGTAGGGCGGGCGTGGCTGCGGTAAATCCGCAACGATCGCCCTGTGTTTCTACGGAGTGGATTTGCGGTGCGTGCGTCTGCTCGGTAGCAAAGCAATGCCACGAGCACTGAGTGTTCCCCTCCCCAACCGAACTCGGGTTTACCCGAGTTCGGCATATCAAAATTGCCGAAGTCGGAAACATCCGACTTCGGGTGTGGGGAGGGGTTAGGGGTGGGGGTGTTGGTGTGCGAGTGACTCGCCACGCATGAGCGCGGAGCTACCCCCCTCCCCGACCCTCCCCCACAAGGGGGGAGGGAGCGAGAGGCAGTGCCCCGCTTGACACTCCAGGACGCAAACGCAATGCACGCCACCTACGGCGCAATCCGTCCCAACCGGATCGCCTGGCGCACCAACACGGCGACGCTCTCGGCCTGCATGCGGTCCATCACCTGCGTGCGATAGCTCTCGACCGTGCGCGTCGAGATGCCGAGCTTCGCGGCGATCGCGTGGCTGGTGAAGCCCTGCGCGACGAGGTCGAAGATCTCGGCCTGCCGCGCGGTGAGCCGCGCGAACTGCGCCTGCAGCGCCTCGAGCGAATGCGCCCGGCTCTGCTCCGTGAAGGTGCGCGCGAGGCCGCGGTTGATCGCCGCGACCAGCGTGGCGTCGTCGACCGGCTTCTCGATGAAATCCTCCGCGCCCGCCTTGATGCCGGCGACCGCCATCGGCACGTCGGCATGGCCGGAGATCAGCACCACCGGCAATCTTGCGTGGCGCGCCGCAAGCTCGCGCACCAGGCCGATGCCGTCGGTACCAGGCATGCGCACGTCGGCCACCACGCAGCCGAGCCGCGCCGCGGCGACCGTTTCCAGGAACGCGTCTGCGGAGGGAAACGTCTCGACCGCGAAGCCGAACACGCTCAGCATCTCGGCGAGTGCGTCGCGCACCGCCTTCTGGTCGTCGATCACGAAGACGGTCGGTCCGGACACGCTCACGTCGCCTCGATCGGCAGGGAGAAGCGGAACTCGGTCGCGCCCGGCTCGCCCGCGTGCAGCCACAGGCGCCCGCCATGCGCCTCGACGATCGCCGCCGAGATCGACAGGCCGAGGCCGAGCCCGTCGTGCTTGGATGTGGCGAGCGGCTCGAACAGCCGCGCGGCAATGTCGGCGGCGACGCCCGGCCCGTTGTCGATCACCGCGATCTCGACCGCGCCGTTGCGGCGCTGCGCCGTGACGCGGATGCGGCGATCGGCGGCGGCGGCACTCGCCAGCGCCTCGCCGGCATTGCGCACGAGATTGAGCACCACCTGCTGCAGCTGGATGCGGTCGCCGTGAAAGGCCGGCAGGTCGGCCGCCGCGTCGAGCACAAGATCGACGCCCTTCCCCGCCGCCTCCGGCCGCGCCAGCGCCAGCGCGTCGTCCAGCATGGCGCGCAGGTCGATCGTGCTCCAGTGCGGCTCGCCGCGGCGGAGGAACTCGCGCATGCGCTTGACCACGCCGCCGGCATGGTCGATCTGCGCAATGACGGTGGCGAGGTTGCTGTCGGCGCGGGCGATGTCGGGCTGCGGCCGCCGCAGGATCTCCTGCGCCGAGCGCGCGAGCGCGCGCGCCGCCGTCATCGGCTGGTTGATCTCGTGCGCCAGTGCCGCCGCGGTGCCGCTCACCAGGCTGAAGCGTGCCGCGTGCGCGGCCTCCGCCTCCTTGATGCGCAGCCGCCGCTCGACCTCGCGCACCGTCTCGAAGGCGCGCTGGCGCTCGGTGACCACCACGCCGACGGTGAGCCCGGTGACGGTGAGCACCAGCATCAGCGTCTGGAACTCGGTGAAGGCCGCGGCGTCGTAGCCATAGCGATGCAGCAATCCGACCAGACCGAGCTGGGTGATGGCTAGCGCGACGCAGGCGCCGTCGACGCCGTGGCGCACGGCTGCCACGACCACTGGCAGGAACAGCAGGTAGAACAGCTTGAAGCCGTCGGTGCCCGCCGCGCCGACGATCGCCCACAGCGCCGCGACCACGACGATCGCCACGAGGATCAGCTCAGGGACCAGCCGCGAAAATTCCTGTGCCGCGACGCGGCGATGCAGCCCGAGCCGCAGCGCCAGCGGCGTCACCACCGCGATGCCGATCACGTCGCCGACGAGCAGCGGCCGCGAGGCGAGCAGCACGTCGCCGAGATCGAGCTGCTCGTCGGCAAGCAGCAGCAGCGAGAGCGCCACGGCGACCAGCAACGCGCCGAACACGCCCGCGAGCAGCAGCACGAAAATGTCGCGCAGATGGTTGAGCCCGACGTCGAGCCGCAGGCGCCGGCGCACCATGGCGGCGACCGCGCCGTAGCCGCAGGCGATGATCGCGGCGATGCCGAGGATCACCGGCCACGACAGGCTCGAGCGCAGCACCGCGATCTCGGCGACGATCGCGCCGGCGAACAGCACCACCGCATAGCGCGCGCCGCCGAGCACCATCAGCGCGAACACGAGGCCGAGCCCCGGATTCCACGGCGTGATCGGCAGGCCCTTGTGCTCGTGGATGAAGCTCAGCCATTCGAGCAGCACATAGGCCACGAGCACGACCGCGGCGGCGAGCCAGCCGGTCCACGCGCGGCCGAGCTGCGGCAGCGCGAGCGGACCGAGCGGCGCGTGTGTCAGATGGGCGACCTTTCCGGCGAGCTTCACAATTCACCTCGCCGCAAATGTAGTCTCAGCAACCGGTTGCGTCCGTGCGTTGCCGCGCCGCACCCATGGCTTCTGCCGTAGGGCGCAATAGCGAAGCGTATTGCGCCAACCACGCCTCCGCGGCGCAATACGCTTCGCTATTGCGCCCTACAAACGCACGGCCGCCATGCAGAGCCGCGGCATACCCCCCTCCCCAATCGCGTTGACACTCAGTTCCACCGGCCTACATTAGACCCCGTTCCTAGGGGTGCTCCGAAAGGGAGCTGAGACACCGCCGGCCTGAACCAGGCATCGCGGAGACCCTTTGAACCTGATCCGGGTCATGCCGGCGAAGGGACAGGGACGTTTTCCCCCTCCGCATCATGTCTCCGGGTGAACTGCGGATTTATTGCGTCGCCGCCGGCACCCCGGCGCCGGGCTGCGCGACGCGCATGCAAGTGGAGGCCGACATGAACAAGCCGCTCACCGACGCCGATCTCGCGACGCCGAAGGTCACCACCGGACCGATCGTCGGCTCGCGCAAGGTCTATTCCGCGCCGGACGCGGCGCCGGACCTGCGCGTGCCGATCCGCGAGATCGCGCTCGATGCGTCGTCGGGCGAGCCACCGGTGCCGGTCTACGACACCACCGGCCCCTACACCGACAACAACGTCGCGATCGACGTCGAGACGGGCCTCAAGCGTACCCGCATCGAATGGGTCAAGGAGCGCGGCGGCGTCGAGGAGTATGACGGCCGCGCCATCCAGCCGATCGACAACGGCAACGTCACCGGCAAGCATCTCGCGCGCGCCTTCCCGATCGCGCACAAGCCGCTGCGCGGCCTCCCCGGCAAGCCCGTGACGCAGCTCGAATGGGCGCGCGCCGGCGTGATCACCAAGGAGATGATTTACGTCGCCGAGCGCGAGAACCTCGGCCGCAAGCAGCAACTGGAGCGCGCCGAGGCCGCGCTCGCCGACGGCGAAAGCTTCGGCGCGTCGGTGCCGGCGTTCATCACGCCGGAGTTCGTGCGCGACGAGGTGGCGCGCGGCCGCGCCATCATTCCGTCGAACATCAACCACGCCGAGCTCGAGCCGATGGCGATCGGGAGGAACTTCCTGGTCAAGATCAACGCCAATATCGGCAACTCGGCAGTGACCTCGTCGGTCGAGGAAGAGGTCGAGAAGATGGTATGGGCGATCCGCTGGGGCGCCGACACGGTGATGGACCTCTCGACCGGCCGCAACATCCACAACACGCGCGAATGGATCATCCGCAATTCGCCCGTGCCAATTGGAACAGTGCCGATCTACCAGGCGCTGGAGAAGGTCAATGGCGATCCCGTCAAGCTCGACTGGGAGTGCTACAAGGACACGCTGATCGAGCAGTGCGAGCAGGGCGTCGACTATTTCACCATCCACGCCGGCGTGCGGCTCGGCTACGTCCACCTCACGGCGAACCGCGTCACCGGCATCGTCTCGCGCGGCGGCTCGATCATGGCCAAGTGGTGCCTCGCGCATCACAAGGAGAGCTTCCTCTACGAGCGCTTCGACGAGATCTGCGATCTCATGCGCAAGTATGACGTGTCGTTCTCGCTCGGCGACGGCCTGCGTCCGGGCTCGATCGCCGACGCCAACGACCGCGCGCAGTTCGCCGAGCTCGAGACCTTGGGCGAGCTCACCAAGATCGCGTGGGACAAGGGCTGCCAGGTCATGATCGAGGGCCCCGGCCACGTGCCGATGCACAAGATCAAGATCAACATGGACAAGCAGCTCAAGGAGTGCGGCGAGGCGCCGTTCTACACGCTCGGCCCCCTCACCACCGATATCGCGCCGGGCTACGACCACATCACATCCGGCATCGGCGCCGCCATGATCGGCTGGTTCGGCTGCGCCATGCTCTGCTACGTGACGCCGAAGGAGCACCTCGGCCTGCCGAACCGCGACGACGTCAAGGAAGGCGTGATCACCTACAAGATCGCGGCGCACGCGGCGGACCTGGCCAAGGGCCATCCGGCGGCGCAGCTTCGCGACGACGCGCTCTCCCGCGCGCGGTTCGAGTTCCGCTGGGTCGACCAGTTCAACCTCGGGCTCGATCCCGACACCGCGCGCGAATACCACGACGAGACCCTGCCGAAGGAAGCGCACAAGGTCGCGCATTTCTGCTCGATGTGCGGACCGAAATTCTGCTCGATGAAGATCACGCAGGACGTCCGCGACTACGCCGCCACGCTGAATGACCAGCAGCAGGGCATGGCGCAGATGAGCGAGAAGTTCAAAGAAATGGGCGGCGAGGTCTATGTCGAGGCGGACAAGGTGAAGGAGAGCAACAGGGCGTTGTGATCTGATCCGTGCCGCTGGCCGTGATTCTTGACGGCCCTGATGATTGATGAAGAAGCGCGCGCTGGATATTGAGAAAGTCGAGCAGGCGCTGAAACGAGCCGCTCGCGAGGCCGTGACCGGACCGCGCGAGGCACGGGCCGGGAGGTTCTTGCCGAGCCGCTCTCAAAAAGCCGGGCCGGAAAAACATCGGCCGCGGACGCCGCGCCGCCAGGCGACTTAGTCGCACGCGCCCCTCCGGCTGCCCACAAGCTGCGCCTGTCAATCGAGCGAGCGTAGCCCGGATGAGCGAAAGCGATCCGGGACCGATCTTTCGCGCCGCCCCCGCATGTCGCTTCCGCCTTCGCGCTGACGCGCTTCAGCGGACAAGTCGCTCATGCGGGCTACGCACTGGCGCCCTTCCCGCTCAGTGCGCAGCACCGCCTTCCATTTGCTGCGTCTTCTTCAACAGCAAGGTGGCGACGAGCGCGACGACCAGGACGACGCCGAGCAGGTAGAAAGTATCGCTGAAGGCCATGATGGTGGCCTGCTGGCGCACCTTGAGGCCGACGGCAACGACCGCCTTGTGGGCCGCCAGCGCCGGGTCGGTGATGCCGTGCGTCATGAAATAGCTGGTCAGCCTGGCGAGCCGCGCGCGCGTCGCTTCCTCGAACAGCGAGACCGAGTGCGTGAGGATATTGGAGTGGAACTGCTCGCGCTTGGTGAGGAAGGTTTGCAGCATGGCGATGCCGACGGCCCCGCCGAGGTTGCGCGTCATGTTGAAGAGCGCTGACGCCGATCCGGCGTTCTCCTTCTCGATGCCGGCCGTCGCGACGGCGGACAGCGGCGCGAAACACAGGGCCTGACCGATGGCGCGGATCACGTTGGGCCAGAACAACTGGTCGCTCCCATGGTCGATCGTCATGTGGATGTTCATGAAATTGCTGGCCGCGAACAGCGCAAACCCCACGGCGATGACCGCTCGCGCATCGAACCGCCGCATCAGCAGCGGGACCAGGGGGATGAGCAGGAGTTGCGGCAGGCCGGTCCAGGCGAGCACGAAGCCGATCTGCTCCGCATTGTAGCCCTGAACGTGCGCCAGATAGACCGGCAGGATGAAGACCGATCCATAGAGCGCAGTCCCGAGCAGGAAATTCGCCAGGATGCCGAACCCGAAATTGCGCCGCAGCAGCAGACGAAGGTTGAGCAGCGGGTTCCTGGCCTTCAACTCGATCCAGATGAAGAGCGTGAGCGATACCGCCGCGATCACCGACAGCCGGACGATGAAAGGCGAGCCGAACCAGTCGTCCTTGTTTCCCTCCTCGAGCACGGTCTGAAGCGCCGCAAGCCCGATCGCCATGGTGATGATGCCGGCCCAGTCGCCCTGGCGCAGCAGCGACAACTGCATCGGCGCGCGATCGAGCGATACGAACAGCATGCCGATCATCACCGCGCCGGGAACGAGGTTGACATAGAAGATGTATTGCCAGCCCCAGTTCTCCGTCAGATAGCCGCCGATGGTCGGGCCGATCGCCGGCGCGAACGTGGCCGACAGCGCGAACAGCGCAAGCCCGATGGGTTGCTTGGCCTTGGGCAGCAATGTGATGATGATGGTGAAAGCCATCGGGATCAGCACGCCGCCGCTGAAGCCCTGGAGCGCGCGCAGGACGATCATCTGCTCGAGGTCGCGCGCAAGGGCGCAGAGGACGGAGAAGGCGAGGAACAGGAACGCGTTGACGAGAACATACCAGCGCAGCGAGAACACCCGGGCGAGCCACCCGGTCAGCGGAATGACGACGATCTCGGCAATGAGGTAGGCGGTCGAAATCCAGCCGCCGTCGTCGATGCCTGCGCCGATCGCTCCCTGGATGTCGGCCAGCGAGGCGTTGACGATCTGGATGTTGAGGACCGCCATGAACGCGCCGAGCGTCGAGCCGATGACGGCGATCCAGGTCTTGAGCGAACCGGCCTTGAGCGAGCCGCCCGTGTCGGCGGCTTGCGCTGCGGGAGCGCGCGCGACAGACGCCGGCGCGACCGGATTGTTGTTCGCGGTGGCGGCGATGGCGCTCATGACACAGCCTTTCCTTGTTCGCTGAACGATCAATCGGTGCGGGCGGTGGCGGTCCGAGGCGCCCGAGGCGCCGTTCTGGTCGCCACGTCCTGAAACGCCGCGGGACGGCGTCGTTCCGCGAGCTGCGTCGCCTTGGTGTCGATGCTGGGCTCGACCGACATGCCGGGTCGCAGCAGGCCGTTGAGCTCGGAGCCGTCGAGCGCGATCCTGACCGGGATGCGCTGGACGATCTTGGTGAAATTGCCGGTGGCGTTATCGGGTGGCAGCAGTGCGAACTCCAGGCCGCTGGCCGGCGACAGGCTGTCGACGTGTCCGGTGAGCGTGACCCCGGGAAAGGTGTCGACGGCGATCTTGACGCGCTGGCCTTCGCGCACGTAGGTCAACTGGGTTTCCTTGAAATTCGCCACCACGTAGACGGCCTGAAGCGGCACGACCGCCATCAGTTGCGTGCCGGGCGTCACGTATTGCCCGAGCCTGAGCGTGCGCGAGCCCACCGTTCCGTCGATCGGCGCCGTGATGGTCGTGTAGGAGAGGTTGAGCTCGGCTTGCCGGACGGCGGCCTGATTGCGGTCGCTCTGCGCCACGGCCTGCCGGCGGGCGGTGGTCAGCACGGCGATCTTTGCCTGCGCGGCGGCCAATGCGGCCTCGTCGCGCTGCAGCTGGGCCGCATTCTGCGCCGCGAGGCTCTCGGTCTGTTGCGCCCGCTGGATCGTGCCCGAACCCGTCTTGGCCAGATTGCGGTAGCGCGTGGCGTCGTCCTCCGCGAACACCAGCGTCGCCCGCGTCGCCTCGATCGTCGCTTTCGCCTGCGCGATGACGGACTGCTGCAGCACGATCTGGGCATCGAAATTGCGGATCGCGGCCGCCGAAGCCTCCGCGTCCGCCTGTGCCTGCGCCAGCGCGGCGTTGAAGTCGCGGTCGTCGATGCGCGCGAGGACCTGGCCTGCTTTGACCGGCTGATTGTCCTGCACCAGGACCTCGCCGATATAGCCCGCGACTTTGGGCGCGATGGCGGTGTGGTCCGCCTTCACATAGGCGTTGTCGGTCGATTCGAGATACCGGCCGTTGGTCCAGTAGTCGTAGCCGAAAGTGCCGGCCGCGGCGGTGCCGGCGAGCAGCGCGAGGGCGAGGATGCCCTGTTTGATCGAGAAGCGCCGCCCCTGCGGGGTGGCCGGCGGCGACGCATGCGCCGTCTCCGGGGTCATATCCACCGGCTCCGCTTGCCTGAAGCTTTCGGTCCGCGGCACCTCGACCATGTGAGCCTCCCGATATCCGTCCGCCCGACACGGGCGATTTGCATGCGCCTGAGATGCGGTTTTGCGCGCGTTTTGATAATTCCGGAAAATCGGGAGGCACCATCGAGCAGAACGAAATAATCCGGTCGGTTCGCGCCGTTCGGGCGCAGAATGCTCGGTCCAGCCGAGCCGCTCCCGCTGCCGGGTTGGTTGACACCCCGACGGGCCGGCGACAATCATCCGGGCGCAACTCGGAGCTACGCCATGGACCGCGTGCTCGGCATGACGACCTTTGTGAAGGTGGTCGACAGCGGCGGCTTTGCCGCTGCGGGTCGGGCGCTCAACATGTCTGCGAGCGCCGTCACCTTGCACGTCCAGGCGATCGAGGAGCGCCTCGGCACTCGCCTTCTCAATCGTACCACGCGTCAGGTCAGCATGACCGAGGCGGGCCGCGCCTATTACGACAGTTGCACGCGCATTCTCGCCGATATCGAAGCCGCCGAGCAGGCTGCCCAGGAGCTGCAGTCGAAGCCGCGCGGGACGTTGCGGCTCAACGCCGCCCCGACGATCCTGCCGCTGATCCACGCGATGCTTGTCGATTTCACGGCACAATATCCCGATGTCTCGCTCGACATGACCGTGTCGGGGCGGATGGTTGACCTCGTGGAGGAAGGATTCGACCTCGCGCTTCGGCTGCTTCCGGTGCCGGACTCGAGCCTGATCGTCCGCCGCCTGGCGGGCTTTCGCTTTACCGTGGTCGGCGCGCCCGAGTATCTGGCGCAGCGTGGCACCCCGGCAAAGCCCGCCGATCTCGCCGCTCACAACTGCCTCATCTATTCCGACTCCCCCTTTGGCAATGAATGGCGATTTCTGACAAAGGACGGCGGCGTGCAGGACGTGCCGGTGTCCGGTAATATCAAGGCCAACAGCGCCGAGGCGTTGCGGATGGCCGTGCTCGCGGGCAAAGGCCTGATGTTTGCCCCCAGGTTCCTGGTGGCCGATGATCTCGCCGCCGGTCATCTCGTCCCGGTCTTGACCAAGGTCCAGACCGTCGAACTGGCGATCAATGCGGTCTATCCCAGTCGCCGGCATCTGTCGGCGAAGGTGCGCATCTTCATCGATCTCGTCGCCGAGCACTTTCGCAAGACCGCCGCCTGGAACGATTAGCGCGTGTCCCGGTCGCATTGACCCGTGACTGGCTCGCGATGTCTCTCCTCCGTCATTGCCGGGCTTGACACCGCAAGTCGGGTTTACCCGACTTGCGGCGGCGAATATTGCGCAACTCGGGCAAGCCCGAGTTGCGATGCAATCTATCGATTCGCAAAATGCTTCTTGCGAAGAAGATGGACCCGCGGGTCAAGCCCGCGGGTGACGCCTGAGAGAGGGGCAAGCCGTCACGGGGTCCATCCGATTCCGGACATACCAATCAAACAAAGATCCCGAGGAGGCGAAAGGCGCCGGCAACGAGCCCATGCGCCGCGTGGCGGTCGCCGGGCTCGCGGCTGGTCTCAGTCGACACATCACGTGGTTGCGGCTCGCGCTCCGGCATTGGGAGTTGCCGGGTGTCCCCGATACAGCGAGCGAACTCTTCGCTCGGTACGAAGAGAAGGCGTGGAGCGTGCGGTGTCATGAAAGGATCTCCTCGGTTCGACGGATGGGATGGCATTCGAGAATGCTCGCCTTGGCGACCTCGGCGACCTGCGCCAACGCATCACCGACTCCCTGGACCTGCGTGACCAAGGGCGTGCTGAGCGCAAGGCAGCTCACCAAGGAGAGCCATTGCCAGAACCCGATCAGCGCAATCTGCTGCGTCACGATGCCGAAGCTTCCGCTGCTGCCGGGCGATGCTGCGGCGAGGGACAGCAGGAGGCGCAGCCAGCGCAGCGCCGTGCGCTTCACGACGATCGCCCTGTGCGAATGGATGAAGGTCTCACCCAGCCTGACCCATGCGAGCGCAAACCGTGCAACACGCGTGGGACCGACGCCCAATGCCTTTGCCTTGATCATGGCCACTCTCCTGAGTGACAAGCCGAGCAGGAGTGCTCGTCGCTTCAGGGAGTAGATGCGCCCGCCGCCGGCGATCTTTAATCGGGCAAGTGCGGAACGGACCATTCATCAAATTCGAACAATCGGCATGCGGCGGCGGATTGTTCAGAACTGATCAACAGTGTCGTTTGAAATCCTCGCATTCACCGGTTCCATCGCGAACCTCATGTTGCGACATGCGTGAATGGTCACGCGAACAATAGGAGACGCATCATGAGAATGCTCGCCGCAGCCGCCGTCCTCGCCACGTTGGTTGCATCGCCGGGCCTTGCCCAGTCCTTTGATCCCGATCTGGGCACCGGCAATCTCGTGCAACGGAATGATACGACCCCACAGACCAACGGCGTCCCGGCGCGCGGTCGCGGCGGAGTCTCCCGCGTGGCGCCCGGACGTGCCGGGTCGCCGGTGTATCTCTCCGCGACGCCGTTCGACTCGTCAGCCGGCAGCGGGAATGGCGGCAATCATGGGAACGCCGCCAGGGAAAAGGCCCTGCGCGAGTGCAGCTCGCTCTCCCGGCGCTTCACGGAGACCGGCTGGGGCACCACGGCAACGCATCAGCATCGCACCTGCATGGCTCACCATGGCCAGATGGAATGACGTCTGAAACAGCCTGCCTGCGAGGGCGCGGAATATTCCGCGCCCTCGAGCAGGCGCATCGGCCACACCCGGCACCTGTCAATCGCCGAACACCCACCGCGTGATCCGCGCGTCTCGCTGATATCCACCGTTGCTCGCAAACGGCTCGTTGTTCCAGAACGCATCCGCCGCGGCCCGGTCGGGCAGCTCGAGCAGCAGCGCGGTGCCGATATTGTCGGCGCCGTCGGCCGAGCGGATCGGTCCACGAAAAATGAAGTTGTCGCCGTACGACGCGAAATATGACTCGTGCGCGTGCAGGTGCTCGCGGAAGAACTCGGGGCTACTGGTCTTGGGGCCGGTGCAGAGAAACTGCTGCAGGCCCTTGCGGCGATAATCGCGCTGGCGCTTCTGGAAGCTGTTCGACCAGCGATGAACCTCGACGCGCTGGTAGACGCCGGCCTTGCTCAGCGGCTCGTCGGCCACAAACGCATCCGCCGCCGCGCGGTCGTCGAGCTGCATGAAGAACGACGTGCCCAGCGTGTCGCGGCCGTCGTCGGAGACGAAGTGGCCGTAGCCGATCACGCGCTCGCCGAAATCTTCGACGTAACGCTTCTGGCCGGCCAGCCGGGCGCGCCGGACCTCCGCCATGCCCGGCTTGTCCCAGCAATAGATCGCCCACTCAGCCGGCTTGGTGCGGTAGTAGGCCTTGAGCGACTCGCCGCTCAATCCGTAGCGCGGATCGCCCGGCAGATAGCCGGCCGTGCTTGCGTTCGACATGTCGTCTCCACGATCAAACAGCAAGTGTAGCCCGCATGCATTGCAACGCAATCTGAGATAAGGTCACCACAACGCTCGCACATCGGTGTCGGTCACTCCGCCGGGCTGCGAGACTGACTGCGCGGAGGAAGCGCATGCGCAGAAATGCGACGTTCGCTGCGACGCTGGTGGCCGGGGCAGCGGTCCTTGCGGCCGCGGCCCTGGCGCAAGCCACCGGCCGTTGGACCAGGGGTGCGCCGATGCCGTCCACGCGCACCGAGGTGGCCGCTGCCGACGTGGGCGGCAAGATCTATGTCGTCGGCGGGTTCGGCGGCGAGCGCGCCCTCGAAATCTATGATCCGGCGGCAGACCGCTGGAGTCGCGGCGCCCCCATTGCGCGCGAGCTGCATCACACGGCAGCGCTGGGCCTGCAGGGCAAGCTCTATGTCGTCGGCGGCTATGTCGATGGCTGGACGCCGACCAACGAGGTCCACGAGTACGACCCTGCGGTCGACCGCTGGCGCCCGCTCGCCCCCTTACCGACGCCGCGCGGCGCACTCGCCGCCGCCGTCCTCGGCGGCAAGATCTACGCGGTCGGAGGTGTCGGCTCGAGCGGGCGCAATACCGCGGCCCACGAAAGCTACGATCCCGCGACCAATCGATGGACCACGCTCGCGAGCGTTCCGACGGCGCGCGACCACCTGGCGGTCGTTGCGGCCGGCGGACGGCTCTACGCGCTCGGCGGGCGCATCGATGGAGACTATGGACGCAATCTGGCGACGAACGAGGCCTACGATGCCGCCGCCGATCGCTGGGAGCCGCGCGCGCCGATGCCCACGGTGCGCAGCGGTATTGCCGCGGCGCTGCTCGGCGGGCGCATCTTCGTGGTCGGGGGCGAAGCGCCTTCGGGCACCTTCAACCAGGTGGAAAGCTACGACGCCGGAAGCAATACGTGGATGAGCCATGCCCGCATGCCGACGGCGCGGCATGGCTTGGGCGCGGCGGTGGTCGCCGGCAAGCTGTACGTCATTTCGGGCGGGCCGACCCCCGGCGCCTCGGCATCAACGGCCAATGAAGTCTTCAGCCCGTAGGGCGGATGAGCCGCTAGGGCGTCCCATGCCGAGGAGGCCACACGATGCAAGTGCTCGCGTTGTTCGGGGTGAGCGTGCTCATGAGCTTCGTCGCGTCCAGCATCGTTGCCGCGCTCTACATCTGGCCGCGGCTCAAGGCGATGCGCCGGGAGGATGCGCTCCTCCCGCTCGTCGTCCCGCACATGTTCCGGTTCGTCGGCCTGAGCTTCCTCGTCCCGGGCGTGGTATCGCCGTCGTTGTCACCGGCGTTCGCCGCGCCCGCGGCCTATGGCGACCTCGTCGCAGCCGTTCTGGCGATCATCGCCACCCTGGCGCTCGCCGCGCGCGTCGCGTGGGCCACCGCGATCGTCTGGCTGTTCAACATCTGGGGCGCCGGCGACCTGTTGAACAACTTCTACCAGGGCGTGATCGGCGTCGGCCTCGAGCCGGGCACGCTCGGCGCGGCCTACTTCATACCGACGCTCGTCGTGCCGCCGCTTCTTGTCACGCACGCGATGATATTCGGGCTATTGTTGCGGCGGCCCGGCGACGGATAACCGTCATGCTCACGCTCTATTCCTACCCCGAGCTGTTCGGCGTCGCCGACAACAACGGCTACGGCCTGAAGGTGTTCGCCTTCCTCAAGCTCGCCGGCGTGCCGTTCGTGCACGAGCACATCTTCGACGCCTCGAAGGCGCCGCGCGGCCAGCTCCCCTACATCGTCGACGATGGCGAGACGGTCGGCGACAGCGACACCATCATCGCCCACGTCACCCGCAAGTACGGCGTCAAGCTCGACGCCGCGCTCACCGCCGCACAGCGCACGACCGATCACATGGTGACGCGCATGCTCGACGACCTCTACTGGGTGATGTCCTACTCGCGCTGGAAGGACGAGCGGTTCTGGCCGGCGTTCCGCGATGCGCTCAAGCGCGAGCACCCTGCCCTCACCGACGAAGGCCTCCTCAAGGCGCGCGAGTTCAACTTCCAGCGCTATCATTTCCAGGGCATCGGCCGCTATGCGCCGGAGGCCGCCTATGCGCGCGGCCTCGCCGACCTCGCCGTGCTCGCGCACCTCATTCCGGCACAGGGCTACGTGCACGGACCGGCGCCGACCAGCATCGATGCCGGCATCTACGGCTTCATCGCCAACATCTGGTTCTACGACATCGACACACCGCTCAAGCAGTTCGTCGTCAAGCAGCCGAATGTCGTGCGCCACTGCCGCGCGATCCATGATCGCGTGATGGCGAAGCCGGCCTGACCGCCCCGATGTTCGAACGCATCAAAGCCTGGCGTCAGGAGCGCCGCGACAAGGGGGCAGCCGCCGGCCGCGCCTGCCAGACGTTCCGCGCGACGCGCGGCATCGACCCGATGGGCGCCCATGTGCTGCGTCACGAGCCGCAACAAACCATCGTGCGCGTGATGTATTACGCCGGCCATATTCCGCCGGCCCGCGCGTGGTACGCGGTGTCCGCCGATGAAGTGCGCGAGGTGTCGTACGACGAGGTCGCGCATCTTGAAGGGCCGTGGCGCTGATGCAGCGATCTCGGCCGGGCATCCGCCAGGCCTGCTGTCGCGGAATCCCGATCAGGGGTAGATGCCGCGGGCACCAGTTGCGCGCTAGAATCGCCCGTCCGCCGGCGAGGGGCGCCCAACAGATGCCAGTGTACAGTCGCGTACTCATGCTCGGTCCGTGCCTGACGGCCTTCATCGTTGTCGCGCTCGCAAGTGCCGCGCGTTCCGAGCCGGTCGCGCTCGCCGCCGCCGACAAGGTCGCGGTGTTCGGCACCTATGAGGGCACCGGCGACAAGACCAGGCCGATCGTGCTCCTGTTCCACATGGGCAGCAGCAACGCGGGCGAATATGCCCCGATCAGCAACAAGCTCGTCGCCCTCGGCTACAACGCGCTGGCGATCGATCAGCGTTCGGGCGGCACCGAATTCGGCCGCGCCAACGCGACGGTGCAGGCGCTCGGCCGCACCACCCGCCAACTGGCGGCGCTCCCGGACCTGCAGGCCGCCCTCGACTGGACGCGCGCGAGCGGCCACACCGGCAAGGTCGTCGTCTGCGGGTCGAGCTATTCCGCGTCGCTGGTGTTTCTCCTGGCGGCGCAAAATCCCGGCAAGATCGACGCGCTGATGGCGTTCTCGCCGGCCGAATATCTCGGCGGCAGGACGACCGTGCGCGACGCGGCGGCGCAGCTCAAGGACGTCGCCGTGTTCGTGACCTCCGCCAGCAACCGCGAGGAGGTCGAGGCAGCGCGCGCCATCGTCAAGGCCGTGCCCGGCACGGCGAAGACGCAGCTCATACCGAAGAAAGCTCCGCACGGCGCATCGGCGCTGCGGTCGGACGCCAATGCCTCGGGCCAGGCCGAGGTCTGGACCGCCGTCGAACGATTCCTGGCGACGGCGACGAGCGCGCACATGTGACCCGTTCACGACGCGAGCGTAGCCGGATAAGCGCCTTGTCCGCCGAAGCACGTCAGCGCGAAGGCGGAAGCGAAATCCGGGACCAATGTTCGCCGCCGATCCCGCATATCGCTTCGCTCATGCGGGCTGCCGCCTACTGATGCGAAGCCACACAGGGGGGTTGAGAATGTCGCGAACCGCGCGGCTGATCGTCGGACTGCTGATCCTCTACATTGGCACCTACGTCGCCTTCCGCCAAACCCACATCGAGGTGTGGGAGCGCGACAAGCGCGCCTATGTGATCTTCCCTGAGGGCTACGGCAGCGCGCTCTATTATCTGTGGCGGCCGCTCTCCTATGTCGACGGCGCGCTGACGACGGTCGGCTCGCACATCGGTCCGCATCGCTGATCGCAGTCGATTCTCCAAACGATCCTTGACGTTGCGACACGGTGCACGCTCTAGTAGCATTGGCGTGCGGGCGTATGGGCGCGCCCGGGTTGGGGATATTCGAGCATGATGTCATTTCGTGACACCGCGTGGAGCTGCGCCTGCGCATCTATGACTGCGGTCGCACTCATGTCCCTCGCCGCCTGCACCACGACGTCGGATTCCAGCGCGGCGAGCGTCGCGCCGCCCGAATTTGCCGGGCTCGCCCACACCGCACCGGAGCAGTAGACGATGGCGACTGCCGTCTCGCATCCGGGATTTCGTGTCGGCGCGGTCGAAGCCAGGCTCCGCCGCCTGAGGGCGGCGATGAGCGATACCTGGTACTACGCGGAAGGAAATGCGCAGCGCGGGCCCGTGACGCTGGCCGAGCTTACGTCGGCGCTGTTCAGGACGGCACAGCAGCCGAGCAGCGTTCTTGTGTGGCGGCCGGGGCTCGAAACCTGGCAACCGGCGGAAACCATCGCCGAAGTGGCCGCGGCACTGGCGCGCAACGCGATGCTGACCGGAATCGGCGGCTGGCTCATTCTGATCGCTCTCGGACAGGTGGTCACACCCGCGCGGCTGTTCGTCGAAGTGGGGCACTACTACGCGACGTTCGACCACAGCCTGTTTGAGCGGTTTCCAGTCACGCTTGCGGGCGAAGCGCTGATGAACGTGGCAATCGCGGTGCTGGCTGTCACGACCACCGTCTTGTTCTTCCGCAAGTCGAGACGGTTTCCGGCACTCTTCATCTGTGAGCTCGTGGTGGCTCTGCTCATTGCCCCGGTCAGCATGGCCTGGGTCAGCCTGGTGCTCGGCGTGGAGAGCGACCAGCCTGCGCTCGACATCCTGCTGCCGATGCTCACGCCGCGGGACATCGCGCAGCAGATTCTCGCCGTGATCGGCTGCGCCGTTTGGATACCTTATGTGATGAAGTCGCGGCGCGTCGCCAATACGTTCGTGCATTGAACGGTGCGTGCACGGTCCCTTGAAGCGCGGCTGAGTGTCACAAACCACGCGGCTCGCGACCACGGCTTTCCATCGGTCCGCATGCCTGATGCGCCGAGATCGTGCTCATCGCTAACGCGGAACTGGAACCTCGACGCGAGGAAGCCTCTCCCTGAGCGCCCCGAGCCGGTCATACAGCGCCTTCACCGCCTTCGTCATTCCGCTGGGGCCGCCCTCGGCCCGAAGCGTCGCGCCGTCGACCAGCACGACGCCCTCGTCCACGTCGCTGCTGCTGCCCCCCGGCGGATGGGCTTCGTCGATCCAGACCGCGTTCGCGGCGCAGACCATGTCCTCCGCCGTCTCGCGGGGAAGCGGCGCCCGGCCGATGATGTCGATCCTGCGCTTGCCGTTCACGTTGGTTTCGCGACGGCTGAGTTGCGGGCTCGCTTGCGCGACCTGCGGCGCATCGCCGAGGCGCGGGCCGGCATAGCGCTCCACGCGCACGATCTCGCCGGCGTCGAGATCGACGCCGATCCATTCCGCGAGCCCGTCATTGATGAATATGCCGACAAACTGACTGTAGACGCCGCGTTTGATCGCGGCGATCTCCGGTGGCGGCGTGAAAAAGAGGCAGCTGGCATCGCGGCAGGTGCCAACCTTGCGGGCGCCGAACGAGTCGAGCGGGCAGTTCGCGGCGCTCGCCGCGACGGGCAGGAGCATCACCAGGCCCGCGGCCGCGAGCGTCGTCAACGTTGCTCTGGAGATCATGTCCCCTCCCGACGCAACCCAGCCGCATGTCAGTCGGCCGGCCGGCTCGCTGCGTTCAAACCAGCCTCAGACACCGCTTCCGTCCCACCCCGTTCCTCGCCCATGCTCGACGAAGGTCCAAGCGCCGCGACCTTGGCACCACAACCCAAAAAGCGCATCCTTCCCTCGGCAATAACCAGAAAATCCGTCTCAAAACGTCCGCCAAGGGAGGACTACCCATGACACGATCGATGCTGCGCGCCGTCGTGGTCGGCGCGTTGTTGCTCACCACGAGCGCAGTCCGTGCCGACGTCACGCTGCCGCTCACGCAGGCGCCGGCCGACCAGGTCGGCATGTCGGCGAAGAAGCTCGAGCGCATCCGCGAGGCGCTGCAGGGCGAGGTCGACAAGGGCATGCTGCCGGGCACGGTGATGATGATCGCCCGCAAGGGCAAGCTCGCCTATGCCGACGCGGTCGGCTTCCAGGACAAGGCCGAAGGCAAGAAGATGGGAACGGATGCGCTGTTCCGCATCTATTCGATGACCAAGCCGCTCGTCTCGGTCGCCGCCATGATGCTGGTCGAGGACGGCAAGATCCAGCTGACCGATCCGGTGTCGAAGTTCCTCCCGCCGTTCAAGAACCAGCGCGTGAGCGTCGCGCGCGCCGACGGCGAGTACGCGCGCGTCACCTATACCAACGTCGCCGCCGACCGCGAGATGACGGTCCAGGATCTGCTGCGTCACACCTCGGGTCTGGCTTATGGCGAGATCACCCAGAACGTGCCGGTGCGCGACGCCTATGCCAAGGCCGGCGTCTATCTCCCCGGCGTGCGCGACTACGACGCGCGCGACCTCACCCCGGCCGAGGAGATCGAGCGGGTCGGCGCGGCGCCGCTCGCGCACCAGCCGGGCACGCATTGGGAATACAGCCTCGCCTCCGACATGCTCGGCCGCGTGGTCGAGGCGGCGTCCGGCCAGCGGCTCGGCGATTTCCTCAATGAGCGGCTGTTCAAGCCGCTGCGCATGGTCGACACCGCGTTCAGCGTGCCGGCCGCCGGCATGACCCGCCTCGCACAGCCGCTGGCGACAGACCTCGCCAGCGGCCAGCCGATCAAGGTGATCGACGTCTCCGCGCAGCCGAAGAACGATTCCGGCGGCGCCGGCGGCGTCTCCACCGCGGCCGACTACCTGCGCTTCACCCAGATGCTGCTCAATGGCGGCCAGCTCGACGGCACCCGCATCCTCTCGCGCACCACGATCGAGCTGATGACGTCGGACCATCTCGGCACGCGCATCGCCGCGCCGATCACGCCGGGCGAGCTGCTGCTCGGCACGCCGGGCTACAGCTTCGGCCTCGGCTTCGCCGTGCGCAAGGAAGCCGGCATTGCCGGCGTGCCCGGCTCGGCCGGCGAGTTCATGTGGGCGGGCTATGCCGGCACCTACTTCTGGGTCGATCCCAAGGAGCAGGTCACGGCGGTGTTCATGAGCCAGGCGCCGAGCCCGATCCGCGCCTATTACCGCAAGCTGGTGAAGCAGCTCACGTATCAGGCGATCATGGACTGAGGCATTCTCTGATCATCTGGGTCCCGGCTCTCGCTTCGCTCGGCCGGGACAAAGAGGCAGTGCCTCGTGTCCCGGCCGAAGCGAGCGTCAGCGAGCAAAGAGCCGGGACCCAGACTTTGCGGTGAATGTCGAGGATTGCGGGGCCAAGTGGCCGGTCCGCCGTGACACGCGGGCCGGCTGCACTTTTATTCAAGATGACGCGCGCCGCCGGGTTCACCCGGCCGGCGGAGCATGGATCGAAAACAGCCGCGCATAGCGCGACCTTTTCTTTGTCGATGGTCGGGCATGATCGAATGATGACCTCACGGGTGGCCGCCGAGGTCATCAAAAGTCATCAGAAGTCATCGAAAGTCATCAGCGCCACAGGCCGGTCGACAACGCCGGCCGAAAAAACCTTAAGCCAAACTTCGCCGGAACGTCGCCTCCCCGCTCCCGCCGCCGTGAACCGCCTCGCGGGGCCGGCGACCAATAAAGGTGGGTCGCCGTTCACGGGAGCCCCGCATGCCCTGCATCCGCATCGCCCTCGCCGCCGCACTGATCGCAGCCGCCGCAGGTTCGGCGATGGCGCAGCAGCCCCAACCCGAGCAGCCGGCGGAGATCGGCTTCCCGTCGGTCGCCGCGGCGCTCGAAGGCATGCGCGCCAAGCCCGGTGTCACCGTCTTGCTGCAGGACGGCTGGACCATCATCAACGACACCGGCCCGACCATCTGGTCATTCACGCCGCCCGCCCATCCGGCCCATCCCAGCGCGGCGCGCCGTGCGCTCGTCAGCAAGGACGGCCAGATGTTCGTCGAGACGCGCATCAAATGCGAGGCGAGCAAGCCGGCCTGCGACAAGCTGAGGGACGACTACGCGGCGCTCGACAGGCGCATGATCGAGGAGCTCTCGCGCAGCCGGAAATAGCCACGGATGCCGGGGGGATCCTGTTAGCCTTTGTTACCTCGTCCGTCGTTGTGACGACCTCCGGCAAGGGCCTGCCAGACCTCGCAAATCCATTGAAACGAGCGGCATCATCGATCTCGGCTCAAGAACCGTTAGCCAAAGTGAGCCGGATGTTAGCCGCCCCTCACCGCTCCGCCATCGCGAGCCTGGCGCCGAGCGCGACGAATGCCGCCGCGAAGGTGCGGCGCATCCACGTCAGCACGCGCGGCCGCGAGACCACGTGGTCGCGGATCGCCGCGGCGAACAGGCCGTAGCCGACGAACACCACGAAGGTGAGCAGCATGAACACGAGGCTGAGCAGCGTCATGTGCGTGAGCGGACGCGCCTCGTCGGCGGAGACGAACTGCGGCAGGAACGCGAAGAAGAAGATCGACAGTTTCGGATTGAGGATGTTGATCAGGATCGCCTCGATCGTGACCTTGAGGTCGGAGCGCGCGCCGATCTCCTTCTCGATCTTGAGCGCGCCGGTCTCCTTCAGCGCGTTCCAGGCCATGTAAAGGAGATAGGCGACGCCGAGCCACTTGAAGGTCTGGAACGCCAGCGCGCTGGTGTGCAGCAGCGCCGCGAGGCCGAGGATCGCCGCCGCCATGTGCGGGACGATGCCGAGCGTGCAGCCGAACGCCGCGACGACGCTCGCCCGCGACCCGCGCGACAGCCCGGCAGCGAGCGTGTAGACCACGCCGGTGCCCGGCGAGACGACGACGATCAGCGAGGTGATGAGAAATTCGATGCTCATGGCGCGGGTTCCTGACAATGATCTGGCCTGCCATTGAATGCTTGAAACTGCCGTGCCGTCCACCCGTATTCCCTGCATGCCTGGGTCCGGACCAATTTCAGGCGCCGCCCGCCCGGTGATGCGCTGGCTCATGGCGGCATTGTTCGCCGCGGCCGGCGTCGCGCATCTGCGTGCGCCGGAGGCGTTCCTGATGATCACGCCGGGCTTCGTTCCGTTCGCGCGCGAGGTGATCTTCCTGACCGGCCTGTTCGAGATCGCGGCCGCCGCGGCGCTGGTGACGCGCCCGCTGCGCTCCTCCGCCGGTATTGCGCTCGCGCTCTATTCGCTCGCCGTCTGGCCGGCCAACATCAAGCATGCGCTCGAGGGCATCGATGTGCCGCCGATCCCGAGCACATGGTGGTATCACGCGCCGCGGCTCGCCTTGCAGCCGGTGATCATCTGGTGGGCGCTCTATTGCGCCGGCGTGATCGACTGGCCGTGGCACCGCCGCGGCACCGCAGATGACAAGCACGCGGCGCGCTGACGCCTCCGCATCCGGCACGGCCGTGGTAAGTTTCGCGAATGGTCGAGGAATCGCGAGCGCACGTCGCTGCGCCGCCCGTCGGCGCGCAGGAATTGACCGGCATCGGCGGCTGGCTTCTGCTGCTGGCCTTCGCGCAGGCCGCAGGCCCGATCAAGTTCGTCGTGTCGTTGATCGCGTATTACGGGTCGATGGAGCGCCGCACCGTCGAGAACATCCCGGTCACCCTGGCGGGCGAGGTCCTGTTGAACGTCGCCGCCGGCGCGCTGTGGTTCTACGCCGCGATCCTGTTCTTCCGGCGCTCGAAACGGTTTCCGCGAATCTTCGTCTACGAGGTCATCGCCATCGTCGCGCTGATCCCGCTGAACGCGTTATGGGTCGTGCTCGGCATCTACCTGGAGACCGGCCGGTCGATCGGACCGTCGCTGTGGAACGCGGTCGAGCCGATCGAGCTCGCAAAAGCTCTCGCCGCCGCGGTGCTCGGCGGCATCTGGATCATCTACCTGAGGCGATCCCGCCGCGCCGCCAACACCTTCGTGCGCTGACCGGCTCGGAAATGAGCGCGGCGGGTCACGCCGGTGCGCTGCCCAGGTACACGCTCAAGAGGAGACCGCCGGTGATGAGGAGAGCCATCAGCAGAAGCGGCGTCAGCGCCTTGGTGTCGTTCGCGCGGTCGGGATCCGGGTCCGGCATGGCACGCGTCCTCGCATTGTCGGCGCGCCCCTGTCGGCCCAACCCGCGAGCAGCAGTGCGGTTCCCTGCACCGACGATGCGTGAGATGCCATTGCATGCAGGCCGGGCGCGTATACGTTAGACATCGCGCTTCATCCGTTCCAACCGCGGAGGTTCTCGCATGTCCGAGGTCACCTACGAGATCGTCGAGCACGACGGCGGCTGGGCCTACAAGGCCAACGGCGTGTTCTCGGAAACTTTCCCGACCCACGCCGCCGCGTTGCGCGCGGCACAGCAGGCCGCCGCCGAGCAGCGCCAGCCCGGCGCGACGACCGAGATCGAATTCGAGGACGAGCGCGGCGTGTGGCACACCGAGACCGATCGCGGCGACGACCGCCCCATCACCTCGGTCAAGGACAAGGCCTGAACCTCCGCCTCAGGCGAACCGCTCCCGCGCGCGGGCGCGCGCCTTCTCGGCCTCGATCTCGCGATCGCGCGGGACTGCGGTGGTCTCGAGCGAGAAGATCAGCCGCCGTGCCGCCTCGGCGACCTCGTCGACGGCGCGGTCGAAGGCCGCGGCGTTCGCCTGCGACGGCTTGCTGAAGCCGGACAGCTTGCGCACGAACTGCAGCGCCGAGGCGCGGATCTCGTCCTCGGTCGCGGGCGGCTCGAAGTTGAACAGCGTGCGGATGTTGCGGCACATCTCTTTACTCCGTGTTTACTCCATTCACTCCTTGTGCAGAGCACAATCTGCATATCACGATAACGTGTCACCGGGCGCAAGCACCAAACCGGGGTCGGCCGGCCGGCGACCAACAGGCCACGCAGTGTTCAAGGAGCACATCCATGCTGGCCGAAATCTACCTGCTGCACCTGCAGACCATGTTACGGGAAACCGACGCGGAGCGTGTGGCCGCGAACCGGGCACGCTTCGTTCCGATCGCCACGGCGCAAGTTCGCACACGGCGCCCCCGCTGACGCAAGGCCCCGACCACGTCGTCAGGGCCTGATGCAATCGACAAAGGCCGGCGAGCATCTCGCCGGCCTTTTCGCTGTGATCGATGATCAGCGCCGCGTCAGGCGCGACCGGTGTCGACGCCGAGCGGATTGCGCGGCGCCTCAGGCGTGGCGCTGCCGCGCCAGAACGGGATCAGCATGGCGACCCGTTGGCGATAGCGGCGGTACTCGTCGCCGAACTCCGCGATGAGGTCGCGCTCCTCGAGCGCGATGCCGACGAAGATGTAGGCCGTGATCACCACCGCGAACAGCAGGTGTCCGATCGTCATGGTCGGCGCCGCCCAGGCCGCGATGATGAAGCCGAGGTAGATCGGATGCCGCACGACCTTGTAGAGCACCGGCGTCTTGAAGCGCATCTCCGGCATGCTGCGGCCGACGAGATTGTTGACCACCTGGTGCAAGCCGAACAGCTCGAAGTGATTGATCATGAACGTGCTGGCGAACACGAGCACCCAGCCGAACAGCGACAGGCCGGTCACCGCCATGGCGAGGCGCGGATTGGCGATCTGCCAGACGATCTCGGGCATCGGCCGCCACTGCCAGAACAGGAGCAGCAGCGCGAGGCTCGCCAGCAGCACATAGGTCGAGCGCTCGATCGTGTGCGGGATGAATTGCGTCAACCAGCGCTTGAACGGCTTGCGCGCCATCACGCTGTGCTGCACGGCGAACAGCGTCATGAGCAGCAGATTGACGACGAGCGCCTCGGTGAGCGGCACGACCGCACCGTCGTCGATCGTCTTCGGCACGGGCAGGCCGGTGACGAAGCCGATCGCATAGAGGATGGTGACGAAGAACACGAGATAGGCCGCGAGGCCGTAGAGAAAGGCCATGATCCTGGCCATGGGGGTCTCCTGTGTTGGAGCGTTGCGATGGCGCGAACATGGCCGCGCCCGATCCCCCCGCCATCCACCGATCGGTTTAGAGAGGTCCGTGTTCAATCACTTGTGAACCGCCTCGGAGATCGACACGCGAAGCGCCGGGCGGCGCGGGGGAAGTTGCGCCGCCCGGCGCGAGTCCGGCCTGCGGGCTGCGCTTCCACAAGTCCGGAGCTCATTGGTGTAGCGAACGGCGTCAGCCGCGCTTCTTGTAGAACGCGTAGTCCGCCGTGTAGGGCACGCTCAGGAACTCGCCCGGCGTCGTGCACAGGCCATCGGCCGAGCCGCCCCTGGTGTTGAGGCGCTGGATCGTCGTCACGCCGGTGAGCTGGCCCTCGCCGCGCGACGACTCCACGTCGAGCTTGAGCAGCGGAATGTCTTTGGCGCGCGCGGCCGGCGCGCGTCCCGATACCTTGCCGCTGATCGTGCTGCCGTCCGTCATCTCCCAATGCGGGCCGGCATAGTGGCGTCCGACCGTCTTGCCGGCGATGAACAGCGTCGCGATCGGCTCGCGGAACTGCCAGGTCAGATTGCCGAACGAATCGAACTGGCACTCGTAGACCTGGGCGCCGACCGCGTGAGCGGTCGTGACCAGCACTTCGCCGGGAGCGGCGATCGCGTTGGGGATCTCGGCCGCCGCGGCGGGCGGCGGGCCCAGCAGCAGCCAAACAATGGCAGAGGGAAACATGAGGCGCATGACGGGCTCCATTCGATCTGGGATGAACCAGTTGCGGCTCAAATGCCCGAGATCGTACGGCGCGACGTCCGTCGAACGGTTGATATTGGTTTCCCGGCGCTCACGTCCACGTGAGCGCATCTCACGCTTAGTTCAACAATGGGTTGGAGAAACCAGCCACCAGCTTGACAAGATCGGCCTGACGGCTGGCGCCGGTCTTGCCGAACACGCGATGCAGATGCGTCTTGACCGTCGCCTCGCCGATCCCGAGCGCCTCGGCCGTCTCGGCTACGCCGCCGACCTGTATGATGGCGAGCAGCACGCGCAGCTCGCTCGGCGTGAGATTGAAGTGCCGAGCGATCGTCTCCGGCGGCGACGGCGCCTCGACCGCGGCTTTGCGGACGAACACCGCAGCGACGGCCGCATAGGTCGCGCTGGCGCGCCGGCGCGATCCCGAGGTGAGCGGCAGCACATGCGCGGTGTAGCAGTCGCCGCCCTGCGCCGCGGCGAGCGGCACGGCGATGCCCTTGATGCCGAGCGCGACGTCGCCGTCGCCCGCCGCGGCGAAGATCTCATTGAGCGACCTCGCTGCCTCCGGCGCGGTGGCGACGAGCTTGCCGCCCGCGCCGCGCAATATCTCGCCTTCGCTCAACATGGCCTGGCCGCTGGCATTGGCGTGGACGATACGTCCCGCCGCATCGACGAAGAACATGCCGGCGCTCAGGCCGTCGAACGTATCGGCGAAGGTCGCGGCCTCGGCGGTCTTGAGCTCGATCACGCGGCCGATCAGCACCGCGCGACGAATGTGCGGCACGATCTGCCGCATGCGCCAACGCGTCTCGTCGTCGACGAAGCCGTGCTCCTCCTTGCGGAACACGCCGAACAGCGCGGCGCTGGTCGCGGACTTGTCGAGCGCCGCCGTCACGAAGTCGATCAGCCCCTGCGGCTGCGCCCACTCCTTGTAGAAGCGCGTCTCGAAGAACTCCTCATGCGGCATGAAATCGGCGGTGCAGACCGGCTGCTCGACCTCGGCCATCACGTGGGCCGTGTTCGACGGGTCGAGCTTCACATATTTCTCGAAATAGGTCTGGGTATAATGCAGGTCGATCTCGCCGCCGTAATAGAACACCATGCCGGTCTTGCTGCCGGCGTCTTTCGCGAACAGGGTGGCGGCGGAACCGCCGACGAAGTCTCGGGCTTTTACGAGGGCGCCGCTCCACCGCGTGGGATCGAGCGCAGCGTCGTAGATGTCGCCGATAAGTGCCTGAATTTGCTCGATCTCGGTCATGGAAACTCCGAGTCTGTCCCCGCCTGGCCCTTTGACACCTGACGCTGTTAGTGGCTCGGGCGGGGTGAACGGTTCATTGGAACCGAAAAACAACGTCGTACTGCCGCCTGCGACCGGCACCATCGTGCGATGGCCGGCCGGCCTCGCGGCACCCATCCTCCGCGCGGCCGGCAGCCTTCCGCGCCCGTCGGCGCTGGTACACCCGTCATCCGGCCGGCGTGTCCGTCTGTTCGCCGAGCTCGCGCTGCTGTTCGCCGGCGTACCGCTGGCGTTGACCTATGCGATCAAATTCGACGACATGTCGCTCGTGCTTCTGGCGTTGCCGGTCGGCGTCGGCCTCTATCTCGCGCACGACCGAACCTTTGCGTTCGGCCGCGAGCTGAACCGCCGCGCGTCGCGGCGTGACGTCGCCATCATCCTGACGTTGTTCGCCCTTGCCGGCGGCGCGGCTGCCGCCTGGGTCTGGCTGGCGCGACCCGCAGATTTTCTGTCATTGCCGCGGTCTGATCCGTGGGGCTGGGTCGCTGTGATGCTTCTCTATCCCCCGCTGTCCGCGTGGCCGCAGGAGCTCATCTTTCGCACCTTCTTCTTCCACCGCTACGGGATGCTGTTCCGTGGTAATCGGCTTACCGCGATCGCAGTCAATGGCGCTCTGTTCGGCTTCGCGCATATCATCTTCGAAAGCGCGATCTCGATCATGCTCTCCGGCGCGCTCGGCGTCGTTCTCGCCTATCGCTACTGCCACAGCCGCTCGCTGTGGACGGCATGGTTCGAGCACGTGCTCTACGGACTGCTGGTTTTCACCATCGGGCTCGGAGGGTACTTCGGCCTGTCGCTGGAATGATGCGCGTCGGGCTTGTCGCCAGCGCATGTCGCGGAAAAGTGGAAACCGGTTTTCCGAAGAGGACACGCGCAAACCAAAGGATCCAGAGCGCGTCCTGATTCTTTTCGATCGGGACGCGCTCTAGCTGCCCGAATGCGGCCGGCGCATCCGTTCGATGCAGCGGGCCGCCAGGTTGATGATCGCAACGATCGTCACGGCAGCGGCGATGTTCTCGACGGCGCGCAGCAGAAAGGCCGCTTCCACCGCCCACAGGGGCTGCGGCTCATCGGCCCAGGCGATCGGCACGATGTGCGGTACGAATGCCTGCCGCACCGCGAACGCAACGGCCCAGGCGGCCAGACTCAGCAATAAGAACTTCAGCGCCGTCGCGATCGTGGTCATGGTCTGCCTGCACGAGCATATGGACCAAATCTGATTGCCACGACTACACTCGATGCGAATTGACGGGGGTCAAGGCAGATTCCAGATTGCCTGACGCCGTCCGTTGCGCGGGGGCCGATGATCCGATTTCCGGTTGCGGTGCTGTTCGCCGCCTACAATCTCGTGCCGCTCTACGGCATCCACTACTGGAACTGGGACGCGTTCCAACTGCTCATCCTCTATTGGACCGAGACAGTGATCCTCGCCGGCTGGACCATGGTGCGCATCGTCCTGCTGCCCGAAAAGCTGCTCGGCACCATGACGGTCAACGGCAAGACCGTCAAAGCCACGCACCGGATGATGGCCGGCTTCTTCTCGATGCACGCGGGCATGTTCATCGCCGTGCACCTGCTGTTTCTCTGCCTGCTGTTCTCCGGCGACTGGTTCAAGCGGCTCACCGGAATCGGCGATTTCTTCCACACGTTCTACATCGCCTCGGGCGGCTGGGTCGTCGTGCTGGCGGCGCTGGTCATCGGCGGCGTCGAGGCGCTGACAGCGGAAGTTCCGGTCCCACGCGCCGCGGCGACGAAGCCGACCGACGCGGCGCCTGCTTTCACGATCACGTCCGGCTCGGGCGACAAGGAGGTCACGTCAGTGCCCGCCAGCGACGCGGTCGGCGCGATCGTCGGCGGCCTTTATGGCCGCATCATCATCATGCAGGTCGCGATCATCTTCGGTGCGTGGGCCGCCAACAGCTATGGCTCGCTCGCGCCGTTCACGATCGTGATCGTGCTCAAGACGCTGTTCGACTTCGGCAGCCGGCTGGGGCGGTAACAAGCATCGGTTCAATTGAACCGGGATGCGCTCTACACTGTGCCGATGACCTTGCGACGCCTCGCCCTCCTTCTGTCCTGCCTGGTTCTGATCCCTGCCGGCGCGACCGAAACCGTCGCCTGCGCCTGCTGCACCAATGCAGGGCAGCGGCTGACCGCGACCGTCAAGCTCGATTCCGGCCGGCGCGACCAGATCAAGGCGCTGCGCTTCGCGGCCGAGGCGAAGCTGTTTCTCGGCGAGGCGGACCTCGACTCGGTCAGAGGCATCACCACGCCGGCCGAACGCTACACGCTGGCGACGGCCTGGCACGACAACCGCCTCGTTTTCACCTTCCGCGACGAGGGCGGCCGCACCGGGACGCTGTCGCTCGCGCTGCCGGACACCGTCTCGCTGTTCGAGGTCGATCCGCGCACCGCGCCGGAGCAGGACCGCGGGCCGTCGCTCTACAAGGAATGGACGTTGGCCGCGGCATCCGCGGGGTCCGGAATCTTCCAGGCCGGACTCGGCCCGCGCCAGCGCCTCACGCTCGTCCTGCATGGCACGGGCAACGCCTGCACCAGCGCCGACGACTTCAGCCACTGGACGCTGCTGATGGCGGGGCCGAAGGGAAGCTACGCGTTGTTCGGCGAGCTCGTGTCCTCACGCACCACGAGATGACGATCGAAGCCGGGTGAAATCAGCTAGATCCCGAACGGGCCTGCCTCCGTTCGACGGATGGCGACAAAGCAGAATTGTCGGAGAGGGCAAAGGCCTGCCAGCCGCAATCGAACCACAGCCCGTCCATGAGACTGTCGAACCACGCGCGGTCCGTATCATTCCATGAAGCCCCAAAGCGCAATGTCAGATGCAGGTTGATCGGTCGCGGCCCCTCGCCGATCTCAATCTCGAATGCCGCCCCATTGTCACCCATGAGCTGCGCATATCTGTCCGTTTCCCACCGCGCCTGCGGAAACAATTTCAGGCAGCTCTGTCGAATCTCGATGGATGTGCCGAGCGGCTCGACATCCCCCTCGGTGACGTCGAGGAGCGACGTCACCTTGCGGCGAAGCTTCACCACGATGATATCGAAGCTCATCTCGGGCCTAGTTCGTGATCCTGATGCTCAGGTCCTTCACGAGCCGCGCGTATTTTTCGGAGTCGGCGCGGGCAAGCTTGATGAGGTCGTCCGGCGCGCCGCCGATCGGCTCGATCGCGCCCTTGGTGAAGGTATCGATCAGCTTCGGATCCTTCAGCGCCTTGTTCATCTCGGCATTGAGCTTGTCGATGATCGCCGGTGGCGTGCCGATCGGAACGAAGGCGCCGTACCACGCCTCGAGGATGAGGCCGTTGATCCCGCTCGCCTCCTCGAGCGTCGGCACGTCCGGAAGCACCGGCGAGCGCTTGGCCGTCGACTGCGCCAGCATCTTGATGGTGCCGGCCTGGGCATGCGGCATCATCGACGTCGGGCCGAGCATCGCCGTCTTCACATGCGCAGCGATCAGGTCGTTGATCGCCTGACCGGCGCCGCGATACGGGACGTGCTCGATCTTGAGACCGGCGGCCCTGGCGAACCACTCGCACAGCACGTGCTGGTTCGATCCGACACCCGACGTTGCGAGACCGAGGCCCGGATTCGCCTTCACGTAGTCGATCAGCTGCTTGACCGTGCCGACGCCGAGCGAGGAATGCGCGGCGAGCACCTGCCCGTGCCGGCCGAGATAGCAGACCGGCAGCAGCTCCTTGGTGTAGTCGTAGCTCAGGCTCATGATGTGCGGGGCGCTCGCCGCATTGTCGTTGGTGATCAGCACGGTGTAGCCGTCGGGCGCGCTCTTCATCGCCGCGTCCATGCCGATGGTGCCGCCGGCGCCGGTGCGGTTCTCGACGATGACCTGCTGGCCGATCGACAACGACATACGCTCGCCGACCGCGCGGGCGATGAAGTCGATGGCGCCACCGGGCGCGAGCGGCACGATGAAGCGGATCGGCCGGTTCGGGTAGACGTCCTGCGCGCGCGCCGAACCGACGAACGGCCGGCCGAGCCCGCCCCCGATCGTCGCCGCAGCGGTGGCCTGGAGAAATTGGCGGCGCCCTAGCTTCGTCATTTCCGTCCCTCGTCGTTTCTCGTTGTCTTCCCCCCGGCAAAACTAGCACGGCGGTTCGGCCGACAGCAGTACGGATTGTCGCGGGTTAGACCATTTAACTATTTCACGCGTTTATAGAAGTTGGATGCGGAGCCGCGGCCGCCGGCCACGTTGGGATTGGTGTTGACGAACTCGTCCGCGGTCAGCTTGTCGATGGTGCGCTCCTGCGCCTCGCCCACCCAGTTCGGGAACGATGCCCCGGCGATCTTGAAGGTGACGGTCTTCTTGGCCTCGTCGACCGCATAGGTGCCGAACACCGAGATGCTCCGTTGCATGATGGCGGCGTATTCCTCCGGCGTACCGGTGAGCCGGTTGTTCGACGCGAGCTTCGGGAGGTCGCTCGCGACGTGGATCTGCGAGAAGCGGCCATCGGCGGTGAAGATCAGCAGGCCCCTCGGCGTCTCGCCGAACGGGAACGACTTCTTGCCGTCCGGCGCGGTGACCTCGGCGACCACGAAGTCCCAGGCGCCGACGATGGCCTCCCGCAGGCTCTTCTCCTGCTGCGCCGGCGCCGTCGCGGTGGTGGCCGCGAGCGCAAGCACGGCGACGATCATTCGCGCGAAAGTCATGGCTTTCCTCCCGGTCTTTTGTTGAGACCAAGAATGACATCCACGGCGGCGCTCCGCCACCCTCTCTGCGACGATCATGCGCGGCAAAACCGCCTGGAAGCGGCGCTTACAAATTGACCGTCCTGCGCGGTTTTCCTATCGTTCGCGCGGCCTTGCACGAGCCAACGACAAGACGCCGCAACAGCGCCGGACAGTCCACGGGAGGAATTGAATGACACGGTTTCTGACGATCGTCGCCTGCGCATGGGCGGCCCTATTCGCCGCACCGGCTTCGGCGCAGGACTATCCGACGCAGCCGATCCGCATCATCGTCCCGTTCGGCCCCGGCGGCGGCTCCGACATCGTCACGCGCATCATCGCGGAGTCGATGCAGAAAAAGCTCGGCCAGCCGTTCGTGGTCGAGAACAAGCCGGGCGCCGGCGGCACCATCGGCAACGAGATCGTCTCGCGCGCAGCACCCGACGGCTACACGATCGGCATGATGACGGCCGGACAGATCATCGCCGCCGCCATGACCAAGCAGATGCGCTACGACACGCTCACCGCGTTCGATCCGATCGCGCAGGTCGGGACCGTCGACCTGGTCATCGTGACGCGCGCGGACTATCCGGCGAACAACGCCAAGGACCTGGTCGACGCCGCCAAGGCCAATCCCGGCAAAGTCGTGTTCGCGAGCCCGGGCTTCGGCGCGACGCAGCATCTCGCCGCGGAGCTGTTCAAGCAGACGGCCGACATCAACATGCTGCACGTACCGTTCCGCACCTCCCCGGAGGCGATCACCGCGCTGCTCGGCAAGCAGGTCGACGTGCTGTTCGACACCGTGCCCGCCGTGCTCGGCCAAGTGCAGAGTGGTCAGCTCAAGGGCCTCGCCATTACCGGCAAGGATCGCTTCCCGGCGCTTCCCAAGGTGGCGCCGGCGATCGAGTCGGGCGTGCTGCCAGGCTACGACGTTACCACCTGGTACGGCTTCTTCGGGCCAAAGGGCACGCAGCCGGCTGTGGTCGCCAAGCTGAACAAGAATTTCATCGAGGCAATCGCCGAGCCTGACGTCATCGAGCGTCTCGCGAAGGCAGGCGTGACGCCCAAGGGCTCGACGCCGGAAGCGTTCGGCGCGTTCATGGCCGGTGAATTCGCCAAGTGGAACATGGTGCGCGAGAAGGCCGGACTGGAACAGAAGTAACGCAGCGCTGGGAAAGCGACGGCGTTCCGCCGTCGCTTCCGACGCCCTTCCCCGTTTGATAGCATTCCTCCTGAGGACGGCATTGAACCGTCCCGTACAAGGGAGGACTGCACATGCAACGTTGGGCGACGTTTGCGTTCGGGCTGATCGCGATCGGTCTCGGCGCTCTGACATACTCGCAGCAAGCGGCCAGCCAGGCCGAGAGCTGGACCGTCCTCTTCGACGGCAAGAACCTGGATAACTTCACGCCGATCGGCGATGCCAATTGGAGACTGGAAGATGGGGCCGTCGTCGCCAACAAGGGCAGCGGCTTCCTCGTCACCAAACAGAACTATCGCGACTTCCAGCTGCGCGCCGAGTTCTGGGTCAACGACGATGCCAACAGCGGCATCTTCATCCGCTGCACCAATCCCGACAAGGTCGGCACCGACAGCGCCTACGAGGTCAATATCTACGACAAGCGGCCGGACCCGAGCTACGGCACCGGCGCGATCGTCAACATCGCCAAGGTCGAGCCGATGCCGAAGGCGGGCGGCAAGTGGAACGTCTATGAGATCACCGCCAAGGGCGGCGAATTCACGGTCGTGCTCAACGGGCAGAAGACGGTGGACGCCGTGAAGGACACCAAGTTCGCCGACGGCCGGATCGCGCTCCAGTACGGCGCGGTCAAGGACGTGGAAGGCGTGGTGAAATTCCGCAAGGTCGAGATCCGTCCGCTGCCGCCGCCCGCGACGAACTGAGCTGACGCCCTGGGCTTTTGGTCGGTGGGTTACGTCGCACCGCGGCGCTAACCCACCGCAGAACGTTTCGTTCGGCTCGACCGCTCACAAGAGATTGAATTTCTTTTGCGCAATGAACGCTTGCGCGCGGGCTGCGCGCTCGCCGCAGCGGACCTATATTGTTCAACGCCCTCCGAATTGCGCCCCGCCGTCAGGAGCCCTTCCATGTCTCAGCCGCGTCAACTCAAGCTCGGCGCCTTCATGCGGCCGGCATCGATCCACACCGGCGCCTGGCGCTATCCGGGCGCGTGGCCGGATATGAATTTCAACTTTGCGCACATCAAACAGGCCATCCAGACGCTCGAGCGGGCGAAATTCGACGCCTTCTTCATGGCCGACCACATGGCCGTGCTCAACATGCCGATCGACGCGTTGAAGCGCAGCCACACGGTCACCTCGTTCGAGCCGTTCACGCTTCTGTCCGCGCTTGCCGCGGTGACCGAGCGCATCGGCCTCGTCGCCACCGGCTCGACCACGTTCGACGCGCCCTATCACATCGCCCGCCGCTTCGCCTCGCTCGATCACATCTCGGCCGGCCGCGCCGGCTGGAACATCGTCACCACCTCGAACCCGGACGCCGCGCTCAACTTCGGCATGGACGAGCACATGGAGCACGGCGAGCGCTACGATCGCGCCAAGGAGTTTTACGACGTCGTCACCGGATTATGGGACAGCTTCGCCGACGACGCCTTCGTGCGCGATGTCGAAAGCGGGATCTTCGTCGACCCGGCCAAGATGCACGTGCTCGGTCACAAGGGCGAGCATCTGAAGGTTCGCGGGCCGCTCAACATCGCGCGGCCGATCCAGGGCTGGCCGGTGATCGTGCAGGCCGGCGCCTCCGATGCCGGCCGGCGGCTCGCCTCGGAGACCGCGGAAGCCGTGTTCACCGCGCAGAGCGATCTCGCCGCCGGCCGCGCGTTCTACGCAGACGTCAAGGGACGCATGGAGAAGCTCGGCCGCAACCGCGATCACATGAAGATCCTGCCCGCCTGCTTCGTCGTGGTCGGCGACACGGTCGGCGAGGCGAAGGCGAAGCGCGCCAAGCTCGACAGCCTGGTCGACTACGCGAACTCGATCGCGTCCCTCTCCATTGCGCTCGGCCACGACGCCGCGAAGTTCGATCCCGATGCCCCCTTGCCGGACATCCCGGAAAGTAACGCGTCGAAGAGCGGCCGCGAGCGTGCGATCGCGCTGGCACGGCGCGAGAACCTCACCGTGCGAGAGCTTGCGCAGCGACTCGGCGGATTCTCCGGCCTCGCCATGGTCGGCACGCCGAAGACCATCGCCGACGAGATGGAGGAATGGCTGATGACCGAGGCGAGCGACGGCTTCATCATCATGTTTCCGTATCTCCCCGGCGGTCTCGAAGACTTCTGCAACCAGGTGGTTCCCGAGCTGCAGCGGCGCGGCCTGTTCCGCAAGGATTACGAAGGCACGACGTTGCGTGACCATCTCGGTCTGCCGCGGCCGGAGAATCGCTTCTTTCAAGCCAAGGCCAAGGCATCATGACCGCCATCACCGACTATCACGCACATGTCTATTACGACGCGGAGACCCGCGAGCGCGCCCATGCGCTCTGCCAGGAGGCCGGCCGCAAGTTTCAGCTCACGGTCGGCCGCATGCACGACAAGCCGGTCGGCCCGCATCCGCGTGGCAGCTGCCAGCTCGCCTTTGCGGCAGAGCAACTCGCCGAGGTGCTGCCTTGGCTGATCCTCAACCGCAACGGCCTCACCGTGTTCGCGCATGCGGAGACCGGCAACGCGCTGAGGGATCACACCGAACACGTGATCTGGCTCGGGCCGTCGGAGCCGCTCAAGCTGTCGGCATTGTCCTAGTGGCGACGGCGGCCGTGCGGCGCTACCATCGTCGCAACGACGACGAGGAAACGCGAGGCAGCCATGGATATCCGTCCGAGCGGCCGGGCTCTGGGAGCACGGATCACCGGCATCGATCTTGGCGAGCCGCTCGCCGACGGCGAATTCAAGCGCATCCTGCGCGCGCTCGGCGAATACGGCGTGCTCTGCTTCCCCGGCCAGCGGCTCGAAACGGAAGCGTTTGCGCGGTTCGGGCGCATGTTCGGCGAGCTTGAGATCAACGTCGCCAACCAGTTTCACGAGCCGGGCTTTCCGGAGGTGATGGTGCTCTCCAACATGACCGCAGACGGCAAGCCGGTCGGGCTCGGGGATGCCGGCCAGGGCTGGCACACCGACATGTCCTACAGCAAGGACGTCGCGCTCGCGAACGTCCTTTATGCGATGAAGGTTCCTCTCCGCGACGGCCGTCCGCTCGGCGACACCCAGTTCCGCAACATGCATGCGGCCTATGACGACCTGCCGGCCGACCTCAAGACACGGCTGCAGGGACGCACGGCGACGCACGATTTCGCCAAGTTCTGGGACATGATGCGCACGCGTCCCGGGTCGCAACGCGCGCCACTGACGCCGGAACAGCGCGCCAAGAAGCCGCCTGTGTCGCAGCCGATCTTCCTCACCCATCCCGTGACCAGCCGGCCCGTGCTCTACTGCAATCCCGGCTACGCGACGCACATCGACGGCATGAGCGAGGCGGAGAGCGCGGAGACGCTGGACTTCCTGTTCCGGCACCAGGAGCAGGAGAAATATTTTCACGCGCACGCTTGGACGGAAGGCGACGTGCTGATGTGGGACAACATCGGCACGGTGCACAACGCGGTTCCCGACTATCGCCCGGACGAACCGCGCTACATGCGCCGCGTGCAGGTCATGGCCACGAAGGATTATGCGCGCCTCGCTGCCTGACGCCCCTCGCCGCCTGCCGGATATCACGCAATGCCGCTACGCTCGAGCTGAATATGTCGCATTGCCGAAGCTGATATGGGTCATCACCCTTCGCGCGACCATTCACAAAACGATTCTCCAGGGAGGAGACCCAATGAATCCGCGTACCACCCGCCGCCGCTTTCTTGCGCTTGCCGCCGGCGCGGTCGCACTGCCCGCCTTGTCGCGTCCGGCGCCGGCCCAGACGTGGCCCGCGAAGCCGATCCGCGCGATGATTCCGTTCAGCGCCGGCTCGTCGCTCGACATCGTCGGACGCCTGGTGCTCGATCCGGTTTCGGCGCAGCTCGGGCAGCCGATCGTGGTCGAGAACCGCGGCGGCGCCGGCGGCACCATCGGCTCGGCCATCGTCGCCAAAGCGGAGCCGGACGGCTACACGCTCCTGGTCAACGCCTCCGCCCATTCCTCCGCGCCCGCCGCCTATCCGAACATCAGCTACGATCCGTCGAAGGACTTTGCCGCCGTCGCCATGTTCGGCACCATTCCGAACGTCGCGCTGGTCGCGCCGGAGAAAGGCATCAAGTCGATCGAGGATCTGGTCGCCAAGGCGAAGGCCGGCTCGTTCACCTACGCTTCCGCCGGGGTCGGCAGCGCGACGCATTGGGCGGCCGAGCGGCTGCGCGTCAGCGGCGGATTTTCCGCCGTCCATGTGCCGTTCCGCGGCGGCCCCGAAGCATTGACCGAGGTGATGACCGGCCGCGTCGACTTCACCTGCATGGGCATGTCGGCGGCGTTGCCGTTCATCAACGACGGCAAGCTCGTGCCGCTCGCAGTCAGCTCACCGAAGCGCTCATCGGCGCTGCCGAACGTGCCGACCACGCTCGAAGCGGGCCTGGCCGATTCCGACTACACCTACTGGATGGGCCTCCTCGCGCCGGCGAACACGCCGAAGCCGATCATCGAGCGCCTGCACCAGGAGGTGCAGAAGGCGCTGGCCCTGCCCACTGTCGCGGAAAAATTCAAGCAGCAGGGCATCGAGCCGCTGCCGATGACGCCGGCCGAGTTCGACGCGCTGATCAAGACGGAGATCGACAGCAACATCGCGCTGGTGAAGGCCGCCGGGCTCAAGTTCAATTGAGCCGGCAGGCCCGCGGGGCCCGGCTTCCGTCGAACGCCGCTGATCTGCATTGCGGTTCGGCTTGCTTCATCGCACGAGCCGAGGCTGCTAGCATCCTTCCAAAGGCGTCCGCACGAGACGCTGCACGGAGGAGCCCATGACAACCCGCAGGACGTTCATGACCGGCGCGGCGGCAGGCCTCGCCTTTTGCAGCTGCGGCATGCTCGATGCCGCGCGCGCGCAGCAGCCGGCGGCGAAGCGGCTGCCCGTCACGGTCAACGGCAAACGCGTCAAGACCGTTGACGTGCACGCGCACTGCCTGATCCATGACGCGGTGGCGCTGCTCGGCGCGGACGCGAGAAACATCCTGTCACCGGTCAAGGGTGCGCAGGAGCAGTTCATCGTCGTGGCCGACCGGCTCAACGCCATGGACGCGATGGGCATCGATATGGAGGTACTGTCGATCAACCCGTTCTGGTACCGCAAGGACCGCGATGTCGCCGCCGAGATCGTGCGCATCCAGAACGAGAAGCTCGCCGAGCTCTGCGCCACGCACTCGGACCGGTTCGGCGCCTTTGCGTCGCTCGCGCTGCAATTCCCCGATCTCGCCGTCCAGCAGCTCGAGGACGGCATGAAGAAATACGGATTGAAAGGCGCCGCGGTCGGCGCGACCTGCGCCGGCGACGACTTCTCCGATCCAAAATTCCATCCCGTCTGGGCCAAGGCGGAAGAGCTCGGCGCCGTGATCTTCATCCATCCGCAGAGCACGCCGGAGCTGGCCAAGCGCTTCAAGGGCAACGGCTGGCTCGCCAACACGATCGGCAATCCACTCGACACCACCATCTGCCTGCAGAAGCTGATATTCGAAGGCACGCTCGACAAGTTTCCAAACCTGAAGATCTGCGCCGCCCACGGCGGCGGCTATCTGCCCTCGTACGCCCCGCGCTCGGACCATGCCTGCTTCGTCTCGCCGGCGAACTGCAATCCCGACATCGCGCTCAAGAAGAAGCCGACCGAGTATCTGAATCAACTCTATTTCGACGCGCTGGTGTTCACGCCGGAGGCGCTGCGCCACCTGGCGGCGCAGGTCGGGGCGAGCCAGATCGTGCTCGGCTCCGATCACCCGATCCCATGGGAGCAGCGCCCGGTCGACCACATCTTCGCGACCGAGACCTTGAGCGACGATGAGAAGATCGCGATCCTCGGCGGCAATGCGGCGCGGCTTCTGAGCCTGAAGGAGACCTGATGGAGACATTGCTCCCGCTTGCCGAAACCATCGCCGCACGCCTGATCGCGCGCAAGGAGACCGTCGCCGTGGCCGAGAGCTCGTCCGGCGGTCTCATTGCCGCGGCGCTGCTCGCGGTGCCGGGTGCGTCGGCCTACTTCCTCGGCGGCGCCGTCGTCTACACGGCAGCGGCGCGCAGTGCGCTGGTCGGGATCAGCCCCGCCGACATGACCGGCCTGCGTGCGTCGACCGAGCCCTATGCGGCGATGCTCGCGCGGCGCATCCGCGACGCGCACGCCGCGACCTGGAGCATTGCCGAGACCGGCGCCGCAGGGCCGACCGGCAATCGCTACGGCGACGCGGCGGGCCACACCTGCGTTGCCGTCGTGGGACCGGTCGAGCGCACCTTCACGCTCGAGACGGGAAGCGGCGACCGCCGCGCCAACATGCGCGCCTTCGCAGCGCGCGCGCTGGAGTTGTTTGCGGACGCCGTTGCTGTGGCAAAGTAAATCCGACTAGAGCTTTCCCTCGCCGAGATTGAAGAACGTGTCGAGCTCGACCTTGAAATAGCTCTCGGCCGCCTTGAGGGTGGTCGAGGGCTCGAACTGAATGCCGCCGATATAAAAGATCTGCGGCAGGCGCTGTCCCGGCGCCACGTTGGGGATTTCCTTTGCCGTCGGCTCCCACACCCAGTAGCTCGCGATCGAAAGCTCCACGCGACCCTTGACGCTCGAGGACTCCTTGAACACCAGCCCGACACGGATCGCCTTGTCCCCGATGAAGCCGTTCATCACGCCGAACTGCTTGCGCGGCATGTCGGACGTGTAGTCCTGGACCGAGACCGGCAGCTTCGACAGCGCGGCGCGGCGCTTCATCTCGTCGGTCAGGTACGGGCATGCGTCGAGGGTCCAGCGCACCGACGGCGCCGGCTGGCACGCGACGATGATGCCGGGAAAACGGTCGAACAGGCGCTTGTTCGCAGGTTCCGCGAGCGCGCCCGAGGTCAGCGCGAAGAGCAATGCCAGTCCGAGGGCCGGACGGCAGCGGCGGTCGAGGCTCATGATGGTCCCCCATTTGGGCCATTGTCGTGAGTGTGACATCGCAGCGCCCAGGTTCAACAGATCGGCGCCACGAGGGCGACGTCAAGGCTCATGGACGGCGGACCCAAAGCCGCTAGACTTGCGGCAATAAACGCTCAATGACGCCAAGTGATGCTATGCCCGGCAACATGATAATGCCCAGACGCTTTCGCTTTCCCGTCCGCGCCGTCACGCGACGGCACTTCGTCACCGGCATCACCGCGACGGCCCTGGTCGCGGCGCGTCCGGCGCGCGCCGACGACTGGCCGAAACAGCCGGTCCGTGTCCTGGTCGGCTTCGCCGCCGGCGGCAATATCGACAATGTCGCGCGTGTCACCTGCGCCCGCCTCAGCAGTGTCTTCGGCCAGCAGTTCGTGGTCGAGAACCGCGTGGGCGCGATGGGATCGATCGCGGCAGATGCCGTCGCCCGCGCGGCGCCTGACGGCTATACGTTCTTCTGGGCCGGCACCGGCACGGTGTCGATCTTCCCCGCCATGGGCAAGCCGCCCTACGATACTGACAAGGATTTCGCGCCGGTCGGCATGATCGCGAGCGGCCCGCATGTCCTGATCATCAACAACGACTTCCCGGCGAAGACGCTCGGCGATTTCATCGAGGCCGTGAAGGCGCAACCAGGCAAGTTGCCCTATGGCGGCGGCGGAGGACCCGGCAGCGTCAGCAACCTGGTGATGTCGCTGTTCCTCAAGCGTGCCGGCCTCGACATGATCTCGGTGAGCTACCGCGGCACGGCGCCGGCACTGACCGACCTGCTCGGCGGTCAGATCCCGGCAATGTTCATCCCCCTCCCCGAGGCATTGGCGCAGGCCCAGAGCGGCAAGCTGCGCATACTCGGTATCTCGAGCGCCAAACGCGCCCGCCACGTGCCGGACGTGCCGACCATTGCCGAGTCGGGCTTCCCGGGATTCGATATCGTCAGCTGGAATGGCCTCCTGGCGCCGGCCGGCACACCGAAAGAGATCATCAACAAGATCGCCGCCGAGTTCCTGCGCGCGGCAAAAGACGAGGAATTCGTCAAGACGTTGGACAAGTACGGCGCCGACCCGCACGGCCTCGACCCGACCGGTTTCGCGGAATTCCTTGCCCGGGACCGAGCTTTGTGGGCTGACGCGGTGAAGATCGCCGGCGTCAAACTGCCCTGACGACGGCCATCCGCAACGCGACGCATTTCGCGGCCGGTCGCTGCGAAATATCATGCGGTGTTGCGGTGATTCGCTGGCGCCGCGCGAGAGGGCCGATGCAAGACCGCATTCTCTACACCGCCTGCCCGCTTTGCAGCTCGACCGACATCTCGGAGCACGCGCGCGGCGATTGTTCGAAACACGCGATCTATCAAAGCGTCATCTCGCCGATCATGATCTGGGTGAAGTGCAGCGGCTGCGGCCACGTGTTCACCAATGGCTATTTCACCGACGAGGCCGCCAGTGTCATTTTCAGCAAGACCGCCTCCGGCCAGGCTGTCTTCGGCGGCGATGTCGAGATGCCCCGTAGCGTCTCGGCGAGAATGATCGACAAGGTCCTGCCCTACGCCAGCGACGGCATCTGGCTCGACGTCGGCGTCGGCAACGGATCGCTGCTGTTCACGGCGAAGGAATACGGCTTCACACCGGTCGGCCTCGACCTGCGCGAGGATAACGTTCGCGCACTGAACAAGCTCGGGATCGAGAGCCATTGCGTCGACATCGTCGAGCTCGAGCTCGATCGTCCGTGCCGGGTGATCAGCATGGCCGACGTGCTCGAGCACATGCCATTTCCGCGCAAGGGGCTTGCCGCAGCCAACCGGCTGATGGCCGACGGCGGCGTGCTGTTCGTCTCGATGCCGAACAGCGAGAGCATCGTCTGGACTGCGCTTGATATGAATGGGCAAAACCCGTACTGGGGCGAGATCGAGCACTACCACAATTTCAGCAAGACGCGGCTCTACGCACTGCTCAGCGAGTTCGGCTTCGAGGCGATGCGCTACGGCATCAGTGAGCGCTACCGCTCCTGCATGGAAGTCATCGCTCGCAAGGTCCGCTCCGCTTCCGTAGCGTAGAGCGGAACGCCGCGTATCCCTCGGCGTTGGGGGTAAGCGGAATGCCAAGCTGTGCAGGAGGGCAGTATACTGATAGACCGGCGCGCCGAATCGGCGGCAGTGGAAGAGAGAGGTGACTGAAGTAAAGAGATGGCCGGTCCTGAAATCCTGGCAGCTGGCGGAATCGTGGTGCGCGGCATTCGCAAGCCGCTGATCGCAGTCGTCCAACGTCGCAAAGACGACAAATGGTTCTTGCCCAAAGGTAAGCTGAAGCGCCGGGAGAAAGCGATCGCGGCGGCGCGGCGCGAGGTGATGGAGGAGACCGGCCACGACGTCGAGGTGCACGAATTCCTCGGCGCGATCTCTTACGAGGTGCGCGGCAAGCCGAAGCTCGTTCAGTTCTGGCGCATGCAGGCGGTAAGCGGTCCGACCCGCGACCTGATGGACGACATCAAGGCGGTCGACTGGCTGCCGCTCCAGGCGGCGATCAGCCGCCTCGAGCATCCACTCGAGCGATTGTTTCTGCGCAATGTCGGGCGCTGCGCGCTCGATCGCGTGGCGCCGGCACCGCGTATGACGTCGCCCGCGCCCGTGGCAAGTCCGCCTGCGCCCGCGCCTGTCGTGATGGAGCCTGAGCCTGTCGTGATAGAGCAGGAGCCTGTCATGATCGAGCCAGAGCCTGTCGCGTCGATCCCAATGGTCGTCGTGGCCGAGCCGAATACCGACCTGTCGCAGCTGGTCGAGACCATCGAGCGCCCGCCGCTGTTTCAACGGCTCCTGCAGCGGCTGTGGTGAGACCAGCCGCGCGGGCCACATCTATCGCCACCATCTCTGGCGGAATTCTCGCGCAAATTATGAACTGGCGTTCATGTTTGCGGGTCAGGCCGTTCATGTTTCAGTCAAATTTGAACAAGTAATTTCAAGGCAATTGGGGCGCTTGCAGGCTAAAGCGAACCTGTGCGGCCTGACACGCACTCCGCCTCAAGACGAACCCCGCTTCAGACAGGACGAGCCCTTCATGAACAAGTCTCTCGCTGCCGTCGCGGCTGCCGCGACCTTCGCGGCCGCGACGATCGCCGCGCCCACCGTTGCCGAAGCCCGCAATGGCGGCGCCATCGCTGCCGGTATCCTTGGTGGACTCGCCGCCGGTGCCATCATCGGCGGCGCCTACGCGCGGCCCTACTACTACGGCCCTGGCTACTACTACGGTCCGGCCCCGGCCTATTACTACGGCGGTCCGCCCGCGTATTACGGCGGCCCGCCCTGCTACTGGCAGCGGCAGCGATTCTGGGACGGATACGGCTGGGCCGTCCGACGCGTGCGGGTCTGCTACTGACACCCCCCGCCGTAACGGGATACCGGCTATTCGGCTGAGGAAATCTCCCAGGCCAAGCTGCGGAACCACCTAATTTACGTCAAATTAGGTGTGTCTCGTTGAAATGGTGACCAATCGGGATCCGGCCCGTGGCCGGATCCCCCGCTCCGCGGCTTGGCATCCGCCGACCGCATCCCGAGGAGAATGAGATGAAGCTCACGGTTCCGGCACTGGCTGCGGCTGCCGCCATTGCCCTCGCGACTGTCGCGCTGCCGACCGCAGCGGACGCAGGCTGCCGCGGCTGCGGTGTCGCCGCCGGCGTGCTCGGCGGCCTCGCTGCCGGCGCCATCATCGGCGGCGCCGTCGCCGGCGCACCGCCGCCCGCCTATTACGGACCCGCGCCGGCCTATGGACCGCCGCCGGCCGCGTACTACGACGCGCCGCATTGCTATTGGACGCGCGGCGAGCCGGTGTGGGACGGCTACCGCTGGGTCCGCCCGCGCGTGCAAGTGTGCGACTGATCCCGTCCGCAAGACAGAGCTGCAAGACAGAACTGGATGCATCGGCCGGCTCATCAGCCGGCCGATCTTTTTTGCGCTGCACGCGTTTGCAACGCGCCTTCAAAAATTGCCGGCGCGAGCGTAGACCGAGGCGCCACGCTTCAGTCATGATGTGACCTCACGTTTCGGAGGGGCGAAACGGCGATTGCGCGCCGAACGTTCGCAGGACGCGCTCGAGCATGACCCGAGTCGGATCGCCATCGTCGCGATGGCTGCTTGCGCACGAACGTGATGGGCGCGCCGGAGGTGGTGTCATGCACAGACTGTCAATTCGGATTGCGACGATCGTCTTGGCGATCGGCGCGCTGGTGGTGAGCGCGGACGCCAGGGGCGGTGGTGGCGGCGGCAAGGGCGGCGGTGGTGGCAGAGGCGGCGGCGCCTCGATCGGCCATCACGGTGGCGGCGGCGGCGCATTCCGTGGTGGCGGCGGCGGCGCATTCCGTGGCGGCGGCGGCGGCGCATTCCGTGGCGGCTCGGTCGGTCGCTCCTTTGCGGTTCGCAGCGGCGGCCATCGCGCGGCCTTCAGCCGATCCTACGCCGGATCGCGCAGTGCACGCTCGTTCCGTAGCAGCCACCGTATCGCGTCCCGCGGCGTGAGCTCTCGCCGCGCACACGCGGCCCGCAGCGGAATGCGGCATTCTGCGATCTCCCGTTCCGCCGCCGGACGTCGCGCGGCAAACATTCGGGCCGCGAACCTTCGCGGCGCCAATACCCGCGCAGCCGCGCTGCGTGCCGGCAATCTGCGCAGCACCAGCTTGCGGCTCGGCCAGGCCCGCAGTGGACACCATTTCCATCGCCGGCTGTTCGCCCGCGTTCCGTTCCGCGCCTTCTCGATCGGCTGGTACGGGCCGCTGTTCTGGCCCTATGCCTATGACGACATCTTCTACTATGCCTTCTGGCCATACGGCGGCGACTGGTACGACGATCCGTTCTGGGCCTATGGCTATGGCGACATCTATGGCGGCATCTTCTCGCCCTACGGCTACGACGATCTGGTCGGCTATGTCGGTCGGCCGACCCGCGTCGCGCGGGTGCCGAGCGGTGATGGCGAGCCGCGGCGCAGCGCGGCGCCGGCCACCGGGCGGCTCGCCGAGATGTGCGGCCAGGACACGGCCGACGTTTCCGGCCTGCCGATCGAGCAGATGCAACAGGCCGTGCAGCCGAACCCGGCGCAGCGCGCGGCGCTCGACGAGCTCGGCAACGCCTCGGTCAAGGCGAGCCAGCTGATCAGGCAGGCCTGTCCGGCCGATTTCGCGCTGACGCCCGCCGGACGACTCGAGAGCATGGAAAAGCGCCTCGCGTCGATGGCGGAGGCGATCGCGCTGGTGCGCCCGCCGCTCGAGAAATTCTACGGCCTGCTCAACGACGAGCAGAAAGCGCGCCTCAACGCGATCGGTGACCAGCGTTCGGACCGCAACGGCGCGCCGCGTCGGCAAGGCTTGTCGCGGCCATGCGGCGACGCGCCGGGCGTCAGCGACCTGCCGACTGCCGACATCGAGCGTGCGGTGCGGCCGACCCAGGCGCAGCAGGCGGCCCTCGAAGACTTCAAGTCCGCAGTGAGCAAGGCGGCCGAGACCATCAAGATGTCGTGTCCGTCGACGGCGCCGGCGACTCCGACCGCGCGCCTCGCAGCCGTCGATATACGCGTTCAGGCGCTGCTCGCCTCGGTCCGCTCGGTGCGCGGTGCGCTGGAGAGCTTCTACTCGTTGCTCAGCGACGAGCAGAAGGCGAGGTTCAACGGCATCGGGCGTCCGCAGAGCGGGCGCGGTCAGGGCTGATCGCCCAGAAGACGTGGACGGCCGGCGTGCCAGCGCCGGCCGTCCGCATGCGATCAGACTTCAACGCGTGGCGTTGCGCTGCATGTGGTCGAGCACCGCGGTGGTCGGCCAGCAGTCGAGCTTGAGGCCATTCGCCTTCTGGTAGGCGCCGAGCGCTGAGCGCGTCAGCATGCCAGCCTTGCCGTCGATCTTGTCGCGATAGAAGCCGCGGTCGGTCAGGCGGCGCTGCATCGACTCGATCTCCGCCGTGCGCAGCTGCGCGTCCTTGCTCCACTTGGCCTCGAACGGTCTTCCGTCGCCGATGCGGTCGCTCAAATGGCCGACGAACAGCACGTAGAGATCGGAGAAGTTGTAGTCCTTGATCACGTAGTAGTTCTTCGGCGTCAGAAAGGCCGGCCCGTAGAGCCCTTCGGGCATCAGCAGCGACGCGGTCTCGGCCAGCTCGTCGCGCGACAACGTCCGACCGAAGGCCGGCTGATAGCCACGCTTGACCCATTCGCTGATCGGCGCCGTCACGCTCGGCTCGGCAATGGTGCAATCGACATTCGCGGGCGCGCGCACCTCGTAGGCCCAGCGCTTGCCGCGCTGCCAGCCCTTGCCGGCGAGCTGCTTGCCGGCCGAGGCGAGCGCGTCCGGCACCGAGCGCCAGATGTCGGCCTTGCCGTCACCGTCGAAGTCGACCGCGTATTTGTAGAACTCAGACGGCAGAAATTGCGTCAGGCCCATCGCGCCCGCCCACGAGCTCTTCATCTCGGCGAGCGAGATATGGCCGTCCTGCAGGATCTTGAGCGCCGCGAGCAGCTCCTGGCGGAACATGTCCTTGCGGCGTCCGGTGAAGGCCTGCGTCGCCAGCACGCGCACGGCGCTATGCGGCAGATTGTAACCGCCGAACGCGGTCTCGCGTCCCCAGATCGCCAGGATGATGGTCGGCGGCACACCGAACTCCTCTTCGATCCGCGCGAGCACCGCGCGGTGCTGCTCGAGGAGCTTCTTGCCTTGCCCGGCCAGCCGCGCAATCGTCGCTTCCTTCACGTAATCGGCCGGCGTCAGGACGAATTCCGGCTGGCTCGGCGGGGCGCGCTCGCGGCCAGGAATGACCAGGTCCGGCAGCGAATAGTCCGGCTCGAGATTGCGCGTCGCCGCGTCGAACGTCGCGCGTGTCACGCCTTCCGCCTGCGCCTGCGGCCACAGCTCGGCGAGCCATTTCTGGAATGCCACGTCCGCGGCGCCGGCGCCCGCGCATACGCCAATCTGCAACACCACGGCGGTCATCAGCGTCATGAAACGAACACGGAGGCCCGGCGTTGTAATCAAAGCGCGCATTTCACACCCGGAGCTTTGCCTCATGCAGGTCCCGCTCGAAATCGCCTTCCACAACATCGACAGTTCCGATTGGGCCGAAAGCGAGATCCGCGACCGTGTAGCCGATCTGGAGCGGATTTACGACCGGCTCGTCTCCTGCCGCGTTCGCGTCGACCAGCGCGCCCAGAACTCCAACGGTACCATTCCGCCGGTCGTGCATATCGAGATGGGTATTCCGGGACGCCGCGACCTCGTGGTCAGCCACGAGCCCGAGCACCTCCAGCGCCGCTATCAGCGGCCTGATCTGCACAAGGCGATCACCGAAGCGTTCCGCATCGCCGAGCGGCAGCTGCTCGATCTGAAGGAGCAGCGGGCCCGCCGCACCAAGCAGGACCGCCACGACAGCGAGAACCAATCGCTCGGTCACGTCGCGGAAATCAACCCGGACGAAGATTTCGGCTTCATCATGACCAAGGAAGGTGGCCTGCTCTACTTCCACCGCAACGCCATGCTCAGCGGCGACTTCGACGCGCTGGAGCGCGACGACGAGGTGCACTACGTCGAAGCCTTGGGCGATACCGGACCGATTGCGACCAAGGTCCGAATCAAGCCAGCGACCGATCGGGCGGCTAGCGACTGAACTTCTTGTACTTGATCCGGGTCGGGATGGTGGAATCGACACCGAGGCGTCGCATCTTGTCGGCCTCGTAGTCCTGGAAGTTGCCCTCGAACCACTCGACGTGGCTGTCGCCCTCGAAGGCGAGGATGTGCGTCGCGATGCGGTCGAGGAACCAGCGATCGTGGCTGATGATGACGGCGCAGCCGGCGAAATCCTCCAGCGCCTCCTCGAGCGCGCGCAGCGTGTCGACGTCGAGATCGTTGGTCGGCTCGTCGAGCAGCAGCACGTTGGCGCCGGACTTGAGCATCTTGGCGAGATGCACGCGGTTGCGCTCGCCACCCGACAGCGTGCCGACCTTCTTTTGCTGGTCGGCGCCCTTGAAGTTGAAGGCCGAGCAATAGGCGCGGCTGTTCACCTCGCGCTTGCCGAGCATGAGGATGTCGAGTCCGTTGGAGAGCTCCTCCCACACGGTCTTCTTGCCGTCGAGCGAGTCGCGCGACTGGTCGACATAGCCGAGATGCACCGACTCGCCGACCTTGATGTCGCCCTTGTCCGGCTGGTCCTGCCCCGTGATCATGCGGAACAGCGTGGTCTTGCCGGCGCCGTTCGGGCCGATCACGCCGACGATGCCGCCGGGCGGCAGCTTGAATGTCAGGTCGTCGATCAGCAGGTTGTCGCCGAACCCTTTGGTGAGGCCGGTGAAGTCGATGACGTTCTGGCCGAGCCGCTCGGCGACCGGAATGACGATCTGCGCCGTGGTCGGCGCCTTCTCGCTCGCCTTGGCGAGCAGCTCCTCGTAGCGCTGGTAGCGCGCCTTCGACTTGGCCTGCCGCGCCTTCGGGCTCGCGGCGATCCACTCCTGCTCGCGCGCGAGCGTGCGCTGGTGCGCCGCCTCCTCGCGCCCCTCCTGCTCCAGCCGCTTCTGCTTCTGCACCAGCCAGGACGAGTAATTGCCCTGGTAGGGAATGCCGCGGCCGCGATCGAGCTCGAGGATCCAGCCGGTGACATTGTCGAGGAAGTAACGGTCATGGGTGACGATCAGGATTGCGCCGGGATAGTTGCGCAGATGGCCCTCGAGCCAGGCGACCGTCTCGGCGTCGAGATGGTTGGTCGGCTCGTCGAGCAGCAGCAGGTCCGGCTGCTCCAGCAGCAGCCGGCACAGCGCGACGCGGCGCCGCTCGCCGCCCGACAGCTTGCTCACCTCCGCGTCGTCCGGCGGACAGCGCAGCGCATCCATGGCGAGATCGACCTGCGAATCCAGATCCCACAGGTTCTGGCTGTCGATCTGGTCCTGCAGCTTCGCCATCTCGTCGGCGGTCTCTTCCGAGTAGTTGGCGGCAATCTCGTTGTAGCGGTCGACCAGCGCTTTCTTGGCGGCGACGCCGTCCATCACGTTCTCGCGCACCGTCTTCGCCGCATCGAGCTGCGGCTCCTGCGGCAGGAACCCGACGGTCGCGCCCTCGGCGACCCAGCCGTCGCCGGTGAAGTCCTTGTCGATCCCGGCCATGATGCGCAGGAGCGTCGATTTGCCGGCTCCGTTCAAGCCGAGCACGCCGATCTTGGCGTCGGGGTAGAACGAGAGATGGATGTCCTCCAGCACCTTCCGGTTGCCCGGATAGGTCTTGGTCAGGCCCTGCATGTGATAGATGAACTGGCGGCCGTTCATGGTGTCCTCTCAGCGCGATCGCGGGCCGTATCGGCACCGGCGGACAGGCGCACGAATGTCGGGAGAGCCGCTGATGTAGCGATCAGCGGCCCCGAGAGCAAGCCGCGCCGGTCCTGCTCTCGGGCACGCGCCGCCTTCGCCGGGAACCCCGGATTTCGGCGGTAAAACTCCGGAAAGGCTGATTCCGCATAGGGTTCCTACCTACTCGGATTCACAGCAATTTTTAACTATTGCAGGCGCACGATCCCAACGAACGAAGGCACTCCAAGAAACGATAACCGAGTGCCAAGCCCGGCTAGAAAGCCGACAGGGACGTGCCATGGCAGTCAAAGGCGATAAGACCCCGAGCTTCAGGAAGACCATTGGGATTCTCTGGCGCACGCTCGCCAAGGACATCGCCGACCCGTACCGCCCCGAGCTCCACTATATGCGCGGCCCCGGTCCGAAGTGGCGCGAGAAGCACGGCATGACTGCGGCGACGGCTGACGCGGCGATGCCCGGCCTCGCGCAGGTCACCGCCTGACGGCACAGAGTTTCGCAAAGCTTAATCCGAACGTACGCGCGCGCCTGCGGCAAGGTGCGCATGGCCGACGCTTAACCGGCCCGTATGACTGTGCGACATTGGCCTTCCGTCATCGCGGACCCGGTGCCACATGTTGAAACGTCTTGCCCTGATCGCGGCCACCTTGCTGGTGGCGACCGGTTCCGTGCCGGCGCAGGACGCCAAATACCCGACCGGTCCGATCAAGATCATCGTCTGCGTGCCGGCCGGCGGCGGCGTCGACACGGTGACGCGCCTGGTGGCGGAGAAGCTCCGGCAGAAATTCGGGCAGACCGTGGTGGTCGAGAACCGCGGCGGGCAAGCCGGCAATGTCGGCGCCGAGGCGGTCTTCAGCGCCGAGCCCGACGGCTACACGCTGCTCGCGTCCCAACCGGCGCCGCTCACCGTCAACGCGCTTCTCTACAAGAAGCTCAACTTCGATCCGAGCGCATTCGAGCCCGTTGCGATCATGACCTCGATCCCCAATGCGCTCACCGTGCGGCCGGATTTCCCGGCCAAGACCGCGCAGGAATTCATCGCCTACGCGAAGGCCAATCCCGGCAAGCTCAACTACGCCTCGCAGGGTACCGGCACGACCTCGCACCTCACCGCCGAGCTGTTCAACCGCAAAACCGGGTCGACGCTCGTCCACGTGCCCTACAAGGGCACTGCGCCGGCGATCAACGACCTGATCGCGGGGCATGTCGACCTGATGTTCACGGAGATGGCCTCCGCGCTCAAGCTGCACCAGGCCGGCAAGGCAAAAATCCTCGCGGTCGCGACCGCGGCGCGCTCGCCGTTGTTGCCGGAGGTGCCGACGCTGATCGAAGCCGGCGTCCCGGATTTCGAGTCGAGCACCTGGAACGCGATCTCGGCGCCGCCCAAGACGCCGGCCGCAATCGTCCAGATGCTCAACGAGGCGATCGTCGAGGGGCTCAAGGACCAGGACGTCGCGTCGCGGCTGACCGAGGTCAGCATGCAGCCGGAGAAGATGTCCCCGGATCAGGCTGCGAAGTTCATCCGGGCCGACCTGCAGCGCTGGACCGACGTGATCAAGGCCGCTGGCCTGGTGGGGTCGAATTAGCTTGGACCCGTCTTGTCCGGGATCGCCTTGATGTGGGATGACTGAGGCGGCTCCCGCCTGATCCGTCCCGCCAACAGGATCTTTGGTCCCATGCCGATGCGCTGCGCCATTCTCGACGATTATCAGAACGTCGCCCTCAAGCTCGCGGACTGGTCGAAGATCACCAAGGACGTCGAGGTCAAAGTCTTCAATACGTCGATCGGCGATGCCGACGCGGTGATCCGCACGCTGAAGGATTTCGAGATCGTCGTCATGATGCGCGAGCGCACACCGTTCCGCCGCAACGTGATCGAAGGACTGCCCAAGCTCAAGCTCCTCATCACCACCGGCATGGCCAACCGTTCGATCGATCTCGCCGCCTGCGCCGAGCGCGGCATCACCGTTTGCGGCACGACCAGCTTCGGCAACCCGACCACCGGCATCACCTTCGGTCTGATCCTCGAGCTCACGCGCAGGATCGGCTTCGAGAACGCGCGGATGAAGGCCGGCGAGCCGTGGCAGATCACGATCGGGCGGGACATCGAGGGCATGACGTTCGGCACGCTCGGTCTCGGCAAGCTCGGCATCCGCGCCGCCGGCGTCGCCAAGGCGTTCGGCCTGAAGGTGATCGCCTGGAGCCAGAACCTCACGGCGGAGAAGTGCCGCGAGCACGGCGTCGAATACGCGAGCAAGGAAGACCTGTTCCGCAACTCCGACGTTCTCAGCATTCACGTGCAGCTGAGCGATCGCACCCGCGGGCTGGTGGCCGCGACGGAGCTCGGCCTGATGAAGCCGAGCGCCTACCTCGTCAACACCTCGCGCGGACCGATCGTGGTCGAGCAGGACCTGCTCGCCGCCTTGCGCGACAAGAAGATCGCCGGCGCCGGCCTCGACGTGTTCGACGTCGAGCCGCTGCCGGTCGATCATCCGTTCCGCAAGCTCGACAACGTCGTGCTCACGCCGCATCTCGGTTATGTCAGCCAGCAGAACTACGAGGGCTACTATCCCAACATCGTCGAGGACATTCGCGGCTTTCTCGACGGCAAGCCGGTGCGCGTCATTGCACAAAAATAGTGCATCGTCGCGATAGCAACCTGCTATCCGTGGGCCGCAGTCCGGACGCGTCAGAGCCCGGTTTTCGGCGCAGGTTCTGCACATTTCATCGGCTTCTGTGGCGGTAAAGGCACAGAATGACCGCCGTTGACCTCGCTACGTCACATATTTGAACGGGGGTGGTTGTCCGGCCGAGCCAAGCCTGTATGGTCGGCGCGGGTGGAATTTACTGCGGGGGCAGGGGTTTGCACGAGCCGAGGCGTTCGCTTCAATTTCGCGTTCGGATGTTCGTCGACTTCGACGGCACCATCGCGGTCGACGACACGACCGATCTCATCCTCGAGCGTTTCGCCGATCCGGCGTGGCGCGAGATCGAGGCCGATTGGGTCGCCGGCAAGATCGGCTCGCGCGAATGTCTCGCGCGCCAGATCGATCTCGTGCGCGCGAGCCCCGAGGCGCTCGACGCGCTCGCCGACGAAGCCGCGTTCGATCCGGCCTTCCCCGCGTTCGTCACATACTGCCAGATCCACGACATCCCGGTGACGGTCATCTCCGACGGCCTTGATCGCGTGGCGCAGACCGTGCTCGCGCGCGCCGGCGTCGACGTGCCGGTGCTCGCCAATCATCTCGAGTGGCGTGGCGGCGATCGCTGGCGCCTCGCCTTCCCCTACGCGGTCGCGGACTGCCGCTCGCGCGCCGGTCACTGCAAGTGCGTCGCGCTCACGCAAACGCCCTACGCCATGCACATGCTGATCGGCGACGGCCGCTCGGACTTCTGTGCGGCCGAAGGCGCAGACCTCGTGCTGGCCAAGGGAAAGCTCGCCGAGCATTGCCGCAATGCCGGTCTGCCCCACATTCCATTCGCGGACTTTGCCGAGGTGCATACGGTGGTGGCGGAATGGATCGAGAGCCCGCGACGCCGCCCGCGTGCCGCTCGCCCGCCGGAGATCCCGGTTCATGCGCCGACCCCCGCTTAAGATCGCCGCCGAAGGCGACGCTGCGCCCGATACGCTGTCGCAGCAGGAGGCGGAGCTCCTCAAGCTCGAGGCGCTCTACTGCTCGCACGGCGATACGGTCCACTACACCGACCCGCCGAAGATCTTCGAGCGCTGCGAAGGCTCGTTCATCTACGACGCGGCCGGCCGCGAATATCTCGACCTGCAGATGTGGTACTCGGCGGTCAATTTCGGCTACGCCAATCCGCGTCTCAACAACGCGCTCAAGCGCCAGATCGATCGCCTGCCGCAGATCGCGAGCCAGTATCTGCACCGCGAGAAGATCGAGCTCGCCGCCATGATCGCGCGCGACGCCGAGGCGAAGTTCGCGCGCAAGGGCCGCGTGCACTTCAACGTCGGCGGCTCGCAGGCGGTCGAGGACTCGCTCAAGCTCATACGCAACGCGACCGGCGGCAAGAGCCTGATGTTCGCCTTCGAGGGCGGCTATCACGGCCGCACCCTCGGCGCGACAGCGATCACCTCGTCCTACCGCTATCGCCGGCGCTACGGCCATTTCGGCGACCGGGCGCAGTTCGTGCCGTTCCCGTATCACTTCCGTGGCGCGCCCAAAGACATGAGCAAGGAGGAATACGGCCTCCATTGCGTCAAACAATTCGAGCGCCTGTTCGAGAGCGAATACAACGGCGTCTGGGACCCGAAGGCCGGAGCAGCGGAGTATGCCGCCTTCTATGTCGAGACCGTGCAAGGCACCGGCGGCTATGTCGTGCCGCCGCAGAACTTTTTCATCGAGCTCAAGAAGGTGCTCGACCGCTACGGCATCCTGCTCGTCGTCGACGACATCCAGATGGGCTTTTTCCGCACCGGCAAGCTGTGGTCGATCGAGCATTTCGGCGTGAAGCCCGACATCATCGTGTTCGGCAAGGCGCTCACCAACGGCCTCAACCCGCTGTCGGGCATCTGGGCGCGCGAGGAGCTGATCGATCCGAAAGTGTTCCCGCCGGGCTCGACCCACTCGACCTTCGCGTCGAACCCGCTCGGCACCGCGGTCGGCCTCGAGGCCATGAAATTGATGCACGAGGAGGACTTCGCGACCTCGGTGCCGAAGAAAGGCGCGTATTTCCTTCAGGGCCTCGAACAGCTCAAGCGCCGCCACAAGATCGTCGGTGACGTCGACGGGCTCGGCCTCGCGCTGCGCATCGAGATCTGCGAGCCGCATGACAGCTTCACGCCCTCCAAGCGGATCGTCGACCGCATGGTCGACGAGGCGTTCAAGGCCGACCTCGAGCATGACGGCCGGCGCTACGGGCTCGTGCTCGACATCGGCGGCTACTACAAGAACGTGATCACGCTCGCGCCGGCGCTGACCATCAGCTACGCCGAGATCGACCTTGCGCTCGTGCTGCTCGACCAGCTGTTCACGCGCGTCGAGAGGCCGTGATCGCCATGGCGACCGTCGACCGAAGCTTCATGTGCACCGGCGGCCGCACCGGATTCCTGCTGATTCACGGGCTCGGCGGCACGCCGATCGAGCTGAAATACGTCGCCAAGGGCCTGGCGCGCTGCGGCTTCACCGTCCATTGCTGCCAGCTCGCCGGCCATTGCGGCGACGAGGCTGACCTGCTCGCGACCGGCTGGCCGGACTGGTACGCCAGCGTCTCCGCCGCGCTCGACCGCATCCGGCAGGACTGCGACACGGTCATCGTCGGCGGCCTGTCGATGGGCGCGGTGCTGGCGCTGCATCTCGCCGCGCAACGCCCGCAGGAGGTGCACGGCCTTGCCCTCTATGCACCGACGCTGTGGTACGACGGCTGGTCGACGCCGTGGTACCGCTTCATCATCGATATCTGCATGATGTCGCGTGCCGGGCAGTTCCTGCTCAGCCGGCTCTATCGGTTCGTCGAGAAGGAGCCCTACGGCATCAAGGATCCCTACATCCGCGCCGTGGTGATCGCCTCGCTCAAATCTGGCGACTCGACGCAGGCCGGCATGATGGTCACGCCGGGCGAAGCGGTACGGCAGCTCTGCCTCCTCGTCGACGTGGTGCGCCCCGAGCTGCCCTCGATCAAGGCGCCGGCATTCCTGGTGCAGGCGCGCGAAGATGATCTGTCGAGCCTCAAGAACTCCGAATATCTGCAGCGCCATCTCGGCGGACTGGTCGACGCGCTGATCCTCGACGACAGCTATCACATCGTCACGGTCGACCGGCAACGCGACCTCGTGATTGCCGGCTCGGTAGCGTTCGCCACTTTGCTGGCCGACCGGCTCAAGCTCGAGGAAACGGCCGACGATGCGGTGCGGCCGATCGAGGTGTCCGACAGCGCCTCGCGCGCCGCGCCGGGGCGCGATGTAAGGCGGTAGAGCCACTTGCTTCGTGCTCCGCCGGCCGAGTGAATCCGCCCGCGATCAATGTCGGCAGTCGTACCAAGCCGCGGCGACGGGCTCCGCGAGCACGGCCGGGCCGTCACTGTCGAGCGCGCCGATCTGGCGATCGAGATCGACGACCACGGTGCGCGAGAACGGCCCCATGTGGAGATAAAGCGCGATCAGATGGACGATGGTGCGCACCGCATTGGGGTTCTGCTTGAGGCAGGTGGTGATGGTCTTCCAGAAGCGCTCGCGCGCGCCCTTGGGCAAGCGGTTGAGGACGTCGCGCACGGCGCTCATGCCACCGAGTGCGTGGCTGGCGCCGTGCGGCGGCTCGCGCCGGCGCGGGGCGCAGGAGAGAAACGTCGCGAGCCGGTCGAGCCGGCGGGCATAGGCGTCGGCGTCGTAGATATGCGCGAGCACGTCGCGGCAATCGCGCAGAATGTCCACGCGCGGGCGGAGCGTATCGAAATTCAATCCCGCGCTGCATTGATCGCCCTGACCCGCCGGGATCACATCGTGGCCGGGATGCAGTCGTCCCTCGGCGATGAGCCGGCGCGTGAGCTGCGTGTTCGGCAGCGCATAGAGCAGGCCCACCATGCAGACCGGAATGGCCGCATCCTCGATCAGCTCGATCATGGCATCGGCGACCGCGAGCTTCTCGGTGTCGAAGCCGACGATAAAGCCCGCGGTCACGATCATGCCCGCGCCGTAGATCCGATGCACGCTTTCGGCGAGGCTGCGGCGCGTGTTCTGCTTCTTCTTGGCGGCGATGAGCGTTGCGGGATCGGGGCTTTCAATGCCGACGAAAATGGCGAAGAAGTTGGCGTCCTTCATCATCTGCAGCAGCGCCTCGTCGTCGGCGAGATTGATCGAGGCCTCGGTCGAGAATTCGAAGGGATAGTCGTGTGCGCGTTGCCACGCCGCGAGGTGGGGCAGGAACAACTTGACCGATTTCTTGTTGCCGATGAGGTTGTCGTCGACGAAATCGACATGGCCGCGATAGCCCAGCGCATAGAGCGCGTCGAGCTCGGCCAGCATCTGCTCCGTCGTCTTGGCGCGCGGCGCGCGGCCGTAGAGCTCGATGATGTCGCAGAACTCGCAGGTGAACGGGCAGCCGCGCGAGAACTGCACGCCGACATAAAGATATTGATCGAACTTCAGGAGATCGAAGCGCGGGATCGGGCTCTTGGTGACGTCGGGCGTGAACTTCTCCGCGTCGAAGCGGCCGCCGCGCTCACCTGCCTCCCACGCCTCGACGAATTTCGGCAGCACGCCCTCGGCTTCCCCGGTCACGACGAAATCAGCCGCCGCGTACACATGCGGGCTCGAGCTGATGTCCGGGCCGCCGACAACGACCGGAAGCCCGCGCGCGCAGCACATCGCCATCAGACCCAGGCAATCGGCCTGCTGAAACAGCATGCCGCCGGTCATCACCATGTCGGCCCAGGCGAGATCGGCCTCGGTCAGTTCCTCGGTGTTCCGGTTGACGAGGCGGATCGGCCAGGAGGGCGGTAGAAGCGCGGCAACTGTGATGAGGCCCAGGGGCGCGGCGGGATATTTGGCGCCGACGAGCTCGCAAGCCTCCTCGAGATTCCAGAACGACTGCGCGGTGAAGCGAGGATAGATCATCAAGACGTTTGGCACGTCCCCCCCTCGTCGCGTACGCGACACCCCAGACGACAGTCTGGAGTCGCCGAAAGTTTGATAGCACCTTTTTCGAGTAGTGCCGAGGCACTACCAACTGAGCGAGTCGACCAGGGCTGCAAGCGCCGCCTTGGCGCCCTTCGCCGGCGCCTGTTGCATTGCAAAACTCGCGGCCGGATACCGACGGTTGGCACCAGACGAGTGGATAGTTTGCGCCGCGCTACTTCTTCGCCGGCGTGTGCTTCCCGGTCAGCTGCGGCGTGGTCACACCCTCCCCGCCCTTCTGCTTGTGCTCGAGCCGCGTGTCGCGCGACCAGGTACGCTTCAGGTCGTCGCGCACCTTGATGCGCAGCTTGCCGACGCCTTCGGTCTCGAGCTCGACCAGGTCGCCGTCCTGGAAACTGCTGAGCCCGCGGTGATTGGTGCCGGTGGCGAGAATGTCGCCCGGCTCGAGCGCGTGGATCGACGATACCCACTCGATGCAGCGCGCAATCTTGTGCGCCATGTCGTTGGTGTTGAAGTTCTGCTTGAGCGCGCCGTTGACCCACAGGCGGATCTGCAGGTTCTGCGGATCGCGCACCTCGTCGGCCGTGACGATGAACGGCCCGATCGGCGCGAACGTGTCGCGCGACTTCATCTGGTAGAACGTGTTGCCGGCCGGCGGCAGGCCGCGCGCCGAGCCGTCGATGAAATTGGTGTAGCCGAACACGTAGCTCATTGCGTCCGCGGCTTTCACGTTGGACGCGCGCTTGCCGATCACCAGCGCAAGCTCCGCCTCGCCCTCGAAGATGGTCGCCGGCACGTCGGGCAGAACCATGGTGTCGTTGTCGCCGATGACCGCGCTCGGCGACTTGTGAAAGGCGTTGATCGGCGCCGCTTCGGTGAGCGTGCCGTCCTCCATGTAGTTGACCGCCATGCACTCGATATTGGTCGGCTTGGGCAGCGGCGGACGCAGCCGCACGTCCTTGAGCGGGATCGCCTTGCCGCTCTTGGCAGCGTCGGCCAGGCGGCCCTTATAGGCGTCGAAATTCTCGATCAGCCCGCGCATCACGTCCTGCGGGCCGAGCCGCGGAATATCCTTCACCACGGCTGACACATCGACGATCGCGTCGCCGGTGACGACGCCAAGCGTGAAGTCATTGAAAAAGGCGAGTTTCATCCCTGACCCCTTGAATGCTTTTTCCTTGCAGGCCGTTCTAGAGGCGAACTCTCAATCGGTCCACCGTACGCCTGCGGCTAACATCCGGCTAACTTTGGCTAACGCTATTCCGCCCGGAAAGTTAGCCACGCACGCCCGACGTCGTCGAATTGTGCAGCAAATTGAGAGGCATGCGAAGAAACGCCGGCGCGGGAGACGCGCCGGCCGGAGTTAAGGCCGAAGACAAGGGGCCAGGGGCTGCATGAGGTTGCATGAGGGTTGCATGGCGGGGGCTTGCCTGTTGCATGCTCCGCCCGCCGGGTGAAACCGGCGCTGGACCTGCATCGACGATTACGCGCAAAGGTGCCGCCGGTCACGGCGAAATCCACCCAATCCTCGCTTTTCACCGCGCTCTGTAACCCGCGGACCGGTCACCATATTTCCGCAACGCCGTTGCGTCGGCAGCGCCATCCCGCCCATGATAAGCCACGGGTAACGGGCACAGGGTTGCGTCATGAAGGCACTGATCATCGGCGGCGGCGTCGGCGGGCTCACCACGGCCCTGATGCTGCACGCGCGCGGCATCGACTGCGAGGTGTTTGAGCAGGCGGAGACGATCCGCGAACTCGGGGTCGGCATCAACACGCTGCCGCACGCCATCAAGGAGCTCAAGGAGATCGGCCTCCTGGAGCGACTCGACGCGGTGGCGATCCGCACCTTCGAGCTGTTCTACCTCAACCGCTTCGGCCAGGAGATCTGGCGCGAGCCGCGCGGGACCGACGCCGGCTACGACGTGCCGCAATTCTCGATCCACCGTGGCCGGCTCCAGGGCGTGATCTACCAGGCGGTGCGGGCGCGGCTCGGCGAGTCCAAGGTCCACACCGGCCACCGGCTCGGCGGCTTCACCCAGGATGACGGCGGCGTCACCGCGTATTTCTTCGACCGCGCCGGCACGCATCGCACGACGGCCCGTGGCGACGTGCTGATCGGCGCCGACGGCATCCACTCGTTCGTCCGCGAGACGCTTTATCCCAAGGAAGGCCCCGCCTGCTGGAACGGGCTGATGCTGTGGCGTGGCGCGACCGATTGGCCAGCGTTCCTGACCGGCCGCTCGATGATCGTCGCCGGCGGCCTCGAGGCGAAGTTCGTCGTCTATCCAATCGCCGAGGGCACGCGGCCCGACCGCAAGCTGACCAACTGGGCTGTCGTCGCCAAGATCGGCGACGGCGGGCCCCCGCCGTGCAAGGAGGACTGGTCGCGCGCCGGCCGCTGGGACGACCTCGGCCCGCACCTGAAGATGTTCCGCATTCCGTTCGTCGACGTGCAGCACCTGATCGAGGCGACCGGCGAGTTCTGGGAATACCCGATGTGCGACCGCGATCCGCTGCCGCGCTGGTCGCATAGCCGCGTCACCCTGCTCGGCGACGCCGCGCATCCGATGTATCCGGTCGGCTCAAACGGCGCCTCGCAGGCCATTTTGGACGCACGCTGCCTGGCCGATCGCCTGGTCAGCGCCGAGCATCCGACCGCGGCCTTGTGGGCCTACGAGCAGGAGCGGCTGCCGCCGACGGCGCAGATCGTGCGCATGAACCGCAAGGGCGGCCCGGAGGGCGTGATCGACGTGGTCGAGGGCCTGGCGCCGCAAGGCTTCAAGAATATTGACGACGTGCTGTCCTACGACCAGCGCATGGCGATCGTGCGCGGCTACGCCTCGACCGCGGGTTTTGCACAGACGCAGGTGAACCGGCCCAGCAAGGCGGCGTGAAGAATTGCGTTTTTTCACACGGTTCTTTCGCAACATCGCGGGCACTGATCCACCACAGAGCCCGAAGCTGCTCTCGATCGATCCGTCAACGAAAGCGGCCGCCGAGCGGATCACCATGCGCCGGCATTGCAGCTGTCTGTCAATCCGCGGCAAAACCGGCCGGCCGAGCGTTCCCAACCTCCATGTCGAACCGCAGGACACGTCCGCACTCGGGTGGCCTCAAACGATCCATCTCGCCCTGGCAACAGCACGTGATCAGTCCCCGATATTCGAGCCGTCAGCTCATATGGCATGGGAGGATTGGATCGGCGTCATAACCCTGCCGAGCGAGATTTCGCTGATGCGCGGGGTCACGGAACTCCGGCTCTATGGCAGTCACTTGCGCCGGCTTCCACCCGAGATTGGCGAGATGGACGCGCTGGAGGATCTCGACATCTACACCTCCTACTCGCTGCACTGGCTGCCGTACGAGATCATGCGTTGCCGGCACCTCCAACGGTCTCGCATGAGTACCCGTGCGCTGTATGGGAATCGGAACACTGGCTTGCCGTTTCCCCGGCTTTCGAAATCGATCGAAACAATCGTGCCGCGCACTTGTTCGGTGTGCGGCCAAAACTTTGGAGATACCGCGCCGAACCTGTGGTGGACCACTCAGCGTGTTGGTACGGATGACGTGCCCTTGCTCATCCACAGCTGCTCGACAGGCTGCACTGATGTCGTGCCTGACGCACCCAAGGGCTACCATCGTCGTCCCCATAAGGGAGGCGGTGGCGTTGGGGCTAGAAGCGCCGGCTGAAATCCTTGTCTCGAGATATGACTAGCGCATGGCCTCTATTGCGCCTGCAACAATCTCCGACCTCATCCTGAGGAGGCGCGAAGCGCCGTCTCGAAGGATGGCCAGTGGCACGGCCTCGCCTGCGGCCATCCTTCGAGACGCGTCGCTGCGCGACGCTCCTCAGGATGAGGTCGGAGATTGTTGCAGCACCGATTTCCGTCATTCCCCAGCGGGCGGCAGCGCGCGCAGGAAGGTGCGCTCCTCGCTCAGGATGAAGCGCTTCTCCTCGGCGAAGCGGAAGTTTGCGGCGCCCTCCGGATCGGCCTTGAGCCGCGCGCGATAGGCCTCGTAGCTCGCCAGGCTGTCGAACGAGATCAGCGCCAGCGCGATATTGTTCGTGCCCTCATGCGGCATGAAATAGCCGATCAGGCCACCGCCGCAGCGCGGGATGATCTCGGCCCAGCGCCGCGCATAGTGCTCGAAGGCGTCGCGCTGGAACGGGTCGAGCACATAGCGGATGCAGCAGGTGATGGTCATGGCGTCTCTCCTCGGACGTCATGACAATGCATCGCGACGATCGGCGATGCTTCGATGCAGGTCGAAGTTTGGCGCATGTCCCGGAAAAGTGGTCACCGGTTTTCCGAAAAGGGCATGCGCAGATCAAATTACGCGGGGGGCGGCGGCAGGAACATCACCTCGTGCTTGGCCGACAGCGCGACGACCTCGTCCGGCTTCTGCTCCTTCATCGAGTGGATGCCCCAGAACAAGTCGTAAAGCCGGCGCGTCGGCGAGACCCAGAAGAAGCATTTCACCGTCTGGTCCGACTTGTTGAAGAGGCCATGCGGCACGCCCATCGGCAGACGGATCAGGTCGCCCGGCTGCGCGACGAACTCCTTGCCGTCGAGCAGGAGATCCATGCGGCCCTCGAGCAGATAGATGAACTCGTCCTGGGTCGGATGGATGTGCGGCGGCACGAACGTGCCCGGCGGCAGGGTCGCATGCCAGGAGAACGAGCTCTCGCTGATCGACTTCGGCACGTAGGTCTGGCCGAGGATGCTCCAGACGATGCCGTCCAGGCCGGTGCCGGCCTTGGTGACGCCCGCGGTCAATGGTTGCATGGGATTGATACTCCGATCACGTTCATCGGCTGAGGCGCCAGTCGTCGGTGCACGGGCATTCAACCACGAAACCAGGACACCTGAAACAATCCCGTGCGGCACGTCGTGCTCCGATGACCAAATAGTCTTAACGCCAGCGCGCCCGGACTGAACGCCGCACGCGGCCGCGGCGCTAGGGGCTTCCCATGGTAGATATTTTAGGCTTAAAATAAATTTCGGGCTCCTCCGACGGCAGCCGCGGAACCGGCCGCGCCGCATTGGGCGTCCGGAGCCCGGACGAGCAAGCGAAACCAGTACGGAAGGTTACCGTATGGCGAGAGTGTTGCGCGGACCCGGCTTGGCAAAGCTGCCCCGCCTCGATGCGGCGGCGGTCAAGAGCCGCGCCAAGGCGCTCGGCGCCGACCTCGCTGGCATCGCCAGCGCTGCCACGCTCAATGCATTTCCGCCCGACCCGCGCTGGCCGCAGACCCCTGATCGCATTTCGCCCTACTGCAAGAGCGTGATCGTTCTGGTCCAGCGTATTCCCGCGGGGGCATTCCGCTGCAAGACCAACGTGCCGGTGCAGTACATCGACATGCTGGTGCTGCGCAAAATGGACAAGGTCGCCTACCGGCTCGCCGAGGAGCTGGAGCAGGCCGGATATCCGTCGCTGGTGACCGCCGCGCAGGAGACCGACTGGAGCTACAAGCGCGCGAGCTATGGGCGGCTCTCGACACGGCACCTCGGCGTCGAGGCCGGGCTCGGCACGCTCGGCCTCGAGGTCAACATCCTCACCCCGGAATTCGGACCGCGCGTGTATCTCACCGGCATCCTGACCGAGCTCGAGCTCGAGCCGGACCAGCCGCTGAAGGAACAGGTCTGCATCGGCGAGTCGTGCAGCCGCTGCCTGCATTCCTGCCCGGCCGATGCGGTGCTGCACTTCGGCATCGACAAGCGCGCCTGCGCGACCGAGGCACAGGAATTCGGCTTCTCGACCATCCTGCAGTTCTTCGATCGCTTCATCATGGCGCCGGCCGACGAGAAAGCGCGGATGGCGCGCTCGCGCGACCTGTTCGGCTTCTGGCAGGGATTGCTGCGCGTCGTCGGCTCGTTCGGCGATTGCCCGCGCTGCCTCGCCGTCTGCCCGGTCGGCAACGACTATCACGCGCATCTCGCCGACGTGCAGAAGGCCATCCCCGAAAAGACGCCGGAGAAGGTCGCGCTCGGCAAGAGCTATCGCGACAACCGCGCGCGCGGCGACAAAATCGCCGGCCTCGACGACTGGAACATCCGCTGGGTCGGTCCGGACGGCTATCAGGGCATGGTCGCGCGGCAGCTGCAGGAGTTCAAACGCCTGCAACGCGCGCGGCAGCAGGAGCGAGAGTCGCAGATGGCGACGGCCGATCACGACGGCGGCGACTGACCATGGTCGCGGTGTTCAAAAATCCGCTGACGGCGGCCGATATCAAAACCAAGGCGCGCGAGCTCGGCGCCGACCTGGCCGGCATCGCCGACGGCGCGCTGCTCGAACGCCATCCGCCCGACCCGAGCAATCCGCGCAGGCCGTCCGACATCACGGAGCACGACGGCGGCCGCGTCATCGTGCTGGCGCGGCGGCTCAGCCGCGGCGTCGCGCGTATCCAGGCCTGGAACGACCGTCACAAATACTACAACGACGAGCTTGCCCTCTCGTCGCTGGAAGAAGCCTCACTGGAGCTGGTCTATTGGCTGGAGGACAACGGCTATCCGGCCATCATCGTGCCGCCGACCCATGTCGACCCATGGACCTATGACGGCGATCCCGACCGCCACCTGACGACGCTGCTGTCGCTGCCGCATGCCGCGGTCGAAGCCGGTCTCGGCACTCTCGGGCTCAATCTGCAGCTGCTGACGCCGGAATTCGGGCCGCGCGTCGTGCTCACCGCCGTGCTCTGCTCGATCGACGTCGCATGCGACCGCAAGATGGACAGTGCGCTCTGCCTCGGACCGAGCTGCGGACGTTGCCTGAAGACCTGTCCGGCCGACGCGGTCGGGCACTGGAGCCGCGACTGGCCGGCCTGCGACCAGTTCCGATCGCCGCACGGATTCCCGCAGCTGACGGACCACGTCGCGCGCATCATCGCCGAGCCGGATGCCGAGCGGCAGAAGGACCTGCTCCGCTCCGAGCACAGCTTCAATCTGTGGCAGAGCATCCTGCGCGGCGCCGGAGTCATCACGGGTTGCCGCCGCTGCGCCGACGTGTGCCCGATCGGCACGGACTACGAGGCGATGCTGAGCGACGCGGTCGACACGATCCCGGAGAGCACGCCGGCCAAGGAGGCGCGCGCCGCCCAGATGGCCGACGCCGAGCGGGCCGGCGCGCCGCCCGAAGGCTATGTCGCGCAGGCGCGCTGGATCGGCGACCTGCCGGCGCCGCCGCGCCAACGCAGGTAGCCCCGCATGGTTCTGCCGCTGCCGAAGTCACGTGCGGAGATCGACGCCATCCAGGCGAGCCGCAAGCTGCGCGCGGTCGAGCAGGCGCGCCGCGCCCCGTTCTATGCCGGCAAGCTCGACCACGTCGATCCGAACAAGCTCGACGATCCCGCCGAGTGGCGGAAGATCCCGATCCTGACCAAGGACATGCTGCGCACGCTGTCGGATCGCGAGTTCTACGGCGCGTTCTGTCTCGAGCCGAACGACGGCATTGCGGAGTTCTGGCGCTCGGGCGGCGCGACCGGAACGCCGCTGTTCTATCCGCGCAGCTTCAGAGACATCGAATACGCGCTGGTCGGCTTCCGGCGCATCTACGAATGCGCCGGCTGCCAGCGCGGCCGCCGCGTCCATGTGTCCTTCCCGCTCGGCATCCATCCGGTCGGGCAGATGCTGGCGCGCTCGGCGACCCCGGCCGGCATCGCCGTCAACTGGGCCGGCTCCGGCACCACGACGCCGTCGGTGATGCAGCTCGAGCTGATCGACCGGCTGAAGCCGAATATCTGGATGGGCATGAGCAGCTACGGGCTGCACCTTGCGAACCTGGCCGAGGCGCGCGGGCTCGATCTCGCCGCGAGCTCGGTCGATACCGTGCTGTGCTCGGCGGAGCCATTGTCCGACGCCAAACGCGCCAAGCTCGGACGCCAATGGGGGGCGCAGGTGCGTGACACGTTCGGCATGACCGAAGCCGGCATGATGGGCGCCGAGGACGCGGGGGGCGGCGGCTTCCGCATCTGGACCGACATGTTCCTGATCGAGGTCGTCGATCCGGAGACCTTTGCCCCCGTCGCGGACGGCCAGGTCGGCAGCCTCGTCGTCACGCCGCTGTGGACCAACAACGTCACGCCGTTCCTGCGCTGGAGCTCGGGCGACCTTGTGACATTGCGGCAGGGCGAGGACGGCGGCGCGCCGTTCGCGGTGTTTCCGCTCGTAAAGCACGCGCACCGTACCACCGGCTTCTTCAAGGTGCGCGGCATCAACCTCAATCATTCCGAGTTCGAAGACTTCATGTTTCGCAGCGTCGACATCGCCGACTTCAAGGCCGAGCTGGTGACGTCGAAGGACCTCGATACGCTGCTCGTCTCGATCGAGGCGCGGCGAGGCGCCGACGGCGCGGCGGTCGCGGCAGGCCTGCGCACACTGGTGCGCGACACGTTCGGCCTCACGCCGGAGATATCGGTCCTCGAGACCGGAACGCTCGCCAAGGAGTTCGAGGCGAGCGTCAAGACACCGCGTTTTGTCGACCGCAGGCAATGAAGCATCATCCCGAAAAGTGGACACCGTTTTGCGGAAGGATCATGCTTCGAGTGAAAGCGAGCCAGCGCAGTGCCGAGATCGCCTCATCCTTCAGCGTCATGTGCCGGGAATCTCGTCTGGCACCGCCGGGTCGCCACTTTTATGCTTCGCCGAGAAAGAAACGACCCGTCACCGAGAGGATCATCATGAGAAAGTCGTACGCACTCATCGCCGTCGCGGCAGCCTGCCTGCTTCCGTTCGGTTCCGCGACAGCGCAGGAGAAGCTCAAGATCGGCGTGATCGCCACGCTGTCCGGCCCCCCGGCAGTGATCGGCACACAGCTCCGCAACGGATTCCAGCTCGGCGTCAAGACGCTCGGCGGCAAGCTCGGCGGGCGCGAGGTCGAGCTGATCGTCCAGGACGACGAGCTGAAGCCTGACGTGGCCGTCAGCAAGGCCAAGGCGTTGGTCGAGCGCGACAAGGTCGACTTCGTGGTTGGCCCGGTCTTCTCCAACATCCTGATCGCGATCATGAAGCCGGTCACCGACGCCGGCGCGTTCCTGATCAGCCCGAACGCCGGCACGTCGAACTTCGCCGGCAAGGACTGCAATCCGAACTTCTTCGTCACCTCGTACCAGAACGACCAGAACCACGAGGTGCTCGGCAAGTACGCGCAGGACAAGGGCGTCAAGCGCGCCTTCATCATGGCGCCGAACTACCAGGCGGGCAAAGACTCGCTCGCCGGCTTCAAGCGCTACTTCAAGGGCGAGGTGGTCGACGAGGTCTACGTGCCGCTCAACCAGCTCGACTATTCGGCCGAGCTCTCGAAGATCTCGGCGGCCAAGCCCGAGGCGATCTTCGTGTTCCTGCCGGGTGGCATGGGCGTCAATTTCGTCAAGCAGTTCCGCCAGGCCGGCCTCGCCGACAGCGTCACGTTCCTGTCGGCCTTCACGGTCGACGAAGCGACGCTGCCGGCGCAACAGGATGCTGCGTTGGGCTTCTTCGGCGGCACCAACTGGGCGCCCAACCTCGACAATCCGCAGAACAAGGCGTTCGTCACGGCGTACGAGAAGGAATACAACGCGGTGCCGGGCGGCTACGCATTCCAGGCCTATGACGCGGCGCAGCTGATCGACAGCGCGCTCAAGCAGACCAAGGGCGCAACCGCCGATCGGGATGCGCTGCGCGCGGCGCTCGCCAAGGCCGACTTCGCCTCGCTGCGCGGAAAGTTCAAGTTCAACACCAACCACTATCCGATCCAGGACTTCTACCTGGTGAAGGTGGCGAAGCGCGCCGACGGCAAGTTCCAGACCGAGATCGCCCAGAAGGTGTTCTCGGATTATGCCGACCCACACGTGAAAGACTGCGCGATGAAGTGATCGCGGGAATCATGATGCGGACTCTTGTCCCGGCCGACGCGAGCGTAAGCGAGCGAGAGCCGGGACCCAGGAGAAAAGCGACGCGGCCTTGGGCCGCGTCCCCATATTGCGCTTCGCAAGTATTGCGCTGGGTCCCGGGTCTCCGTCCGCTCGGCGCAAGCGCGCCTCGCTCCCGTCGCCCGGGACACTAGCGTCATGTCCACCACGCTCCTCATCGTCCAGACGCTGAACGGATTGCAGCTCGGCGTGCTGCTGTTCCTGATCGCGGCGGGGCTCACGCTCGTGTTCGGCGTGATGGATTTCATCAATCTTGCACACGGCGTCCAGTACATGCTCGGCGCCTATCTCGCCGTGATGTTCTACGCCGCGACGGGGAGCTTCCTGCTCGCGCTCGTCCTCGCACTCGGTGCCGCCCTCGCCTTCGGCCTCGTGCTCGAGTTCGCCGTGTTCCGCCATCTCTATGATCGCAGTCACCTCGACCAGGTGATTGCGACCTTCGGCATCATCCTGTTCCTGAACCAGGGCGTGAAGCTCGTGTGGGGCGCGGCGCCGCTCAGCCTGCCGATCCCCGACGCGCTCGCCGGCTCGGTGCTGCTGATGCCGGGCCTGCTCTACCCGGTGTGGCGGCTGGTCATCATCGGCTCCGGCCTCGCCGTCGGACTCGTTCTTTATGTGCTGGTGGCCTATACGCGCGTCGGCATGCTGGTGCGCGCCGGCGCGACCCATGCGCCGATCGTCTCCGCGCTCGGCGTCGATATCCGCCGGCTGTTCATGATCGTGTTCGGCTTCGGCACCATGCTGGCGGCATTCGCCGGCGTCATGATCGCCCCGATCCTGTCGGTCGAGCCCGGCATGGGCGACACCATCCTGATCCTCGCCTTCGTGGTGATCGTCATCGGCGGCGTCGGCTCGATCCGCGGCGCGTTCGTCGCCGCGCTGCTGATCGGCCTCGTGGACACGCTCGGCCGCTCGTTCGCGGTCGACATCCTGCGCCTCGTGATGGCGCCGTCGCCTGCCCGCACCGTCGGTCCCGCCATCGCCTCGATGCTGATCTACCTCCTGATGGCGCTGGTACTCTATTTCCGGCCGACCGGCCTGTTCCCGGCGCGAGGACGTTGATGGTCGACACGCCGATCACCGTTCCACGTGACGTCCCGCGCGCGCCGTCGCTGGCAGGCCACATCGGCCCGGCGCTGATCTTCCTCGCCTTCGCGCTGGTGCCCGTCGCGGCGGGCTTCAGCGCCGAAACCTATGTGCTGAGCCTGTTCACCCGGGTGATGATCTTCGCCATCGCCGCGATGTCGCTCGACCTGATCGTCGGCTACGGCGCGCTGGTCTCGTTCGGCCACGCGGCCTTTGTCGGGCTCGGCGCCTATGCGGTCGGCATCCTGTCCTCGCACGGCATCACCGATGCGCTGATTGCGCTGCCCGTCGCGCTCGCCGCCTCCGCCCTGTTCGCCTGGCTGACCGGCGCGATCTCCCTGCGCACGAGCGGCGTCTACTTCATCATGATCACGCTCGCGTTCGGGCAGATGGCATTCTTCACCGCGAGCTCGCTCGCCCCGTACGGCGGCGACGACGGCCTCACCATCAAGCTGCGCAACACGCTGTTCGGCTTTGCGGTGCTCAAGAACGAGCGGACGTTCTACTACGTCGTGCTCGCGTGCCTGCTCGGCACCTACCTGTTCTGCCGCATGCTGGTCATGTCCCGGTTCGGCCGCGTGTTCCGCGGCGCGCGCGAGAACCCGACCCGCATCGCCGCGCTCGGCTTCGAGGTGTTCCGCTATCAGCTCGTCGCCTACGTGATCGCGGGCGCGATCGGCGGGCTGGCCGGCTTCCTGCTCGGCAATGCGACCGAGTTCGTCAGTCCCGCCTACATGTCATGGCAGCGCTCCGGCGAGCTGATCATCATGGTGCTGTTCGGCGGGATCGGCTCGCTGCACGGGGCGATCATCGGCGCCGCCGCCTATCTCCTGATCGAGGAATGGCTGTCCGGCCTGACCGAGCACTGGAAGGTGATCTTCGGCCCGATGCTGGTGCTGATCGTGCTGTTCGCGCGCGGCGGCTTGCTCGGGCTTGCGAACGATCTCTGGCGGAGGCTCGGCCGTGGCTGACCCGGTGCTCCAGCTCAAGGCGCTGCGCAAGTCGTTCGGCGCGCTCCTGGTCACCGACGGCGTCGATCTCGACGTTGCCCCCGGCGAGCTGCACGCAGTGATCGGCCCGAACGGCGCCGGCAAGACCACGCTGATCAATCAGATCTCCGGCCTGCTCGCGTCCGACGACGGCGCCATCCTGTTCGACGGTCACGACGTGACGCGCCTGCCGATGCACACGCGCGCCCGGCTCGGGCTCGCCCGCTCGTTCCAGATCACGTCGATCCTACCGGGCTTCTCGGCGCTGGAGAACGTCGCTCTCGCGGTGCAGGCGCACTCCGGCTCGAGCTTCCGCATCGTCGGCCGCGCCGACGCGGAGAGCCTGCTCAACGCGCCGGCCATGGCCGCGCTCGCCGAGGTCGGCCTCGCCGAGCGTGCTCACGTGCTGGCCGGCCACCTGTCGCATGGCGAGAAGCGCGCGCTCGAGCTTGCCATCGCGCTCGCCATGCAGCCGAAACTCCTCCTGCTCGACGAGCCGATGGCCGGCACCGGCCACGAGGAGACCGAGCGCCTGGTCGCCGTGCTGCGGCGGCTCAAAGGACGCTTCCCGATGATCCTGGTCGAGCACGACATGAATGCGGTGTTCGCGCTCGCCGACCGCATCTCGGTGCTGATCTACGGCCGCGTGCTGGCAAGCGGCGCGCCCGAGACGGTGCGCAAGGACCCGCAGGTGGTCGCGGCCTATCTCGGCGAGGAGATGGAGTAGCGATGCTCACCGTCGAGAAGCTCGCCGCTGCGGTCGACGACCGCACCGAACTGCAGCCGGTGGTGTCCGCCGGGCGGGACCTCGTCGACGCCATGGGCGACTCGGGCGAGACCACGGTCGCGCTCGCGGCGCGCCAGACGCAGGTTGCTGTCCGTAGCGGTCAGGCGCTCTGCAAGCTAGCGAACTGACTCTGGACCGATTCGGCCCGGCGGTGTACGTGCGCGTAGCGTGATGCAGCCGACATGACGATCGGTTGAAACCCGGCAAACCGGGCGAGGCTTGGGTGACGGTGGTCACACAATCCCCGCTCTCGTTTGTCACCACTCCGGATTGCTGCTTACGGTCGGCGCCGTCCTTTCCGAGGACACCCGGGCCGGAACGCCGAGTCCTGCCGCCGCCGCCCGGGACGCGATCACCTGGCAGGAGCGGGGGACCCACGTTCCTCGGCGCACATCGAGCGCCTCGGGGTGAAGCCGCCACGACTCGCGGCCGGGCTACCTCGTCCGAACCCGACAGCTGACTCCGCAGGCGTGGAGGAAATCCACCATGAGCACTCGCTCTACCGGGCGCCACCGTGCGCCCACGACCGGATCGAAGCTGCGTCGCCGGGCCGCCACGGTGGCCGCGACGGCCGGCGTCGCTGCGGTCGCCCCGCTGCTGGCGTCCTCGCCGGCGCACGCCGACTCGGTGAACTGGGACGCGATCGCCCAGTGCGAGTCCGGCAACAACTGGTCGACCAACACCGGCAACGGCTACTACGGCGGTCTGCAGTTCAGCCAGGGCACCTGGAACGCGTACGGCGGCGGCAAGTACGCCTCGACCGCGAACCGCGCGTCCCGGTCGGAGCAGATCGCCGTCGCTGAGAAGGTTCTCTCCGGCCAGGGCATCGGTGCCTGGCCGGTGTGCGGCAAGCGGGCCGGCTCCTCGGCCAGCTACACCACCCGCAACAGCGAGGGCAACTCGCGGTCCTCGCAGCGGTCCGAGTCGACCTCGA